>JADMIO010800075.1_pt1 | contig 12455 bp, 19 predicted proteins | sample 8958161 | NCBI WGS metagenome assembly JADMIO01 (sample SAMN16585339, study PRJNA669376) | soil metagenome | isolation source: Crop rotation soil | place: USA: Cullars Rotation, Alabama | collected 2011 | reverse complement strand
GGGGGCACTTCCGGGGGTGGGGGGCGAGGAGTGAGATCATGGAGCCCTGGCAGCAAACCATCCTCCGCCGCGAGCTGCTCCTGCGGGGGCCGTCCATCCGGCTCAGCCGGCTCTGGCTCACCCGGCAGGCGATCGGCGACTACATGCTCACCGCCCTCGAGCCGCGGATCGTGAAGGTCCGCGGCGCGGGGGTCCTCGACGCCTACCTCCGCGAGGGCGAACCGATCGGCGTCCGCCACCTCTGCCCGCTGGGCACCGCCGCGATTTTTCATCTGCCCCCGGAAGGATTAGAAACGCTTCGCCCAGCGCGGGTGGAGGTGTATGGGCGGATGGTGTGAGCTCACGGCGTGCGCTTGACGGCTAACATCATGATGGGCCCGTGATCGCCGGTCAGGATAGCCATGATCGTGCGGTAGCCGGCCCGATCGATGGTGAACCGCGAGTTCTTCTCCGGGTCCTGGCCGTAGGCGTGGCAGCACTGATTCACCCAGTTAGCCAACTCGTCTGTTTCGAGGTTGTTCACGTCACAGGCGTTCTTCACGGCCAGCGAGATCTTGGCGGAAGCGCGGGCGGCGGTGTCGAGTTGCAGGTCCACCTCGACGTAGGTTGCGATGACGTAGACGTTCTCGGCCCTGCCGGTCATCGCGATCTCCGCCCATGGGAAAGAGGCGTAGTGCGCCCGCCAGTCGAGGTGATCCGGGTTTTTAGAAGATGTCGTTGGATACTCCCACGTCCAATCACCCCAATGGCGCCGCACGCTCTCGGCCGTCCAGCCCAAGCCAGGTGGTTCGTAGGCGGGCGTCTTAGGGACAGCGGGTTTCGTGGCGGCAGGTGGCGACGCAGCCGAGGGTGGAGTGGCGGGGACGACGATCACCTCCGGCAGCGGCTTGGGCATCGGCGGATCGGGGCGGAGGAACGCGAGCAACGGCAAGGCCATCAACCCCGCGAAGAGCAGTGCGCCGCCGATGATCCATGCCAACGCCACCGGATCGCCGGACTCGAGGCGCTCTTTGAACTTGCTCATACGAACCCCCGATCTTTGTCACGCGGGCCCCGCGCCCGCCTCACTTCGATTTCAGTCGCTCGAGCTCCTGGCTTCGGTCGGCCATGATCATCTCCTTCTCGGCCAGAGTGGCCTTCGTGCGCCACCAGAGCATCATGCCTTCGAGCACGTTCCCCGGCTTCTGCCCCTTCGCCAGGACATCGTCGGCGAAGGGTCGGTAAAACGCGGGGCGTGTGCGTGCTCCCTGTCTTGTGGCCTCTTCCAACGGCTACCCCCTTGAGTGAGTCGCCGCAAAATAGGCCGTGCTCATCCCGACCGTAAGGGGCGCGCACGCGCCCCCTTGTTAAATCCCTAACAAATTATCCACCAAGAGTCCACAGCAGCCCCCTCAAGATTCGCACCTCTCTTCCCGTTCACGAGTTAATAACCTACTCAGGTGATGAAGATGCGGTGAATAGGCAAGCCCGGAAAACCTTCTGTTGCACCCAACGTAAGGAGTGGTATATAGGGGATTCACCTAACCCGCTTCTCTTTTTTTTCTTACCTCATTGGTTGCGGTAAGGTAAATGTTTGGTAAACTTCTTGGGGCCTTTCGGGAGTTCTCGCCATGTCGCAGATCATTACGGTTGCCGGGCGTTCTTTTGTGGTCCAAATGGTCGAGGGGATGGCCTACGCGGAGGGGGAGGCGTGCGAGGCCGTTTGTGATTTTGACCATGACGTCATCCTCCTTTCCAGCCTGGTGCCCGAGTCACGGGTGCCGCACGTCATCCGGGAGATGGCGAACTTCATCGCCCGCGAAATGGGCCTCACGTTGCCCGTGATCCCGCGGCTGACTCTGAGCTTTTAGCTTGAGCATTGCCCTGTTTGCCGAGCTTAGCGGGGCGCTGGGGCCAGAGCCCGCCCTTGCCCGACGCCGTCTTGGCGGACGCGATCAGCTTACTCATGGTGTTATCCACGTCGGCCTTGCCGCACTCGCGGATAAGGGCGTCCTGCTCGTCCTCGGGTAGAGCCATCAATCGCAGCATGGCCGCGGCGCACACCATCCATTTCTGCATGTGGCCGTGCCGCTTGGCGATCTTCCCGAACTCGCCCGAGAGGGAGGCGGGAATGCGGAAATTGTAATTTTCTTTTTGTTCCATAACTCCATTTAAGCAACATTCTTAGATGATTCAAACTATGAATTATCTAAGAATGTTGAATCTTTTTGTTTGACGCGACCGATTTAAGATGTATTCTTAGATCAGTCATAGATCGAAGGAGTTGCACATGCGACGCACCAAGCCGGCAGCCAGCTCGACCGTCCGAGTCACCGCGACGGATGTCCAGAGCGGCAAGAGCAAAACCACCACGGTCTACGAGGCGACCCCGGAAGAGGTCATCGAGGCCGTCGACAAGATCGCTGCGGAGGGGGACGCCACCGAAGAGCCCGACGCCCGCCACCGCCGCTCCGCATAGCCCCCGGAAGGGTTCGGGCGCGGGCGCCGCTCCACGAGACGGCGCTCGCCCCGGGCCTTTTTCAACCGTCTCTCTCAGGGTTTTTCTGAACAGCTTCATCCGGTCACACCAGTTCAGGCCATCAGGGGAAACGCCAACGCTAATCGAACGATAGACGACCAACACGCGGGATCTTAAACGCCCGTCTCTCCGACCTGAATCGGAGAAACACGGAAAAAGCCGTATGAAGTCGGAGAAGTCAGCCAAGTTCGAGAAGGTCCTCCACCAGGCGATCAAGAGCCTGGTCGACCGCGGCCTGATCGACCGCAAGGGGTTAGCTCTGGCCGCGGGTTGCGACATCAGCACGGCGAACTACTGGGTGAACGGCGAGAACCAGATCAGCGGGGCCAACCTCGCCGCCCTCCTCCACAACCTTCCCGCCGCTCCGCGGCTGGCCCTGCTGGCCGCGATCACCGGAAGTGAGGCGACCGAGCGGGCCCGCGACGCCGCTGACACCTTCAACGGCGACGTCGAGAGCCTGCTCCACGAGCTGCTCGGAGAGGTGGTCCGGCTGCAGGGCGACGTGTTGCCCGTCGAGCGGCTGCACCGCCAGGAAGCCAGCTCCAGCGGAGTCCTGGAGGACCTGCACCCCAAGATCATGCAACGCCTCCGCGTGGCCCGCGACCTGATCGATGCCGTGGGTTTTGTTTACGACCAACGCTTCGAGGCGCGGACCACGCGCCGCTCTTGCCGTCAACCTTCGACTCTGCGGATCGCCGGCGGGGAGGGGGCGCAATCGTGAAACGCTCATCCGACACCTTCGAGCTTCTGGAGTCCGCGCAGTACTGCTGGCAGGTCGCGGAGGTATTCGCGCGGCGAGCATCGGTCGCGGGCGGAGCGGACCGGCAGGCGTTGGCCGACTCGGCAACCGACTACCGGCTCGCGGCCGCCAAGCTCACGCACTGGGCGTGGGAAGCGGCGGCGGGGTCTTCAACTTCCGGGGGTTCGGAGTGATGGTCGTCGGCGGGTGGCAGCTCGAGATCCCCGGGCTGACCCCGATCGGCGGCATCGCGCCACCCGGCGCGACGCGCAGCCAGGCGGAGCAGCGGGCGAGGCGGCTCGTCCAGGGATCGGGCCGCGAGGCGTGGAAGGTCGAGCGGACCCCCGGAAGTGCGACGGAACGCGAGATCAAGGGTTTCCGGGGGCGGGGGCAGGGCAACGAAGCTGAGAGGCACAGCACATGATTAGAACAGCGATCCAGGCACGGACCCTCGTCGCACGCAGCCGCGACGGGGACACTTTCGAGAGGACCGCCCACCACGGTACCCCCGGAACCCCCGGGGACGGGGCGGAGGGGATGAAGCCGGCCAGCGAGACCACCTCGCCGGCCGAGTCTGCACCGACCGTGGAGGCGGTCCTCCAAAAGCTCGCCGCGCACCCCCGGAACCACGGCCCGATCCGTCGGGCCGGGAAACCGGGGGTGTCGGCGGGCATGTTGTTGCTGCAAACGCTCCTCGCCTGGCCGCTCTGGATCGTGCTCGTCCGACGCGGCGAGTTGATCAGCCTGGGCGTGCCGCTCACCCTCGCGGGCTACTTCTTTCAATGGATCTGGATCAACTGCCAGCCCACCCCGGCGGCACCACCGGTTCTGCCCCCGACTGCGCCTCCAAAACTTCCGGGGGGCCCCGTTCATCACGCTTCTGCGCCGGCCGCTCGTCGCGGCCGTCCAGTCAACACGGTCCGGCCTACGTCAGCCACGGCGTGGATAACACCCGGCCCCGTTTGACGCCCACTCCCCTGCGCGCCGCTTGCCGAAAGGCATCCGGCGCCCTTTGCGTCCGGGTCCCTATTCAATCGTCGCGGCCTTCTAAAAACCCGCGGCCAAACGAAAGGAAGCGCATGGCCTCGTCCCCGAGAATCAAACGGTCCAAGGGGTCCAAGCTCCGGCCCAAGCGGAGAAAAAAGATTGTCACGATCACGATCTGCGAGCAGGAGGACGGCAAGTTTAACTGGCATGGCCAGGGGAAGAACGGCGAGATCCGGAGCGACTCGGGCGAGGGCTACACCCGCGAGCGCGACGCCTTCCGCGCGGCTGAGGGGTACCACTTCGAGTCCGACTTCGCGATCAAGGTCAAGGCCCTGCTCAAGAAGAAGGCGGGCAAGAAGCCCGATCGCAAACTTCCGGGGCGCCTCGCCGCTTGATGTTGTTCTCTTCCGGCCCCGGCCGCTCCCAAGGTCGCCGGGGCTTTTGACCGCGTCCCCTAATTTGTGTCCGTCGTCTCTCGTTTCCCCGTCCCCCGCGGCCCCGGCGTGTTGCCGGTTTTCCAAACGGGTGTGTCTCTTGAATAGGAGTGTGTCCATGTTGAAGGTGACTGCATCGATCGTCGTGAACGGCAAGAAGAACAAGGCCGTCGTGCTCACCGGCCCGACGCTCGCCGGCAAGGGCGAGATCCGCGGCAAGCGGCAGGAGGTCAACGCGGCCCTCGACACCCTCGAGGACCAGCTCGCCACCGGCGGCGACCACGGGCAGCCCAAGCACGAGGACACCGTGCGGCTCTACGTCTCGGTCGACGGCGAGCCCGCCACCCAGGCCGAGGGCTTCCACGTCGGCTACGGCGCCGACTGGGACGTCCACCGCGGCGGCGGGGCGGTCCTGGCCAACGCGGTGGCCGCGACGCTCGCGACCGTCGGCTTCACTCGGGTTTGACCCTCTCCCGCCCCTCCCCCGGGGCGGGAACTCCGGCCGGCGCTTCCGGACCCACTGACCCTGGAAGGGAGCGCCGGCTTTTAGACAGCGGGGTAGAGCAGTTGGTAGCTCGCCGGAGTCATATCCCGGAAGTCGCAGGTTCGAGCCCTGCCCCCGCCATTGGTTTGTACGGTCGCTGATGCACCTCTCTCGACGGTTAACGCCGGCGGGAAGGTTTGAAGAGAAACCCAGTCTTGCGAGAGGCACGCCATGACCAGGGATTACATCATTCGGTTCGTCTTCGGCGCGATGGTCGGATTGATTTGCTTCCTCTCGACCTTCCTACCTCACTACTACTTCAAGCGGCGGAAGCAGCGGCGCGCCAGCGCAGCGGCGCGCCAGCGCAGCGGCGCCATCGCCTTCGGCATCCCGGCGGGGATGAACTTCGAGGAGGACCTCCGGCGGGTCATGCTTCACAAGGCGCTGATGGGCTGGGCTCAGCAGGCGCTCTGCTACACCCTGCAGATCCACGAGAGCGGCAAGCTCGCGGGCTGCCGCGACAACCGCTGCGGCGACGCCCTCCTGGAGGTGATCGCCCGCGTCCGCGGCAATGGCGCCCCCGAGTCGCTCTGGACCGACGAGGACAGCAAGCAGCTCGTCGAGGCCACGCTCCGCTACTGCCACGAAAAGCTCACCAACCCCGTTGAGGCGTGATGGCCGGCACGCTCCGGCTGGTTCGAATCACAAACGTCAATTTTGAGAGGCAACCTACATGAACAAGTTGATTGAACGGATCGACAGTGGCTCGGCCAACGTCAAGGGGCTGCGGATGCTCTACCCGTTGGCGGATGGTGTTTTGTTTCAGGTCATCGTTCGCGGCCTGGAGGTGACGAATGATGGTGTGAAGGTCAAGGCCGCACCCGTCGATGGAGTCGGCCATTTCCTCTGCCCTCCCGACAAGCTGATCGACGACTGCAAAGAGTCGCGCGAGCTCCACTTCCGCCACGCCGCGGCCGACGCTTACACCAGCGAACACTTCTCGAGGTGGCATAGCTGCGACACCAAGCGCGGAGCGACCAAGGCTCTATTCGAGAGTCTGGCTCCGGCCAAGCGGAAGAGGTACGCGGCAGAGAACCCCAATGTTGTCTCCTACTCGAAGATGAATATCTACGACCTTCGCGCCCATTGGAACAAACTCATCGCCCTCGAGTTCGACATCGAAGCCGAGTGCTGCTGAGACCACAAGAGTTCAAAGCGGCGGCGTGTGCTGTCGCTCCTATCCCCACTTTCGAAAGGTTCGCGCCGTGAACAAGCAGCTCACCATGTCCAACCTCCACCTCCTCGACAACGGCAAAGCCGTCGCCGCGATCAACCACGCGCTGCGGCAGTGCTCGCTCGACGTGCTCGACCGGCCCGGCGAGAAGGCGGTCCGCAAGGTGGTGATCGAGATCGAGCAGACCCCGAAGCTCGACACCGTCACCGCCGCGCTCGACACCGTGCAGACCCGCTTCCGGATCAAGACCACGCTGCCGATCCGCCAGACCGTCCACTACCCGATGCTCGTCAACGAAGACGGCGTGCTGGGCTTTAGCCCCAACAGCCCTCAAGACCCACGGCAGGGCGACCTTTTCGTCGCGCCCGAAGCCCAGGAGGGCGAGCACGTGAACAAGGAGACCGGCGAGGTCACCGACGACGAGGACGAAAACACCCAGGAGATCTGATCCACCGAGCCGGCGGCGTCGCCGACTCTTTCCCCGTTCCCCCTTTGAAGGAGCCTGATCGTGTTGAAGGAAGCCATCGATTTCGTGTTGCAGCAGGGCCGATCGCAGATCGAGCCCAAGCCGTTCGACCTGCCGGGCGACCCGGCTCACGTCCGCTACGTCCGCGACAAGGACGGCGCGATCGTCCGCATGGACTGCGAGCCCGGCGTCCGCGGCTTGGTGCTCGAGAGGATCGAGGACCTCCTCTCCCTGGCCGTTGCCCACTTCGACCCCGAGGTCGCGGACAAGAAGCGCATGGCGGTGTTCTACAACACCAGCCGCATCGATCTGGTGTTCGACACCAGCAACGGCCGCGAGCACGCCGTGGTCCACCTGCCCTGGACGGCCGAGTACCGCTTCTTCCTGGCCCGAGCCAAGGAGCCGGCCATCTCGGTGCAGGAGCTCCGCGCGGCTCTTCGGTTCGTGCTGAGCGAGACCTTCCGCGACGACAAGCTCGTCGAGCAGGTCTCCAAGATCGACTTCTCCACCTTCGACCGCGCCACCATGAACCTCGACCGCGGTAAGGAGAGCCTCGGCGCCGCGATCCAGCGCGAGACCTCCGCGCCGGTGGGGCTGCCCGGCGAGCGGCAGACCTTCAACGTGCGGATGTTCGCCGTGTTTGACATGACCTTCCGGGCGCCGATCACCTGCACGATCGACCCGGACCTGCAGGGTCGGCGGTGGCAGTTGATCCCCAACGAGGCCAGCCTGATCGACTTCGTCGAGCAGCAGCTCACTCAGCTCCGCCAGACGCTGGTCACCGGGTTGAAGGACACGAAGGTCCCCATCTACCAGGGCAACTTCAATCAGGACCAGCCCGATCGGGAAGTGGTTGACGAGGAGTGATCCCAGCATGGTGGGGCGGCACCCCCGCGACGCAGGCCCGCCGCCCTCGGCCTGCCGTCTGATCTGGAATCTCGTCAGTTTTTGCATCGCATCCGTTTTCATCCCGACCTGAGAGGCACCCCATGGCCAAGCGTAAGAACGAAACAGCCCCCACCGAGCCGGCGACGCCGAGCGGCGCCGGCGCCACCCCGACCGTGTTCGCGCCCGTCGTCGAGCCCGGCGAGCTCCAACTCATCCCCGTCGAGCAGATCGTCGTCGACATCCCCAACCGGGAGATCACCGAGGCGGTCGTGGCCGAGCGGGAGGCCTCGATGCGGGTGCACGGCCAGAAGGCGCCGATCATCGTGCGGCTCCGCCCGGATGGTCGGCCCACGCCGGGCGGCGGGAAGTACTCCCTGGTCGACGGCGAGTCGAGGCTCCGCGCGGCCCAGCGGCTCGGCATGGAGCATCTGAACGCCATCGTCTGGCCGGCGGCGACGGCGGCGCAGATCCAGGTGGACCGCCTGCTGCTCAACTCCGAGCGGGTGAACTTCAACCCGATCGCCGAGGTGCTCGCGGTGCGGCAGTTGATCGACGAGGTCGGCGGCGAGCGTGGTGACACGCCGGCCGTCCGCGAGGAGGTGGCCGCGCGGCTTGGGAAGAAGCTGTGGTGGGTGAACGACCGCGCCTACCTGGTGCGGCTCTGCAAGGAGGTGGCCGAGATGGTGGCCCGCGGCGAGCTTCCCCTGGGCCACGGCCGCGAGATCGCCAAGCTGGGCAACCCGGCCGACCAGGTCGCTATCGCCAACGAGCTCACGCACAACTACCACCACGGCCCGCGCGAGTCCGGCGAGCAGAAGAGCACCCACTGCGGCTCGCTCGAGGAGTGCAAGACGCTGGTGGCCCGCAAGTCGCGGTCGCTCAAGGTCGTGCCCTGGCACCTGGACACCCCCTTCGCCCGCAAGCCCGCGTGCGTGGGATGCCCGCACAACACCAAGAGCGACCCGGTGCTCTTCGAGGGCAGCGGCGACCCGGCCGTCGAGGCGGGGACCTGCCTCAACGAGCCCTGCTTCGAGGCCAAGATGCTCGCCTGCGAGCAGGCCAAGGTGAAGGTGGCGGAGAAGTTCGTGCCGGCCACATCCCCCAAGGGGAAGGGGAAGAAGGCGAAACAGACTTCCGGGGCTTCCGGGGGCGGGGGGCCTGTGGAGATCACCGGCACGGCCATCGCCCAGGCGGCGCCGGCCTTCATCAAGAAAGAGACGGTGCAGCGGTACGTGAAGAAGCAGATCGAGCAGGCCTCGACGCCGGGCAGCGCAGCCGGTCGGAGCGTGGGCGGCAAGCCGAAGGTCGCGACCGAGGCGGAGCGGCGGCACGGGGCGCTGGAGAAGTACGCGGAGGCGTTGCGCGAGTGGCAGCGGGTTTCTGGCGGGGCGATCGAGAAGACTCTGGCCGCTTCTATCGGCAGACGCATCGCCTCGATCCTGTTCAGGCATTGGAAGCGGCTGGAGAAGGCCACGTACCGGGTCGACACGTATCGGTGGCCGAAGATGCCGACCAAGCCCAACACTCCGCCCACCATCGCCCAGGAGATGAAGGGAGCGGCCGCGATGGTAGTTTCGGGCACGCCGAACGACCACAAGGACATCGTTACGCTGTGCGGCGTCGGCAATGCCGGCATGAGCGCCCTATTCTGCCACTTCGAGAGCTTCGCGCCGGCGCTGCTTCATCACTTCGCCGAGCTTCTCAAGATCGAGCTCAAGCCCGAGCCGGAGTTCGAGGACTTCCTGCCCGCCGACCTCCGGACCCCCGGAAGCACCGCCGCTGCGTCGCCGGCGAAGCCCGATGAGAAGGGGAACGCCAAGCCTAATCAGAAGAAAGGCCGCAAGGGCAAGGCGGCTTCCAAGGCGACGACACTTCCGGGGGCGGGGGCCGAGGACGAGGGGACGACCGAGGAGCCCGAGGACCGGGATGACGATCTCGCCGGCGATGTAGAAGAGGCCGAGAAGCTCGAGGGGGCCGAGGCTTAAATGACGCCGCGCGCCTCACAATCTGTTGGCGGCGCCGCCGGGCCTTCCCCACTTCCGGGAGCGGTGGTCCCGGCGGAGTTCAAACCGTTCTACGGCGGGCCGCAGCACGTCAAGTGCCCGACCCTCGAAGAGAAGGCCGGCTGATCATGACCACAGCGATCGACAACCTGCTGACCGTGCCGTTCCAACCGGCGCCGATCGCGCTGCACCGCGTCCGGGTCCCGGCCGCGGTGGCGTGCGAGTATCCAAGTGCCTCATTCACCTGGAGCACGTTCGCCTCGCCGCTCTGCAACCCCGCGCACGTCTTCGACTTTGATGAAGGTGGTTTCATTCCTGACCGCCTGGTCATCTTCACGCAGAGCGGCTACCAGGGCCGCTCCGTGCTCCACGTGCTGGCGGCCCACCTGAATAGCCAGAACCTCTGCGTCCCCGCCGAACTGCTCGTCGGGCCCCGCCGGTTTGTCCTGCACGTGATCAACACGCTCGTGATGCTGGGCATGCCCGACATGCGGGGACTTCTCATCCGCCACCAGGTCCTGATCGCGGCGCACCTGGTGTTCGACCTGCCCGGCCGGAACCCCTCGCCACCCGCGCCGCCGGTGTACGGGCGGCTGTGTCTGAACTGACTCCATCCATGAGATAGGAACCCCAAGACAGGAACCCTCGACCGTGGCCAAGCAACCGACAACCTTCATCCACCTGGGCTTCGAGATCGGCAGCGGCAAGCCCGTCGAGGTCCCGCTCGGCCACACCTTCGTCACCGGCCAGACGCAGCTCTCGGGCAAGACGTCCACCCTCCGCGCCATCGTCGGTCGTGCAAACCGACGGGCGATCGCCTTTGTCACCAAACGCGGCGAGGAGTTCGACGGCCGCCGCGTGGCGCCCTACCTGCCCCGCGAGGGCAAGCAGCCGATCCACTGGCGGCTGGTCGAGGTCCTGCTCGCGTCGGCGCTCGGCCAGCGGGCCATGAAGTACGAACGCTTCCAGATCATCAACGCCGCCAAGGGAGCTTACTCCCTGGCCGACGTCCGCCGCAACGTCGAGCGGCTGCGGCTCAAGTCCAAGGGCGCGGCCGGCGAGATCTACATGATGCTCGGCGAGTACCTCGACCTGGTGCTGCCGGAGATGGAGGACCTCGACGCGGCCGACACGCTCGACCTCGAGCCGGGGCTGAACGTCATGGACCTCGGCCACGTCGGCCCCCAGCTCCAGGCCCTGGTCATCCGGGCCGTGCTCGAGCGGATCAACCAGCACGAGAAGGGCGTGCTCACCGTCTTCCCCGAGGCGTGGGAGTTCGCCCCGCGCAGCCGCTCCGCGCCCGCCAAGGAGGAGGCGATCGCCATGGCCCGCAAGGGGTCGGTGCTGCACAACTTCCTGCTCTGCGACAGCCAGGACATCGCCGGCGTGGACACGGTGGTGCGGCAGGCGGCGAGCGTCTGGCTGCTCGGCGTGCAGCGCGAGCTGAACGAGGTGAAGCGGACGCTGGCCTACGTCGGCGCCGGCATCGCCAAGCCCAAGGCGAAGGACGTGGTCACCCTGGGCGTCGGCCAGTTCTACGCCTGCTGGGGCAGCCACGCCATCAAGACCTACGTCCAGCCGGCCTGGATGCCCTCCGAAATCGCTCGGCAGATTGCGATGGGGGAACTGTCGATCGAGGACGCACCCCGGCCGCGGGAGTCGCTCACGGCGGCGAACCTCGAACACTTCACGAACCCCAACCTGGGGATTCCGTGGGAGGGCGTCGATCCGGTGCCGCCGACGAGTGTGACGGCCATTTCCGAGATGGGCCGCAAGCTGCTAGGCAAACCACAGTCTATTCAGACAACACTCACACCCACCAAGGAGCCGAACGTGACCGAGCAAGAAGCCGCCGCGCTGCGTGAAGAGAACCGCCTGCTCAAGGAGCAGGTCCGTGCTCTCATGAAGAACCAGGAAGCCGTGGCGATCTTAAAAAGCACTCCACCCGACATCGATGAAGACGACAGGCCGCGCGGTGGAGTCATCCTCAAACAAACACCACCGGCTCCGGATGATTTTGATTCGATCTACCAGGCCGTGAAGGCCAGGCTCATCGAGGAGTTGCCGAGCGACGCGCGAATCCTCCGCATCTGCGTCTCCCGTCCGGAGCTGCGGGTCGAGGTAAAGAAACAGGTCATCGACGCCGCCGAGTCGTCCATGATCGGCCGCGTGGCCCGCGTCCTGACGACGGACTTCTTCAAGTCGCCGCGCACCCACGCCGACACCCGCCGCGAGCTCGAGCGCACCGGCGCGACCGTCAACAACGCCTCGCTCGGCTCGGCCCTGGCCGACTTGGTCGTCAAGGGCTTCCTCACCCGCGAGGGCGACAAGAGCTTCGTCGGCGTCGAGGGGATGAAGGTCAACATCGTGAACGTGGAGTGAGTTCTCTTCCGCGTGGAGGAAGTGCAGGGAAGCAAGCATGGGCGAACTACTGATTAGAGTCAAAGACTGGGTGAAGCGGCACGAGACACCCAAGAGCATCGACGTGCACCAGCTCGAATGGGTGCCCTCCCGGCTCATGTGCCTGCTCGGACGCCGCCGCAACCGCGCCTGGCGGAAGAACGCCCGCATCCGCGGCTGGGCGGCCGCCTACGGCATCTACCGTGCCCTGGTCGAGGTAGCGGCCCAGGCGGACAAGCCCCGCGTGGGCAACGTCTCCGACGACGAGGGGCCGCTCGGCATCGACGACCTCGAGGGGAAAG
>JADMIO011460720.1_pt1 | contig 12456 bp, 10 predicted proteins | sample 8958161 | NCBI WGS metagenome assembly JADMIO01 (sample SAMN16585339, study PRJNA669376) | soil metagenome | isolation source: Crop rotation soil | place: USA: Cullars Rotation, Alabama | collected 2011 | reverse complement strand
GGGTACGGGAGTGGATATAATTTTGTTCTGTTTTGGGAGGGACAAGCAGTGGTTGTCCCACCTGCGTTCCGCGCCACCGCATGGTTGAGGGCCGGAAAGGCGGGAGGTTCCCAAGAATCGGGAAACGTGCCAGGCGGGAGCGGCAGTTTGGGCGAGTCCTCGGCGGATGGGCATTTGGCCGGGCCCAGCTCGATTTTCGCAATGCCCAGCTTCAAAACACTATTGGGCGCGGTTTCCCCCAAAACGGATACGATTCCGCCCCAAGGGCGCTCCCGGATGGAGGGTGCCGCTCCCGCTTGGTACGTTTCCCGATTCTTGGGAACCTCCCGCCTTTCCGCCCGTCAACCATGCGGTGGGGCGGAACGCAGGTGGGACAACCACCGCTTGTCCCTCCCAAAACAGAACAAAATTGTATCCACCCGCCATCCAGACCCCGCCCATCGCGAACGCGTCCCGCACCAGCCCGAGCAGCTCTGGAGTTGAATCAAAGGATTTAGACGTGAATCGAAGGATTTATTGCTAGACGGGAAGGTGGAGGAGGGCGGTTGGTTCGGGCGGGGAGAGGGAGAGGTGGTCGTTGTGCGGGGCGGCTGGTTGGTTCTGCTGGGCGGCGTCGGCCGGGAGCGGCGACATGGCGAGGAGGATGCAGCTGGCGGTGGCGAGGGCGAGTCCCGGCACCGCGAGCGCGAGGCGGACGCGTTTCCACTCGGCAAAGAAGAGAAAGCACAGCAGGGTGGTGACGAGCGGGTAGCAGCTGGTCATCGCGGTGAGCACGCTGATTTGGACGCCGGGCAGCTGCGTGGCGTACAGATACAAGTACGCCGCGACCACGTTCGCCACCGAGTACCCCAAAATATAGATCCACCGGTTGTCTATCCCCAGATCTAACCACGCCGCGTTGAACCGAGAGGGGTCGCTTCGGCTCTCCACCGCGAGTCCCAGGAGCCCGGTGACGAAGCCGAGGGCGCCGACGATGACGTTGGTGACGAACGGCGAGACGGCGCCCGCGGGCTTCAACAATGCGTACGTGCCTCCCCAGAGCACCGTCGCGCCCAAACCCAACCAAATCCACAGATTCGTCGACATATCGAGGTTATTGAATTGTCTTCGTTTTGCCACTCGAACACAATGACGCGTTACAGCTGTGCGCGCAAGATGGTACCGCGTCGTTTCGCAGAATTTTTATGAGAGAATATTTTCATCCATTCACAATTATGAAGCGGCTCCGGACGTCCGCTCCGGGCTCGATTTCGGATGGGGAAGCGGGGAAGGATGATATCCAGAATGGGCTGGCCACGCGACCAATGAAAATGATGCGTACCAATCGGCCGTGGAATCTCGGCGACGATATTTACCCGATGATTGTCGCATCGAATGCCTTTGGCGGCGTTTCGCCGTTGTACGAGCTCGTTCGTGAGTACGCGAGTGGTCCCATGGCGTTTTGGACCTCGGAATCTCCAAAGTCGTCGCGCGGGTATACCATCGCATTGCGGTTCTTGAAAGTTCCTTCGGATGATATCGATGTGACGCGGCGGATTAATCGCGCAATCGCACTCTCGTTTCCACAACGCGAAAATGGCGGGGGCGGTTTGTCGGATGACATCGATCATCCGGGCCCGGCCCAGCTGGGGGACACCTCAAATCATTTGATTCAACGGGTCCAACACAATGAGAGAATTCTTCGGTACGACGAAGAAGATGGAAGGGAATGGGCCGTCGTTGATCAAAACTTGCGCCTGTTCCTCGTACTCGAGAATTTTGATGATCGGCCCCACTATGATCGCAACGGGCTGGCCGGCGCCCCTTTTCATGCCACACCATCCACCGTGGCAAAAGAAATTGCGAGGCGTTTGGCCTTTGATATTGAAACCGTCGCCGTCAACTGTTTGCGAGAAGATGTTTTCGCGCGCGAATGGATCAGAGAGACGACCGGGCACGGGTACATGGTAAAACAAGTGTGCGAGGCGCTTGTTGATGTCAACACCCTAGCAAGTGAAATCAATTGGTTTCGGGAGAAATCGTTTAACACGTTTGTTCAAAAATATTGGGAAGAGCGTCAGCGCCGTGGATGCGTGTTGGAAATCGGCTGCACTTGCGAATTGTGCTCCGAAGAGTGCCATTGTCTTTGCCGGGCAGGTTGCTCTTTCCGTGATAGAGATGTTGACGAACATAAACGCCGCGAATGATGAAATAGATGTTTTGGATGTGGCCATTTTAGTTAAAGGATGGTGCAGGAGGAGAGCCATCCGCCGACGTCTTCAGAGGTTCCGGCGGCGGCTCGTCGGTTGCCGCCGGCGGTTGTTGACGGGCTCACACGGAGAGGAGGAGGGCGGGCCGGCGGGACCGGACGAGCCGGGCGGGTCGGAATTCGCGGATTAAATCCGATGCACGGTGCGCCGGAGGCGCGCCCACCGGCCAGACGAGGTGGCAGCAGCCCAGGCGCTCTGGGGGCAGCATCTGCGGCGATGGATGGCGGGATGGATGCGGGGATCCGCTGGGGAAGCTTCCCACGCTCTGGAGCCCCGCCAGCAGCATTCGCCGCTCGTCCCATCCCTTTTTCCGCTGTCCCAGCGGCTGCGGGCAACGGCGCAGCGGGGGTGGGGCTGGGGGTGGGGGCGAGGAGGGCGGAGCCGCCGGAGCGCATGGGTTCGAGGTAGGCGAGGGATGGTCGACCGAGGAGTTCGGGCATTGCCTGGAAGATTTCTCCCACCATGGTTTTGCAGGGCCGGCTGCCTCGAAACACCTGCCGGACGGTTTTGTTGGCGTCAAACAGGACCGTGTGCGGGAACCCGAAATCCGGCATCAGGCCGAACGCGTTGAGCGCCGGGGCCATGTTTGACCGCTCGACCGCGCCCACCACGAGATCCGAGTTGGGAACCAGCGGCGCGACGTTGATGAAATCCGGCACGAAAACTCGGCACCAGTAGCACCCGTCCCAGTAGAACAGCAGCAATTTGGCCGTCGCCCGCCGCTCCGCGAAATCGGCAATATCCCCCGGTGTCCGCAAGACAGAAATCTTGCGGCCGCTCGTCCGAATCAATGCGTCCAACGGCTCTGACGACATCGCGCGCCCCTTGATCCGCACCTTAACTCTACGATCCGCCCTCCCTCTCGCCCTCCATCGCAGACCAATCCCCGCACCGCGATTGAAATGGCGAAAGCTGACACGCCGTTGGTTTCCGCCCCGTGTTGCAATTGAAATGGCATGCGATGGATGCGGTTGGTTTTTTAAGCTCGCTACTTTTGTTTTGCGAGGACGGGTGCAAAGAGCATTTGTTGAATCTGGACGCGGTCGCGGATTTGAAGCAATTTTGGTTCGTCGGCGCTGACCGTGCAACGATACGCGCAGGTGCTTGTACGGATTTTCCGGGTGTTGGCGTCCACGACCCACGAAGCAGGACAGATCAGTGGCTTCGTCGGATCATACAGCAACACGTCGTGGCCCGTGAAATCTTTGCCGATTTCACCGAGCAATTCATCGGTCATCACCATCCCCAGCTTACACAATTTGCAAACGCATCGCGGATCGGTCGCCAACACGACCAATGTGGCGTCGTTTGCCACTTTGACGTGATCGAAGGCTTTCCTTCCTTCAAACGCCGTCGGACCCCACGAGAGGCATTTACCGAATTGACCCGTGGCCTTGGCGTCGGCGCCGCTTCCGTCCGTAAAAATCTTCATCGTCAATTGGAACGTTCTCTCCAATGGCAACAGCAACGTCTTTGAATTGTCCCAATTCTTACCGGCCAAATTGCTCACGCACGCGGCCGGCTGCGTTGCCCCAGCGGGCGTGCTCGAACCCGCCATCACCAAAATTTCGCCGGCCTTCCGCAACCGCCAAATCCGCAAACGCAAATGCGCAACCCAATAAACTGACGACGGTGATGAGTTCCAAAATCTAGAATTGGCGGTTATTCCCTGTCGTTGTGCTTTCAGAGGGAATGGGTGTGGGTCCGGGTCATCCTGCGCTGCCGCCGGAACCCAGTTGGGTTGGCTGCATTTTGAAAGCCGATTGGGACATGTGGGATGTTCTTATGATTCCGGGCGCGACGGTTGCGGCGTTTGGATACGGATTGTACCTTACGCCGTCCGCCGGAACGGCCAACGCCCGGCATACAACGCTGTCAGCATTCGGGGCCGCCGCCGGAACAACGCTGGCGGTGTGCAATGGGGGCCGCGCACTCCACGACCTCGCCACTCGCCGCAAAGTTCGCGCGTGGTCCGCAGTCTGGACCGGCATCGGAATCGTCCTCTGCTACCAAGCCACCAAAAAATAGACACCCCCTTTCCCCACCGCGTGTCACAGCAGCTTCCAATTTGTTGATTCAACGTACATTTGGTTGTTTATTGGGTGTTGCAATGCGTGGAGGCTACGCGGGGAGGCCGAAGGAACCTTGCCCGCTGTGGAGGAGGGGGGCTGGGGTTCGGGTGAGGGGGACGGCGCGCCGCAGTGCTTTCGCGACGGGTGCCATCGAGGCCATATTGTGCAGCAACGTCGACGTCGGCACCCGATACCCCTCCGTCAAAGGTGGGGACTTGGCGGCGGATTTGGTGTTGTCGGCGGCGCCGGCGAGGCGGGTGCCGGCAATGACGGCCGTTGGGGCGACGACGGCGGGCGTGACGACGGTGGTCGTCGCAACGGCAGCGGGCCGGGTGAATTGTTGGTAAAATATGTAGCCGAGGAGCAGGAGCGCGATCACGCCGAGAACGACCATCAGCGCAATAGCCCACGGGTCGACGCCATTATTGATCGGTTGAATCCCGGTCTCGCAGCTGCTGCTGCACAGGCTGACAATGTCGTCGGCGTTCGCGGCGGCGCTTGCCTTGAGCACATTCAGCATCGGATCCAGCGTGCCCAAACCCGACGGGATGCCGCTGGTCACGCCGACTTCAAACGATAATTCGGGCGCCGAGCCGGGGATCCCTTGCTTGGGCGCCATCACGACCGGCGTCCCCGGGCCGCCCGGCTGCTGCAGGGTCATCCCGCCGTTGTAGTACGTCGCCAACACGTACAAAGACGGAGCGTCGCTCAACGGCACCTTGAGAAAGGTGAAATAAAACGGCGACTTGTCCACCACCGTTTCCGACGCCGGATCCGTCGCCACCCACTGAATTTGGTCCTGGTTCGGCCCCGGCTCAGTGTTGACCTTGAGGTATTTGCCGGTGGCGGTTTTGAAGGACCAGTATCCGGTCAAGCCGGTCGCTTTCACCTGGAAATACAAACTCGGCTGCAGCGCCGTCAAATTGCCCTCGATCAGCCGCACAAACGCCGTCGACGGGTCCGCGTCCTGACCGCCCTGCAGATAGTCCAAACTCGCCTGATCGCGCATCAGGATGATACTGTTGTTCCCCAACTTCTCGACCGACATCCCGCCAGTCTTCTTACCGTTCTCAAGCCGCTCTTAATCCGAGCACTCCCTTCCCGCCAACAACTACAGCCTCCCAACAACGTTTCCCAATTCCTGTACGCAACCCCGCCGAAGGCGACTCCGGCGCAATGTCCAGCGGTGAAAATCGGCCCCGCCCCCCGTAGGGGCCCTTTGTGGGGAGGCAGATCGTAGGCTGAATCCAAACCTTTTCATCTTGCAATCCCGCAACCTTTTCCTCCTTGCGCCCGCCCGCCCCCGGTCCGCTGCCATTATCAATCGCGTCGGACCGCGGGCGCGCGCGATCGTTTCATATTTGCGTCCGCCCGCGGTCTCCTGACATCCTCGACGCTCCCGTTGCCAGCGCAATCGCAGGGTGGCCTCTACTATTTTTGCTTGTCGGCGCAATCATGGCGGCTTCTCCTGTTTGAGTTCCAGCTGGGATTTCAGCGGGCGGTTTGGTGCGGGGAGGGGGTTGGTGGGTGAGGGGTGGGCGGGTGGCATAAGGGCGAATCTATGTCGTCGCGCGGTGGGCAAGAGTGGTTTCTGACATGGCCGTCCACGCGGACGTTGCGGGAGCAGCTTGATCCATTGCTGTCGGCGAATTCGGAGCGGGCTTTGCTGACGATCAAGCAAAAAACGGTGGACGTGCAGGTGGTGGAGCACACGCGGCACGCGGCGATTCAACGTACGTTCCACATCGGGCTCGATTACACCTTTGCCACCGCGGAAGACGCGACCCCGCTCAACCCCGCCGTACTCGATGCAAGTGCGCCTCCGCTGCTCGTGGCGATCGTAGATCTCGGCGGTTTGTTCGACACGCTGTCGGGCGTGCGCGACCTGCGGCACATGACGCCGCTCCAGCCTTCCAAGCAACCCGACACCCCCGACGCCGAACCCGACACCAAGTACGACCAGCGAGATGCCAAAGATACCAAATCCCCCGGCGCCGGGTCGATTGGGTCGATTGGGGCGGTTCCGGTGCGTTCGCCGAGGCCGCGAGCGCCGGCAAAGGGCGGCAACGATGGGCGGGCGGCCGCAGCCGCCGCCGCCGGAACGGACGACGGCACCGTCTGGCGCCTCGGACCACAACCGCCCCCCATCCTCCCAAAACCCGCATCAACAAGTGCTACTGCACCCGCATCGGTCGCGGTTCCGCGGTCGCTGGCGGTGCGGGTGCGGCGTCGGGATGGCGCGGCACCGTTCGGGCCGACCAGCGACGCCTGGCAGCCCGTCGTCCAAATCCACCACGAACCCAAAATACCGCCCACAGACGGCAAGATTACGGGAGAAATGGGGTCGGGGACCGAGGCGTTTCTGGAGTTGGACGAAATTGAATCAGCCGGCTCGATGTGCAAGATTTCGATGCGGTTTGCGTCGGATTTGCAAGACGATTTGCTCGATTTGAGTCTGTTTGGGAGCCGCTGCCAGGTTTCGGTGTTTGACAACTACCTGTCGCTGGTCGCGCAGCACAAGACCGGAAAACACGGCGTCGCCCTCATCTACCAGCAATCCCAAGACGCCCTCCCCCCACCCCAAGAACCCCCCGCCGCCCCCGTGGCTGCCGCCGGAAAGGCCAACAAGCAATCGAAAAACGCCAAAAAGAGCCCCACGACCCCCACTACTGCGACGCCCGCTTCAACGGCGGCGACGGTGAGGCGGTACACGCAGCCGTACTTTCAGCTGGTTCACGGGCCGCGAAAGGCGGAGGGCGACGGGCCCCGCTCACAGACGACGTTCCGGTTGCGGCCGTTTCGCGTGATGCACAAATTGCTCGGAACCAGCTCCAGGATCGAATGGACGTTTGCAGAAGGCGGCGCGCTCATTTGCTCCATGTATCAGGTCAGCGCTGGGAACGAACGCCGAACCGCCGTAATCGCCGCCGCACCCGCCCCACTACCACCTCCCGATCCCGCCGTCCCAGAAGACAACAAAATGCAAATCTAAAACAAAACACCGAACCCTCACCGCTGGACCATTTCGTCTTCGCATTTGAGTTTGAGTTTCGGGTTTGAGTTTGGATTTTCGCAAAAGATATCTCAAATTCCTGTCCGCGCCCGCGATCCGCCGCGGTTTTCAACGGCCGCGGATCGCGGGCTCGAGCAAACTCAGCGCAAACTCACCGCAGGTGCCTCCGGCAAACTCAACGGGACGAAAAGGTCCCTTTCAACAATACATCTTTGAGTTTGCCGGAGGCACCTCCGGTGAATTTTCGGCTAAATATCTCCGAAGCCCGCGATCCCACGAAGGGCCCCTCTCTGGGGCGCCGCGCCGGAGGCGCCTCCGGCGGTTGTGAACGGCCGCGCCCCGGATGGGCCCTTCGTGGGATCGCGGGCTGCCGGAGGCAGGTGCCGTGGGGCAAACTCGGCCGCAAACTCAAACCCGGACGTTCCTCATGAAAAGGCCGCACGGCGTGCGCCGTTTCTCAGCATGGAAAATGGAATTTCGGGGGTATTTCAGAGAATACGACCTTTGCACAATACTCGAAATGAACAGCTTGGTATCGAAACCGGGCCCGCCTGCGGAAACGGAGCGGCCTGCCAAACCAGAGGGCCCTCCGAAGCCTCCGAAACAGGGGCAAACTGGGAGGGCAAAGGATTCGGATGGGAAGGGGGAGAAGAAGCCGGGGCGAAAGGCGGAGGTGACGGAGTGGCGGGTGCGACGCGTTGGAAAGTTGGGAAAAGGTTGGATCGAGGCCGAACATGCTGCCACGGCGGCCTTTCGTGACGGCGACCTCGTTGCGTTTGTCCATGCGGTGTGTGCGCTCTACCGAATCAATTGCGATGAGTTGGTCGAGTGCTTGTTGCCGACGCTCTACCAGCAGTACATCGGCCTCTCGAACATGACCCTCGCGTTCGAACTGTATCGCCTTGCGCACGCGGCGGCCGAAAACGACATCGTTGAGGTCGCCATCGCCTCAGCCGTCGCCCGCATGGTCGTGTCCCGCGCCCGCCAGGGCCTCCGCGCACCCGCCCAGTGCTTCACCATTCCCCCCCCAGAACCACACCCATCCTCCACCCCCGCCCCCGCCACCAAAACGGCGACCGTCCCCACCAGCACGGCGACGGCGGTGGGGGCCGCTGGGAGTGTTGGGGGTGCTGGGGAGGGGGCGAGGGTGGAGCTGAGGGAGATGGGGGCGCGGGCGATGCCGGTGGATTGGTTGGGTGAGGGTGCGAGTCATTTGCGGGACGCGGTGTGGCACGGGTTGTTTTCTTGCGGCGCGACGCTGCGGAACGCGTCGACGCGGATGGAGACGATTCTGCAGACCGCGGCGTGGTTTGAGCAGCTGCGGCCGCACATGTCCCCCGCCGTTTTCTTGAAGCGGTTTGACGATCTGACGGCGGTTGGCGCGACGGAAAAGGCGTTCCAGGAGCCCATCGACGCCGACGGGCACTACATGCAAACGATACGGCTGTACGCGCGGGTGATGCGCGCGTGGCTGATCGAGGACGTCGGCGACCGCTGCCTCTCCATCTTTCTCAATTTCGTCCTCGCCCGCCTCCTCTCCGGCCACCGCACCATCGAGCACCTGAATTCCCGCCTGGTAGAACAGCTCACTGCGGTCGACGCCGCGCTCGACGACACACACATCCTCGCCGCCAACATCCTGCACCTCCTCAACCACCCAAAATCAGCCAAATCTGACGTGAAAACCAACACGAAGTTGGCGGAATGGGGTTTGCCGCGGGCCTTTAATCAGCAGCGTTCGGTGGACTGGACGTCGGAGGAGGCGGCGGCGTGGATTCGCGAGGTGGAGGAGCGGGCGGAGGCGGGCGGGGCGGCGGCGCGCTCGCACCGCTCTAGTCGAAACGTTCGGAACCGGGCCAACCCCGAGCTCGACGAGCACCTGAAAGGCCTCGAAAAGCAAGCCCGCGAGCATCTCGATGTCCACATAAGTGCTGCGCGGGGGAGTCCGGGGCAAATTTCTGGAGCGGCGCTGAAAGGGGCGGATTTGGGGCGGCTGTTGTGGAGCGCGGCGCGCCATTGGGCGCACGTGGACAACCGCGGTCTTTTGGCCCCCGCGGGACGTGGCGTCGTCGGCGACGTGTGGGTCGGCCCCTTTGCGATGAACGGACCCGAATGGCAGCGCGCCTTTGTTTACCGCGCCCTCTTTCGTGCAGCCAAGCTGCGGGAGTGGGGGATTTACGCGCCGGCGGTGGAGCTGGTGCAGGACATCGACGACCCGTCGAGACAGACGTTTTGGCTGGGATACGGCGGGCCCTGGGACGCCGCCGAGCTCGCAAACATGGGCTCGTTTCCGTTCCAAACGATCCTTGGATTCGGAGAGCGCGGCCGCGAAATCCACATCCGCAGCATCAACACCGCCACCGCCGTCTCACACGGCACCGGCCCACTCTTCAACGCCATCCCAACCCCCGAAACCCCACCGCAGGCAAACGAAAACCAACCCGAAAACCAAACTCAACCAATGGAAATCGACTCAAATCCTACCCCTGGAGATGAGAAGGAGAGGCAGTTGGTGGAGGGTTGTGGATTGGTGCAGTTGATACGGCTGTCGCTGGCGCGGGCGATTTTGGGGGTGTCAGAGGCCGGAATGCGGTACGATACCCTCATTCACACCGGGCTCCTCCCGAATCGTGTGCGCGTGTTTCCGACGGCGATGTACGAATTGCGGACGGCGGCCTCTTACTGCGCAACAACCTCCGCCATCCGCCACGAAGCCCTCCTCGACACCAACGAACGGGCCGCGCTCACCTCCGGAACCGGCCGCGCATTCCGCGCCGTCATCCGTCTTCGCGCCCGCTACCACCTCGACCTCCGCCTCGTCCCAACCAATCCAAATCCCACCCCCGCGCCCGCTACCACCGCAGCAGGTGCCTCCGCCCACGGCGCGGCCCCGGGGGCCGCTTCGGGTGCGCCCGGGGGAGGGCCGGGGGCGCCGTCGAGTGCTGGGAGTTCGATGGGGGGTATGTCGACGGGGGAGTCGTTGGCGTTTGCGGAGCGGATGGCGGACGCGGACTGCGTCTTGTTTGGGAAGCCTCAGACGGCGCGGATGGCGTTGCTGTTGCAGCTTCGCGAGCGCTTGATCGGCGATCACCGGCTGCTTGCGGTCATTCGGCCCGCACTGCGCGGGTTTTGGCGGAAAATCATGGCCGACGACAAACAGATGCCTCACGTCCGGGCCGTCATCGCCGTCATCCACCGCACGTTTCCCCATCTCTTAGAACCCGCCATTGTCAAATTTTACAAACTCTCATAAAAGTCCAATTCTTCTTCCCCCCAGACATCCAAATGGGCAACACGGACCCTTCAAGTGGCGGCAGACCCGTTGCGGCCACCGCGGGAGGAATCTCTGCTTGGAATCGATTTCGGCCAGGTGCTGGGAGGGGCGCTCTGAAATCGGTGTGCGCTCCGGTCGATAGCGTGGTAAGCCGGCGGCCGGACCGTTCCCCAAAAATGATCGCCACCCCAGCTTTGCAAGTGTTGGAGCGGCCCGCCCTCGAGTGCGATCGCAGGGCGCAAGCGGCGCAGAGTGGAAACACCGAGTGCGGCCGCAGGGGGCAAGCGGCGCAGACTGGAAACACCGAGTGCGGCCGCGAGTGCGGTCGCGGTGGGCACCCGCAGGGTTGGGACGGGGCCGAGTGCGTGGATCTGACGGTGTCTGACGGCGCCGAGCACGACGCGTTTGTTCGTGGGTTTTGCAAGCGTCCGACCATTCTGCGGCGACTGCGGATACGCGGGCTCTCCAACGCGTTTTGTCTCGTCGAAGCCTTCAGGTGCGGGTTTCTCGCGGGATTGGAAGAGTTGGATTTAAGCGGAAACCAAACGCTCTCCTTTTCCGAATCGCTCGCCAACATTCTTTTGCCCTTTCTCGCCGAGCGGCCCCACCTCGCTCCCGAGCTGAGGGTGGTGAGGATTGCGCGGTGCGAGCAGTACTACGAGATGGCCGACCGGATCGGCGCGGCGGCCGTCGCCGTCGTGCGTCACAATCGTAGACTTCAAGCGCTCGATCTCAGCGGAATCCGCTTTGGGCCGGAGATTGGCGCGGCGATCGCCGCCGAGCTCCAGTTCAACGAGCACCTCCAATACCTCGGGAAACTGCGCAATGCGACGATCGAATGCTGTCTCGCGCGGAACCGCCAGCGACACTTGGACGCGGTGTGGATCAAAAATGTGGTGCTGCATCGAAGCATACTGAAAGGCTGCCGAATCGATCCGGTCATCGACCGCGTCTGCGGATTCCTCTTTCCACACTACCACCCAAACGCCTGCGACCTCCCAAAACAGATCTCGGGATGGAAGCGCCGGCGCATCTCCCGCGTGGTCCACTTTACGGATCTTCGCGAACACGCTGAACCAAAGAGCGCCGGGCCTCTGGCAGGGGCCGCAGGGGGCGCGACCGCGGCCGCGATTGATCGAGTCGAAGCGAATATCCGCCGCCTACAAGCCTCAAAAATCCTCCCAACACCCACCGTCGCCTCGCATTCCCAGCGGTGCCCTTCTACTGAAAGCTCGCCCGGTGATTTTGCGTTTGAGGCGCTGGCGGCATCTCAAGCAGTCCCAGAGCGCGAATTGCTCGAACTGACGCGCGCGCTCGAAATATCCGGCCGCGAAACCAACTCTGCGCCCGATTTAGACCTCCAACTCGCCATTGCCCTCTCCAACTCCATCCATTAAATCAAATTCGAGCGTCGCTGAAAATGGTCTGCGGGGGAATTTATGGGTTGGCGATGGTGGCGCTTGGTTCGAGGGTGAGACGATTTTGGACAAAGATGCGGCGGCCTTTTGTGTGTAGCGTGACGCCTTCCCCGACGACAAGATTGTTGCAGTATAGGTCGAACGCGAGGGAGCAGGCGCTGTCAACCCGTATATTTTCTCGCCAAAGCAGATTGGGATCAACAGTCGCCAAAAACACGCCGGCGGGATCGATGCAGCCCGTGACCACGACGCCGCGAGGGAGTGGGTTGGTCCTCGGTGCCAGCCGCTGCCGCATCTTTCTGCTCTGCGCCAACCGCCAGTCTCGTCGCCCCATCCAACAAAAGAAGTTGTGAATCGAAATATTTTACGGGCGGGTGCAGAGGACGGTGGGGATGACGATGGCGAGAAAGAGCGCGGCGGTGATGCAGCC
>JADMIO011113648.1_pt1 | contig 12456 bp, 8 predicted proteins | sample 8958161 | NCBI WGS metagenome assembly JADMIO01 (sample SAMN16585339, study PRJNA669376) | soil metagenome | isolation source: Crop rotation soil | place: USA: Cullars Rotation, Alabama | collected 2011 | reverse complement strand
TTTTGCTTTTTTTTGTTTTGCTTTTTTTTGTTTTGCTTTTTTTTGTTTTGTTTTGCTTTGAAAGGAGAGGATTTTATTCAACAGTTCAAAATTAAGAACACAAAAAGAGACAATGCAACATCAACAAAACCAAAACCAAATAGAAAGTGAAGAGTTGTTCCAAAAAGGGTTGAAGTTCAGTTTTGGATTTGGAAAGAAAAGTGGAGTGAACAGAGTGAAAGCATTTCAATGTTTTGATAAAGCGCACAGCAAATGACATGTGACTGCACCAATATTTAAAGCAATGTTATTAAATCAAGGACTTGGAGGAGTGGAATCCAACTTTGAAGAAGCAACCAGACTTTGCAATGAAAGTGCAAAATCAACCAAAATATTTTAAATGGCCTCAAATGGAGACTCGAATGCGCAATTCGCTGTTTGTTGGATGCAATTGATGAAAGTGTATGATGAACAAAGCAGCGACAGCTGTCAGTGTAAGTGGTGCAAGTGGTTCTTCATTGCCAACAAGTCAAGCTGATCAACAACAGCAACAAAAAGCACATGCTGAAGCTTGGGCGGCTTATTATAATTCAATTGGACAACCTCAACAAGTGAAAATTTTTTTAATCTTTGTCGTCTTTTATTTTATTTTATTTTATTTATTTATTTTCAAAATGTTTTGTTTTTTGTGTTTTGTGTTTTCAATTCAAAAAAAAGGCTGCTGTGATTTTACAAGGACTTCAATACGCTCAATGAACATAAATTTTCGTTGAATCAAACAACTTTCTCCTTCTCTCTTTCTCTCTCAACCATTTTCATCAAAGTCATTCATCATTCAAAATCATTCAATCAATCTACTTTCTCCTCCCTTTTTTTTCAAATTGATCATTTTATTTTTATGCTTTTTTTTTATTTTCAAAATTTCTTAAACTTGTGAATTTCATTCTCTTTTTTTCCTCCTCTTTCTTTCTTTCTTTCTTTCTTTGAAAATTTATTTTTTCATTGTTTCTGAAAAACACCAAAAACAAAAAAAGAAATTATGATTGTGTTTTGTATTTAATTTAAATTGTCAGTTGTTAATAAATTATTTTTTTGATGTTTTTTCAGAAATAAAACAAATAACAAAAAAAAGCTTTCCTTTTTTTTTTTTTTTGCTTGTGAAAACATAAAAATCTCAAGAAATGTGAAAGAAATTCTAAACAACCAACTGTCTAATTTTAAACGGGTGAACTTGACTTCTGGGCTGCATTTTTGAATAAAAGATAAAATTTTATGAAGTCACTAAAATGAATAAATAACATCAATTATTAAAAAGTTCAACTGTTCCTCACCTGAATAATTACTTGTGCAACTAAAAGTCCTCTTGAACGTCTACATTTCTTAAAACAAAAAAAACATCCAGCAATTGCGGCAATGCAAACACCTCCAATTACTGCAATCGTGGCCGTGGTGTCTGGAATCATTTAACAAAACATTTACTGGTGCACATAAAAAGTACAACAATACAATTCAATGAATAAAACTCACTAATATTTAAAGTTGGTCTTTGAGAAGATGTTGTCTCTGAAGGTGATGAAGATGAAGTTGGTTGTGAAAGTGCTGTAGTTTGTGAAAGTGCTGTAGTTTGTGAAGGTGATGAAGTTTGTGAAGATGTTGAAGTTTGTGAAGGTGTTGGGGTTTGTGATGGAGTTGAAGCTTGTGATGGAGTTGCAGTTTGTGATGATGTTGAAATTTGAGATGGTGTTGGGGTTTGTGTTGGTGATGAAGTTTGTGAGGATGTTGAAGTTAGTGAAGGTGTTGCACCAATTGAAAGTGATGTACCAATTGAAAGTGAAGGTGATGAAGTTTGTGAAGAGGTTGCAGTTTGTGAAGGTGTTGCAGTTTGTGAAGAAGTTGCAATTTCTGATGGTGATGAAGTTTGTGAAAGTGATGAAGTTTGTGAAAGTGTTGAAGTTTGTGAAAGTGTTGAAGTTTGTGTTTGTGATGAAATTTGTGAAGATGTTGAAGTTTGTGATGATGTTGAAGTTTCAGTTGAACTAGAAGTTTGTGAAGATGTTGAGGTTTGTGAAGGTGATGAAGTTTGTGAAGGTGATGAAGTTTGTGAAGGTGTTGGAGTTTGTGAAGGTGATGGAGTTTGTGAAGGTGATGCACCAATTGAAAGTGATGGTGTTGAAGTTTGTGTATGTGTTGAAGTTTGTGATGAAGTTGAAGTTTGTGAAGGATATGTACCAATTGAAGTTTGTGAAGGTGATGAAGTTTGTGAAGAAGTTGAAGTTTCAGATGGTGTTGCAGTTTCTGAAGGAGATGCACCAATTGAAAGTGATGGTGATGAAGTTTGTGTATTGAATGATGTTTGAGTTGAAGAAGTTGTTGTTGAAGTTGAAGTTTTTGACATAGTAGCAGTATTTGATGAAGTTGGAGAATGGGTAGGAGTTTGAGTTTGACTTGTTAAATCACACACGTGAGAAATGGTTGTATCAACTATTGAATTCAATGAGTCCCAATCATCCACAGTCTAAATATTGAAAGAAACAGTCAACAACCAACAGTCAACAGTCAACAGTCAACAACAAAAAATTAATCAAAGATTGACAATAAGAAATGACAGCAAAACAAAACAAAACAAAACAAAACAATAACAATAACAATAAATTGCAACAAACACAATCACAAATGTTGGTTTGTCAATTCTTGTTGATTTTTGTTGATTTTGATCACAGTTGTGGTGAATGAAATGACAAGAAATAATAAAAAGAAATAGAATAATTAAAAGGGAAAATTCCAAAATGAAGCTTTTTTAAATTGGAAATTCAAGATTCGAGCTTTTTTTTATTGCAGACTCGAGCTTTTTATTCTAGATTCAAGTTTTTTATTCTGGATTCAAGCTTTTTATTCTAGATTCAAGCTTTTTATTCTAGATTCAAGCTCTTAATTCTAGATTCGAGTTGTTTTATTCTAGAATCAAGGCAAAAAAACGGTATCATAATTTAAAATTTAAATTTTCGCGCTTGAAAAACCAAAACAAAAAAAAACCGAAATTCACTTTTTTTCCCCAAAGCCTTTTGTTGTGATGAGTTTGCAAGTTGGGTCATTGTATTCATCCCTTTCTGAATTAAGAATAGCAATCGATGATTACTGTGTTCAGCTCGGGCGAAGTGCCAGAAGAAAAAATGGCAACTCAAATCTCAACGTGAATTTGTCAATATCACTCCAGTGTCAACAGCAGAACTTGAACCGATCACGATTTCTCAATCCGTCGAACAGCTGGTATTCGAACACGATGACGATTTACCCAATCAAGCAGTCGAGACAATTTCCGCTGTTGAAGAAGAAGAAGAAGAGGAAGTGAAAGTGGAAGAAGTGAAAGTGGAAGAAGAGGAAGAAGAGGAAGAGGAAGAAGTGGAAGAGGAAGAAGAAGAAGGCGAAAATGATGATGAAGAAGATGAAAACAAGCATACTTCTGGATATTGTTTCGATCAAAACAGGTGGCTGAATACAACAGATATGGAAACTTTCTCTGCACTGATTACCAGGTATTCTCAATTCAACAACAAAAGCATTCCTCTCAGTGGGCACCTTACAAAAATGGGACAAGAAGCAAGAAAGCGAATTGGATACAACAAGGAAAATTTGTCAAGGAAAACAAAACGTGAAAAAAGTTATGAGCGCGTTTAAGTGGATTTTTACCAGCTCTATTAGTGTTTCTCGTGACGTAGTTCCCCTTTTGGAAAGTGATAGAAATCACTTGATTTGTATTGAAGTTGATCTGGTGGAAAAACAAATTTGATTTGGGATACAACTGTTCGAACCAAAAGTAAACAAAAAAATTACCACAAAGAAACATTTCAGCTGCTTCTCAAATATTTGAAGTTCAAAGAATTTGAAACAAAAAATTTCACCACAAACATTCAGGGATATTTGGTGGAAGATGAAAGTAGTAGCAGTTGTGGGGTTTATGCGCTTGTTACTATGCTTTTGATTATTTTGGGACTTCCACCTTCAATCAACCAAAGTTTTGCTGACACAACAGTTTTAAGAAATTTGATGAGAGAGTGCGTTCGTCGAGAAGCAATCACGCGTTCATTCTATGATCATCTCAATTCGAATTGAGCAACCAATCACAAATTGAGCAACAAAAATAGTTCTTTTTTGATCTTTTGGCACAAAAAAAAAACTTCAAACTTAAAATAAATAGCTTCAAACTAAAATAAAAAACTCTGAACTAAAATAAAAAACTCTGAACTAAAATAAAAAACTCCAAACTGAAATAAAAAAACTCGGTTCTTAAAATAAAAGCTCTTAACTAGAATAAAAACTCACAAAAATTAGCTCGAATCTAGAAAAAAAACCATTTTTTTGCCTCGGATCTGCAATTAACCCTAATTAAAATTGGCAATCAAGGTTCAAATTCTCACAAAGACGTAATCAGAACTTGTGGCAATTTGAGTAAGTTGTGTTTGATTGAAATCTCCAACTCCAATAGCTGAAAAATAAAAATAAACAAAAATAAATAATAAATAATAAATAATAAATAATAAATAATAAAAATAAAAATAAAAAATAAAAAATAAATAAAAATAATAAATAAAAATAAATAAAAATAAATAAAAATAAAGAGTTCCACAATTTCATCATTCCATCAAAGTTTCAATTTAATTTTTAAATTGAACAACAACAAAACAACACAAATAAAATCACAAATAACACCACAGAAAAATAACACCAAAACACAACAAAACAGACAGCAAATATCTTGAAAAAAAGAGTGTTGAAAAATATTTTCACAAAAAAAGGGATGAACATCATACATATGAAGTTGACTCCACTGGATTTGAGTGTTGAAACAATGCTCATTGTTGGTGTGATATCGTCTGTTGTGAGTGTTCCATCAGTGATGAAAATCTGTTTCAAATCACAAAACAAGAGAGAAGAGAGATAAAATTGTTAAACAAACAAAAACAATTAAAAACAAATAAAAACAATTTTTATTTGAACATTCATTTTTTGACATTTTCAAAGATCAAACATTCATCATTTAATTGATAGTGACAAAAAAACAAAAAACAAAAAAACAAAAAAAACAAAAGTGTGAAACCATGAAACGAAAGAGAAGGGAGAGAAGAAAAAAAAAGAAGAAAAAAAGAAAAAAAGAAAAAGGGCTCACAATAATTTTTGCAGCATTTGTGGTAGAAGAAGTAAATTGTTGTTGTGCCTTGGTGAAACCAGTGCTTGCATAAGTTGTAGAATCAAATTGTGGAACATTGCAAGAATATTCTTTTTGTTTTTGTGTGTTTGTGTAATAAAATATCAGTTCAAACTGGTGATCAACAAAGAATTGAGAACAAAGTGAAGTAAAACGAACGAGATTCATAACAGCAACAATCATAATCAAAGCCGTGGCTGATTCGACAACATGGAGGGTAACCATTGTTGTTCACATCATTATAAGAGTAGTTGCTGCAATAATAATGTGAAGAGTAAACTTAGGTTATAATATATAATGAACAATTAATTGATCACGTGATTATTGATTTTGCTCACCTGTGTTCTTTTTGTGATTTTGTTCATCTGTCTCAACTTATTAAGGATCTCGGTTTCTTTGTTTTGGCAGTTTTTCTTTCCTCTTTTGTTTCTCTGAATTGGACAATAAACATCCTTTCATATCTTTTTTTTTAACACTGGTAGCTGAGTTTCGATCTTACAGATGCAACAATCAGAAGTGGCCTCAAGTTCAGAAAGAACAACAATTGCAATTAATGATACAGTATCCCCATCTCAGGCTCCGTATTTTTCCGGAAGATTAGACGATTACAGCCGATGGCTTAAACGCTTAAGTATATGGCTGAACTCATGTGTTTTTAAGGAAGCCCATGAAATTACTGCTCACATTCTCAATCGACTTCCACCTTCAATCTTCGATTCAGTATCAAATGTGATTCCCATTGAAGAATTAACAAAACAAGAGGAAGCGGTGGCTTTTGTGAACGGAAGCAGATACGGATTTTCAACCAAAACACCCAAAGGTCTCGTCACAATTATCACCACCTTGCAAACAAATGGTTTTCAACCGCATGGCACACAACTCAAACTCGAATCAATGGTAGATTTTTTTGATTACCGTCGTTCTATTGAAACACCAACAGCAGAATTCATTCTCCTTTTCGAAACCAAGTATAATCGCATGAAGTCTCAAGGAGTGACCTTAGATGATGAAGTTATTGGAATTTTGTTGCTTCATTTTGCCAATTTACCAGAAGAATCACTTGAAAATGTAAAAAGTGCTGTTGGGAAAGAGTTTACCTATGCTGGTGTTAAAGATGCCCTTCTTCGGATTTTCAAACACAAACGAAGAGAACAACCTTTGAACCACAGCGCTTTACTTGCAGAAGTCAACGAACAAGGTGTGACATCCAATGAGGTATTAGTTTGGGATGAGGCGAACAAAGTCTACTTTACAAAAAGAATTTTCATTCGAAAAGATCACCAAAATTCCTCTCCAAGTCCAAGTAATAATAATGGTAATCACAATCATAATAATCATAATAATAACAATCATAATCACAACAATCATAATAATAATAATCATAACAACGGTGCTCTCAATGGTCAAAACAATCACAACAAGCATAAATATTACTGTTTTCGATGCGGGAAAAATGGTCATACTGCTCGCTATTGCCGTAGCTCAAAAACTGGTGATGTATTCTTTATTGAAGTGGATGCAAAAGTCTGGTATGCTGACAATGGAAGGAATTCTTGACACAGGTTGCACTTCAACAGTATGTGGAAAGAAGTGGTTGAACAACTTTGAAACCTTTTTGAAGATGAGTAACTCAAAGAATAAAGTGTATTCTGAAATTGGAGAAAGAATCCAGTACAAGTTTGGGCGAGATGTAAGAGCAACTAATGTAATAGCTTATTTACCTTTGTTTTTGTTTAACAGATCGTATGGTACTTTGAAAGCTCACGTGATTGATGACACAACCGATGAACAGAATCTCCCTTTATTAATTAGTCGTTCATCAATGGCAAAAATGGGGCTGAAGTTAGATTTAATGGAAAATAAGGGGTCTGCATTTGGAAATGAATTTGAACTCAAAATCAACTCACATGGGTACATTACTTTTTCAATTCATCAAGAAAATATCACTGAAATTTACTCAGTTTCAAACGATGATCGATTCGCTCAAGTTAAAATGCTACATCAAAGGTTTGCACATCCTTCAAATGAACGATTACTGAATTTATTGAAAGTATCTGGTTGGAAAATGGATGGTGTTCGTGAAATTGTTGAGCAAGTGAAAAATACCTGTTCGACTTGTCAAGTTCATGGTCGCCCACAAATAAGGCCAAATGTTTGCACCCCACAGTCCTCTACCTTTAATGATGTTGTGGCTATCGATATTATGGAATTTCATGGAAAGCTCATGCTGAAGATTGTTGATTTATTCTCTCGATTTGCATCTGTGATTATTATTGAAGATAAATCTTCAAAATCTGTGATTTTAGCCCTCGAATCTGGATGGTTTGCGTACTTTGGTCCAATGAAGGAACTTTTTGTCGATTCTGGAAAAGAAAATGTCTCTGATTTGTTTGCAAAGTTTTGTGAACTTTACTCAATTCGTGTAAAAGTTGTTCCAGCACAAGCCCAGTTCGCGAACGGTATTGTTGAAAGGTTTGGTCACACCATAAAAGAAATGATGTCCAAGGTATTACATGATTGTCCCACTCTATCTCTAGCTCATGTGGTCATCAAATCTGTATCTGCATACAATCAATTGTTAAATGTTGGTGGATTTTCTCCGTGCCAACTTGTTTTTGGTCTCTCACCTCGAGTTCCCAGCGTTTTAAATGATGATATCCCTGCACTGAGTATATCCAATCATCCACAAGAAAATGTCTATTTGGACAGAATGAATGCAATATTTTCCGCAAGAAGAGCTTTCCACGAAGCTGACTCATCTCTCAAAATTAAAAGGGCATTGACAACAATTCGTCCTCAAATTGATTTCTCTTTTGTTATTGGTGATTTGGTTTACTTTTACAATGAAGCTACCTTTCGATCTAATTCCTCTTGGAGGGGTCCAGCGAAGGTTATTGGGATAGATATGGATTCAAGAACTGTTGCATTACTTCATAATGGTACTTATATCTCTCGACATTTCTCAAGAATTCGAAAAATGAATGATGTTGTTCCCATTAAATCTGATCTGAATGAATCAAAAGATTTAACTTACATAACTTTTACACACGAAAATCGTGATGAAAATTTTTTTTCAAGTGATGCATCTGGAGGTAATAGTCAAAATCAAAATCAAATGCCGACTCAAACAATAAATGAAACAATAAATGAAACAATAAATGAAACAATAATTGAAACAACAAATGAAGTGTCAAATGAAGAACCTATTCAAGTAACTAATTCAATTTCGGAATTAAATGCAAATCAAATCACACCCAGCCAAACAATTGTTCAAGCTTCAAATTCAAATTCAAGACCAAGTCGTTCAACGAACAGTCTATTCTCAACCAATAACAAAAATCAAAGAAAAAAAGATGGGGTGAACATACAAAAGGAATTTAAGCAAAATAAAATAAGTGGATCGGGAAATCAAGAGAGTGATGTGAATTACGTGAGAGTTTGTGATGAAAATTTATTTAATTCAACTAACCAACTATGTTTTCATGCGAGAGTAGTCTCAAACAAGGAAGTTCCACGTCGAGATCAAGGAAATCTATTTGATTTAGCAAAACAACAAGAAATTAATAGTTTTTATGAAAATGGAGTGATACTAAGGTGCGATATATCAAAAGTTAAAGATGTTCAAGTTATTGGAACGCGATGGGTGTGTACTTGGAAAACAATGTTGGATAAAGATATGGGAGAATTTAAGGTTGCAAAAGCACGACTGGTAGCTCAGGGATACATGGAAGAAATAAATAATGAACCAGTTGATGCTCCCACTGTTTCTCGAGAGAGTATTTACTTGATCTTATTTCTAGCTTCACAATTTAAATGGTCAATTAGTAAGATTGACATTAAAACAGCTTTTCTTCAAACTGATGAAAGGTCAAAGGAGGAGAAGATTATTTTTGTGCAACCACCTCCTGAAGCTAATGAACCGAGTAACATTGTTTGGCAACTAAAAAAGTCAATGTACGGTTTAAAATCTGCACCCAAGTCATGGTGGATAACGCTGTCCAAAGCAATAATCAGTCTGGGATTGTATCAATGCAAGAACGACCAAAATGTCTTTACCCTTGTTTTAAATGGTGTGTGTCATGGTGTACTGGCAGTTCACGTTGATGATTTGTTGTTAACCGGTGATGAAATTTTTTTCTCTACTTTGGAATCACTCAAATCCACATTTGTGTTTGGTACACAGCAATGGAAATCATTTAAGTATTTGGGTCTTGTTGTGAATCAATTGGAAAATGGATCGATTGAGTTTAATCAAAATCACTTCATTGAATCACTCCAAGAGATTAAAGTCTCAGAAGAAAGAAAAAGTATGAAAGAGGATCCGGTGACTGATGATGAGTTTAAACAATTCCGTTCACTATTAGGTTCGTTAATGTGGTTAACTGTTGGTTCACGATGTGATATTGCTGTTGATATTGCAATGCTGACAGGACATGTGAACATTGCAAAAGTCCAAGACCTCTTCATCATAAACAAGTTGGTTCGTGAACTCAAAGCTACTACAAATGCAAAGATGATATTTACTCCATTAAAAGGTAAAATTAAAATATTAGGTTTCGCAGATGCTGCATTTCAAAACCTGGAAAATGGTGGTTCACAAGGAGGTTTAATAATTGGATTTGTTGGGGATGACGCAGTTGAAAAGGACTCGAATGTCTTTGAGAAATGTTTTTCAGTTATTTGTTGGAAGAGTAATAAGTTACGCAGAGTGGTGAGAAGTACATTTTCTGGGGAATTACTAATGCAGGGAAATTTGTTCGATGAATGTATTTGGATTCGAAATTTATTTGATGAAATGGTCAGTGGAAAATTAAATCAGAATAAAACGGAAATCCATCTGTTGACAGATTGCCAGTCTCTCGTTGACAACATGACATCTCTGAAAGTGCACGTGACTGAAAAAAGACTTTACGGGGATGTACATGCTCTCAGACAAGCCATCATGGAAAAGGAGATAAATTCAATTTCCCACATCTCAACAAAATTCATGGTCGCAGATGGGCTAACCAAAGTGTCACCCAAGTTGAAGGAAGCACTTCGACGTGCAATGAGTGGAAGGATTTTGGTCGAAAACCAAAAGCAGGAAGAATAAGAAAGAAAGAAGAAGTAAAAGAAAAATAGAGGAATGTGAAGAGTAAACTTAGGTTATAATATATAATGAACAATTAATTGATCACGTGATTATTGATTTTGCTCACCTGTGTTCTTTTTGTGATTTTGTTCATCTGTCTCAACTTATTAAGGATCTCGGTTTCTTTGTTTTGGCAGTTTTTCTTTCCTCTTTTGTTTCTCTGAATTGGACAATAAACATCCTTTCATATCTTTTTTTTTAACAAATAACAAGCAGTGCAATAACCTGAAAATAAGTTGAGGGGAAAAAAATGTTTGATTTTTGAAGTCATTGAAAAAACAAAAAACAAAATCATTTGGAATCAATGAAATTTGTGAAATTGTGAATTACCGTCTGGGCAAATAAACTCCAGAAAGTTGTTCAGATTTGAGGTCAAAGAGATGAAAGTTTGAGCGTGGTCAGAAAATTCAACCAAAGAAAATCTGACACTTGGGCGAGTTGATCCAATGCTGTATGCAACCTTCAGTTCAACAAACAAACAGAAAAAGCAAAAAAACAGAAAACAACAAACAGAAAACAACAAGCAGAAACAGAAAAAGCAAACGGAAGAAAGAAACAAACAGAAAAAAAACAAAAGTATCTTTGAGTGAGAAAAAAATGATGGTTCGAACACAAAGAGCAGAAAAAATCAAATAAAATCATGGAATGGAATTACATCGTAGATGAAAACAAGTTCTGTTTCAAACTGATCGTAATTGATGGAATATGAACCATCAAATACAAACACGACGTCAAGACTCACATCATTGCACGTGCTTGATGGTCGGAAGATTTGTGTTGGTGATGAGGTTGGTGAAGAAGTTTGTGAAGATATTGAAGTTTGTGAAGGAGTTGAAGTTTGTGAAAGTGTTGAAGTTTGTGAAGATGCTGTAGTTTGTGTTGGTGATGAAGTTTGTGAAGGTATTGAAGTTTGTGAAGGTGTTGAAGTTTGTGAAGGTGATGTACCAATTGAAAGTGAAGATGTTGAAGTTGTTGAAGTTTTTGAAGTTTGTGAAGGTGATGTACCAATTGAAAGTGTTGAAGTTTGTGATGATGTTGAAGTTTGTGAAGGTGTTGAAGTTTGTGAAGGTGTTGGAGTTTGTGATGGCGTTGAAATTTGTGAAGGTGTTGAAGTTTGTGAAGGTATTGAAGTTTGTGAAGGTGTTGAAATTTGTGAAGGTGAAGAAGTTTGTGTTGGTGATGTAGTTTGTGAAGTTGTTGAAGTTTGTGAAGGTGTTGAAGTTTGTGAAGGTGTTGAAGTTTGTGAAGGTGTTGAAGTTTGTGAAGGTGTTGAAGTTTGTGAAGGTGTTGAAGTTTGTGAAGGTGTTGAAGTTTGTGAAGGTGTTGAAATTTGTGAAGGTGAAGAAGTTTGTGATGGTGAAGAAGTTTGTGAAGATGTTGAAGTTTGTGAAGGTGTTGAAGTTTGTGAAGGTGATGAAGTTTGTGAAGATGTTGAGGTTTGTGAAGATGTTGATGTTTGTGAAGGTGATGAAGTTTGTGAAGGTGTTGAAGTTTGTGAAGATGATGAAGTTTGTGAAGGTGTTGAAGTTTGTGAAGAGGTTGCAGTTTGTGAAGGAGTTGAAGTTTCTGAAAGTGATGTACCAATTGAAAGTGAAGGTGTTGAAGTTGTTGAAGTTTGTGAAGATGTTGAAGTTTGTGAAGATGCTGCAGTTTGTGAAGGTGAAGAAGTTTGTGATGGCGTTGAAATTTGTGAAGGTGAAGAAGTTTGTGAAAGTGTTGATGTTTGTGAAAGTGTTGGAGTTTGTGAAGGTGTTGAAGTTTGTGAAGGTGTTGAGGTTTGTGAAGAAGGTGAAGAAGTTTGTGAAGATGGTCGGAAGGTTTGTGTTGGTGATGATGTAGTTTGTGTTGGTGATGTAGTTTGTGAAGGTGCTGAAGTTTGTGAAGATGTTGAAGTTTGTGAAGGTGTTGAGGTTTGTGAAGGTGATGAAGTTTGTGAAGTTTGTGAAGGTGTTGTAGTTTGTGAAGGTGATGAAGTTTGTGAAGTTTGTGAAGGTGTTGAAGTTTGTGAAGGTGATCTTTCCAGCACAGTGGGATCCGAAGCTTGGAATTCACGTGACTTGAAGTCGCGGCCGCACTGACCCTATAGTGAGTCGTATTAATTTAAATCATACCAACATGGTCAAATAAAACGAAAGGCTCAGTC
>JADMIO012753015.1_pt1 | contig 12458 bp, 11 predicted proteins | sample 8958161 | NCBI WGS metagenome assembly JADMIO01 (sample SAMN16585339, study PRJNA669376) | soil metagenome | isolation source: Crop rotation soil | place: USA: Cullars Rotation, Alabama | collected 2011 | reverse complement strand
CTTTCCCGATGATCGCCGGCATGAGCATCTTCCTGAGCTATTTCCAGCATCGTCCGGAAATTCGTTCCGCGGTGTGGAACAATGGCAATACCGACGAGCGCATCGATGCGACGATGGCCGCAATCAAGGACATCAAGCTCCCTGACAGGCACGACAAGCTGCAGATGTACGCGTTCGATCAGCGCCTCAACCAGAATTATTTCGTCGGACTGGCATCGCAGCGACTCGACCTTGGCGCTGTCGACTACCTGCGCGGACGATCGCTGTGGGAAGGTATCCAGGCGCTTGTGCCGAGAGCGCTCTGGCCAGACAAGCCAGTCGTTGCTGGAAGTCCGAAGATCGTCTCCGAGATGACCGGCCTCGTGCTGGACGAGAATACTTCGTTCGGCGTTGGCAACGTGATGGAATTCGACATCAACTTTGGAATTTTCGGAGTGATCATCGGCTTCCTCCTTCTCGGTCTGGCGATAGGTGTCCTCGACAAGCGCGCAGCTGTTTGCGATACCAACGGTGAGCTGGGAAGAACCTTCATGTATTTCCTGCCGGCAATTGCGCTGATCCAGCCCAACGGATCGATGATCGAGCTGATGAGCGGATCTGCAGCAGCATGGGCGGCCGCGTATGCGTGGAAGCTCGCCTGGTTCAACTGGCCGAAGCCGGCGCAGCCGCGGCCCGCGCGGGTAACTGCTACACCCGAGCCTGCTCCCTTCTGAAAATTCATTTATGGGCCCCGAATCTTTCCGGATTCGGCGGAGGCATCGGTGCATTCAGCCACGCGATGTCTCGCGGCCTCGCGGAGATTGGCCATGATGTTCGCGCAGTGGAAAAAGGAGGGGGAAGTACCGCGGGATTCGTGGCGCGCTGTTTCGCCGCGCTTGCATCGAGTCGTCCCGACCACATCATCTGCACCCACGTCAACTTCGGTCCTGCAGCGCGCCTGGCTCAGCAGGTCTTTCGCACGCCGTACACGCTTGTCGCGCACGGCATCGACATTCATCCCGGGCTGCCACAGAAAAGAGTCGATGCAATTCGCCAGGCGGAGCAAATAATCGCAGTGAGTGAATGGACTCGCGGTCGCGTGCTGGGACTCGGCGGCATCGATGCGAAAAAAATATCCATCCTCGGCAACACGTTCGACGATTCGCGTTTTACACCGGGGGAAAAACGCGCCGAGCTGCTGCGCCGTTATTCGATTGGGCCCGATGAAAAAATTATCCTGACTGTTGCGCGGCTCGATCCGGGTGAACGCTACAAAGGTTACGATCGCATCATCGAAGCGCTTCCACGGATTTCGCGCGATTGCGGCAAGACTCGATTCATCCTTGCCGGAAGCGGCGCAGACAAGGACCGTATCGCCGCTCTCGCGCGTGAGCACAACGTTGAGGCATCGGTCACGTTCGCGGGCTTTGTTCCCGCCGATGAGCTAGTTGATCACTACCGCCTTGCCGACGTGTTTGCGATGCCGAGCACCGGCGAGGGATTCGGAATCGTGTTTCTGGAGTCGATGGGTTCAGGAACTCCAGTCGTTGCAGGCAACCGTGATGGATCGGTATCCGCGCTCGACAGCGGACGCCTCGGACGTCTTGTCGATCCTCTCGACGTCGACGCAATTGCTGAAGCGATCAGCTCAATGCTCAAAAAGAAAGGTGATGCGTTGTGGTTTGATCCTGATGCGCTTCACGATGCCGCGTCAGAAAAATTCGGGCCTCGCGCGTTTGTGAATTCGCTGCGAAGTGCGCTGGCTCCTCAGCTCAGATATTGATTCTCGGATGTCGCAGAATCGCTGACAGAATGGCGGGGTAGTCTCGCGCGTCTCTCAGAACACGCTGACGACCTTTCTCCGCGAGAGCTGTGAGTTCACTGTCATCGCGCGCAAGAAGCTTTCGCGCCTTCTGCGCCAGGTCCTTGTAATCGCGAAAAAAGAGAGCTTCGTCGCGACGAAAGAATCTCTTGGTCTCGACGTTCCTCTCTGTTGCGAGAATTCCGCCGCACGCTGGAATCTCGAATGTCCTCGTGGTGTGAAGCTCGGGAAATCTCTTCGACAGAAGACCGACTCCGATCCATGACTGCGAGAGAAGCTCCGCGTACTTCTCGCCGAAACATCCCTCACCCTCGAACTTGAAGAGAGGATTGTCGATATGGCGACCGACAAACGAAGTCCATCCTAATCCCGCGAGGCGCACGCCGACTCCCGCATCGAGCAGTGTTTCGAGACAACGCTCACGATCGGGCTCAGCGAGACCGATGAACACCACTTCGCGTCGTCGTTCCTCGGGATCCGATCGAGGAAAATGAATGCCGGGGTCAAAACCCTGTGTCGTGAGAAAAATCTTTTCCGGATTGATGCGCTGCTTGTATGAATCGATCTCGAATGACTTGGTGGTGACAGCGAGATCGAACATCGGAAGCGTGCTGTCGAAATGTCGCGAAGCATTTCCGCCAAATGCCGTATCGGGAGTGAAATGCACGAGGTGCTTGGCGACGCCACGTGCGCGCGCCACGGTCTCGCTGCGAAGGAAGACGGCTTTGTCCACCCATAGCACATCGAGGTCCGTCGTGAGATGCTCTGCCACCTTGTGGTTGATCGCATCGACTGCTTCGCCGATCTGATACCGGTACGCCATCGATCGCCACAGCCGCATGCGCGACTCCATTGAGGCATCGGTGTCGACCCAATCCCAGGTCCATCCCGGAGTGAGCTTGCGCAGCCACTCCGCGCGCATGCGCGACGTCGAGCCCGGTGTGAGAATCCCCACATACGCGGCGCGCGCCCGCCCTTCGAGTACGGGGATTGCTGCTGTCACGCGGATGCGCTCGCTGCGATCAGCGCAGCATGGAGCTCGTTCAGCTCCGACGACGCATCAGGTGGAGGAGGAGCGCCCGGAATCCCGCCGCGACTGGCAAGTACACGCAAATCGACATCGCCCTTCTCGAAATCCGCTTCGATCACACGCGGCGCAGCGTCCATGCGTGCGTACGGCTTCACTCCCAGCATCGAAGGAGGGAAGAGCACATCGAGTCCGCATGCGAGATACTCAAACAATTTGTTCGAAGCGTTATGCCGATAGTTCAACGTCTGTGCTCGATAGAGAATCAGTCCGCAATGAAAATCGCGGAGCAGATGCGGGAGGTCGTCGTAAGGAATGCCCTGCGAATGAAACCTTATCGCTGTGCTTTTGACCGACTGAAGAAATGTCGCCGTCTCACCATCTGTATTGTAGGCATAGATGTCGAGTGTAACGGAGCCGGGCTCCTGTGCTTGAACCCATTGCACGCATGATTCGATCGACGTATCGGAGCATGACAGTGATCCGACATACACCATTCGAAGCGGTTTCGCGTCTCCTTTTGCCCACGCTCTGTTAGGCTCAGCGCTCCACGATCGCGGCGGAAGGTTCCGAAGAATCTTTGTTTTCTGTCGGAGCGATTCTCCGTTGTCGGCCAGAAAGAGCTCGCGCCGCGCCTCGTTGGTATGCGAGATCCAGCGGGCGCGCGGGAAAAGCGCACGCTGCTCCAGGCGATGAAACATTCGCGCGAGTCGCATCCCCGGTTTTTCGAATTCGTCCGGCTCGTGGTATTCGTGATGATGAACAAAAACTGGAATGCCGCGGGCCGATGTGAGAGCGAGAAAGACAGGGAACGACGACTGGGGCTCGAAATAGATCACCGCATCGGGCGGATCGCTGATGAGACGTCGCGCTGTGCCCAAATGAAACCCGCTGTACGCAAATGCCTTCGCGGCTGAGTTTCCCGACGAAGCGTCAGCCGAGCGATGAACTTTTACCGCCGGTGCACCGAACTCAACCAGACCGTGGCGATTCTTTGTTGTGTGGATAGTGACATCCCATCCTCTCTCCACGAGGTCGCGCGCAAGATTCATTGCCGGTGGATACATCTCCAGCGGCATCCAGTGCACGAGATCTACTTTCAGCTTTCGCCGAGCCATTCGAGTGCAGTCGATTTGCCGTCGGCAGCGTTGGCAATGATGGTCGCTGCTGCATCGATGTACTTGCCCGGATCGAGTCGCTCGAGCATACGCGTGGCTGCGCTCTCAAAAGCTTTCCGCTCTGCAGAGTAATCTGCGAGCGCATCTGCGATTGCATTGGCGAGTGAGCCGGCGTCACCGGAATGAAATCGTCTGCCGATGCCGAAATGAGCTGCCAGCTCTCCGAGTCCGCCGCCATCTGAGACTATCGCAGGAGTTTGGGTCGCCGCTGCGTCGAGAAGTACGCGACCGTACGGCTCGGCAATCGAGGGAATCACCGCGAGATGACATTCAGAGAGCTCGTCGTGTGCTGCGCTCCGGTATCCGCGCATCTCGAACGTCGACTGGAGGCCCGCATTGGCGATTGAATTTTCGAATCGCTGCGTGTCTTCAGGAGTGAGGCCCGTGCCGATCACGACGATGCAGATGTCGCTTCGTCCGCGACTGGCGAGAATCTTCGCGGCTTCGACAAGAACGTAGTGTCCCTTTGTTTCAGAGATGCGTCCAAGAATCGCGACGCGCCACGGTGGTCCATCTGAAATGCGATCGCGGACTTGAGGGCGGTTGCCAGGCATCATCGGCTGATACAAAATCGCCAGCTTCTCCGGCGGAACTCGCGAAGCACGAGCGATGAACTCCGAATTGCAGATGAAGGTTCGCACGCGCGCCTGTTCCTTTTGCATCGACGCGATGAACTTTGCGTCCTCGAGCGTTTGAATCTGGCAGACGATCGAGGCGCCGGTGCCGCGCGTCATGACGTTCGCGGCGCGAAGCAATCCCGCCTGATTTACATAGACAACGTCGGGGCGCGTCTTCGAGATGTGACGACGCACCTTCAGATAACCGGAAATCTTTTTCGACAAAGGCATCGTGTGCGAGTCGCGCACGAGAAGCCGCGCCACCCGAATGCCCTTTGACCCCAGCAGCGTATCGAATCCGCCGCCGCCAGGGAGAATTACGTCCCAGTCAAAACGCTGCCGTGTTCCCTCGATGATATCGAGAAGGCAGTACTCCGATCCGTAAAGGTTTCCGGACGGCTCGAGCGCCGTGACCCTTGTCACGCTATGCCGTGCGTGTGACGCAAGCGGTGTGTCTCATTCTACTCCCGCTTCGATGCGAGCGAGTCGACGGTCTCGCTTCCATTTGAGAATGGAGCTCCATCCTCCGTTGTAAGCGCGCGTCTGAAGTGTGCGTGCTGCTTTCCATCCAACGATCGGAAGGAGAACGTGAAGCAGCCTGCCTCCTTCCATCTGCAGGTCACTGCCTCCGAGATCTCTCACGTTTTGCCCGGCTGCCGTGGCGAGATCCTTTCGCTCGGGATAGAACCAGTATTGCCAGCGCTGCCATCTGTCCGCGCAGACTTTTCGTGTGCGAGAAGAATGCTCGCGCGCGAGCAGCGCCTTGCATCCAAGGTCGGTCGTGTTGAATGCCGACTCCATCGCCTTGCTTCCACGTGTTGCCGACAACGCGCCGTGGACTCCTTCGCGATACGAGTACACGGCATCGTGTGCGAAGCGCACTCCGCTCGATGCGAGCAGCAGGCGAATGCTGAAATCGAAGTCGTTGTTGAGCGAGAGTGTTTCGTTCCATCCACCCGCCCGATTCCATACATCACGCGGAATGAGCCACATCCATCCGCCCATCATTCCCTCTGCAAGCGTGAGGGAATCGACGAGCCAGTCGACAGGATTGTCGTAGTCGTGATTGGTAGGCTCGTCGCGAATGAAGCTCACGTCAGGCGAATTGCGGAAGTACCCCCAGCGGCAGGAAGCAACGCATCCCTCGGTTTCCTCGAGAGCAGAGAGCTGCGCTGCGATGTGCGATGGATTTATCCAGTCGTCGGCGTCGAGAAACTTGATGTAGTCGCCGGTTGATTCGCGAACACCGCGGTTGAGTGCGGCGCTTTGTCCCTGGTTTTTCTGTCGAACGAGTCTGACTCTCGGATCCGCGATCGCGTCGACTGACTGCGATGTACGATCAGTCGATCCATCATCGACGACAATCACCTCGAGATCCTCATGCGTCTGCGCCAGCGCGGAGCTGACGCTAGATGCGATGAAGTCCTGGGCATTGTAAGCGGCAATGACGACTGAAACACGCATGCTCACGCCGTAGTGAGACCCGTGAAGACCATCAGGTTATGCCAGTACCACGTCGCTGCGCCCGCCTTCTCCCAGTCTTCGCGCCAGCGAATGGTGAGCGAGCTGTCGAGCCGGAAACCTCGCTGCTGGAATTTTGCGACCCAGTACTCGTGCGGTTGTTCGTTCACGTGATCGGTGCCGCCTTGTCCCGGAGTCGCGGCGGTGAAGAGAATCGTCCTGCCGGCCTGGGTCACTATGTCGACAAGGCGCTCAGCATACTTCGCGGGAATGTGCTCAGCCACTTCAGTGCAGCACGCGACGTCGAAAATTCCGAGCGACGGGTCGTACGAGTCGTAGCGCACATCGAATTTGCGCGCGTCGACATTTCTCTTTCGCGCAACTTCTCGCGCAGCATCGGCGTACTCGAGTCCAAGCGTCTCCACTCCGCGTGCGTTCAACGCCGCGAGCAAGGCGCCGCTTCCAGAGCCGATGTCGATCACTCGACTGGGAGCAAGCACATCGCAGATCGATTGCGCGATGATGTCGGCGGATGCAACCGCCGGTCCTTCTACGTCGCTGTCGAAATACGCCGCGTGATATATGCCTTGCTTGTGCTCGCGGAAAACGTGGGCAATCGGCTGAGTGATGCGACGAATTCCTTCACTCCCTCGAAGTCCTTTCGGCAAAAGCCGCCACGCATCACGCAGAAATGTGTAGCCGCTCATTGATATGATCGAAACCCGCTTGCTACGTCGCGCAGGCCGAGCCCTGAGCTCCGCCACATCTGAAAGCCTCTCACCGGGTGTCCGCTCGTGATCGAGAGAGCGAGAAGCCTGCGTGCATGATGCTGGCGCGCACGCGCAGTTGCAGCCCGTGTCTCGTCAGCCGACATCGGATTTTCGCGCGACGACAGCGCTTTCATCGTGATGGCGAAGCCGTCCTCGAGATATTTTCGCGCAGCATCGTCCTTAGTGAATTCCTGAGCTTCGTGACGACGCCACCACACGAGTCCCGGCGGCAGCAGCAACAACGGCCATCGTGCGCTCATGCGAAACCACGTCTCGGTATCGCTCAACACTCCCCATTTGCCGAATCCACCAACCTCGAAGAACTCATCGCGTCGCATGATCGCACCAGATGGTCCGCATCCCATGCATCCGTCGCCGAGGAATTGTTTTTTCCACGCTTCCCTCGGGGAAAGCTGCCATGGATATGGCTCGATCTCTTCGGGCCTGCTGTGACTCAGCGCAAGTGCCGCGTGCGGATTTGCATCCATCGCTTCCACCATCACAGCGAGGCCGTGCGGATAGATCAGGTCATCCGAGTCCACGTACTTGATGTACGTTCCGCGCGCGAGCTCGGCAGCATGCATTCGATTCGGATAATCGCCAAGGTTGCGCTCGTTCTGCGATACGCGGATGCGCGCGTCGGTGGCTGCAACTTTTCGGGCGACATCGAGCGATGCATCGATGGACCGATCATCGACGACGACAACCTCAAAGTCCGCGAAGCTCGATGCGAGTATGCTTTGGAGACAAGCCTCGAGGTACGCTTCGCGGTTGTATACAGTTACGAGTACTGAGACGCGCGGAGAGTCGGTCAATGAATCGCTGACGCTGGCAGGTTCACGGGTACGGATGCGTACGTGGACGGTCTGTCGTCGATGAAGCTAGCGAGGAGCCGGCGATCGGAGAATCGGTTCCAGTAGAATGTCGCCCTGTCGGAAAGAGACAGAGTCTTTCGACCAAGTGCGTACGTGGAAAGCTGTTTTGCCTCTCGCTCGTTTAGAAGCCCATCACCGCGTGCATTCTGAATCAGTGCGCGCGCGATCTCGATTTCTCCGGCGTCGATGGATGGCAGCACGCACGCACGGTACAGTGCACGCATCAGCGCCGACCGTCGCTCGGCAGTCACCAGCTGGTGACACTCGAGCTCGCGATACATCCAGCCGATCATTCGCGCTGCACTTATACGCCCGCGTTTCGTTGAAAGAGTGCCGCCGTATCTCGGACCAGCGTGCATGCGGTACCACGAATCTGGCTCGCCGTCAAAGTCCATCCACACAGCGTGCATTCCGGAGATCAGGCACTCGAAATGGAAAGCGACGTCATCCCAGTCGAAATCGGGTCGCCATCGCACGTTGCTCGACTTCAATGCATCGACGCGAAACATCACGCCGCCGTTGACCCAGGGAACATCGATTGGATGTGTGATCTCGAGGAACCTGTCGATGTCGTTCACGCCAGGGCGGGGGACGTTTACCCAGCGGCTGTTGCTCACGCTGTCACTGAATATCGCCTGCGGTGCGATTATCATGCTTGCCTGTGGCGACTGAGAGAGCTGACGAAATCGTTTCTCCAGCGCATTGGGCGCCAGCAGGTCGTCGGAATCCAGGAACACTAGTGCTTCTGCATCGCACGCATCGAGACCGAGATTACGACTCACCTGACAACCCTGCGGCTCATTCTCTGATTTCTCGATCAACACGAATCGCGAATCGCGCGAGCTCAAGTTCTCGAGATAATCGCGTGTCGGTCGATCAGAATGATCGTCGACGATGATGAACCGAACGCTCTCCAGCGTCTGACTCTCGAGCGCGGCGACGGTCTCCTTAAGCAGGTCGAGGCGATTGAACGTCGGCACCACGACCGCGACATCCGCTTTTGGCCTGGTGATCACCTCGATCGTGAAGACAATCGCTGGAGTGACCCGCGAAGCCGCGCCGTGAGCGACGGCTTGCCCCATTCATACTGTTGCCAGCGATAGAACTTCTTCGTCGCTTCCGCAAAGAGAGGGCTCTCGCTGTTTCCAAGATTCTCGGGGCAGATCATCACGCGGTTCTTCTCGATTGGCTGGCGCGCAAAAACGCGGGCCATTGGTCCGGGCTTGCAGTTTGTCCCGTCATCACCAAAGCCGATGTTTCTTACGAGACTTCGCGCTGGATAGACGGTCAGGCCGCCGCGGAGAAACACCGATGCATACCATCTCACCGCCCATGTCTCGAGCGATCCGGACGCGTTGCGCTCGAGAGCTTCGAGACTGTCGTACGTGTCGTCGAAGTTGAAGCGTGACGAATCGCCGCTCCGCACCTGTTCCACGAGGCTGATTGGATCGTCGCTATAATTCTTCCACGCACGGCGCCACGTTCCCCATCCCCAGCTTCCCGGAGCGCGCAGGAGTCCAACCTGCGGAAGATTCATGTCGTTCGGAACCATGTAACCTGAAACCTGAACGACGTCCTCGCGATCCTTGAACGTCTCGAGCGACTCGTTCATGAAGTTCAGGAATTGTCGCGACAGAATGAGGTCGTCCTCGAGAACGATCACGCGGCCGTGCGCTTCGACCAGGCTCGACACGCCGGAAACGATCGACTCTTTCAGTCCGAGATTTTTCTTGGCCTCGACCAGCACGGCTCCTTCCACACGACACCATCGTCTGAGCCACGCTCGCACATTCGCGACTGCCAGAGCCTCTTCAGGTTTTCCCGGTCTCGCTGCATCGGAGAAAATGACGACCTCACGTCCCGAGTAACCTTCGCACTGCTCGAGCGAGCGAAGCGTTTTCTGCAGATGATCGAGCCGGCGAAACGCGAACACTGCGATCGGTGCGCGCCCTGGGCGGATGTCGACGCTCGTCAGGTCGGCGGGGGGCAGAATGAGATCGTCGTCGCGTTCTGCGGTACCGCTGTCATTGCTAAGCTTCGCAGTGATTCCCGCCAGTCCGCCGAGCAGGCTGGTATTCGCTGCGATGAGGTCGTAATACTGGGGATCCACAAAAAGCGATAAGCCATGTCGTGCGTAAGCCATGATCATGTCGTCGATATTTCCGACTGCGCTCTCCAGCAAAAAGAGCTGAGTGGCAAAACAGCCGACTGCCGCGATCCACGCGGCAAGATGCGCCCGCGTGACGTTGTAACGAATCCGCTTGAGAGGACGATGCGACGAATCGATTGGCTCACCAGTACCGATAGCGTAAGGCAGGTCGGGATAAAAGAAAACGCTCGCAGAAACCTTCTGCGCCGCACGCCGAACGATGGTGTGATCGACGTGCGATTGCGCTGCTAAAGGAATCAAAACGATGTCGCTTTTCGACAAAAGTGCGTTGAGCGTTTTTGCGATCGCATCGATGACCGCTTCATCCTCCGGATGAACTTCCCCACACAGGTCCTGAGAGTAGAGGAATTCCCCGTTCGACCCGCGACGATACGGCGCGTCGAGCCAGTTGAAATGGCGCCACTGTGCGCCGAGTATGCGGCACGCGGCGCGATCTTCGTCTTTGCGCCTGGGGTAGAGCTGCGACGGGCCGGACGTGGAGGTAACGCCGTGCAGCCACAGGGCTGTGCCCGAATAGGGCTTCCTCATGCTGCCACGCGTGAAGATCGTCCAGACTTCCACACGTGTCCTCCCTTCTAGTGCGGCAATCAGTCCGCCACATGAAAGAACAGCGTCATCGAGATGTGGCGATACGATCACACAGCGTTGATTGGGCATTCGGCTCGGAGCGGACGAGACCAGTGGAGATTACATATGTGTATTTGCGAACCGCAAATATGTCAGCCGGGCAGGGCTCTGTGTAAAGCTTTTTTTACACGCTCGGTTGCCTGAATTGACTGAAAATCAGTGGCAGTCGCGAAAAAACTCGCCGGCAGTACGGCCATCACAGCCCGCCTTGCCAGCCTCAGAACGAAGTAAGCCCGATCGATCGAGGCTATGGCGATGCGGAAATACGCCTTCGCGAGGGCTGGCGGTCCCGAAACAGGATGAAGGTCTTGGTCCCACTGAGCCAGCGTTTGCCTGATCCGCCGGGCAGGGTCTCTTTCATTAAAGAGGGCGTACTCCGCCTCCACGAAATACTGTCCCTCCCAGATCGGCAGATACCGACTGAGGACCGGATCGGCCCGCAGGTAACGCGTCCCTTCGCGAAGTCGGTCAGGCCGCGACCGGGAAGCTGCAGAGTCAGGCGTATTTGTGATTCGATCCACTTGTGACCGCCGAATGAAAACATCGGGCAGAGCTTCGGCCTCGAGACTCACTCTCACATCCTCGAGAAGCGCGCGCATGTGCAAATCCGAATCGTCGCCGTAAAACACTCTCTCATTGAATCCGCCGGTGCGGATGAATGCATCGCGCCGCCACAATGGCGACGAGGTATGCCACGGAGGATCCGATTGCATGAACCGAATCTCTGGAGGAGTATCGTTCTGCATGCTGTTCCACAGCTCGCCTCGGTCACCCGGCACGTCGTCGAACAGCATCGCAGGGAACACCCACATGTCAAATGCGGGTGCTGTATCCGCACGTTGGAGTCGTTGTTCGAGGCACCACGACGCCATTACGTCGTCCGAGTCAAGAAACACGATGAATTCCGCCGCGCTCGCCGCCACGCCCTGATTTCTGCAGCGCGAGGGTCCCTTTGGTTCGCCTTGTCGCTGTAAAAAGCGAACGTTCTCGCGTGCGAGCTGCGACGCGCGTGCAACATGCTCGGCGGTCGATCCATCATCGACGATGATGATCTCGAACGAGCGCTCACTCGATGCGAGAACGCTGTTCACCGCGACCTCGAGAAGATCACTCCTGTTGAAATGAGGAATGATGACGCTTACGCGCGGATTCACGACTGAATCCGGTTGATCACTCTTCGCGGAAGATTCAACGGAGCCTTGCGCCAGTCAGCTCTCCATGCAACGCGGTCGCGCCGGTGAGTGACATTGTGCACGAGAGTGCGGGGAAGCGAAAGCAGATTATGTGGCCACAGATATTCGTATGGCGGAGGAACCCATCCACTGGATGCCGACTCCGCATACTCCGGCCGTGCGCCCGCGTGAAGGTGATGAGCGCGGATCGCGAACGCAGGATTCTTCACGCTGTATCCCGCTTTCCTCAGCTCATGCAGAAATCTGTTATCGCACCTCGGCACACCAACACTGAAGCTCCCATCGATTGCGCCGATCTGTCCGCGAAACATCCACGCGTCCTGGCTGTCGTTCCGGTCGAAAAGATCGTTGCCCTCCCATCGTGCCAGAGCGTAACACTCGTTGCGTTGCAGAAATTTCTCGACGAGACGAAGGGACTCGTCGAAATAGATGTCGGTGTTTGCAACGATCGAGATATCATCGGGCGACGCGACGTTGTTGATCCACTTGATGAAATCGTCGTACGTCGGCCGCTGCGCTGCATCGACGACTTTCAGCTTCGAAGCAGTCAAGGGCAGCGGCGCTTCTGCGATTACACAGACTTCGCCAATCTCAACTTGTGCGAGATTGTCGCTGAGGCACTTGAGGTATTCCGCTCGTCTCGCGGGATTCCTGTCGTGATACCACGTGGTGAATAGACGAATCACCCGTCACTCAGCGGGATTTCGCCTCGAAATAGTCCACTGCTCGCTTGGGAAAG
>JADMIO010809412.1_pt1 | contig 12460 bp, 11 predicted proteins | sample 8958161 | NCBI WGS metagenome assembly JADMIO01 (sample SAMN16585339, study PRJNA669376) | soil metagenome | isolation source: Crop rotation soil | place: USA: Cullars Rotation, Alabama | collected 2011 | reverse complement strand
GGCCGCGACTTCAAGTCACGTGAATTCCAAGCTTCGGATCCCACTGTGCTGGAAAGGCTTCCGCCGCGGTGCTCGCGCTGATCGTCCAGACGCCGGGCCTGAGCCATGCCTTCGGCTGCCGTCCGCTCGGTCCCGTCGGCTGGGTCACGGCCGTCGGGGCGTCGGCTGCGGCGACGCTCGGGGCCGCGTACCTCCCGGATCTCTGGGCGCGCGTGCGAGTCGATCCCGCGCGCGACGTCGTCGTTTTCGAGGAAGCGCCGACCCTCATCGCGTGAGGCCGCGTTTCGTCGGGGTTTCCCCGGCAGAGGACGTGGTGCGGGCGTCCTCGCTCTGCTAGGGAAGCGGCGTCCCTTCGCTTCGACAGAGGCTTGCCATGAATTCGGAGCTCCCGAACGGCACCGCGCGCTCGATCGACGGGCGGCAGCGCGTCTACTACGACGGCTACTGGATCAAAGCGTATCCGGTACCAGCGGACACGCTGCTCGAGAAACGCCGCCTGATCGCGGGGCTCACGCAGCGGCTCTTCAAACACGTCGAGCACGGGCTCAACGTGCCGGGCGAGCGGCTCGACGAAGCGCGCCGCGCGTACGACGCCGAGCGCGACCCTGATCGGCGTCGCGTCAAAGGCGGCATGCTCGCCGGTGCGCTCTTCAATCGCGCTGCGGATATCTTCCAGAAGCTCGTCGAGCTGCAGCAGCTCGGCGTCGCCGTGAAGAGCGACTACGCGCTGATGCGCGAGTGCGGCAGCCACCTCGCCGAGGCGCTCGAGCTCGGCAAGATGGTCCGACACCGGAGCGGCGACGAAGGCATCGACGAGCTCTGGGGCGAACCGTTCAAGGCCTTCGCTTACCCGATCGAGGAGTTTTACAAGAGCCGTTACGTGAAGATAGCGCTCACGATGCGCGAGATCGATCGCGTGGCCGCCGAGGTGACGGCGACTTTTGCAGCGCTGCCTCGCTTCGCGGCTCTCGGCCCGCTCGTGCAGGATTTCGCCGCGGCCGCCAAGACGAAGTGCGAGACGCTGCGTACGGACGCGGACGTGTTCGAGACGTGGACGACCTTCGTCGTCGTGGGTGAGCGCTTGCTCGCGCTCGGCGCGACGCTGCCGAGCGGACCCGACGACGACCTCGTGCAGGCCGGCTGGACGCTCGTCGTACGAGCCCGCAGCCTGATGGCGGACATGGCGCGTGCGCGCGTCCCGATGCCGAAGAGCACGGAGACTCTGTGCGACGCGCTCGCTCGGTACCGCGCGCGGACGGCCGGCGGCAACGGGACTACTGCGTCGGCTCGACCCGAACCGACTGGCGCCGGGAGCGACTCACCACGTCCCTGAGCAGGGAGCGCACCTGCTCGAGGTTGAACGGCTTTTCGAGCACTGGCTGCGAGCCCGTGGGTGAAGGCTCGTTCTCCGCCCAGTAGCCGCCCGACATGAAGATGAAGCGCGGAGCGGCTTGGGGCAGCTCACGGCGAGCGACCGTGAAGAGCTCGGCGCCGGTCATGCCCGGCATCAGGAGATCGCAGAGGATCGCGTCGAAGTCGCCGCCGCCGTCCGCGGCGTGCAGAGTGCGTAGCGCTTCGGCGGCGCTCACGACGACGGTCACGTCGTGCTCCTCCTCGAGCGCGAGGCGCAGCGTGCGGCCCACGGCTACGTCGTCGTCGATGATCAGGATCCGACCGCGTACGGTTCCGAGCGGCGACGTCGGCTGCTCGCGCGCTTGGAAGTCGCCGTAGTAGCGCTTGAGCTTCACGGTGAAGGTGCTGCCCTGTCCCGGCGTGCTGTCGACCTCCAGCGTTCCGCCGTGTGCCGTGACGATGCCCTGGCAGATCGGCAACCCGAGCCCCGTGCCGACGCCCGCCGGCTTGGTCGTGAAGAACGGGTCGAAGATGCGCTTTTTCACCTCTTCGGTCATGCCGAGGCCGGTGTCTTTGACCATCACCCACACGAAATCATCGTCGTGCTCGACGCGGACGCTCACCTCGTTCGTCGCGACGGCGTCTTCGGGCAGCGCTTGCGCGGCGTTCAAGAGCAAATTGACGAAAACCTGCTCGAGCCGCGCCGCGATTCCCTCCACGGGCGGCACGTGGGTGAAGCGGCGCGCCACGCGGCCGCGCTTGGCAATCTCTCCCCCGACGACGTTGAGCGCCGATTCGAGCACCGTGCCGAGCTCGACGGGCCAGCGCGTGTTCTCGTCCTCGCGCGCGAACGACTTCAGGTCGCGAACGATTGTCGCCACGCGTTCGCCGCCGTGCCGTGCCTCGCGCAGCCGGCCGAGGACGGCGGCGCGATCGAGCTCGCCGCCTTTCTCGAGCTCGCGCACCACGAGCTCGAGATTGAGGAGCGCGTAGGCGAGGGGATTGTTGATCTCGTGGGCAACGCCGGCGGAGAGCATGCCGAGCGCGGCGAGGCGGTCGGCCTGCGCGAGCCGAGCCTGCATGGCCTTCCGCTCCGTCACGTCGCGCGCGAACGCGAGGACGGCGCGCCCGCCGTCGAAGTCGATGGGAATCGCGCTGATTTCGACGGTCAGCTCGCGGCCGTCGAGCGAGCGCGAGCGGTACTCGTACGCGCCGTCCAGCGGCTGCCCCGTGCGCATCAAGCGACCGATGCGATCAGCCGCCTCGGCGATGTCGTCCGGGTGCAAGAACTCCGTGATGGGTCGCCCGTAGCCGTCTTCCGGCGTCTTGACGCCGAGCAGCCGTGCCGCGCGCGGATTCAAGTAGAGGATCACGGGACCGCGCAGGATCGCGACGCCGTCGGGCGCGCCCTGCACGACCATCCGAAAGCGCTGCTCGGATGCGCGCAGCGCCGTCTCGGCCCGCGCTACGTCTTCGCGAAGGGCGCGATCGCCTTCCTCGTCCTCGGGTCCGCCCATGGGATGAACTCGGATCCTACATCCAATCCCGGCTGCGACGACGTGTTTCCGTCTAGAGCCGATCTCCCCTTAGTTGGCCCCTTCCGACGCAGTGTGCGAATGCGTCGTCCATGCGAAAGAACACCCCTGTTGCCATCATCATCACGGCTTTCGCGCTCGCCGGCTGCGGCAGAGAGAGCGTGGGGGCTAAGGCTCCGGCCACGGCGTCCGACGCGACCCTGGTTCACACCTCGTATCCGCCTGCTGCCGCCGAGAGCGCGCGGCACGTCGGCGACTTCGCCGTGCACGAGATCAGCGGGAGCTTCCGTAAGCACCCGGCGCTGCTCACCGAGCGCGTCGTTGCCCAGGAGGGCGACGACGCTTGGATCATGGACTATCGCCTCGAGGACAGCGACGGCGTCAAAGCGGTGCGCATCCGCACGGAAGCCTCGGGCAGCATCACGCGCGTGAGCCGCCTGGTCGACGGCGCCGAGCAGCCCGGCACGATGGCCGACTACGAGGGTCTGATGGCGCAGGCGAGCCTCACCCCCGACGAGAACGAGGGCCTCACGGCCACGACGAAGGGCACCTGCACGATCGGCCCCTCCGAGCTCGATTGCGAGACCAAGAGCTACCGCGTCCTGATCGGCGAGACGGAGGCGAAGCTCGGTATCACGGAGAGTCGCTCGCTTCCCGGTCGTGACCTCGCGGGCGAGATCACGGCCGCCGACGGCACCGTCATCTTCCGCTCGGTGCTGCTCGAGCACGGCAACGAAGCGAGCCACGCCAACGACTCGCTCGCGATGCATCTCCCGCCGCTCTGAGTCGGACGGCGCGCGCTTTTGCCGCGCTCAGCGCACGACGATCGTCACCGGTGGCACCGGGGGCGCTTGGAACTCGTCCCAAGCGGGCGTCACGTTGTTCTGAACGAAGTCGGCGATCGTCGGATCGTCCGGCTTCGCGGCGTTCGCGGTAACGAGGTAGCGCTGGTTCCAGAGGTACGACGCGCCGTACGAGCTCAACGTACCGCCTTCGTCGACGATGGCGGTCATGTAGAGCTGCGACATCGGCGAGCTCGTGTCGTTGCCGGACTTGTCCTTGACCTTGCCAGGTGATTCCCGCGCGGACGAGAAGATCAGGAAGTAGTACTTCTTCCCGCCCGAAGAGCGCACGATCGGGGACCACTTCGGCCAGCTGTTGTAGACGCCGGGGCTCGTCTCGCCGCTGCACGCGGGCGGTGCGTTCGCTTCGAGCTTGAGCGCGTCGCCGCCGCTCGCCTTGACGACGAAAACCTCGCCTTCGGGGCGGTAGTAAATCTTCTTGCCGTCGTCGCTCGTGGCTGAAGAGATGACTTGCTTGAAGTTCGCCACGCGCGTGAACGCGATGAGCGCGTCGTCAGCCGAGTAGTCGGGGTAATACTCGGCGTCCGCAGCTTCGCTCGCGCCCGGGACGGGCGTCGCCGGGCCGCCCATGCCGCCGTTGAACGGAACCGTGTAGAGGTCGACGACCGTCGCCGGTTGCACGTTCTTGCCGGGCTGAAAGCCGACGTGGCCGTCGGCCGTCGCGTCCGTCGAGACGTAGACGATGTTCTGCCCGCTGTGGCTCCAATCGGGGAGCACGGCGCCGTTCGTATCGCCCGTACGCGGGATGATGTCCCAACCGGTCCCCTGGGACGCGAGCGCCGCCTTCGGCCGCGCGTTGTCGTTGTTGTTGGCGGGCGCGTCGCCCGGAGCGGCGACATCGAGCCAGATGAGGTCGTCCTTGCCGGTGTATCCGCACTGAATGCCGTTGCCGCAGTCGACGGCCCAGAACGTCCACGGCTGGCTCTCCACCCCGTCCGGTCGCTTCGCGAACGACGTCACGTAGCGATGATTGCCTGCGGCCCAGTCGCCCTTCGAGTAGCTCGTGACGCCCTGCCAGGGCATCTGCATCAAGAAATCGCCCATCGGCGTGACGTAGTCGGGCGCGTGTCCCTTCTGGTCACCCGAGAGGTTCACGAGCCGTACGTTCCACGGCCAATGATCGGTGATGTTCACCGCGACGCCATCCGGGGTCGACGTGTGGCATCCGACGCAGCGCACGCGACCTTCCGGCACGTTGCCGACCTGGGCATCGCTGATCGCGGGCTTTCCCATGGCGCCGTTGTCGTTCAGGATCGTCTCGAGCACGTCGAGCGGCTTGAGCGCGACGACGATGCCTTCGTCGCCGGGCGCGAAGCCGTAGAGCGCGTTGGTGTTGGCGCCCGGCTCGGTCGTGATGGCGCTCCAGAACACCATCGAGCCGCCGGCCTTCACGGGGGCGATGCGGAACTTGACGCTGCTCTCGCCGCCGCCGCTCGCGCGCACGCTGACCGTGATGTCCTCGTCGAAGACGTTGCGCGTGAGGCCCTTCGGGGCGTCGGCGTCGCCGTTGTCCCAGAACTCGTCCGGCAGGATCCAGGTGTCCTTGTTGGTGTACGCGACGAGCACGTCGGCTTCGCGCGGCGTCGACACCTTGATCTGGTACACGGTGCCCGCCTTGTGGCCGCCGATGTGCACGCGCGGACGCAGCCAGTTGTACGGCACGAGCGTGTTGTCGCCCGGCTCGAGGATGCAGGGGCCGGCGCCGGACGGGCTGCCGGAGAACATGCTTTCGACGCTGCTCGTGAGTCCCGTGTCGAGCACCGGGCCGCTCGAGGCCAGGTCCGAGCATGCCGAATCGCACGTCGGCATGCGAACGTCCGGATCCTCCGCGGTGCCGCCCGCGCCGCTCGTCGCGCCGACCGATACGGTGCCGCCGTTGTTCGGGTTGATGGTGCCGCCCGATCCGCCGTGCCCCGTGTTCCCGGTGCCGCTCACGCCGCTCGTGCCGCCCTGATCGCCGCTCCCGACGCCCCTCGACCCACCTCCGCCCGCCGAGCAGGCGATGGCGAACAACCAGGCTGAAAACGTGGCAAGGGAGGATAAGCGCATGTCTTTCTCTCAGGGTAGCTCACACGGACGTCGCGGCAATCGCGCGCGCCCGGCCAAGTTTCAACTCGACGGGGCTTTTCGCTTAGCGAATCGGCGGCGATCGCGCGCCGCTCCACGAACGCCCGCTCGCGCGGCGTCACCTCGAGATCGGTCCACGCAAACGCGCACACGAAGCGCAGCAAGAGGAGCCGCTCGTTCGCGCGACAGAGCGTCGAACATCGCGCCGATGCTAATTCCCGAGACAGCGCGAAACAAGCCGCGGACGTGAAGTCCGCCGGGACTGGAACCGATACCAGGATTGCGCGGGCTTCAGCGTTTGCGTGGCGCGCCGGCCACGCTGCACCTCAACCGCCGACCGGCGTGAGCCAGCCGCGCCGCTGCTCGTCCTTGCCCGTCACGGCGCGCAGGTAGGCGCGCTGGAAGGACGCGCCGAGCGTTTGCTTGCCGGCGTTGAGCTTCATGCCGTCGATCTCGCGCACGGGGGTGACCTCGGCGGCGGTGCCCGTAAGGAAGACCTCGTCGGCGCGCAGGAGATCCTCGCGCGTGAAGGCGCGGATCGAGACTTTGACGCCGTGCTCGGCCGCGATGTCGAGCACGCAGTCGCGCGTGATGCCGGGGACGATCGAGCTTGCCTCGTCGTTCGTCACGAGCTCGCCGTTCTTGACGAAGAAGACGTTGCAGCCCGTCGCGCTCGCGACGCTGCCGTCTTGGTTCAAGAGGATCGCGTCGTCGAAACCGTGGTCGAGCGCCTCGTGAGCGGCGAGCACGTTGTTGGCGTAGTGGCCGCTGGCCTTGGCCATCGTCGGCAGCATCGAGTGGTGGATTTTACGCCAGCTCGAGACCATGACGCGGATGCCGTTGCGCAAGGCGTCTTCGCCCAGAAACGTGCCGAGCTCGCGCACGGCGATGAACGCGTGCACGAGGCACTCGCGCTTCGGCTTCAAATCGATGGGGCCCGACCCGTAGTAGGCGAGCGGGCGCAGGTAGCCGTTCTGAATGCCGTTGCGGCGCGTGAGCTCGACCGCGCCGCGCACGAGCTGGTCGAGATCGAACGGCACACGCATGCCGTAGAGCTTCGCCGACAGGAGCAGGCGCTCCACGTGATCGCGTAGGCGCACGAGCACCGGGCCGCTCGCGCTCGGGTAGCAGCGGATCCCTTCGAACACTGCGGTGCCGTAGTGGAGCGCATTGGCGTAGTAGTGCACGCTGAGCTCGCTGCTCTCGCGCAGCTCGCCGTCGGCCCACACCCAGCGCGCGAGCTTTTGGCCGCGCGGCCGCGCGCCCGTGAGCGCCTCCGCCTCCGGCATTGCGTCGAAGTTCGGCCATTCCTTGTCGAGCGGGCCCATCTCGCCCCTAATGTACCGCGTGAGCCCTTTTGCGCGCCACTTCGTGCTCGACCAGAGCATTGATTTCCTGAATCACGGGTCATTCGGCGCCTGCCCGCGCGTCGTCCTCGAAGAGCAAGACCGCCTGCGCGCCGAGCTCGAGCGCCAGCCCGTGCACTTCATGGCGCGCGAGCTCGAGCCGCGCGTGGACGCCGTGCGCGAGCGCGTGGCCCGTTTCGTCGGGGCGCGCGCCGAGGATCTCGTGTTCGTGATGAACACGACCGAGGGTGTGAACGCCGTGCTCGCGTCGCTGCCACTCGACGCCGGCGACGAGATCCTCATCACGAACCACGGCTACAACGCGTGCAACAACGCAGCGACGTATTGGGCCGAGCGCCGCGGCGCGCGTCGAATCGTCGCGGACATTCCCGTCCCTGTCTCCTCACCGGAAGAGATCGTCACGGCCGTGATGCAGGCTGTAACCCCGAGCACGCGGCTTGCTCTCATCGATCACGTGACGAGCCCGACGGGCATCGTCTTTCCGGCGCGCGCGCTCGTCACCGCGCTGCGGGAGCGCGGCGTCTTGTCGCTGATCGACGGCGCGCACGCCCCGGGCATGCTGCCGCTGGATCTGGCGGCGCTCGACGCCGACTACTATGTCGGCAATCTGCACAAATGGTGCTGCACGCCGAAGGGCACGGCGATCCTCGTCGCGCGCGCGGCTCGGCAAGCGAAGCTGCGGCCGCTCGTCATCAGCCACGGCGCGAACACGGGTCGCACCGATCGCCCGAAGCTCTGGCTCGAGTTCGACTGGGTCGGGACCGTGGATCCGACGGGCCTGCTCGCCGTACCGCGAGCGCTCGATTTCCTCGATTCGCTGTTGCCCGGCGGCTTCCCGGGGCTGATGGACGCGAACCGCGCGCTCGCACGGGCGGCACGTACGTGCTTGCTCGAGGCCGTGGGGAGCGCGCCGCTCTGTCCCGAGGAGATGCTCGGCGCGCTCGCGGCCGTGGCGCTGCCGGACGCGCCACAGCCGCCGGAGCACGCGAATTCGCCATTTTCGGAGCCGCTCTACTCGGAGCTCCGCGCCGCACGCTTCGAGGCGTTCGCGCTCCATTGGCCGACACGGCCGAAGCGGGTGCTGCGTGTCACCGCGCAGGTCTACAACGAGCTCTCGCAATACGAGCGACTCGCGGCGTTTTTGCGCGACCAGCTCGGTCGCTAGGGGACGCGCGTGGTCGCTTTCTCCCGGCGTAGCGCCCTCGATCTCACCAAGAATCGCGTCACGCTCGCGCTCGAGGCGGCGCGTGCGCGCGCCGAGCCGCTGCTCGATCTCACGGTGTCGAACCCGACGCTCGCCGGGATCCGCTACGCCGACGGCACTGCTGACGCGTTGTCGCGCGCCCCGGACGTCTTGCGCTACGAGCCCGAGCCGTTCGGCCTCGGCTCCGCGCGCGAAGCGGTGAGCGGGCTCTTTCGCGCGCGTGGTGTCGGCGTGCCCGCCGAGCACGTCGCGCTCACGGCGAGCACGAGCGAAGCCTACGCTTTCTCGTTCAAGCTCTTCTGCGACCCGGGCGACCAGGTGCTCGTGCCGGCGCCGAGCTACCCGCTGCTCGAGCATTTGGGAGCGCTCGAGAGCGTCGAGCTCGTGCCGTATCGGCTCGGCTTCGACGGCGCATGGTTCATCGACGTGGCCGAAGTCGCGCGCGCCGTGACGGATCGCACGCGCGCCATCGTGCTCGTGAGCCCGAACAATCCGACCGGCTCGTACCTGAAGCGCGACGAGCTCGCGCGGCTCGTCGGGCTCGGGCTGCCGCTCATTTCCGACGAGGTGTTTGCCGAATATCCGCTCGCGCCGGATACGCGGCGCGCGGCTTCCGTGCTCGAAGCGACGGACGGGCTCGTGCTCGCGCTCGACGGCTTGTCCAAAGTTGCGGCCCTCCCGCAGCTCAAGCTCGCGTGGATGGCGCTCGGCGGCGAGCAGGGCCTCGTGGCGGCCGCGCTCGCGCGGCTCGAGGTCATTCTGGACACGTTCTTGTCGCCGAGCACGCCCGTGCAGCGCGCCCTCCCCGAGCTCCTCGCGTCACGCCACGTCGCGGCGGACGCGATCCGTGCGCGGCTCGCTGCGAATCACGCGGCACTCCGCGCGCTTTCGGCGAATTCGGCGCTCACGCCGCTACCCATCGAGGGCGGCTGGTACGGCGTCGTCCGCATGCCGGCCACGGCGACGGACGAAGACTTCACGATCCGCGCCATCGCGGCGGGCGTGCTCGTGCAGCCCGGCTACTTCTTCGATTTCGAACGCGAGCCGCACCTCGTCGTGAGCCTGCTCACGCCCGAGGCGACGTTTGCCGAAGGCGTCCGGCGCCTGCGCGCGCTCGTCAGCTGACCGAACGGCGCGACCGGCGCCGCGCGACTGTCGCACCCACGCCGAGCGCCACGAGCCACGCGAGCTCTCCGCCTGCCGAGCGCTGCGAGACGCTGCAGCCGCTGCTCTTTTTCTCGACCGGGGGCGGGTCGTCGTGACCGCTGTTGTCCTCGCCGCCCTCGTCGTCGGACTTGGCCTTGTCGCCGCCGCCTTCGTCGTCGGACTTGGCCTTGTCGCCGCCGCCCTCGTCGCTCTTCTTCTCTTCCTCGGCCTTCTTCTCGGGCTTTTTGTCCTTCTTCTTCTCGCCCGAGAAGACCATGGCGCGGCGATCGATGATCTCGTTCTCGCCCTCGAAGACGAGGTTCGTGGCGCTGCCGACGACCTGGCCGTTGCGCGTGTCGCGCACGGTCACCTTGTATTCGCCGGCTTCGTAGCCGAGGTCGCGCTTGATCTTGAAGCTCATGCGCGTGCGCGACTCGATCTTGGTCGTCGCGCTGTCCATGAAGCCCACGTCGACCGTCTCGATCAGCGGCTGGCGGCCCGTGAGCGGCACCTTGCGGTCGACCGGACCCTCGTGGCCGTCGATGAGCGAGCGCTCGTAATAGACGGTCGGCTCGAATTCGAACTTCATGCCGACGTAGGCCACGTCGGGCGCGCGCGGCAGATACACCGCGAATTCGAGCATCCACGACTTGTCGCTGCGCTCCTTGAAGGTCTTGCTCTTCCACTCGATGCGACCGGCGGCGAGCGCCGAGCCGGCGAGGAGCAGCGTGACGACCAGGGTGAGAAGCGCCACGAAGAAGCGGCGTGCGATGGATCGGTTCGACAAGATCGTACCTCCGAGCGAGTGGCCGCCCACCCTACACCGGAGACCGTCTTGGTCGATCGTGAATTTTGGCGAGAGGCACCCCACGCCCTAGCAGCCGTCGACCTTGCAGCCGGCACCACGCATCAACCCGAGAAGTTTCACCGGGTCGGAAGGCCCCGCCCTCAATGAGTGACCGCCGGGCGCTGTTCGGCTTCGGCCACCAAAAGCGGCCATGCAGCGGAATCGCGCACCCACTCGGCCTCGGCGTTCTGGCGCCATTCGACGCGCAGCTCGTAGCTTCCCGCCGCGGGCGGCGCGGGCAGCCCGAACGTGCGCGTGCGGTAGCGCGTCCCGGCGGCGCGGTGCGAAAACACGTTCGTCGGCGTCTCGAGGCCCGACTGTCCGACGAGCACGAAGCGCAGCTCGAATTTTTGGTTCAGCTCGTAAGCGTCGAGGTGAAAGTAGGCGTGCATCTCGAGCGGTAGGAGCGCGCCCGCCGGCGGGAAATTTTGGGGCGCGAAGTTCAGCTGCTCGACCAGGTTGAACAGCGTGACGTTGTTCGAGTGCTGGTCGACGCTCGAGCCGCCGGCAATCACGAGAAGGTGGCACTTCGGCATCGGGTTCGCGCTTTACCGCGCTCACCTAGCATCTCTAGCCGGCGGCGAGGCGGATGATTGTGAATGTGCCGCCAACGGCCGTGAGCACGCCGACCGTCGCGGAAATCCAGGTCGCCCTGCCGGGCGCGATGCGCTCGGGGTAGCGCGACGCGACACGCCAGAGGCCGAAGCTCAGGTGGAACCCGAGGGCGAGCACGCCGAGCACGTGGAGCCCCGCGACCCAGGGCACGCCCCCGGTCGTGCGCGAGAGCTCGGCGGCGAGCACGCCGAGCGACTCCGCGGGGTAGCGCACCCCCCGCACGATGGGCCAGCGGAAGCGGATGAAATGGTCGACCAAGAACACGGCGAGCACCGGCCCCGCCACGCGGTGGGCGACCAGCGACGCTCGGAAGGACGGCCCCGGCGTCGGTTCCCGCCGTCGCCGCGCATACACGCCGGGCGAAAGCGCGACATGCGCGAGGAGCGGCACCCACACGACGAGAACCTCGAGCACGCGCCACGCGAGCGCCGGACTCGCGCGCTCACCGACCTCCACGACGCCGCCGAGCGCGAGGGTGTAGCTCACGACGTGGAGCAGCGCGAACGCCGAAAGCGGCACGATACTCGTGAGCTCGAACCAGCGGTCGAGCGTCGCGCCGACCGCTCGCGTCGCGGGCGCTGCCGGTTCCACGAGGGCAGGCTACCATGCGGGCGCTCCCGCTCATGCTCGCTTGTTCGACTCCCCGCCGCTCGCTTCGGCTCGCCGCGCTCTACGCGCTCGCGGCCTTGGCCTGTCATGGCTCGAGCGACAGCGTCGTGCCGGGGGTGCCGCTCGCGGAGGAAGCGCCGGCGCAGGCCCAATTTCGCGTGCTCCGCGCCGAGTTCTTCGATGCCGAGGGTCCGGGTCGCGCGAAGCTCGTTCCGAGGCTCAGCGAATTCCTCGTCCGCTTCCCGACCGATCCGCGCACCTTCGACATCGAGGTGTACCTCGTGTGGGCGCGGCTCGAGAGCGGCGACCGAGCCGGGGCACGCGCCGTGCTCGAGCCGTTGCTCAAGGGAGAGAGCGGCCCGCGCCTCGACTTCGCGCGCGTCGCCGAAGCGGCGATCCTCGCGCGCTCGGGCGAGGCGCGTCACGCGCTCTCTGAGTTCGACCTTCTCGACGGTAAGCTCGTCGATCTGGACGAGCGCTTCGTCTACGGCGAGGAGCGGGCGCGCTGTGCGTTCCTCGCGGGCGCGTACGAGCGCGCCGTGGAAGCGCTGCTCGCGTGGCTCGTCCAGGCGCCGCTCGATCGCCAAGCGCGCGCGCGCAACACGGCCACCGCGCTGCTGCGCTTGGCGCCGAACGCCGAGCTCGTCCACGCTCTCGCCGTGCTGCGCCGTCCCTCGGGCGGCGTCACGAGCCCGGACGTCGAGATGGCGCGCGGCTGGCTCGCAAGCACCATCGCGCGCCAGCTCACCGAGCTTGCTCTTTCTCGCGCCGATCCCGATCTCGCCCGCCGCCTGCTCGACGCCGCGCCCGCCGCGCTGCGCGCCACGCCCGAAGGGCAGCGCCTGGTTGCGCTC
>JADMIO010690547.1_pt1 | contig 12460 bp, 4 predicted proteins | sample 8958161 | NCBI WGS metagenome assembly JADMIO01 (sample SAMN16585339, study PRJNA669376) | soil metagenome | isolation source: Crop rotation soil | place: USA: Cullars Rotation, Alabama | collected 2011 | reverse complement strand
CGCGCGGCGAGATTTTGGAGCTGAAGGTCACGATCAACACCATGGTCGATCAGCTGAACGGCTTTGCGAGCGAGGTGACGCGTGTGGCGCGCGAGGTGGGCACCGAGGGCAAGCTGGGCGGCCAGGCGTATGTGCGCGGCGTCGGCGGTGTGTGGAAGGACCTGACTGACAACGTCAACTCGATGGCTGGCAACTTGACCACCCAGGTGCGTAACATCGCCGAAGTCACCACCGCCGTGGCGAACGGCGACCTCTCCAAAACAATCACCGTTGATGTCCAGGGTGAGATTCTGGAGCTGAAGAACACGATCAACATCATGGTCGATCAGCTCAACTCGTTCGCATCGGAGGTCACGCGCGTGGCGCGCGATGTCGGCACCGAGGGCAAGCTGGGCGGCCAGGCGCAGGTCAAGGGTGTGGCCGGCGTTTGGAAGGACCTGACCGACAACGTCAACTCGATGGCCAACAACCTGACCGACCAGGTGCGCGGAATCGCGCGGATCGTGACGGCGGTGGCCAACGGCGACCTCAAGCGCAAGCTGACGCTGGATGCCAAAGGCGAGATCGCCGCGCTGGCCGACACGATCAACGAGCTGACCGACACGCTGGCGACCTTCGCCGACCAGGTGACCACGGTGGCGCGCGAGGTCGGCATCGAGGGCAAGCTGGGCGGCCAGGCCAGCGTGCCCGGCGCGGCCGGCACATGGCGCGACCTGACCGACAATGTCAACCAGCTGGCGGCCAACCTGACCACCCAGATCCGTACGATCGCCGAGATCGCCACCGCCGTGACCAAGGGCGATCTGACGCGATCGATCGCGGTCGAGGCGCAGGGCGAGGTGGCCGAGCTGAAGGACAATATCAACCAGATGATCGCCAACCTGCGCGATACGACCCAGAAGAACCAGGAGCAGGACTGGCTGAAAACCAATGTCGCCCGCTTCACCCGTATTTTGCAAGGCCAGCGCGAGCTGGAAACTGTCTCGAAGCTGATCTTGTCCGAGCTGGCCCCGTTGGTGTTTGCACAGCAGGGCCTGTTCTATGTGATGGATAGCGAGGGCGAGCAGCCGATGCTGAAGCTGCTCAGCAGCTACGCGTATCGCGAGCGTAAGCACCTGGCCAGCCGCTTTGGGCTAGGCGAAGGGCTGGTGGGCCAGTGCGCGCTGGAGAAAGAGCGCATTTTGCTGACCGAGGTGCCCTCCGACTATATCAAGATCAGCTCGGGCCTGGGCGAGGCGACGCCGCTCAACATTGTGGTGCTGCCGGTGGTGTTTGAGGGCGAAGTCAAGGCGGCGATCGAGCTGGCGTCGTTCCATCGCTTCAGCGAGATCCACCTGACCTTCTTGGATCAGCTGACCGAGAGCATCGCAATTGTGCTCAACACCATCGCGGCCAGCATGCGCACCGAGGAGCTGCTGAAGCAATCGCAATCGCTGGCCGAGGAGCTGCAGGGCCAGCAGCAGGAGCTGACCGAGACCAACAAGCGGCTCGAGCAGCAGGCCCGCTCGCTGCAAGCCTCGGAAGAACTGCTCAAGCACCAGCGCGAGCAGCTTCAGCACACCAACGAGGAGCTGGAAGAAAAAGCCGAGCTGCTTTCGCGCCAAAACATGGAGGTCGAGCGCAAGAATGTGCAGATCGAGCTGGCGCGCCGGTCGATCGAGGAAAAAGCCGAGCAGCTGGCGCTGACATCGAAGTACAAGTCGGAATTTGTGGCGAATATGTCGCACGAGCTGCGCACGCCGCTGAACAGCCTGCTGATCCTGTCGCGGCTGCTATCCGAGAACGCCGACGGCAACCTGACGCCCAAGCAGATCGAGTTTGCCACCACCATCCACGCCTCGGGGGCCGATCTGCTGATGCTGATCAATGATATTCTCGACCTGGCCAAGATCGAATCCGGCACGATGACGGTCGACGCCGACGACGTGCCGTTTGCCGATCTGCGAACGAGCCTGGAGCAGACCTTTGCGCAGATCGCGCGCGACAAGGGCCTGGAGTTCACGATCGAGCTGGACGCCGATCTGCCGCAGACGATCTCGACTGACTCGAAGCGATTGCAGCAGGTGCTCAAGAACCTGCTTTCAAACGCGTTTAAGTTCACCGCCCAGGGCAATGTGACCCTGCGGATGGCGCGCGCGAGTGACGGCTGGAACAGCGAGCACGAGGGCCTGCGCCACGCCGACGCGGTGATCGCCTTCGCGGTGAGTGATACCGGCATCGGCATCCCCGCCGACAAGCAGTTGATTATCTTCGAAGCCTTCCAGCAGGCCGATGGCACCACCAGCCGCAAGTATGGCGGCACCGGCCTGGGGCTATCGATCAGCCGCGAGATCGCGCGCCTGCTGGGCGGCGAGATGCGGCTTGCCAGCGCGCCAGGGGCCGGAAGCACATTCACGCTGTACCTGCCGCTGCGCTATCGCCCACAGTCGGAGCGGCCCGACGACAATGGCACCGACCTGATGGTGGTCGAGCCTGCGCGCGGGCGCGATGGCACCAGCAGGAACCTGCTCAAGCGGCTGCCTGCGCCGCCACAGGATCCTGCGCAAGCCGACCTGGACCTGATTGGCGCGCGCGAGATCGAAGATGACCGCGATGCGATCCAGCCGGGCGATCGCGTGTTCTTGATCGTCGAGGATGACCTGGGCTTTGCGCGCATTTTGCTGGATATGGCGCGCGAGACCGGTTTCAAAGGCGTGGTGGCGCTGCGTGGCGATACTGGCCTGGGGCTGGCGCGGGTGTACAAGCCCGATGCCATTACGCTGGATATCGATCTGCCGGTGATCGGTGGCTGGACTATCTTCGATCGCCTGAAGCACGACCCCAAAACGCGCCACATTCCCATTCATATCATCTCGGTGGCCGACGAGCGCCAGCGCGGCCTTGAGATGGGCGCGATCGCCTATTTGCAGAAGCCATCCAGCCCGGCGGCGCTGCGCGATGTGTTTGCTAACCTATATGGCTTTGTCGAGCGCCCGGTTCGCAACCTGCTGGTGGTGGAAGATGACGAGCAACGGCGCCAAAATATCGTTGAGCTGATCGGCAACGGCAATATCGCCACTGTGGCAGTCGGCAGCGGCGCCGCTGCGCTGCAGGCGCTTCAGGGCGGGCAGTTCGACTGCATGGTGCTTGATCTGGGGTTGCCCGATATGACTGGCTTCGAGCTGCTCGATCGGTTCCGGCGCGAGGTTGGGCCGCTTGGCATGCCGGTGGTCATTTTCACCGCCAAAGACCTAACCAGAACCGAGGCGAGCGAGCTGAAGCGGCTGACCGATACGACGGTGGTCAAGGAGGTCACGTCGATCGATCGCCTGGTCGACCAGGCCGCGCTGTTCCTGCACCGCGCCGAGGCGAATATGCCGGCGGAGGCCCGCCAGATGCTGGAGCAGCTGCACCGCACCGATCCGCTACTGGCTGGCCAAAAGGTGCTGATCGTCGACGACGATGTGCGCAATATCTTTGCGCTGACGAGTGTGCTGGAGCGCTACGATATGCAGATTCTGTACGCCGAGAACGGCAAGGATGGCATTGAGGTGCTGCGGCAAAACCCGGATGTCAGTGTCATTCTGATGGATGTGATGATGCCCGAGATGGATGGCTACGAGACGATGCGCGCTATCCGCAAGATGCGCAAGTTCAAATCGCTGCCGATCATTTCTTTGACCGCCAAGGCGATGAAAGGTGATCGCGAAAAATGTATCGAGGCCGGCGCGTCGGACTATATCACCAAGCCGGTCGAAACCGAGCAGCTGCTGTCGCTGCTGCGGGTGTGGCTGTATCGATAAGGGTTACAGGTTAAGGGTTAAGGGTTATATGCATTGAACTCAATGTATCGCATCGAACAATAACCCCTAACCCCTAACCCTTGATAGGGGGATGCGATGCTACCCGAACAACCGATCAACATCCTGCTTGTGGATGATCGCCCCGAGAATCTGCTGGCACTTGAGGCGCTGCTGCAACCGCTGGGCTATCACCTGGTCAAGGCCAGCTCAGGCCACGAGGCGCTGCGATGTGTGTTGCAGTACGATTTCGCCGTAATTCTGCTCGATGTCCAGATGCCCAATATGGATGGGTTTGAAACCGCCGAGCTTATTCGCGGGCGCGAGCGCTCGAGCAGAACGCCAATTATCTTCTTGACCGCGGTGAGCACCAGCGAGCTGCATATCGCTCGGGGCTATCTTGCCGGAGCGGTCGATTACCTGCTCAAGCCGTTCCTGCCCGAAATTCTGCTCGCAAAAGTGGCGATCTTTGTGGACCTATGGGTCAAAAATGCCGAGGTGCGCGAGCAGGCTCAGCAGCTCCAGGCCACGGTTGGCACGCTGGAGCACGAGATCGCCGAGCGCGAGCGTATCGAGGCCGATCTGCGCCAGGCGCGCGATGGCCTGGAGCAACGGGTGCGCGAGCGCACGGTTGGGCTTGCCGAGGCCAACCAGGCGCTGCGAACCGAGATCGCCGAGCGCAAGCGCCTAGAGGCGCAGCTCATCCAATCGCAAAAGATGGAGAGCGTTGGCCGGCTGGCCGGCGGCATCGCGCACGATTTCAATAACTTGTTGATGGCGATCTCTGGCTATGCCGAGCTGGCCGCCGATACCCTTCCCGCCGAGCATACCGCGCACGATGATCTGCACGAGATCCGCAAGGCGGCTGGCCGGGCGGGCGGCCTCACCCAGCAGCTGCTCACATTCGCACGCAAGCAAATAATGGATCCGCGGATCATGGATCTTTCCGATGTCGTGCGCGACGTTGAGAAGCTGCTGGGGCGCTTGATCGGCGAAGATATCGAGATCGTCGTGTCATCGGCGGCCGATCTGGGGCATGTCAGAATCGATATTGGGCAGATCGAACAGCTGTTGATCAACCTGGCCGTGAATGCGCGCGATGCGATGCCGAACGGCGGCCGGCTGACACTGGCAGTTGAAAATGTGCTGCTCGACGATCAGTCTGCCGAGGTGATGGATGCCGATCTGGCGCCGGGCGACTATCTGCGATTGACAGTCAGCGACACGGGAATGGGCATGGATGCGGAAACCCAGGCGCACCTGTTTGAGCCGTTTTTCACCACCAAGGAGACTGGCCAGGGCACTGGACTGGGCCTGGCAACGTGCTATGGCGTTGTCAAGCAGCACGCCGGCCATATCACCTGCCGCAGCAAGGTTGGGAAAGGCACAACCTTCGATATCTACCTGCCGTGTGTCGATGCGGCGCCCGACGAGCGGCCGGCGCGCAACGCGCCGCTCGATCTGCCGCGCGGCGACGAACGCTTGCTGCTGGTAGAGGATGAGGCGACCGTGCGGGCGCTGCTGGCGCGGACGCTGCGCGAGCTGGGGTACACGATCATCGAGCTTTCCAATGGCGAAGAAGCGTTGCAATATGTTGAAGCGCATCCGTGCGAGCACTTCGACCTGCTGCTGACCGACGTGGTGATGCCGCGCCTGGGCGGCGAGCAGCTGGCCGAACGGCTGACTGCCGGCGACCCGGCGCTGAAGGTTTTGTTTATCTCTGGCTACGCCGATGGCGCGAAGGTGGGCCAGAGCCGGCTTCAGACCGAGCAGCTGATCTTGACCAAGCCATTCGCTCCATCGCTGCTGGCGCAGCAGCTGCGCGCGGCGCTGGATAGCTAATTACAGGACTCGCGCGGTAGCCTGGTGGTGATCGTTCGCAGCAGTACTTCATCTTTTTGTGTTTCGTTTTTGCGCTCTACAAGCGCAAAAACGAAACGCTGATACATCGGATAGCACCATGTTGCCGCTGGCTAACGGGCGTTTGCATATAGCAGCGCGTAACCCCGGCTAATTTTAGATATTATTTCGCCTCGCAGTGCCAAAGAATACCTAGAAGAATGTATGCGAGCGAAGCGGCCCCCTCAATCGAGGTAACGACGATGCTGACTACATCCCCGGTCAATATCCTGCTGGTCGATGACCGCGTAGAGAATCTGCTGGCGCTGGAGGCTATGCTGGAGCCGCTGGGCCAGAACCTTGTCAAGGCGCAATCCGGCGAAGATGCGCTGAAGTTTTTGCTGCGCCAGGATTTCGCCGTGATCTTGCTCGACGTTCAGATGCCGGGGATGGATGGCTTCGAAACGGCCGAGCTGATTCGCGGGCGCGATCGCTCAAAGCACACGCCGATCATTTTTCTAACCGCGATCAACATCAGCGACACGCATGTGTCGCGCGGCTACCAGGTTGGCGCGGTCGACTTCTTGCTCAAGCCGATCGTTCCCGATATTTTGATCTCGAAAGTTGCAGTGTTTGTCGATCTCGACCAAAAGGCCGACAAGATCGAGCGCCAGGCGGCGGAGCTAGAGGTGACCATCCACGCCCTGGAGCAGCAGATCGACGAGCGTGTGCGCACGGAAACCGCGCTGCGGCGGACGCGCGATCAGCTGGAGCAGCGCGTGCGCGAGCGCACCACCGGGCTGGCGGAGGCCAACCAGGCGCTGCGGGCCGAGATAGCCGAGCGCGAACGCGCTGAGCGCGCCTTGCGCTTTTTAGCCCAGGCCAGCAGCATGCTGGCCGAATCGATCGAGTATGAGCAGCGCCTGTCGCATGTCGCGCAGCTTGCGGTGTCGGTGATCGCCGATTGGTGCGTGATCGATCTGCTGGAAGAAAGCGGGCAGCTGCGGCGCGTGGCGGTCGCCGCCAGCGATCAGGCGCACGAAGGTCTCGCGAGCGAGCTGCAGCAGCGCTACGCATTCGATCCCGATGCGCCGCACGGCGCGCCGCGAGTTCTGCGAACGCGCCGCCCAGAGCTTTGCTCGGAGGTTACCGACAAGCTGCTGGTAGCCTTGGCGCACGATCCGCAGCATCTAGCGCTGCTGCGTACAATCGGGGTGAGATCGTTTATTAGTGTGCCGCTGGAGGCGCGCGGGCGCATCCTTGGCGCGCTCTCGATCGCTCGATCAGAAGCCGATCGCCAGTACGAACAGGCCGATCTTCCGCTGGTCGAGGATCTGGCCCACCGGGTCGCGGCTGCGATCGACAATGCACAGCTGTATCGCGCGGCCCAGGATTCTATCCGCATGCGCGATATCTTTCTCTCCGTCGCTGCACACGAGCTGCGCACGCCGCTGACATCGCTGCTGGGCTACACCCAACTGGTGGAGCGCCGCGCCGAGAACGCCAGCACGCTCAGCGACCGCGATCGGCAGGCGCTGCGCGTGGTGGCCGACCAGGCCGGCCGGCTCAGCAAAATGGTCACATCGCTGCTCGATATCTCGCGGCTCCAGCTTGGCCAGCTGAGCATCGAGCCGCTGCCGCTCGATTTGGGCGCGCTGGCAGCGCGGCTGGTGCAAGAAACGCGGCCATTGTTGGTGCGGCATAGCATCGAATATATCGGCACACACGCGCCGGTGTTGATCAGTGGCGATGAGCTGCGCCTGGAGCAGGCACTGCAAAATTTGATCCAGAATGCGATCAAGTACAGCCCAGCGGGCGGCATGATCACTGTGCGCGTTGTTTGTGATGATGCGCGTGCATCGGTGGAGGTGACCGACGCAGGAATTGGCATCCCGCCTGAAGCGTTGCCGCAGCTGTTTGATCGCTTTTACCGCGCACCCAATGTTGATCCGCAGCATATCAGCGGCCTGGGCGTGGGGTTATTTGTGGTCAGGGAAATTGTGGAGCTGCATGGCGGGACCGCCGAGGTTAGCAGCGAGGTGGGCGTTGGTAGTACATTCACGCTGAGCATCCCGCTGCTCCAAGATGCCGAAATGGTCTGGGAGCACCACCCTGCCAGCGGGTGAGATAATATTGCACTGAAGCGCCCTGTCATGCTGAGCGAAGCATCTCGCCGCGATCCACGGCACGATCGGAGGGGGGAGTGGAGCTTCGCTCAGCACGACAGTGCCTGGGCCAGGCACCCCAACGTATTTCAAATCCTTCTGATCCTCACAGCAGGTAGATCCCCACCACCAGCAGCACCATCATCAGCGCCAACGTCGCCGCGTACGGCAATTGGGCGCGCTTTTTCTTGGGCCGGCCGATCAGGCTAGCCAGATCGATGCCGAGGTATTTGGTATAGGCTGGGAGCGCCCGCCGCAGCTCTCGGCGCGGCACATAATCCCAGTTCTCGTGCTCGATCGCCTGCAGAAATTCCCAGCGGATCTTGCATGCGCGCTCGACTTGGTGGAGTGCCAGGCCCTGGCTTAGGCGTGTCTCGTAGATATGCTGGCCGAGCCGGAATGGCCGCGCTGCTGGCGCTCGTACTGCTGTATCAGCCGTATCAATCTCCAGTGTGCGCGTGTGCTGCACCGGGAGCGCAACGCCCGGCATGGTGTCGGCGCGCAGGGCCTGCCGCGCGGCCAGCCGGCTTGATGAAGCGGGGGCCGTGCGGCGCAACACCGCCTCGATCCGCGCGTGGAGCTGGGCCATGCTGAATGGCTTGGTGACATAATCATCGGCCCCGGCCTGCAGGCCGGTCACGATGTCGGGGTCGGCGCTTTTCGCCGTCAGCATGATCACCGGCACGCTCGAGTAGGCCCGGATCTGGCGACAGATCTCCCATCCGCTTATCTGCGGCATCATCACATCCAGCAGCACCAGGTCCGGCCGCTCGGCCGTCAGGCGCTGCAACGCCGCTAGCCCATCCTGAATATAGCTGACCTGGTAGCCAAATCCGCTCAGCTGGTAAAGCAGCAACTTGCCGATCGCCGGCTCGTCGTCCACAATCATGATTCTGGTTGCCATATCTCACGCCTCGTTTTCTCTCTCGGATCGCCATCAAGCTAGGGTGCGGGCGTTGTGGATGTCGCAGAGCAAACCAAGGTTAGGAGATCAGCGTGCAGGGCAGATCGCCCTTTATGTGCTCGGTAGCGCGTCGGCATGTCTCAGCGCTCGCAGCGCTTGGTCACGCAATACTGGTGATACATAACCATCCTCGGCAATGCGGCTCAGCACAACCCATGCGTCATCTCCTCCGATCTGCTGAAGCGCGCCGATGCAGCATAGCCGCAGCGCTGCGGGTGTGCCGGTGGCTTCGGCCAGCTCGGCCAGCGCGGGTAGCGCGGCCGGCCAGCGCATTTGCCCAAGCGCCTCGGCGGCCAGCGCGCGCAGCTGGATCTGATCGCTCTTAGCGTTCAGTACCTGCTCCAAGACAGGCGCCGCCGCCAGATCGCCGGCGAAGAAATCGATCAGTCGTAGCCGCAGCGTGGCGGGCCAATCGGGGCTGGCCAGCATGTCCAGCAGGTCGTCGGTGGCTGAGCCAGATGCAATCAGGTGCTCCAGCGCCAGCAGCCGCAGCGGCAGCGGCCCTTGTTCCAGGTAGTTGCGCAGCAGCGCGCGGTAGCCATCGCCGCCGATCCGCAGCAGCGCGCCGGCCGCCTGGAGCCGCAGCGTGTGGTCGGCGCCGACATGGTGCGCGATCCGCACCAGCATGGGTGCGACACTGCCATCGCCTAGGTCGGTCAGTGCTGTGATCGCGGCCTGGGCGATCTCGGCGTTTTCATCCTGGCCGTAGCGCAGCAGCAGCGGCATCGCCTCGCGGTCGCGCACGTGGCCTAGTGCGCGCAGGCTGCCGATCACAATTGGGGCCGGTGGACGCTCGTTCCGCAGCATATCGCGCAGAAACCGGCGGCCCTCGTTGCTCAGCTGCTCGGGCAGATGCTCGGCCGCCAGCCCGCGCAATATCGGGTCTTCGTGCAGGTCGGCGATCAGGCGGATGAGCACGGTTTCGCTGGCCTGCTCGTTGAGCAGCCCCAGCGCCAGCAGCGCCTGCGCGCGCAGCTGCTGATCCTGCTGGCGATCTTCGGCGATCTGGCGCAGCGCCGGCAGGGCCGCAAACGAGCCGCGCTGCCCCAGGCCTTCGGCTAGCGCACCGCATGTGAATGCATCGGCTGTGGGCTGCGCCAGCGCGCGGCGCATCACATCTTCGCCGGCTGGGTGGTCGGTCAGCCGCCGCACGACCAGCCAGCGTGTCAGCGGGTTGACATCGGGCGCGGCCAGTAGGAAACCAAGCGCGTCGGCGCTACTGGCTCCTTCCAGATCCGCCAGCGCCGCGATCACATCGGCGGTTGCTCCGCCGGCGCTATCGTCCAGCAGGGCCGCCAGCAGCGCGGCGCGGGCGGTGTTGCCGCCAATCGTCGCCAGCGCCCGCGCCGCGGTTGTGCGCAGCAGATCGGCCTCGCTGCCAAGAAATTCCGCCAGCGTCGTTGGGCGCGCCTCGATCAATACGCTCGACTCGATCGCGGTGGCGAGCCGGAGTGCGATCGTTTGTGGCAGCGCTGGGTCGTCGATCAGCGTATCGAGCGGCTGGTCAAGCAGCGCCGCCGGGATGTCGTGCTTGAGCAGCTCAAGCGCCTCGGCGCCAAGCAACCGGCTGATCGGCTCGCTCATCTCGGTGGCGCCCAGCTGGCCAAGCGCCCGCAGCGCGGGCAGGATCAGCCCCACATCGGCTGGCGTGCGCCGGAGCAGCCGCAGCAGCGCGCCGCCGCCCGCGCGCGCGCCCAGCGCGCCCAGGCCATCGCAGCAGGCCTCGGCGATGATCGGCGGCGTGTGCGGGTCGTCGATCAGCCGAATCAGTAGGTCGATCGCCTGGGTGTGCTTTGTTGCGCCCAGATGCCGTGTTGCAGCAGCGCGCGCGGCCGGGTGCTGTGAAGGGTCGCGGGCGATCTGAAGCAGGTGCGCCGGCCCATCGGCCTGCTTGCCCAGCGCAGCAACTGCCTGGAGCCGCGCGTAGAGTGGCAGCGTATCGTCGGCCACGCACTGATCGAGGGTATGGCTGGCGCCCGGCACTGGTCGCCGGCCCAGCCGTTGGATCGTCTCAGCCCGCAGCTCCCATGTCGCCGATGGGTCGATCGCCGCGCGGCCCAGGGCGATCGCCGCGCGCTCAGGATCCTGGCGACTCAGCGCCTCAAGCGCATCCGAGCGCAGCTCATGATCCACATCGCTGCTAGCGCGTTCAAGTGCCGCGAGCGCATCCAGCTGCTGGTTGTCCGCCAGCAGCGCCAGCGCGGCCCGGCGTGTCGGTAGGGCCTGGCCGGAATCGTCGAGCAGCGCCATTGCTGTCTGGAGCGTGCGCGCCTCGCCGGCCGCCGATGTCGCCAGCGCGTCGAGCGCCGCTCTGGCAGTGGTTGGCTCGATCTGGTGCGGCGGGGTGTTGCCGAGCGCCGCGAGATACAGCCAGCGCGCCAGCGCGGCCTGGCCTGCCGGCGGCGCATGATCGTCATATAGCGTGGCAAGCGCGATCACGCGGTCGGCCAGCTGCCAGGCGAACGGCTCCGCGATGCGCGGGTGGTACGCCAGCTGCAACATGCATGGTTTGGCTAGCTCTTTCGGCAATGCCGCAAAAAGCCGCAGCAGGAACTGTTCGATCGTGGCCGCTCTGCCTGCGATTGCGTCCAGGCTGGCATTCAGCGCTGGCACGATTGCGTGCAGCAGCTGCAGCGCCTGGTCGCGCATGGGCTGCGTGTCCTTGTTCGCCAGCCCGGCCAACCCGGCGGCCACGCGCAGCGCCCAGGCGGGCTCCACCGGCGCGCGCTCGCGCAGGCAGCGCCCAAGCGTCAGCACATCTTCGGCGCGCGGCTTGCCGGCGTTCCACAGCGCTTGGTAGAGTGGGGCCGGGTCATCCAGCATGGTCGCGATCAGCAGGGCGATCTCGGCCCGCTCGTGGGCCTCCAGCAGCAGCAGCGGCGTATAGCGCTGCTCGCTGATCAGCTGGCGAGCGGCCAGGTAGCGATTCATCTGGGGGTGTACGAAGTGGGGGATGCCGCCGCCACCGAGCTCGATCAGGCCAGGGCTGATCTTGGCCGGCTGCTCGCCATACGCGGCCAGATGCTGGAGATCGCTCAGAATAGGCGCGTGGTCGAGCTGGTCGATTGGAAGATTGAGCAGCCGAGCGATGGTATGCTTGTACAGCGCGCCGCGCGTTCGCGGCAGCGCCCCTAGCGGCGCGACCCAGGCCAGCAGCGCCAGCTCGAATAATCGTTCGGCCAGCGGGTGCGGCGTGGCCTCGGCGGCCAGCAGCTCCAGCAGCGGCCCGCGCTGCTCGGCCGGTGCCAGCTGCTCGACCCAGCGCTCAATCCTGGCCGGCGTTAGCGGGGGCAATCTCAGCGCTGCAAACGCCGGCCAGGCTGGCTCCCAGATCGGATGCGTGAGCGCGATTGCGACATCTGTCTGCGATTGTGCCGCGTCCAGCAGCGCCGCCCGCCACAGCCTGCGCCGTTCAGGTGGCAGCTCATCCCAGCCATAGATCAGCAGGCGGCTTTGGACATGCGTATCGGGCTCGGGTGGAAGTGCATCGCGGCGGAAGAACTGCAGCATGTCACGTGGCGGCTTCGACTCGATCGGCGGCGTCGCGGCGCGAATAAACGCCGCTAGCAGCTGATCTGGCGGCGATATCCCATCGTCCAGCCGCGCCAGCGCCAGAACCATCGGCGTTGGCCCGCCGGCGGGGTGGTCGCCGGCAGCCCTTTCCAGCACATTGGGATCCTAAGCTTAGAATTCCACGTGGACAAGTTGTCGCG
>JADMIO011113647.1_pt1 | contig 12461 bp, 10 predicted proteins | sample 8958161 | NCBI WGS metagenome assembly JADMIO01 (sample SAMN16585339, study PRJNA669376) | soil metagenome | isolation source: Crop rotation soil | place: USA: Cullars Rotation, Alabama | collected 2011 | reverse complement strand
CGGGGGTGGTGAGGCGAGGGGAGGGGTATTTGAATCCGGTGTTGGAGGGGTTGGAGGGGACGCCCAGAAGCGAAAGTTCGAGCTGATGCGCGCTATTGCGAGCTGTTGATCAGCACCCGGATATCGCCAGCCGGGTTCGCCGCGGCGACGTCCGGCTTGCCGTCCTTGTTGAAGTCAGCGACCACGATGTCGAACGCCTGCGCCATGGGACCAATCGTGAAGTTCTGCGCAGGCGAGAAGGTCCCGTCTCCGTTCCCGAGCAGCACGCTCACATTGTCGGACGGGTCCGGTCCGAACAGGAGGATGCTGCCGTTCGACACGACGAGGTCGTCGACGCCGTCTAGATCAAAATCGCCAACGCGCACGAAGTTGGCTCCCATGCTCGTCGGGTAGCTCCGGGCGGGCTTGTAGGAACCGTTCCAGTCGCGCAATAGCACCTTGACGGCACCTTCGCCGAGGTCGGAGAACGCGATATCGAGCTTGCCGTCGCTGTCGAAGTCGTGCGCCAGAACGCCCCAGGGTTGAGAACCGACCGATTGAAAGACTGGCGCACGGAACGTCCCGTCACCCACCGCGGCCTCGAAATAGACTCCCTGATCCGGCACCGACGTGAAGACGATCCCCTCGAAGCCCTTTAGCCCGTTCATGGCTGCCAACTGCGCGCCCCGCTTCCCGGGACCGAACTCTTTCACCGTCCCGAACGTCCCGTCCCCATTGCCGAGAGCGACACTCAGATCGCCCGTCTTTCCCGGAACGGCCACGATGTCAAACTTTCCGTCCCCGTTCACGTCGACGGCATCCATCCCGAATGGAGAGCCGGCGAGCGCCACGCGCACGCCGGGCGACAGTCGTCCCCCCATTCCTCCCAGGAAGACCCCGACTTCGAGTGAATCGGCGTCCGCCACCGCGACATCGGGCCAACGGTCGCCGTTGAAGTCCGCCACCGCGAGCGACTGTGGACGTTTTCCGGTCGAGTAGGTCTGCATGGGCTGAAATGTCCCGCGACCGTCGCCGAGGAAGACGCCAATGCTGTTCTCATTCAGATTAGAGACGACGAGATCCGGATTTCCGTCTTGATCGAAGTCGGCGCTGGCGATGTCCGCCACGGCGGACCCGCCTTTGTAGCTGGTGGGCGCCAGGAAACCCAGGATCCCGGGATAGTAAGAGAACGCCTGCGGGAGCGTCGCCGTCTGCCCATCGGGGTTCGTCAGGACGATCGAGACGGCGCCGAGAGCTCCCGGCTTCGCTGGCAATTTGAACGAGACCTGCGTCGAGGAGACTCGCTTCACGTCTTGAGCCGCCGTGCCCGCGACCGCGACCGCGCAGCCTTCGTGGAGCTCGCTGCCGGAGAGCGTGAGCGTGGTCCCGCCCACGGTCGGTCCCTTCGCAGGTGTGACCGAGGTCAGGGCCGGCGGCGAAAGCATCGTCAGGTCGGGCGGGGCAGCGTCTCCCGACGTTCCGAGATCGGGCCCGCCGGCGGCCGTCAGATCGAATTGCGCGTGAGCGATGTCGCCGGGAATGAGGGTCGTCGTCATCGACCGTTCGGCAACGACGCCTTCAATGGCGACCGCCTTGAGGTCCAGCCTCACGTCGCCGCGCCGAGAAGCATCGAACGCGAGGTTGAACGATTGCTCGGGTGGAATGCTGAATGACTTGCCGGGAGCCACGGAGACATGGACGGTCGCCGCCGCATTGGTGACGTCCATCTCGAGACTCTTGAGCGACAGAGGCCGGCTGGAGGTGACGGAGACGACAATGTACGAAGCGCCGTCGCCGCAACCGAGCATCGTCGAAACGACCGTGAGCGCAATCAGGCTCGATCTCATCGGGAGTCTCTCTCAGAAAGGTACGTGATAGGTCCCGAGCGTGCCGTCGGGTGGCGTAGACGGCTGCCCGAACGCGACCCCGAGGCCGACGGCGACACCCGTGACGACCACTGCGGCGCCTCCAACGGTCCACCAGATCCAGGCGCGCGACTTCGACTTCGTCGCGGGTGCCGGCGGCTGCGATATCCGATCCGAGGGGTTGGTCTCGGGTTGCGGCGCGGCGGCCAGCGCCGTCTCCGGTGCAGGCAACGCCTTGACCTGCACGTTCCTCGCCTCCGCCTCCGCGCTCGCCATCCGCGCCTTGAGCTGCGCGATCAGCTCCCGCACCTGCACTCTGTCCTCCGCGTCGGGCTTGTCCTTCAGGTAGCGCTCGAAGAACTCCACGCTCGTGCGCATCTCGTCCATCGCCCCGGCCTCGGCGAGGATGCGGTGCTGCTGCGCGATGTCATAGAGGCGATTGGGGCGCGGGCTGGCCTGGTACGACAGCTCCAACTCGCGGATCGCGCCCCGGTGGTCGCCCAGATTCGCCAGCGCCTTGGCCCGCTCGTAGTGCTGCAGCGCGACGGAGTCGTCCCTGGCGAGGGCCGGGTTGGCCATTGCCACCAATACCAGAACTATCAGGCTGCGCATTGCTTGGTAATCCTCCGCTTCTCCGTCGCCCTTCGGTCGAATGTGGAGATTATCGGTCCACATTCTCCGACGCTGCGTGCACGTTACAGGTTTGGCGACGCGCCGGCAAGCACGTCTTTTGGAGACTTCTGGCTGACGCGCACAGCACGGTCTGAATCGGGGTGCAAAGGGATGCGCATCCCGCTCCGAGCGCTGTGGAACTGCGTTGTAGTCCGGGGAGGGGGGGAGGGACTGCGGTGGGTCCGTTCGCGCTGCTGCTGTGGCGTGATGCTACGGGCAGTGCCCGCCGATGAAGCCTGCGATCGTCTGACTCAGGCAGAGCTGAACGTCCGCGCCTCCTTGGGAGATCGTGCAGCAATCGGTCAGTTGCGAGTTGGGTGCGCCGGCGGTGCAATCTCCGTCGACGTGGCAGCGCCGGGTCGTCCCCGACCGATTCGCGAGGTTGAATTCGGGCGAGCAGTCGGTCGGTTTCATGCCACAGGACACCTGTCCTCCAAACATGCCGCCGCCCCCATTGATGGCGACGCAACAGGGATTGCCGCCGCAGTTGCCAGGCCCATCGCAGACGACCGGAATCTGCCCACCATCGCCGTTGCACGACGCCGCACAGGACGGAATGACGGTCATGCCCATGACGGAGAGGCAGCAGAGCTGACCGGGGCCACAGGTCATCGGTCCACAGGAAATCCCGTTGGCGTCGGTGGGCGGATTGTAGGCGAGGTCCCGCGGCGGAGGCGGCGGCTGGCGCAGATCGGGCGGAACCGACAGATCAGGCGGACGGACGGCGAGGTCCGGGACTGCCGCGACGGCCATGTCCATCTCCTCGTGCGAGAGGCCTTCATTCGAGCTGCACGAGGCGGCGAGGGTGGCAGTGGCGAGCAGGCAAAGGACAGTGGTGACGCGCATGGGACCTCCAGTGATGCGAGAGTCCCGACGGTATCACGCGGTCGCGATGCGACTGCCGCTACAGTTGTTGCAATTCCTTGGCGCCTGGCGCGCCCGGGCTCAGCGAGGGGCGCGACTGGAAGTGAGCGGCGCGGTCTCGACGGGGGGATCGGGGCTGCGGTGCAGCACCTGGCTGCCGGTGCCCCAGGTCAGGATCAGCACGCCATTTGATCCGTGCGAGATCGTGCCCTGGTAGAGGTCGAGGCGGCGAAGGCCGTTGTCGCAGCGGTCCTTCTTGGCGTTGTAGGCGGTCTCGGTAAGCGTCACGCGGTCGCCGAAACGGTGGCCGCGGATTTCATAGTGGGTCTCGGTCTCGAAATGGTCCGTGCCGTTGCACGGGAAGAGGCCGGTCCCGCGCGTGCGCGTCACCCAGCGATCGTACGAGCCGTGGACCTCGCCGTCGGGGTCCTCCACCAGGGCCCAATTTTCGCGCTCGTTTCGCTCGTCCCCCTCGGCGTCGATCGAGCGCAGCGACCACTCCCAGCGGCCGGAGAGCCGCGCCGGCGGCTCCTGCGACGTGGAGGCCGCCGGCTCCTCGCCGTCGAAGCCGGCCTCGCGCGCGATCGCCTCGCGACGCTCGCCAGGCTTGCGGCGGTTGAGCGTCTGCGCGCCCTTGCCGTCCTCGATCGAGAGCCGCATCGCGCCGCCGTCGATCTCGCCCTCGTAGGACACCAGGATCCGCGCGCCGTCGTCGCAGGGGCCGGGCTTGGTGCGGTATTCGACCTCGCGCAGGCGCACCCGCTTCCCGCTCGCATCGTCGGTCATCTCGCCGGCGACGCGGACGCGGGTGAAGCGGGTGAAGCTGCCCTGCACGTTGCACTTGAACAGCTGCTCGTCCTGCGAGATGCGGGTGACCACGCGATCGTAGTAGCCGTCGACGGTGCGGCCGCGCTGGTTGAGGTGCCACTCCTCCTGCTCCACCACCAGGTTGCCGCCCTCGTCGTGCGAGCGGAACATCCAGTCCCACGTGCCGGAGGCCGTGGCGCCCGCGCCGTCATCGCCCGCGCCGCCGTCGCTGCTGCTCTTCGACGAGGCGCGCTGCGTTCCCCCGCCCGTCGAGTGCGCGCAACCAGCCACGCCGATCAGCGGGATCATCGACAGCCCCATCACCAGGACGTTCAGCAACGCGAGCGCCAGCCTGCTCGTCCCGATCGCCTCCGCGGCGCGGGCGGAAGAGCGCATGAACACCTCCTTCTCGACGGAAACGCTCTTTTTTCAGTGTAGCGCCCGGGCCTGCCGTGGCCATGTTCCCGCCGTCGTGCTCGACGGTGCGGGCGCCGGGGGACCATAGCGCATCCACCGTTGCGACGCGCGCGGCAGGCTCCTAGAATCGCGTGCATGTCGCTGCCAGCCGCTGCTCGTCCGGCGCCCAACACCGCGGGCATCGTCGTCATCGGCGACGAGATCCTCTCCGGCAAGACGGAGGACACGAACTGCCGCTACCTGATCGGGCAGCTCCGCGAGCTGGGCGTGGCCCTCCGCGGCGTGGCCATCATCCCCGACATCCTCGACGAGATCGCCGCCACGGTGAGCAGCTTCGCCGGCCGCTATCAGCACGTGTTCACGTCGGGCGGCGTGGGCCCCACGCACGACGACCTCACGATGGAGGGCGTGGCGCGCGCGTTCGGCACCCGCGTCAGCCGGCACCCGCGCCTCGAGAAGATCCTCCGCGACTTCTACGGCGAGCGGCTGAAGGAGCGCGACCTGCGCATGGCCGAGGTGCCGGAGGGCGCCACGCTGGTCGACGGGGATTCGCTCGTGTGGCCGGTGGTCAGCTACGCGAACGTGTACATCCTCCCGGGCGTGCCCGAGATCTTCCGCCGCAAGTTCGACGGCATCCGCGACCGCTTCCGCACCGCGCCGTTCCACCTCGCGTGCGTCTACACCCGCGACGAGGAAGGGACGATCGCGGCGCACCTCGACGCGGTGGTGGCGGCGCACCCGGCCGTCTCGGTGGGGAGCTATCCTCGGCTCGCGCCGGATCGACAGGATGGGTGGAAGGTGAAGGTCACGCTGGAGTCGAAGGACGCGGGCGGGGTGGAGCGCGCGGCCGACGATCTGATCGCGCGGCTCGGGCCCGAATCGGTCGTCACCGTCGAGCGAGCGGCCGCGCGCTGACGGACGATCCGATCTACGGGCAGCGATAGGCGACCTGCACCGAGCGCAGCCGCGCGGTGGCGGTGCCGTCGAAGCCGCCGAAGGCGAACTCCACTTGCAGGTACGTGGTGCTGCCCTGGGCGCCGAGCGCGTTGTGGATCAGCGCGGGCGATCGGCCCGCAGCGGGCGAGAACGAGCCCCAGGTGCCGTCGGGGATCGGGGTGTCGCCGGCGCGCGCGCGCACGAGCAAGGACGACCTCGGCGGCACGTCCGCGTCCCACAGCACCGCGTCCCACTCGGTGCGCGGCGCGTTGCCGGGGCAGGCCTTGACGACGTAGGTCCACGTGCCCGCCAGGCGCCCCGCGTCGCGCTGACTGAAGCTGGTGAAGCCGGAATAGTTATAGGGAGAGGGATCGGTCGAGTCATTGTCCTTGAATGGACAGGTGTCGCCCGCGGGACACTTGTTCTTCCCCGCCGGCTTCGACGCGAGGTCCGGCAGCGCGATCCGCCCGTCGCTGTCGACGATCAAGCGCGTGATCACCGATCCGCTCGCGGCCACGCCCCACACGTTCTGATCCGAATCCACCCCCACGCCCGCCATGTCCATTCCCGCCACCTTCATGCCGGGGAACTTCGCGCCGTCGATGACCGCGTCCATGTTCGCCGGCACCATCGCGTCCAGCTCCGATCCCGGCAGTCGCACCACGCCCCCGGCGCTGTTCGCCATCCACACGAAGTAGCGCGTGGGCGTGCGCGAGTCGGCGAAGATGCCGCGGCCCACGTCGAAGAGGCCGGCGTCGTGACCCGCCTGGTGGATCATCACCCAGCGGCCCATGCCGAGTCGGCTCGGCGCCATGGTGCGATCGGGCGTGTAGCGATACGCGTCGGAGAGGCCCATGCCGCCGACCCACACGTGGTCCTCGCGGTCGACGGTCACGCCGTAGCCCACGAGCAGCCCGGAGTCGGGGTTGCGCGCCTTGCCGATGTTGAATTGATTGCTGGTGTCGAAGTAGCAGAGCGCGCCGGTGGCGCGGTTCGTCGTCCAGCCGTAGCCCTGGCTGTCGATGGCCACGCCATAAGGCACGCAGCCGTCGGACAGGACGACCTCGGTCTTGGTCTTGCCGGTGGTGCCGTCGATGCGGAACATGCGGCCGTCCTGGAAGGTGCCGACCCAGGCGTCGGGCGGGAGCTTCGGATCGGGCGGGTCGGGGGGGTTCGCGCCGTTGCCGAGGGCGATCGAGCGGCCGTATTGATCGCGCTCGCCGAAGTTGCTCGTCCACAGGATGCACTCGTCGTCCTCGCCGAAGAACTCCTGCTTGAGGCCGGTGTCGCAGGGGCTCGCCTGCACCGACGCGAGGTCGTCGGGCAGGCCGTCCTTGTTGCAGTCGGTCTGGATGACGCCGTCGGCGTTTCCGTCGGAGGAGGTCTCGATCTTGCCGTTGCCGTTGCGGTCGATGCAGCGGGCGGGATCGCGCGCGATCTTCGTCACCGACGACTGGCCGCCGAAGGCGCGGTTCGCCACGTACACATCGCCGCTCCAGTCGACGGCGGTGCGCGACGGAGAGTTGGCGGCGCGCTGCACGGCCTGGTGGGGCGGCTCGGGCAGGCGATCCTCGTAGCGGGCGCGCCAGCGCGGGCGATCGTCGGCGGCGCAACAACCCGTGGTGCCGTCGCAGGCGTCCTTGTTGCCCTTGGGCAGCGAATAGCAGGTGTAGGTGAGATAGCGAGCGGTCTCGCGGAGGGTCTTCGTGTCGAAGCGGCTGAGGGTGCCGCGGCCCCAGTCCTCGGCGTTGGCGGTGTAGAGGAAGTTGGCCGCGTCGCGGATGTGGGTGAGGCCGATGGCGCCGTCGCCGTCGCGGCCGAGGCCGGTGTCGAACTCGGCGGGATCGCCGCCTCCGTCGCCTGCTCCGCCACTCAACGGGAGCCCCCCGTCGGGCGAGCCGAGCGCCACGGTGAGGCAACCGGGGCTCTTGTCGCCGCACTCGTTCTTCGGGCCGCTTCCGGGGCCGTCCTCGCCGAAGATCAGCGAGGCGTCGGCGGGGCCGAGATCGTGATCGCGATCGTTCGCGTCGCTGCAGCCGGCGCCACCGAGGAGCGCGATGAAGCCGAAGGCAGCGACCGGCGGCGTCGCGCGCACGCGATCACTTCGCGCGTCTGGTGGCGATGGCGAGGCGGCGCAATCCGGCGGCGCGCGCCAGCTCCATCACGCCCACCACGCGCCCGTGGTGCGTGCTCTCGTCGGCCTGCACGATCACCTGCGTCTCGGGATCGCGCTTGAAGGCGGCCTCGAACGTGGCCTTGAGCTGATCGGGCTCGAGCGGCTTGCCGTCCACCACCAGCTTCCCGTCGGTGGTAACGGCCACCGTCACGTCGCCCTTGCCGGGCGACACGTCCTTCGTGGAGCCCTTGGGCAGGTTCACGCTCACGCCCGAGCGCGCGCCCGCGTCCGCCATCACCGACGAGGTGACCATGAAGATGATCAGCAGCACGAGGAAGATGTCGGTGAGCGGCGTGATGTTGATCTCGGCGAAGAGTCCCTCGCCGGTGGCGTCGTCCTCGGGGCCCTTCATGCCCATCGGTCAGGCCCCCGCCTTGCTCGCGCCCGTCGCCGTGCCGTCGCTGCTCGCGGCAGCGCTGGCCCCGGCGCTTGCCGCGGCACTCGCCCCGGCGCTCGATGGATCCGCGCCCCCCTTCGCCCGCTGCTCGCGCAGCAGCTCCACGAACTCCTCCGCCATCAGCTTCAGCTCGGTGGCAATGCGCCCGAGCCGCGACTGGAAATAGTTGTAGACCACCACCGCGGCGATACCGACCGCGATGCCCGCCGCCGTGGTCACCAGCGCCTCCGCGATGCCCGGCCCGACGACGTCGATGCCCGCCTTGTGCTGCGAGCCGATCTCGTTGAACGCGCGCATGATGCCCCACACCGTGCCGAACAGCCCGATGAATGGCGCCACCGCGCCGATCGTGCCGACGAGCCACAGCGGCCCCTTGAGCCCCAGCGCCACCCGCTGCCGCTCGCGATCCACCGCCGCCTCGAGCGCCTGCTGATCGCTCCGCCCGAACCGCTCGAACCCAACTAGGAGCAGCTCGGCCAGGGCCGACGCCGACCGCTCGCACGCCGCCCGCGCCTCCGCCAGCGCCCCGCGATAGAGGCACCGCTTCACCGTCTCGAACAGCGTGCGCGATCGATCGACGAAGCTCCACAGCGCCACGATGCGCTCGATCGCCAGCGCGACGACGAGCACCGAGCACAGCACGATGAAGGCGATGGTGGCGCCCCCGGCCTTCACCAGATCGATGAAGCTGTGGTTGAACATCCGCTTGTATATAGAGGGTGGTTCGGGGCGGGTCAAACCACGACACTCGGCTTACTCGCATTCATGACCAGCCCGGCTCGCGAAGCGAGCCTTCACCTCTCCCCTTGGGAGAGGTCGCGGCGCGCAGCGACGCGGGTGAGGGAGTTGGTGCAGGTGCGCGACGCCCTCACCCTGCCCTCTCCCAGAGGGAGAGGGTTCCCGTCAGCCGCCTGTCACCGACGGGATTGAAGTCAGTTGATCGTCCCGTCGCTCTGCTGCCGCCCGAGGGGCATGCGGAGCCTCAGCGCGATCTTGTCCTGCTCGTGCTGCATGTCGTGGAGGAACGCGCGGCTCGCCTCGCCCACCCGGTGGAGCAGCTCCACCCGCTGCACCGCCACGTCGAGCTGCTGCGCGATCTGCTGCTCCTGCGTGAGCACGCTGTCGGCCACGCGCGGCGGCACGGCCTTCGCCTGCTCCTCGACCAGGGCGCGCAGGTCCTCGATGGGCACCTGGCGCTCCCGCAGGCGCGCGCGCTCCTCGTCGGTGAGCGTGCGCATGCCGGGCAACATTCCCTGCACGATGTGCATGCCGCGGGCGAACACGTCCATCAGGCCCTGCATGTCGGCGGGCGGCGGACGCAGCCCCATCGCGTCCACGAGATCGGGCGCCGCGTCGACGGTGGCGGGATCGAAGGGAACCTCCACGGGCTGGCCCTTCTCGTCGTAGCGCATCGGGATCGTCGCCGTGAGCGGCACCAGCTTGCGGAGCATCTCCAGCAGCCCGCAGGCCGCGTCCACCCGCTCCCGCAGCTCGTCGAGCGGCATCTCGAAGATCGACGTCGTGCCCTCCCCTTCCGACGGTGCGGCCGGGCTCGCGGCTGCGGTCTCGATCGCGGCTGCGGTCTCGGTCTTGCGGGCTCTGCGACGGCGGGTCGGCATGCGGTCAAGCATAGCGCTTGCGAAGCAGCAGCGTCACCGCCTCACGCGCGCACTTCTCGCAGTACCCGTAGCGCTCCTTGAGCGTGCCGATCGTCGTCAGCACGCGCTCGCGCGAGTCCACGTCGATCGTGCTGCGGCCGCCGCTCTTCGCGCCCTCCTCCTCCACGGGCTGCGCCAGGTACTCGACGAGATCCTCGGCCGTCTTCTTGATCAGCTTCTTCTGCTCCTCGAAGTAGGCGTCGCGGAGGAGCTGCAGCTGGCGCGGGAACACACGGGTGTATTCGAGCTTCTCGCGCGGGTGATCGATCGACCAGGCGGCGATGCGCGCGATCACGTCGCGGCGCCACTCGTCGACGCGCGGCGAGCCCGGCGCGGACGATCCCGTGGGGCCCCCCACGCCGAGCATGCGCTCGATCCGCCCCATCAGCTCCTCGTCGGGATCCTCGTTCTTCCCGGTGAGCGGGTTCCGCAGCTTCTCCTTCTTGATGAAGTGGCTCACATGGTTCACGTAGCGCCCGAACAGCTCCGTGTACTGCCGCTCCTCTACCAGGCCCATCGACGTGCGCACCTCCTCGTCGACGATGTCGAGGTAGCGCCCCTGCACCGTGGCGATGAACTTCTTGTTCTCGTGGTAGCCGCCGGGCAGCGGCTCCTGCTTGAGGAACTCGTAGACGGTCACGTTCTTGACCAGCTCGTCGATCTCCTCCATCACCGCCAGCGGCGACACGCACTCGAAGCGCGTCCCCTGCGCCGCATTCAGCAGCAGCGTCTTGATCTCGCGCGGGCTCGCGCCGGTCCGCCCCTCGTAGTTCGGGTAGGCGTCGCTCTCGCCCCAGATCTTGTCGATGTTCGCCGCCAGCTCGCGCGCCTGCTCGGGCGTGAACCCCGTCGGTGCCACGCCCTTCGCGTAGAGATCCGCCTTGTCGAGCGGGGTCAGCTTCGCCACCAGCTCGCCGAGCGGCTTCGCGTACTTCTCCGGCAGCGGCTTGCGCATGCGCGTGAGCACCGCCCACAGCGCCACGATGAACGCGGTGTGCGGCGCCACGTGCTTGCCCACGCGCTCGGGCGCGATCTGCTCGCGATAGATCTTCTCCTCGGCGAGGTAGTCGAGGAGGTAGGGCACGCGCACCAGCTCCAGCCGCCCCTTGAACGACTGGAACTCCGGCATCTCCTTGAACACCGCGAGGTGCGACTCGTTCGACGAGCCGATGAACACGAGATCGAGGTAGAGGATGGTGCTGTCGACGGGGACGCGGGCCTGCTCGACGGTGCCGAGCAGGTACTTGTAGGCCTCGAGCGGGCGCTTGAGGAGGTCGGCGTACTCGATGAGGCCGCGGTTCGCCTCCACCAACTCGCCGCCGTACTCGTGCAGCGACAGCGACTGCAGCGCGGGCGGCAGCGATTGCAGCGTGCGGTCCATCGTGATCTGGCGCGAGCGCGCGTCCACCGCGAGCTGCGGCTCGACGGTGACGAGGCCCTGCCGGTAGCGCCGCGAGAGGTAGAGCCGCTCCACCTGCACGTGGCGCAGCACCTTCAGCCACTCGCCCTTGTAGGCCACCAGCAGCGACTCGAAGATCTGCTTGTTCTTGTGGCCGAGGTCGCCGTAGAGGATCGACTCCGACGGGACGAAGTCGGGCGCGAGGCGGGCGAGCAGCTCGCGGCGTCGCTTGGGCGGCAGGAGCAGCAGCGGGCTCTCGTGCAGCTCGTCCACGAGGCGGGCGTCGACGAAGGCGTCGTCGAGGTAGGCGAAGGTCTCGAGCGCGCTCTCGCCCGGCACCCCGCCCGCGCCGCCTTGCGCGCCGCCGAAGCCGATGCCGCCGCGCTGGACTTGTTGAGAAGGGAAGATCCAGGAGAAGCGGTAGAGCGCGCCCTCGTCGAGGGTGGAGTAGTGCTCGAGCGCGCGGGCGATGCAGGAAACGAAGGTGCTCTTGGCCGAGCCGTTCGGGCCGTGGAGCAGCAGCAGCTTGTTGACGCGGTGCTCGCGGACGAAGTTCTTGAGCGCGCGGTACACGCGGCCCTGCACCTCCTCCTGCCCCACGAGCCGATCGCGCCCGCCGTCGAACTCCACGTCGAACAGCTTGAAGCGCGTGACCTCGCCGCGCGGCGTCTTCACCACCTCGGTGCCGAAGTGATCGAACACGTCGCGCGCGTACTGGGCGGCGGTGCGGGCGTACTGCGTGGGGCGGGCGAGGAAGAGCTGGAAGAACTCCTCGAACGAGATCACCCGCTTGTGCTTCGACCACGCGTCGCGCACCTCGCCGCCGATCGACGAGAGCCGCTCGCGCGCTTGCCCGCTTGCTTCATCGGGCTGCGGAGGCTTGGAACCGGGTGAATCGGACACGGGGACCTCCGCGACGATGATCTACCTGGCGTCGACGGTGAATTCTACCTTGGCCTTGCGGGGATCGCAGGTGGTGTCGGTGCACACGGCGAAGCTGAGCGTGCCGGTGACCACGTGCTTGCCGGCGGCCTTGGCGGTGAACGGGACCTCGAAGTGCGCGGCCTTCTCCTCGACGGTCACGCCCGCGTCGGTCTTGCCGATCTTCGCCTTGGGCAGCTCCACGCCGTCGGGCGCGACCAGCTTGAGCGACGTGGGGTACTCCTTGTTGATGTGGTAGCCGGCGGCGGGCTTCACGTCGAGGCGGGCCACGGCGGCGGCGCCCACCTTGGCGGAAGCGGCGGTGGTGGTGACGGTGAACGGGTCCTCGGCGAAGGCGAGGCGGGGGGCG
>JADMIO011276653.1_pt1 | contig 12462 bp, 9 predicted proteins | sample 8958161 | NCBI WGS metagenome assembly JADMIO01 (sample SAMN16585339, study PRJNA669376) | soil metagenome | isolation source: Crop rotation soil | place: USA: Cullars Rotation, Alabama | collected 2011 | reverse complement strand
CGTTGCCGCCATTGATTCCGCAGCTGGCGGTGATGCCGTGGTTGCCATCGCTGGCGCTGCTGCAGCCATCGGTGCCGACGACGACGCCCGTGGCAGAGAGGAGGCTGGCACAGCGACGCCCTGCAGCTGGGCTGTCTCTGGTTTCTCTGGTTTCTCTGGTTTCTCTGATGCATCGAGCGTCGCGCCGCCGCTGCCACTGCATGGCAGGGTGGTCGGGGCTGGCATGGCAACGCTCGCCGGCAGCGTCGGACGCCGGGCCGGTTCCAGGGCCGCCAGGGCCGCCAGCGGCAGCCGGATGCGCTGCCATCTGAACATGTGAATCGACAGGGACAAGGTCGTGGGTTGGCCGTGATTGCCGGCGTGACCACCGCCGCGTTGGCCGTGGCGCAGGCTGCCGTGCCGGCTTCCGTGATGCTGGTCAGCAGGAGGGGGGTGAGGGGGTGTCAACCCCCTGCGGAACATGCCCGACAGGTGGAAATTGGACGACCAGCGCAGCACGCTGCCGTTGCAGGCCAGCACCAGGGTCCAGACGCGGTCGTCCCTCTCGAGCGTGTCCAGTCCTTCGCGGGCGTCGATGAGGTGGCCCCGCGTCGGACGCTGTTGCACGGCCACGGCCACGTGACACGCCTGCGCGTCCCAGACGCGCGACGCGAACAAGGGCTCCACGCAGCCGGCCGCAACCTGGGTCACGCCGCGGCCCAGCCACTGCATCGCGCCGCCTGGGGCTCCTCGGCTCTCGGACCCGATCCCGAGCCAGCGCAGCCACGGGCGCGTCAGCCGCGTCGGCACCAAGGGTGTTAGACCCAGGCACTCGCACGCGTGCACGAGAAAGAGCCGCGCCCCTAGGGCGTGCCATAGCCACTGCCAAGGCAGATCCAACGAATCGCGCTCACGCAGCCCTTGCCACCGATGCCGCTGCCGCTGTTGTCCTGCGCCGCCTGTGGCAGACGCCGACGCCGACGCCGACCCAGAGGACGACGCAGAGGAGGACGCCGCTGACGCAGAGGACGTTGACACGGGGTCGCTCTTGTGCGACGCGGCTTGTTGGGCCTGTTGGGCCTGTTGGGCCTGTTGGGTGAGCTCGCCCGGGCTGAGCAGATGGGCTGCGTTCTGTGCGGCCTCGCCTGGCTCGCCTGGCACGCCCGCCAGCGCCCCCGCGGCGGCTGTGGTCATCTGCTGGAGTGCACGTTCGCGCATCTGGGCAACCAGGCGAGCAAAGGCCCACCGCCCATGGTTCGGTTCGCACAGCTGCGCGGCGCACGCCAACGCGTACGAGGCCCACAGGCGCACGTTCTGCTGCAGCACCGCCGAATGCAGCCATGCGATCACGGCCGACGCACTCGCTGCGCTTGCGGCGCTTGCACTCGCGACGGTCGCGGCGCTTGCAGCCGCCATTCCAGGCAGCAGCAGTCGGGTCGCTGCTGGCGCGGCCAGTGGCGCCGTCGGCCCAATCGGTGCCATTGGCTCCATCGACCCCATCGACCCCATCGACCCCATTGGTGCCAGCGGCGCCATTGGCGCCATCTGTCGCATGGGCATGGCAGACGCTCGCATGGTCAAAGAGTGGTGGCAGCTCAGACAGAGAGGCAAACACCGGGTGTCCAGAAACTGAATACGTGTCAGCCCAGGCGCCTCACTGGAACAGGCGGTGATACGTTTCAAGCATCAACGCGACCGACGCGCGTGGCATAGCAGCATCGCAGCGGCAGCGGCAGCGGCAGCGGCAGCGGCAGCGGTGCAGGGCCCTGTGGATGATGGCGCGATCTTGCCTGGCGGTGGGGTGCTGACTGTCATGTGCAACGCCGATCTGGCAACCCGATCTGGCAACGATCTACGCGGTCAGGGCTGCAGTAACCGACAGCCAAGCGGTGCGGGTCCTGCGTGTCAAGGCCCGCTGGCGTTTTGTTGGGACGCAGCGCTGCAGGCCGAAGTTCACCTGCGACCGGCGGCAGTCCCTGCGGCCCCACCAGCGCCATCGATGCCGGCGGCGCCTGCAGTCCCGTCGGTCTCCGTCGGTCCCCGTCCGCGGCGAGTTGGTGTCGTCTACACTGGTCGTCCCCGAGCCTGCGCCGGTGTCGACAGTATCGCCCTCGGGCGCGTCGGTGTCGTCGGCCGCCTCTGGGTTTTTCGGGTGTGCGCCGGGCATCGCCCTCCGCTCGTGCTGACTCCGACACGGACAAGGCCGAGGCCGGTGCGCATGACAGCAGCGCCTGCTGCGTCTGCCATGGCGACAGAGTCAACAGCATCGGCGGCCGTGCCCGTGGTGGCGGCACCGGCCGTGGCTGGGGTAAGAGGGAGGTTATAGGGGTGTCAACCCCCTGGCCGGGCTGGGCTGGCGGCCAAAAGGGGGGTTAGAGGGGGGCTTTGCACCCCCAGGGAGGTTATAGGGGGTGTCAACCCTCTGGCTGGGCTGGGCGGCCAAAGGGGGTGAGAGGGGGGCTTTGCACTCAGGGAGGTTATAGGGGGCGTTAACCCCCTAGTCGAGCAGCAGGCGCACTATCGCGCGTGCTTTGCGCGGCCGTTGCGCGTCAGCAAGTTGCAGTTTGACTTTCGACGCTAGCGCCCCTCTCCACATTGCGAATTCGCCCTCAGCCACGCGCACGTGCCGGACTCCGCGGATGCTCCGATGCTGGTCGTGGGCCCGCTTGGTCAAGTACATCCAGCCGCTGCGGCGCTCGGTGCTCTGCCACGCCGACGCGCTCGAGGTGCACGCGTGGCTGCCCTTTGCAGCGGGCAGCTTCAGCCGCGCTGCAGTGTGGATGCGGCCGTTTGCTGCAGAAGCGGCAACAGCAGCAGCAACAGCGGCAAAACCGGCAGGTTGCGCCGATGAGGAAGCCAAGGCCAAAACCGAGGCGGAAGCGGCAGGCTGCGCCGACGAGGGTGGCATTTGGCCAGGCGAGGTTGCGTGGCAGCTGCAAGACTGTCGTCAGGGCGGCGGCTCGCAACGTGGCGACGTGCTCGAGGCATGTCGCGCGCCTCGTGGCGTGGCGACCGCAGCGGACAAAAGTGTCTTGTGTGGCCTGGGCAACACGGCTGCCCTCCAGTGGCCGTGTGACACACAGCGGCACAGACGCCGACTCCGACAGGTGCCGGCAATTGTTGTTGGGCTACGATGTCACGCTCGAATCAACCGATGCCAACCTGGTCGTGGTCGACCTCCGCGTCAACGGGTGCGGTTGCTGCGATGCCGGACCGCACGGGTTGTGGTGCGTCCCAAGGGCCACGGGCCGACTCGCGTCAGATTCGACAGGCTCGACGCCGCAGCTGGGGCCGCCGGGGCCGCTTCCGGAGCCGCCGGCATGGGCTCTGGCCAGGACAAGCTTTGTGTTGACATCCCCTAGGGGTTGACACCCCTGACCCCCTCTTCTTTTCAACGAAAGACACGTGCTGACCTGGTGTCAAAACAAGCAATTTTTTGAACTCCCGCGCAGTGCACATCGGGGGAAGGTCATGGGGGTCCGGAGGACAACCCTCCAAGAGGGACGACCCCTCCTGCAGGAAGCCCGAGTTTTTTTTGAAAAGGCTGGTGGATCATCGTTCAAGGGAAAAAACACACACCACCCGCGTCATGTCGCAACGTCGGAGGTCGCGCGCACCAACACAGTCACGGACGCGGACGCGGACGCGGTCGCGATCGCAGACCCGCGTGGGTGTCGGCGCCGGCACACGGTCGCGCTCACAGACCCGAGTGGGCGCTGGGACGCGGTCGCGGTCTCAGTCGCGCACGCCAGCGCGGCCAAGGTCGCAGACCGGTGCCAGCAGGACAGTCAAAGGGAAGGCGTGCGTCCCGCGTGCGAGTGGAGCAGCGACGCGCGAGGTGGGGCGGTTCCTGGACCGGTCGTGGGACGCGAGGCGGCGCGCGCTGACGCTGGAGGCCGAGTGGCTGGAGCTGTTTTCGCGGCACGGCGGCGACGCGTTCATCGACGCGTTCAACAAGTGGGTGGACGCGCGTCGCGTGCCGCTGCCGACCAACGGCTACACCTGGAGCGACGCGCAGCGCGACTTTGAGCAGCTCGCGAAGCTGCACGTGGCGACGCTGATCCTGACGCAGCCGTGGCGGCACCTGTTTGAGTACACGCGCCAGCCGCGGTCCAACGGCGTGGTGCTGCAGTGCCGCACGGGAAACGTCTGCAGCCGCTACTTCAACCACGACGAGCGCGCGGCGACCCCGGGGCGCGCCGGCCCGAGTCTCGCCCGCACCTGGAACGACACCGTGGCGCGCCGCAACCTGTTGCGCAGCCTGAAGCTCAAGCACAAGCAGGGCCGGCGCCTGACGAGCGCGGGCGTGGTGCACATGCTGCAAATCAACACGTGCAGCGCCATCAACTTCACGCCGGCCATCGCCAAGGCCGTGTACCAGCGGTTCGGCGCGCGCGACATCTACGACCCCTCGGCCGGGTGGGGCGACCGGCTGATCGCGGCGTTCGCCACGCGCGACGTGCGCCGGTACGTGGGCACGGACCCAAACGTCGGCAACCAGCCGCTCTACCGCAGGATCATCGCCAAGCTGTCCGCTGCCCGCGCCCGCTCCGGACCGGCTCTGTGGGCCAGCCCGTCCCGCAAGCAGGTGCGCAGCAGCATCTGCAAGTCCCGCAAACAAGCCATGCACGAACACGAGGTGCGGCAACAGCAGTCCTGGCGGCCCTGGCGGCCCAGCCCGCCCGGCCATCCCATCCGCGCACGGCGCATTGCGCACGCTGGCCAGGACCAAGACGACGGTCGGGACGACGGCCAGGACGACGGCCAGGACGCCGGCCAAGGCGACGGTCAGGACGGCGAGCTGGTGGCGCGAATCCACACGGAACCGGCGGAGACGTTTCGGCCGGCCCGGCACTACGGGGCCACGTTCGACTTGGCCTTTACGTCGCCGCCGTACTTCAATCTCGAGCGGTACGCCGACGGCACGCCGCACGCCCACCTGCAAAGCTGGTACCGCTATTCGACGCGCGAGGAGTGGCTCCACGGGTTCTTGTTCCCGATGCTGCGCAACGCACTCGAGTGCTTGCGGGTCGGCGGCTGGCTGGTCATCAACCTGGCGGATTTCCGCGCTCCTGGCAAGAACAAACGGCAGGTCCCGTTGTGCGACACGATGAACGCCTATTTGGAGCGGTGCGGGTGTCGCTACGTCGACTGTCTGGGCATGCTCATGGCGAAACGTCCTGGGACGACGCGCGACGAAGCGTGTGCGTTTGCCGAACCCATCTGGGTGTGGCAAAAGACGCGCGACACCGATGCTTCCCTCAACGACGCCGATGGTACTGTTAACGCTGACGCTGGCGCCGACGAGGCCACGAACACGGACGCCGACGCCGACACCGACGCCGACGCGGACGAGACCGACACCAACTGACACTACGGCGATGGCAGAGAAACCGTTTCACCTGTTTCACATGTTTCGCATGTTTCCAACCCAACATTGGGCCCGTGATCACCGCGTGGCGATGGCTGTCCCAAGCGTCCTTCGTGACCTTCCGTGGCGCACGCGGCGGCGGCGGCTGCTACTTTGTGCGCTTCCGCGGCGCGTGGCGTCTCTTTTCAACAAGATTTCAACTCAAAAACTGTTCCAGTGGGGTGTCCTGACTTTCTCCTGGTCAGACAGGTGGACGTGTCGCGGAGCGAGCCTCCCCGGCGGCAGTCGGACGTGCTAGCGCTAGCGTGCTGACACGAGCAACACGAAGCGCCTTTGTGCCGGGTAGGCATCGCCTGCCGACAGGAAGTGCCCCTGATGCAGCCAGGTGGGCGTGTCGCGTTGACGGGCACAAGTCTTCTTTGGTGACAGGGCCGCGTCTCGTGCCAACAGAAGCGGCACGAAGCGGCCCTGATGCCGGGTGGGCACGGCGTGCTGACGCGAGCGAGTCTTCCTTGGGGCACGCGGGCGCGTCAGGCGGACAGGAGCGACACGAAGTGCTTCTGACAGGAGCGAGTCTTTTGGCAGGCAGGCAGGCAGGCAGGCCGGGAGCGAGCCTCGCTGGTGACGGTCGGGGGCGTTGCGCCGACAGGAGCGACACGAAGTGCCCTTGGCGACAAGCTGGCGCATCGTGACAGAAGCGGGTCTCCCTTGGACGTCGTGCTGACAAGCAAGAGCGACACGGAGTGCCCCTGATGACAGTCGCGCGTGTTGCTGCTGACAAGCAAGTCTCCCTTGATGACAGTCGGGCGTGTCGTGCTGACAGGAGCGGGCTTTCTTTTGGTGACAGCCGTGCAAGCAGAAGCAACACGAAGTGTGTCTGCGGACACGCGGGCGTCGCGCTCACAGGAACGACACGAAGTGCCCTTGATGAAAGTCGGCGTGTCGTGCAAGCGGGGGCGACACGAAGCGCCCCTGATGACAAGTGACCATGTCGTGCTGACAGGAACAAGTCTTTGGTGACAGGCCGGCGTGTCGTGCTGACACAACCGAGCCTCAACTGATGACAGTCGGGCGTGTCGTGCTGAGAAGCAAGTCTCCTTTGGTGGCAATGGCCGTGTTGTGACAAGAATGACACGAATCGCCCCCTGCTGACATGTGGGCGTGTTGTGCTGACGGGAGCGACACGAAGTGCCCCCCCCCCACTGGTGGCAGTCGGGCGTGTCGTGCTGACAGGGGCGACACGAAGTGCCCCTGCCGACAGCCGGGCGACAGTCGGGTGCGTTGTGCCGACAGGAGCGAGCCTTCCTGGTGGCGACCAAGCGCGCCGTGCTGACAGGAGCGATACCGAGTGTCCCTGATGACGGCCGGCCGTGTCGTGCTGACAGGGGCGAGCCTCGCTGGCAGTCGGGCACATTGTGCCCTTGGTTCCAGCTGACGGGAGCGACAGTCAGACACGTCCCTTGGTGACAGGCGCGCGGCGTGCTGACAGGAGCGCCACGAAGTGCCCCCCGCCACACTGGTGACAGTCGGGCGTGCTGTGTGCTCTCCCTTGGTGACACCGGGCATCTCGTGCTGAGAAGAGCGAGTTTCCTTGCTGCGATGTTGGTCTGGTTGCAGGTGGGCGTACTAGCGCTAGCGTGCTGGCGGGAGCGACACGAAATGTCCTTGGTGACAGGTAGGCGTGTCGTGCTGACGGTCAAACATGTCGATTGATGGCGGCCGGCGTGTCGTGCCCCTGCCGACAGGGCCACTGATGGCAGCCGCACGTGTCGTGCTGGCAGGAGCGGCAGCCAGACATGTCACTTGGTGACATTCATGCACCTCGTGCTGGCGCGAGTTGCGTGAAGTGCCCCCGATGACAGGTTGGCGTGTCCTGCCGACATGAGCAAGCCGCGTGGCGACGCTCGGGCACGTCCTGCCGACAGGCGCAAGTCTCTTGACGTCGGGCCCTGATGATAGGTGGGCGCCCTGACGACAGTTTCGCGACAGTCGGGCGCGTTGTGCTGGCAGTCAGGCGCCTCGTGCTGACAAGAGCGACACGGAGCGCCCTTGATGACGGTCGGATGGTGCCAGCAGGAGCGACGCGCGGCGCCCCTGATGACGGTCGGGCGCGTCGTGCTGACAGGAGCGACACGAAGCGCCCTTGGTGACAGGCGGGTGCATCGTGCTGACAGGAGCGGGCCTCTGGGCATGTTGCGTCCAGGAAGCGTCCAGGAAGCGCCCCTGCTGGCGGGAGCGACACGAAGTGCCCTTGGTGGACATGTTGTGATGCCATGGCGGCGCCAACTGCCTTGATGGCAGTCGGGCGTGTCGTGTTGACAGGAACGAGTCTTCCTTGGTGGCAGCAGGCGTGCTGACAAGAGCGAGTTTCCCCGATGTTTGTCGACAGGAAGTGCGCTGATGACAGCCGGGCGTGCCCCTGCTGACAAGAGCGAGTCTTCTTGCTGTCGTGCTGACAGGAGCTGCGCGAAGTGCCCTGATGACCGTCTGTCTGGGTGTCGTGCCAGCAGGGGCGACACGAAGTGCCTGGTGACAGTGGGTGTGTCGTGTTGACAGGAACGAGTCTTCCTTGGTGGCAGGTGGGCTGTGCTGACAAGAGCGACACGAAGTGTCCTTGATGACAGTCGGGCGTGTTGTGCTGACAGGAGCGACACGAAGCGCCCCTGGTGGCAGCCGGGCGTGTCGTGCTGACAAGAACGACACGCAGTACCTCTGGTAACAGCCGGGCGTGTCGCGCTGACAGGACTCACAGGAGGGAGGCTTCTTTGGCGACAGGCAGGCCTGTCGTGTTGACAAGAGCGACACGAGCTGCTCTTGATGACAGGTGGACGCGTCGTGCCGAAAGGACCGACAAACCGACCTCCTCCCTGGTGACAGCCGGGTGTGTCGTCCTGACAGGAGCGTTGTGCCGACAAGAGCAAGCTCCCATGGTGACAGTTGGGTGTGTCAAGCTGGAAGGCGGCAGAAACTACGGAAACTGTCGAAACAGTCGAAACATCCGAAACCTCCGAAACAGGTCGCCTCCTTGCGTGGGGCACAGGGGGAACGCGAAGTGCCCTGGTGACAGTCGAGCGCGTCGTGCTGACAGGAGCGACACAAAGTGCCCTCGGCAGCAGGTGGGCGTGTCGTGCTAACAGAAGCGAGTCTCGCTTGATAACAGTCGGGCGTGTCGTGCTGCCAAGCGTGGGTCTTCTTTGGTGACGGGCGGGCGCGTCCGGCTGACACGGGCGACACGAAGCGTCCCTGGTGACAGGCGGACGTGTTGTATTGACAGGCGCGACACGAAGGTCCCCGATTACGGGCGGGCGCGTCGTGCTGACAAGAGCGACACGAAGTGCCCTGATTGGTGTTGTGCTTACATGGCGGTCGGGTGTGTTGTGCTGACAGGAGCGACACGAAGTGTCCCTTGATAGCAGTCGGGCGTGTTGTGCTAACAAGAGAGACACGAGGTGCCCTGATGGCAGCCGGGTGCGTCGCGTCGGCAGGAGCGAGCCTTCAATAATGACAGTTTGGCATGTTGTGCTGACAGGAGTGCCCTTGATAACAGCCGGGCGTGTTGTGCCAGCAGGAGCGGCACGAAGTGCCCCTGACGCCAGGTGGGCGCGTCGGGCTGCCAGGAGCGAGTCTTCTTTGGCGCCAGGCAGGCGTGTCGTGCTCACAGGAGCGACGCGAAGTGCCGGATGGCGGTTGGACGTGTCGTCCTGACAGAAGCAAGCCTCCCTTGACAGCGGGTGTCGTGACAAGAGCGAGTTTCCTCGACAAGCAGGCAGGCAGGCAAGCAGGCAGGCCCCTGACGACAGTCGGGCCTGCCGTGCTGAAAAGAGCGACGCGAAGTGCCCTGGGTGACAGGCGAGTAGGCGTGTTGACAGGAGCGACACGAAGTGCCCCTCTCCGGCGACAGTTGGGCATATTGTGCTGACAGGAGCAAGCCTCCCTCCCTTGATGACAGACAGGCGTGTCGTGCTGACGGGAGCGACACGCAGTGCCCCTGATGACAGCCGAGCGTGTCGTGCCAGCAGGAGCGCGTCTTCTTTGGTGGCGTGCTGACAGGAGTGAGCCTCCCCGACAGCTGGGGGTGTTGCGTTGACGGAAGAAAGCCGAGCAAGTCTTCTTTGGTGACAGGCGGGTGTGGTGTGCTGACAGCGGGCGTGTCGTGCTGACGAGAGTGGCACGAAGTGTTCCCGATGGCAGGTGGGCGTGCCGTGTTGACAGGAGCAAGTCTTCTTTGGCGACAGGCAGGTGCGCTGCGCTGACAGGAGCGACACGAATCGCGCCCTGGTGACAGTCGGGCGTGTCGCTCTGGCAAGCAGAGGCGCACCGTGCTGGCATGAGCGACACGAAGTGCCCTGGTGACATGCGGGCGTGCCGTGCTGACATGCCAGCAGGACCAAGTCTCCCTGACAGCTGGGGTGGCGGCGTGCTGAAAGGAGCAGGCGGCGCATCGCGCTGGCAGGACCGACGCGAAGCGTCCCTGGTGGCAGGCGGGCGTGGCGTGCTGACAGGGCGACACGAAGTGCCCTGATGACAGGCAGGCGCGTCGTCCTGGAAAGGGAGAGTTTCCCATGGCGTGTCGTGCTGCCTTGATGACAGCCGACGCAAAGTGTCCCTGATGACAGGTGGGCGTGTCGCGCCGACAGGAAAGAGAGTCTGCTTTGGTGACGGTGGCCACACGAAGTGTCCCTGGTGACAGTCGGGCGCGTCGCGTTGACACGAGCCCCTGGTGGCAGTTCGCCTGTTGTGCGGGCAGAAGCGACACGAAGCGCCCCCGATGACAGTTGGGCATGTTGCGCCGACAGGAGCGAGACGGAGTGTCCCTGGTGACACTCAGGCGCGTCGTGCTGACAGGAGCGACGCGAAGTGCGCCTGATGACACTGGGGCGTGTTGCGTGGACAGGGCGACGCGAAGTGCCCCTGATGACAGGCGGGCGTGGCGGGCGTGGCGAGCGTGGCGAGCGTGGCGTGCTGACAGGAGCGACCCGAAGTGTCCCTGCTGACGGGCGGGCGTGTTGTGTTGTGTTGTGTTGTGTTGACAGTCCGCGTCGCGCTGACGAGAGCGAGTTTCCGTGATTGGTTTCCCTGATTGCTGAACAGTCGGGCGCGTTGTGCTGCCAGGAGCGAGTCTTCTTTGGTGACAGGCGAGCGTGGCGTGCTGGCAGAAGCGCCACGAATTGCCCCTGATGATGGGCGGGCGTATCGTGCTGCAGGAGCGACATGAAGTGCCCCTAATGACGGGCGCACGTCTGCATGTGTGCGCGTGTCGTTGACAGGAGCGAATCTTCTTTGGCGACAGGCAGGCGCGTCGTGCTGACAGAGCGAAACTAAGTGCCCCGACGACGCAGAAGCAATGACAACCGGCGTCTCGCGCTGACAAGTGCTGACAAGAGTGACACGAAGTGCCCTGATGACAGTCGGGCATGTTGTGCTGACAGGAGCGAGTTTTGTTGGCGACACGTCGGCGTGTCGCGTCGGCAGGAGAGTCTCCCTGGTGACAGCCAAGCACGCCGTGCGGACAGGAGCAAGCCTCCCTTGGGGACAGGCGGGCGTGTCGTGCCGACCGGCGCGAGTCTCCCTTGGCGGTCCGCGTCGTGCTGACAAGAGCGACACGAAGTGCCCCCCCCCGCCTGATTGGGTGTGTTGTGCGAGTCTCCCTTGATGGCAGTCGGGCGTTGTGTTGGCAGGAGCGAGGCTTTTTTGGCACAGGCGTGTCGTGCTGACATGAGCGACACCAAGTGTCCCTTGGGAACAGCCGTGTGTTGTGCTGACAGAAGCGCGTCTCCCTTGGTGACGGTGGGTGTCTCGTGTTGACAAGAGCGACGCGAAGTGCCCTCATGACAGGCATGCGTGTCGTGCCGACAGAAGCGACACGAAGTGCGCCGGTGACATGCGGGCATGCTGACAGGAGCGGCACGAAGCGTCTCTGGTGACAGGAGCGACACGAAGTCCTGACATTCGGACGTGCCCCTGATGACTCGTGCTGACAAGAGTGACACGAAGTGCCCCTGATGACTCGTGCGGACGTGAGCGACACGAAGTGCCTAGTGACAGGCGGGCGTGTCGCCTGACGACAGTCGGGCAGCGGGAGCGACACGAAGTGCCTGATGACAGTTGCGCCTGTTGTGCGGGCAGAATCGACACGAAGCGCCCCTGCAGACGTGTCGCGGCAAGAGCGCCTTTCCTGGTGGCAGTCGGGCGTGGTGCTGATAGTTAGTAGCGTCAGCGGTGCTGGCAGTACAAGCAGTGATCATGCAGACGGCGATGGCGTGCACCGAATCAAGCGCCGCCAGCGTCGGTGGCATCATCGGCGTCATCGGCGTCAGCGGCGTCAGCGGCGTCGGGTGAAAGTCAAGGGCGGCGTGTGTCGTGGCCGCTCACAGGCGTCAGCGCTGACGCTGCCAATTATCTAGTTTCGACAGTTTCGCGAGTCGGTCACTGCTGTCAGTTGCCGATGCTCAAGCAGCTCAAGCAGCTGGCCTCAGTTGCCGCGCCGTTGGCCTCATTGGCAACATGGGCTGCACCGGCAACGCTGGTAACAGTGGCACCAACAGTGGCACACTACGATACCGGTGACACTTGTAGCACCGCAGTTGCAAGACCAACACTTGCGAAACTGCGGAAACTTGAGAAACTGTCACGATTGCAGCACGGCGACATTGTTGAGACCCGGGTCGTCAGTGTGGCGGTGCCGATGCATCCTGCCAACGGCGCCGGCGTGTGACTGTCAGGTGTCGCCGGTGTGCAGTGCCACCGATGCTGCCAATGTTGCCAATGCTGCCAATGCTCACGGTTTCGTCAGTTTCTCGAGTTTGTTCAGTTGCCCGTAGCGTCGCGTTGCCGCCGCTGCCGCCGCTGGTGCCACGAGTCCTGGGGCCCCTTCCTGGCGCCAAAACAAGCTTCTTCCGTTGAAAAGAGAGGGTCAGGCAGGGACGCCAGGCAGCTCCAATTCGCTTCGCTGGTCAATCAAAAAATCGGGCAGCCGCTGCAACGGCCTCGGGAGTAATGACTCGGGGAAGGGCCAGAGGCAACGAGGGTTGCTGGTGCAACGGTGGCTCCTCTGGAACCGGCCGCGCGAGCCAACCCGGCTGCGGCTCGTCGTGCGCGTCGTGTGCGTCGTG
>JADMIO011024897.1_pt1 | contig 12465 bp, 12 predicted proteins | sample 8958161 | NCBI WGS metagenome assembly JADMIO01 (sample SAMN16585339, study PRJNA669376) | soil metagenome | isolation source: Crop rotation soil | place: USA: Cullars Rotation, Alabama | collected 2011 | reverse complement strand
ATTTATCAAGACTCTTATTCAGATTGTCAAATGTGTCAGATCCAATGTCTGGTTTTTTTGCAGCAAAGCGGGATGTAGTTAGGAAAATGGAATTTAACACTTCTGGGTTTAAGATTCTTCTAGAGATATTAGTAAAGTCAAAATCAATAGAGATTAAAGAAATTCCTTATACTTTTACTGATAGGGCAAATGGTTCAAGCAAGCTTAATTCAAAAGTAACAATTGACTTTTTTAAGAGCTTGTATATCTTGCACAAACATCGATAGGTATAAGTAACACATTTTTATAGAGTATGAACATCACTAAGAGGCAAAATCCAATTTGACAACCTACTCTAGAGTTCTATCCTTCTTACCAAGTGCAACTGAAATTATCTTTGAATTAGGACTGGAGAGGATTATTAAAGGCGTAACTCACGAATGTAATTATCCCCAAAAAGCCTTACATATCCCAAAAATTATCAATCCAACAATAGATTTTGAAGAACTGGATAGTTCCGAGATAGATAAGAAGGTAAAAGAGATGTCATTCAATAATGAGCCTTTGTTTAAGATCGATGTAGACAAAATAAGGGAAATAAAACCAGATTTAATTATTAGTCAGAATTTGTGCTCAGTGTGTGCACCATTTGATAAGGAAATACAAACCGCATTTGAAATATTAGGATACAAACCGCATAATTTAGTACTTAATCCTAGAAACCTTTTTGAAATATTTCAAAGTATACTAGTTTTGGGTAAGGAATTAGGCAGAGCACAAGAAGCTATGAAAATTACCAACCGTCTCAACGAAAGAGTCAACAGAATAAAATCAATTTTACACGACCCTAGTAAGAAACAGCTTTTTGATAAAAGGTCTAAAGTATTGTGTTTAGATTGGTTGAACCCATTCTATCTTGCTGGACACTGGGTACCGGATATGCTGTCTACTGTCGGAGCAAAGGGTTTGAATGGTCGTGGTGGGCTAGACTCCAGCCGAATTGAGATCTCAAGGATCAAAGAGTTGAATCCTGACAAGGTGATAATAATGCCATGCGGATTTGATATTATCAGGTCCCAAAAGGAATACAATAAGATTAAGGATTCTAATTGGGATTCATTGAGAGCAAATAAGGAAAAAGAAGTTTACATAGTAAATTCCAATGCATTTTTCAGCAAACCAAGTCCTAGAATCGTTACTGGAATCGAAATATTAAGCAATATTATTTATCCCGAAGCTTTTGAGGATATAGAGATACCAAATTCGGCTTTTATCCGCATTTAATTAATTAATAACCTGTTTGAATATTACAAGCACCAGCACAATTATTTTACCAAGTAACAGATACAGCCATTTCTTCTGGTAATATCGTAGAATTTTATAGGATAAGAGGAAGCGGTACCGTCCTTATTTTCATATATTGAACTTATCGGGAAAAACAACAACGAAGTTGGATCATACAAATTATCGTTAAAACCATACATTAGATTTGATACTTCAATTTCATACCTAATTGGATATGTGGAATAACTGATTCTGTTCCACCACTCTACTCCAGTAAAACTTTGGTGAAACTGAAAAGCAAACTGTCCTCGATCCACATCAAGAGAAAATTTTTCATCTTCATTTGAATTGAGATCTTTTAAATAGAATTCCAATATTGATTCATTCTCTAAGAATTTTATTTGTCTGTAGAATGAATGTCCTATTTGTGGTAAGACTTTAGTAAATCGATATTGGTTATGACCCTTGAAAATTGCCTCAAAATAATCCTGATTATCGAATTGGCAAATCAGGTTCAGTTCTACCGCGAAATGTTGAATATTGAAAATTTCTAACAAGTACAACATCCAAGATTTGTCCGGGATCCTGTTACCCTTGTCTCTTACTATTTTTAAATTATCAGTGATAATTCTGAATTTTGTAACCTCCTTTCCATAATCATTGTGCGGAGTGTCTATACAGCCGTACCAATAATGCATATTAATTTACAATTGATTCTGTATTTAATCTTGAGTACTTGTGTACCACTGATTTGATTGAACAAGCTATTATTGATCAAATAGAAGAAGGATTGAATCCTTTTATCCTAATGTACAATGTTATGTCCAATGTTAGTTTACACTTGTGGGCACGGGAGAAGGAATAAAAGTATATTAACATAACATGATCAATTCACAAACTTTGTTTGTCAAAGTGCAATAATGAAGAGATATGCCTAGCAAAATCCAACTTGTACATCTACATATACGTTTAAAATCAATCTTGATTCTATGGAATATAATAAAATATAGCTTTCTCTTGAATCAATATCATGGTTGATGAAAGCATTGAACTTGATCAGGTTTCTACAAAGAAAAAAATTTCTCAGCCCCCATTAAATTTACTATTTAATCCTTCCTTGATTGAAAGGAATGATGTTTGGCAGATAGATATTGTAAAACTACTAGAAACCTTGTTGTCTACATTAACTAAATCCTCCTACAAGGACCTGCGTGTATGTGGTGTGGCAATTTTAACGTCAACACTGATTCATAGACTTAAGGTAGAATCTATCTTTCGATTAGAAAAAATTGCTAATCAAGGTCAACAAGGTGTATCAGATAGGGACAAGGAATTTAGTGAAAAGGCTCCCGTCCCAATAATTTCTAATCTTACATTACCCTTTAGAAAGGAAATATCTTATCCTGTATCACTTGAGGATCTGATCTCTATCCTTGAGACTATGATTACCGATCTGACCAATCCTGTTGTTAAGAGAACCAGTCTGAATTTGGAACCTGTTGAAGCTATAGACTTTCAACATTATTTAATTAAATTTGAAAAGATAATAGAGGATTTTGAAAATAGGATTATGAAAAGATTAGAACATGAAAGAGAATTAAATTTTAATGAATTGATGATTGGTTTAGACCGAATTGATGTTGCTAGATATTTCATTGCAATGCTTTATCTTAGCATGAAAAACAAGATAGACATTATTACCGGTTTCACTGATCTAAATAATGGGGTAGAATGTTCTGATTATTCAAGGGATGATACTGAAAGTATTGATACAGCAGAGAATATACCATCATGGATAAAGATTGCTCTCAAAGATAACCTATAGGAATAAGTAAATGACTAAATTACCCCCTGATGAAATCATCGCACGCATTGAGGCAGCATTATATTCTGCGGGCCGTCCCCTTACTATTGATGATATTGTGAAAGCTTCGGGCATAGAATCAAAGGAGAAAATCAAAAGACTATTAAATGAACTTATAAATAAGACAAAAGTTGCCTTCAAGGCATTAGAGATAGCAAAGCTAGAGGATGGTACTTACGTATTTCAGTTGAAACCCAGTTATGCTCCAATCATTAAGAAGTTCTCTAATAAGCCTCAGATATCTAATTCTGTAATGAAAACGCTTTCTTATGTAGCGTACGAACAACCCGTTACTAGCAAGAGATTGGCAGAAATTAGGGGCTCTAAAGTATATATGCACCTGAAGGAATTGCAGGATTTGGAGTTTATCCACCAAAAAAGTTCAGGTAGGGTCAAGATATATACCACCACAATGAAATTCAAGAATTATTTTGGAATCAGTGATTTGACAATGTTGAAAAAAAGCTTGCTAATAAAACCTACTGGCTTGTCAAAGAAAAACACTTAATTATAGTTTTGCCAAATTTGAACTGTGCGTAAATCTATCGAAAATTTGGGAGGCAGAAAATTAACAGGTGGGAGAATAATTCCCAACAGAACCAGAAGGAAATTTGAAATAGATAGATACCCTAACGAACCTACTGTTGGGGAAACCAAGAATGTGATTCGCAAGGTCCGTGGGAATAATAATAAAGTTGCCTTCAAGTTTACCGAATACGCAAATGTAAATGACCAGGATACCAAGAAAACAACCAGGGTTAAGATTATCAGGGTCACAAAAAATCCCGCTAATAAAGATTATACAAGAAGAGGCGTAGTTACCAAAGGCTCAATTTTAGAAACTGAGTTAGGTCTAGCTAAGGTTGTGTCAAGACCCGGACAAGATGGTGTTGTTAATGCAATCATCATTAAACAATAATAATTTCCTTAAGCACTCTAAATAAAAAGAATAGGAATTTATAAAATAAAATTTTAATATCCTTATTGGTAAGGATAGGGATTACAGTTTTTCCAGGCAGCAATTGTGATCGTGATGTTTATCATATTCTAAAAAATATTCTCCATGTGGACGCCAGATATATTTGGCATGAATCTTCTTTTGATGATTTTGACTGCATTATTATTCCGGGGGGATTCACATACGGAGATAGGTTGCGAGCTGGTGCTATTGCAGCACATAGCTCTATTATGAGTAAAATTAAGGAGTTAGCAGATGATGATGTTCCAATATTAGGAATATGCAATGGATTTCAGATTCTTGTTGAATCTGGGATACTCCCAGGTGCACTAATTGTCAACGAATCGTTAAATTTTATTTGTAAATGGATAAATGTAATTGTTTCTAATACTAATACCCCATTTACAAATTTGTACTACAAGAATCAAAGGATTTCAATCCCCATCGCACATGGAGAGGGTAGGTATATGATAGACAATAAATCGTATAACAGAATTAAGAAAAAAAATCAAATTACCCTACAATATCAGAAACAGAATCCGAATGGATCTTTAAACAGCATAGCCGCCATTTGTAATGAAAAGGGAAATGTCATGGGAATGATGCCCCACCCGGAAAGAGGCAGTGACAAAGATTTGATCCCTGCAGGTTACGATCAGAGTTCCATATTGATATTTAAGTCGATGATTAACTATTTTAAGTAGCACTTGAGAATTAAAAATGAATATCCTCAATAAGGAAGAATATGGCTATTTAAAAAAGAAATTACGTAGGGAACCAAATGAATTGGAACAGTTTATTATTAGCGCCGAATGGTCCGAACACTGTTCCTATAAATCCTCAAAAAAACATCTCAAATTATTACCGATGTATGGTGACCGTGTTTTGGTTGGCCCCGGTTATGATGCTGGAATAATCGATATCGGCAATGGTAATGTTGTTACAATCCACATAGAGAGCCACAATCATCCATCGGCGGTTGAACCCTACGGAGGTGCGGCAACCGGGGTAGGAGGCGTACTTAGAGACATACTGTCAATGGGATCTCGACCTATTGCATTGTATAATGCCCTAAGATTCGGCCAAATTGACAAGAATTCTAAATCTGAATCAAAGAATAGATGGTTAGTAAAGAACGTAGTTAAAGGTATAGCTGATTACGGTAATTGTATCGGTGTTCCGACAGTAGGAGGGGAGGTTGAATTTGATCAGTCTTTTGATAATTATTGTTTAGTAGATGTAGCATCAATCGGTTATGCAAAACTGGAAGATTTAGTTTCGAACTCTGCAAATAAAGGCGATTCTCTGATTTTGGCTGGAAATGCTACAGGCAAGGATGGAATTCATGGCGCCTCTTTTGCCTCAAGAAGCCTTGAGGAGGACAACCGTTCTGCTGTGCAGATACCAGACCCATTCTTAGAAAAAGTGCTCATGGAAGCTACCTTAGAGGCCATAGAACATAATTGCATCAAAACCATGAAAGATCTCGGGGGTGGAGGATTGTCTTGTTGTCTCTCTGAAACAGCTGATAATCTAAAAAAAGGATTTTTAGTTGATTTGTCAACCGTTCCATTAAAGGAAAGGGAAATGACGGATGCACAGATCATGATCTCAGAATCTCAGGAACGGATGTTATATATTGTCAACTCAAAAAAGAAACTAGAATTTTTCAAGATTTTTGACAAACATAATGTGAATTATTCTGAAATAGGATACGTTACTGATGATCTTAATCTTTCTGTTACTAGAGAAGGGGATATATTGGCTTCTATGCCTGCACAAATCATCGCTCATGCCCCACTCCTTAATAGGAAATATAAAAGGCCGGCTTATCTTAAATCAATTCAAAAAGCGTTCTGCGACCCGGAATCTCAAATTGACATCAAAAAAATGGTCTTTAAAATGTTGTCAAACCCTTCCTTGTGCAGTCGAAAATGGATTTATGAACAGTTTGATCATGAAGTTGGAGTCAGAACGGTATCAAAGCCAGGATCATCCGATAGTTCGGTGATCAAACTTGACGATAATAAGTTTCTGAGTTTTAAATTAGATGGTAACTCTAAACATTGCTATTTAGATCCATACAACGGCATCCTCGGATGTTTGGCTGAATCACTTAGAAATATTACTTGTGTAGGGGCTACCCCGTTAGGAATAGTAGACCACTTGCAATTCGGAAACCCCGAAAATGAAGAAATTTTTTGGACATTCTTGCAGACAATTAAAGGTATTAGAGAGTACTGCAAATTTATGAATATACCAGTTGTCGGCGGTAAGGTAAGTTTGTACAACGAAACTAACGCTGTTCCAATAAAACCCTCTCCTGTCATCGGAATGTTAGGGTTAATCGAAAATAAGGATAGGATAAAATATCCAAAGTATATCTCAAATCAATCAATCTTTATTGTAGGAATGACAAGAGATGAAATGGGTGGATCCGAATATTTTGAATATTGTTTAGATATTGTTGGTGGAGATGTTCCTCACGTTGATTTAAAGGAACAAAGAGAAATCATAGAAACTATGAATGGATTGATCGATGGAGATCTAATAACCGGCGTACACGATTGCTCAAAGGGGGGAATAATCATTTCATTGCTGGAGATGGCCATTAATAGTAATATTGGATTAAAGATTTCGGTCAACAAGATCCCTAATGAATGCTCTCGAATGGATTATTTACTTTTTTCAGAATCCCATAATCGATTTATTTTTTCAACCAATCATGATTCAAAGGTTGTTGGGTATTTAAAAAAGAGGAAAATCCCATATGCTAGAATTGGTTACAGTTCACATGATAGAACTTGCATAATTGAAAATCAAGGAAAAACAATTTTCAAAAGCTCACTGCAGACAATTTCTAGATTATATGATAACTCCTTCTCAAATCTTTTTACAAAGCATACTTGACTGCAATTCTTTCTTTACCAAATCTGATACAAATCCGCAGATACAATGTATTCTAAATATTAAAAAGAAAGAATAACGGAGATATATCTTCTGATGGTTCATGAAAATTGTGGCGTGGTAGGCATTTTTTCGTTGGGAGGAGAAAATATAGTACCTTATTTGATAGATTGTCTTCGAGCACTTCAGCATAGAGGACAAGAATCATGGGGTATTGCCATACCAAAGAAATTACCATTTAAAAAAACTGGATTGGTTTCGGGATCTGCAAATGAATTTGAAAAGTTAATCACAAAGTTTTCTTCTAGTATCGGGATCGGTCATGTCAGATACTCTACATTTGGCTCAAGTTCCCTAGAGAATGCACAACCGCTGAAAGTTAAAGATCTATGCGTCGCACACAATGGGACCATAACGAACGCTGAACAGCTTTCTACCATGGTTGGCGGGTGCACCTTTACACCACAAAATATGACAGATACTTTAGTTGCTGCCCAAAGACTAGTTAGTATTCTGAAAAAGAAAGATGATATGAAGGCCGCTATGGCAATACTCAAAAATGAGATGGTGGGATCATATTGTTTTACATTCCTATCCGACTCAAATACAATATATGCTGCCAGGGATCCAAAAGGCTTTAGACCGCTTGTACTGGGTTTACACAAGGCCACTAACACCTACATAATTGCATCTGAATCATGCGCCTTGTCTACTGTTGGTGCAATCCTTCTAAGGGATATCGAACCTGGTGAGTTAATAAGAATAGACAAGAGTGGCCTCAAATCGGAAAGATTTTCTGAACCGGGGAATCATGCGCATTGTGCGTTTGAATTTACTTACTTTGCTCACCCAAGTTCAATTATGGAAGGAATTAATATTTACCTTGCAAGAAAAAAGATCGGTGAATACTTAGCTCTTAAATTTCCGATAAAGGATGCTGACGTAGTAATCCCAGTACCTGACTCATCAAGGCCTGCAGCCTTAGGATATTCGCTAAAACTTGGACTCCCATTTGAGGAGGGGCTGTTAAAGGACAGATATAGCAAGAAAGGATCTATGAGGAGTTTTATTGAACCTCTGGTTAAAGATAGAAAGGAAATCAACCAAAATATTATGCCAATCCGAGAAATGATAGAAAATAAACATGTTATCATTGTCGATGATAGTATAGTAAGGGGTACCAGTTCTAAGGCAATAATTGAGTCTGTTAGGCAAGCAGGGGCAAGAAAAATATCCATGGTTGTAACTTATCCTCCGATTAGATATCCATGTTATGCAGGAATTGATTTTCCATCACAAGAAGAGTTAATAGCATTTCAAGTCGCAAAGGATGAAACTGATTTGGATATAATTGGTGACAAAGTATCTGGAATTATAGGAGCCGATGAAGTTTGTTATAATGATAACGTAAATCTCGCAAAAGGTATAGGCTTGAAAAAGAGTGAATTATGCTTTTCTTGTTCATCTGGGGATTATACTTCACTTGGAATAAAACCTGATTTTGGTTCCCGTTATCAAATAAACGATAAAATATTTGTAGATTAGAATTTAAATCCCTCCTATCTGATATAATTATATTGAGTTTAGAAGAGCTTCGTGAAAAGGCATTTTTTCAAAATTCAATTGATGTATGGATAATGCTGTGTGAAGAAAAGAAATGGGATTATTCTGATATAAAAAATTACCTAAAGTTCATAGATTATTTGTTTTCTAATGGAATAAAAATACAACGCTTTCCGCTCTGTATCAAAGAATCAGGAGGAATGTTTGAAAGAGGAAAAGATAAGACTAGCTTTTTAGACAGGCTTTCAAAGGTCCAATCTGACAACGCATCTGCATTCACGATAAAGCTTACTCAATCTGCCATTGCTACAATAAGGGGATTTGCATTATGAATTGCATAGGTTAGATTTTAGTAGACCAGAATGTTGATTTTTGGATCCTCCATGAGTAGTAGTCCTTGATGATTTTAATACTGGCAATGTTTCTCTCCATCACTTCAATTTGGTCACGGTCCAACCACACAAATTGAGCAGATTCTTTTGTCGAATCTCTCTTATGAAAATCTGTAATAATACAAACAAATACCAATTCAATAATATGGACTCCGCTTTGATTATCGATATTTGAATAGATGCCTAATATATCGATGGGCTCTACGCTAAGTGAAGTTTGATCAATAATCGATCTACTTAATGCTTCTTCAACCAATTCTCCATACCTGACAAGATCGCCAGGCAAACTCATTGTGTTCGTATTCTCAGTTTCTTGGTTTCTTAGAAAAAGTATCTCGTTATGACTATTGTTACAAATAGCAGTGACTCTGCTTTGAGGACGTGAGTAGCAGCCTTTATTCATCACGGTGTTATTTACGGCTATTGTAAATCAATTAATCTTGCTCACATTGAAAAGTTTGCTTTGAGCTCCTTTTTTGTAATGTTATCTACCCAAAGGAACTTTCTCTGAAGTGTACTTGTATACAGTTTATTCCAATCCAATTCAACAATATTCATCCATGATCTAAATACTCTTGGGTCTATGTAATTTCGTAAAGAAGTTCCCAAATTATATTCCCTCGTCTCTTTTTGCAATTTTACTTGGAATTCTAATTTTTGGACTCTTTCAAGCATTCTCGATTTCTGTTTTTCAGTTTTCCAATTCTTGTCCCTCAAGTCTGCCTTTAGACCGTTAATAACTTCAATCTTCTTTTTCATGGACTCTTCGTATTTTGTAATTGCCGTTATACTGGCAGGATTTTTTGGATCTACTCCCTTTTTATGATTGCAGGTTATGGCAGCTTGCAAGTTTGCATATTTAGCAACATAAATCTTTTCAAACTCCGTTGACTCAGGCTTCACTATTATTGGAGGACTTAAAAGTGATTTTTTGACTATATTTGTAGCAATAAAAGTTCTAAAGACTTTTGCAGTAAGTCCGGGAACATTTTTGGGATCAATGCTTCTGAGAAAGGCATTTACTTTCATTGAATTTATGTTATCAAAAATCGGATCTGTTTCCTTTTTGTTTTTAGTAAAGAGGCTGAGATTGTCAAACAATAGTAATTTGTCATCCGAATCAATTACCAATGATTTTTGCCACGGGACGCTGTCCTTTCCAAGGAAACTAAACTGTAATACTTTATTTTTATCATTTATCTCAAATTTCAAGTGTTCCTTTCTGAGTGTTGTCGCACCCACTGTATCTGCTTCATCAGGATCTTTTTCATCACCTACTCTCATCGCCATCTTTATTATAAGATAACATACAGTGGAAATTTTCCTCTGATCAGGATTTTTTGATGTCATTTTTTTAACTATTTCTCGTTCGATCTTGTCGATATATTTCTCAAGGTTTTGAGCCTTGTCGTACTTCGCTTTATCATAGTTTTGACGGATTACAGACGAATCATGTAACCAAACATATTTTCTTTTTCCGGTTAGGGTCTCTATCCAAGAGGCTAACCAGGTGGAGCTGTGATCATGAATTATTTTTTGCCATGGTCCCTCCGGAACAGCTGCCTCCTCACCAAGATTAAGTATGACATCTTCTGGTTTGACCCGAGGTTTCCATCTACCTCTTAGCGGATGTTGTCCTCTACCCATAAATAACCCTGGAGGTTCAACTAACCAATTTGCCACTTCAACTTCAATGTCATCCACTATTGCTTTTCCAAAATAATTTTTTAATTTTTCTTTCTCTATTTTTCTCTCTATCGCAATCTTCTTTTTTTCCTCACGTGATAGATTACTCCAAGCTATCTTCTCTCTTTCCTTCGTCGCTTTTTCACTATCAATATAGGCCATAAAATCACTCATGTCTAACTGACCAATTTTGTGGAGTTTCTCTTGGATTTCTTTGGGCAGCAATTTCTTAAAATCTGTCAAAAAATTTTCCTGGAACACAGGATCCTGTACATAGTGAGTATCCTTCTTTTTTGTCCATGCATAGATTAATTCTTCTTGTTCCTTTGATAGCGTGAAAATTTGTTTATCAATCTTGAATGGCAAATTCTTTGCGACGTACTCGGGAGGAAAGCAAACTCCGTTATGATATAGCGTAGCCCATTTTTGGTTGCTATTCTCCCCCCGATCTTGATCATATTTATCATCAGAAGCAATCGAAATAGATGACAATTTATATAAAATTATTTAGATTTAGGATAAAAACTATTCTCCAAGCAGACATCTATCATATAGCGTTTCATGACCTGGGATGATTAAACTCGGAGTTATAGCAGTTAATTGTAGATTTACCATAGTAGCCTAGTTGCTAATAAAGACATGTCCAGGTCCATTAAAACTACTAATACAGTCTCGGCTTACAATCAGAATTTTGTGAGTATGCCTGATTTATTCCTGTAACAAACCCCGAACTCTGTAAGTTTTTGAATCTTTTTCTCGTTGAAAATAGTACCGTCTACACAAACCAGCTTATCATTAATGCAACAACTCGAACAAATTCCAATCCCGCATTTCATATATCTTTCAATACTTGCCTCGATATGCAGGCCATACTTTGTTGCGAGGTCATACGCTTTTTTCATCATCAGCTCGGGTCCACAGGTGTATATGATATCAATGTCTCTATTACCCATAAGAAAATTCTTTAAAATATCAGTTGGATATCCCCTTGTGCCAAAGGAACCATCTTCGGTCGCTATAAGCATGTCAATTTTTGATTCTTCAGCCCATTTAGCTATTAAACCTGTAAAAAATAGTTCAGATCGAGTCCTAGCACCTAAAATGAATGTAAAATTACTTTGATGTTCTTTAATGTAATAAAGAAGCCTTATCAATGGGACTAGTCCAGTGCCGCCACCTAATAAAATAACATTCCTATTAGATCTATTCGTTGAAAATGAATTTCCATACGGTCCGCGAATTCCAATTCTGTCTCCCTTGTTTTTATTAAACAAGGAGGTAGAACCGTAACCATTCTTTCTAATAGTAATCGCAGCATGATTTTTTTTGTCACATATCATTACACTAAGGGGAAGTTCTTCCTTTCTCGGTATCCAAACCATAAAAAATTGTCCGGGTTTCGATTTACTCCCCAGAAAATCTTTAAATATAATGGTCTTGACAGTGGGAGATTCAGTTATGACGTCTTCGATTTCCACCATTCTAATTAAATTTTTATTTATGGGCAATCCCGATAATCTCCTTGATATCGCTTATATCGGCAGCCTCCAAATAAGAGCTCAAACCCCTCAAAATCCTCTTTATCGAATTTATTCCTTTAAGGCCTATCAAACTCCCTATCTGTATAGCGGAAGCTCCAGCCATCATATATTCTAAAATATCCTCATATGTCATTATTCCACCGCAGCCAATAATTGGGATTCTTAAACAATTGCTCAATTCATATACGCACCGGACCCCCAAAGGCTTTATAGCACCTCCTGAAAGGCCACCGAATTTATTTTCTAAGACAGGACATCGGGTTTGAATGTCTATCTTCATCGCTCTTAGGG
>JADMIO010800073.1_pt1 | contig 12465 bp, 6 predicted proteins | sample 8958161 | NCBI WGS metagenome assembly JADMIO01 (sample SAMN16585339, study PRJNA669376) | soil metagenome | isolation source: Crop rotation soil | place: USA: Cullars Rotation, Alabama | collected 2011 | reverse complement strand
CTTTCCCATCGCCGGCAGCACCAGGCTGGCGGGATCGGCGCGCGAAAAGCCGCCATTGCGATCCGGCGACCATTGCATCGGCGTGCGCACGCCGTTGCGATCGCCGAGATGGATATTGTCGCCCATGCCGATCTCGTCGCCGTAATAGATGACCGGCGTTCCCGGCATCGAGAACAGCAGGCTGTTCATCAATTCGATGCGGCGCCGGTCGCGTTCGAGCAGCGGCGCCAGCCGGCGGCGGATGCCGAGATTGATGCGCGCGCGGCGGTCCGACGCATAGGTTTCCCAGAGATAATCGCGCTCTGAATCGGTCACCATTTCGAGCGTAAGCTCGTCATGGTTGCGCAGGAAGATCGCCCATTGGCAATTCTCCGGAATGTCCGGCGTCTGCCGCATGATGTCGGTGATCGGAAAGCGGTCCTCCCGCGCCAGCGCCATATACATGCGCGGCATCAGGGGAAAATGGAACGCCATGTGACATTCATCGCCGGCCGCAAAATACTCCTTTGTGTCTTCCGGCCATTGATTCGCTTCCGCGAGCAGCATGCGGTCGGGATAATGGCGGTCGATCTGGGCGCGCAGCACTTTCAGCACCGCATGCGTCTCCGGCAGATTCTCGTTGTTCGTTCCCTCGCGCTCGATCAGGTAGGGGACCGCGTCGAGCCGCAGTCCGTCGACGCCGCAATCCAGCCAGAAGCGCATGGCGCCGAGCACCGCTTTCATCACCAGCGGATTGTCGAAATTGAGGTCCGGCTGGTGCGAATAGAAACGATGCCAGAAGAACGCCTTGGCCTCCTCGTCCCATGTCCAGTTCGATCGCTCGGTGTCGAGAAAGATGATGCGCGTGCCGGCGTATTGCGTATTGTCGTCCGACCAGACATAGAAATTGCGATGCGCGCTGCCGGGCCGCGCGCGCCGCGCGCGCTGGAACCAGGCGTGCTGATCCGACGTGTGATTGATGACGAGTTCGGTAATGACCCGCAGGCCTCGCGCATGGGCGGCGGCGACGAAGCGCCTCACGTCGCCAAGATCGCCATAATCGCTATGAACGCCGCGATATTCGCTGATGTCGTAACCGTCGTCGAGACGCGGCGAGGGATAGAAGGGAAGCAGCCAGATCGCCGTCACGCCGAGATCGGCGATATAGTCGAGTTTGGCGAGCAGCCCGGCGAAATCGCCGACGCCGTCATTGTTGGCGTCGAAGAAGGATTTGATGTGCAACTGATAGATGACCGCATCCTTGTACCAGAGCGGATCGTCGTCGGGCGGTCGCGCCCGTTTTCGCGCGGCCGTTTTCATGGCGCGCTCCGGTCGGGCCTGGCGGCGCGCAGGATGAGGTAGGGCGCGTCGGCCGGATCGAACCGCACATGGCGCCATTTGCCCGACCAGATGTAGCGGTCGCCACGCATCAAGTCCTCCATGGCGAGCGCCGCGTCGTCATGCAGCCCGAACTCCCACAGCGGAATTTCAACCATCGCTTCCTGCGCGTGATGCGGGTCGAGGCTGACGAAGACCAGGATGATTTCACCGGAGGCGGCGTCTCCCTTGCCGTAGAACAGGATCGAATCGTTGACCGCGTTGTAGAAGCGGACGCCGAGATGCGTTTGCAGCACCGGAAACTCGCGACGCAGACGGTTAAGCGCCGTGATCTCGGCGATGATGTTGCCGGGGGCCGCATCATCGCGCGTGCGAATTTCATACTTCTCGGAATCGAGATATTCCTCGCGGCCGGGCAGCGGCGCGGCTTCACACAGTTCAAAGCCGGAATAGACGCCCCAGAGGCCGGACAGGGTCGCGGCCAGCGCGGCGCGGATCAGGAATCCGGCTCGTCCCGACGTTTGCAGGAAATAAGGATTGATGTCCGGCGTGTTGACGAAGAAATGCGGCCGGAAGAAATCTTTCACCGGCGCTGTCGTCAATTCCTGGAGATATTCAATAATTTCACGCTTTTCGTTACGCCAGGTAAAATAGGTGTAGGATTGCGAGAAGCCAACCTTGGCCAGCCGGTACATCATTTTCGGCCGCGTAAAGGCTTCCGACAGGAAGATGGCGTCCGGCCGCCTGGCGCGGATGTCGGCGATCATCCAGCGCCAGAAGGAAAGCGGCTTGGTGTGCGGATTGTCGACGCGGAACATGCGCACGCCTTCCTTGAGCCAGAAGGCGACGACGTCGCGCAGCGCGATCCACAGTTCAGGGATCGCCTCGGCTGCGAAGAAATCGACATTGACGATGTCCTCATATTTCTTCGGCGGATTTTCCGCATAGCGGATCGAGCCGTCCGGCCGGCGCTTGAACCAGCCGGGATGCTGATTCAGCCAGGGATGGTCCGGCGAGCATTGAATGGCGAAGTCGAGCGCGATTTCGAGCCCCTGCTTGCGCGCCGCGGCGACAAGGCGGCGAAAATCGTCGAAGGTTCCAAGCTCGGGATGAATCGCGTCATGCCCGCCTTCGGCGCCGCCGATCGCGTAAGGGCTGCCTGGATCGTCGGGCCTCGCGATCAGGCTGTTATTTCGGCCCTTGCGATTGGTGACGCCGATCGGATGGATCGGCGGAAAATAGAGCACGTCAAATCCCATGGCGCGGATCGCCGGCAGCCGCTCGATGACGTCGGCGAAGGTTCCGTGACGCGCCGGATCGTCGGTCGCGCTGCGCGGAAACATTTCATACCAGCTCGCAAAGGAAGCCTGCGGGCTTTCGATATCGAGCTGCAGCGGCGTGTCGAGTCGCGTCCGGAATTGCTTGTCGGGCGTCGCGGCCATGGCGTCGCGCAGCGAGTCCGCAAGCAGCGCGACGACCGCGCGTTGCGCCTCGCCCGCGTCGAACGCTTCAAGCGCCCGTCGGAACTCCGTCTGGCCGGAAATGTCGGCGCGCATCATGGCGGCCGCCACGAGTTCGCGCGCCTCCTGTATTTCGAGCGTCGCATCCATTCCGGCCGCGAGCTTCTTCCCGGCGTCGCGCCGGAGGCCGCCGAAAAGATCCTGCCAGGCTTCGATCGTCGCCACATGCCGTCCGATGCGGCGCGGAATGATGCGGGCGCGCCAGCGATCATTGCCGAGCGGCGCCATCGGCTCGCGCCGCCATTCCGTTTCGTCGACCGGCCGCCACAGCAGGTCGGCGGCGATGACGTCATGGCCGTCAATGAAAATATCGGCCTCGACGTCGATGGCGTCGCCGAGCGTATGCTTGGATGGAAAGCGGCCGCCATCGACCGCCGGCGCCGGTTTGTCGATGACGATGCGCGAGGCTTCGGTCGCCTGACGAAGGGCGGTCGGCGACAGGCGGTTGCGGATCATCGGCGCGCTATGCAGCGTGATCAGCCGCACCTCGCCTGGCGAGAGCGGAGGCCCCGGCTGCGTCTCTTCGGCGATGAGCGCGGCGCCGCCACCCCGCATCGCGACGGTCGCCGGCGCCGGCGCCGCGGCGCGCGCGTCGCGATTGATGAGAATCGCCACGCCTTCCGCCGGCGCATGATCGGCCGGCGGCCAAGCACGGAGAAGCGCGGCGACGCGTTCCCCGCCGCCCCCGGCGAAGGCCGGAGGTCCGTATTTTTCCGCCAGCCTGTCGACCAGCGCATTCGCCTCGCTCGCCTCGGCCGTCAGATCATATCGCGCCGCGCCTCGCAGCGACTCGATCGGCGCCGCGATATCAGGCTCGATGCTCGCCTCGAGCCCGAATTCAAAGCCCATCGGCATCAAGAGGCCATGCGCCGTCGTCGCCGCAAGGCGCAGGGCGCGGCCGGCGACGATGCGTCCCACGCTCCCGTCCGCTGGCGCAGGCGGGGGAGGCGGCGCAGAATCGCAAGCGGGAGGCCGCGGGAAGGCGATGGCCGGACCAAGCCGGTCCAGAAGCTCTGCTTCGCCGGCGAACCAGCGGGCGCGGAAATCCCACCAAGCGCCCGAGGTGAAGCCGCCGGCGAAGCCGGCGCCCGCCAGCCGCGCTACGTCGCCCCAGCTCAGCCCCGGCGTCCAGACGTGAAAGGCGCATCCCGGAAATTCACGCCGCGTCGCAGCGATGAGATTGGCCCAGGCCGAGGGCGTCGCGGCGCGCGGACGCAGGCAGCGAAAGCGGGTGACGCCGCAGCGAGCGAAGCTAGGAAGACGCCGCCGCCACCCCTCGCCGAGTTCCCCCGCGAGCCAGTCCGCCGGAGCCGCCCCCTGGGCCAGATAACGCGGATCGGGAGGAAAAGCCTGTTCGTCGGACGGGACGTGTCCGGTCACGGGGCCGAGGCCGAAGGCGGCCGGCTGGTCGAGGCTTATATCCATCATCGCCGCGAGCCCCTGTTCGCTGGCGGCGCGCGCGAAGGCGCGAATGGCTTCATCATTTTCAGAGGCCTGGGCTTGCGTCTCAGGAACGATGTTGGCGGCGAGCGTCGTAAACCCTAGCGCACGCGCATGCGCGGCAAGGCCGCGCCAGTCGGCGGACTCGGTTCCATCGCGCATCGAGACAAAATAAATCTTCACGCCGCGCCGGCTCCAGCGCAGGACGCCCGCCGGCCGGGAAGCGGAGATGATCTCTTGCCAAAGGCCGACATGCCGGGCGCTCGCCTCCGATCCGCGCCGGTATGAAACGAGCGGACCCTGCCCGTGGTTCCTGACGAATCCGGCCGGGCCGATTTCCGTTAGGTCAGTGCGAAAGCGCGGCGGAATAAACCTGTGCGTAACGCCGCGCCGAGACGAGCCAGTCGAAGCGTTTGCTGCTGGCGCGCCGACGCATGCCGCGCAGGAAGGGCTTGCGCTTGTAGACCTGAAACGCCCGCCGCACCGTCTGCGCCAGCGCCGCGCCGCTGAGCGTTGAAAACAGAAAGCCGGAGCGCCCGTCCTCGATCGTATCGGCGAGGCCGCCGGTGCGATAGGCGATCGGCAGCGAGCCGGAGCGTTGCGCATACATCTGACTTAAGCCGCACGGTTCGAAGCGCGACGGCATCAGCAAAAAATCGCTGCCCGCGAACATGGCGCGCGCATCCGATTCGTCGAAGCCGATTCTTGCGGCGACGGCTCCGGGATGGCGTCGCGCCAGCGATTGCACCGCCTCCTCGATCGCCCTGTCGCCGCGGCCTGTGATGGCGAGCTGACCGCCCTCGGCGACGATGGTTTCGGCCGCCTCGATCGAGAGATCGATGCCCTTCTGATGGATGAGTCGCGAAATGATAGAGAACAGCGGACCCGTCGATGCGGCGAGGCCAAAAATTTCGCGGATGCGTCCGGCGTTTTCTTCCTTCCAGATTGTCAGTCGGCGCAGGCTCGCCGGATCGGCCCCGACCGGCGCGATCCAGCTATCATCGATGCCGTTGAGGATGCCGCTCAGCCGTCCTTCCTCGCCGCGCCGGCGCAGTAGCCCGTCCAGCCCGCAGCCATGCTCGGGCGTCATGATCTCGCGCGCATAGGTTTCGCTGACCGTGGTCACATGCGAAGCGTAGTAGATGCCGGATTTGAGAAAGGAGAGTTTGCCGTAGAATTCGGCGCCGTCGATCGAGAAGGCGCGATCGGGAATGGCGAGCCGCCGCAGGCGAGAGGAGTCGAACAGTCCCTGATAGGCGAGATTGTGAATCGTCAGAATGGACGGCGTCCGCACGCCGCGCCAGGCGAGATAGCCAGGCGCCAGCGCCGACGGCCAGTCATTCACATGCAGGATGTCGGGACGCCAGTCGGGATCGGCTTCGCCGGCGGCGATTTCCGCCGCGGCGAGCGACAGGCGGGCGAAGCGGACGTCGTTGTCGGGAAAATCCCCGCCGCCCTCTTCGCCGTAGGGCGATCCTGGCCGATCATAAAGCTCGTCGCAAAGGACGGCGTAGATTGTCAGTCCGTCGGCGGTCTTGAAGCGGCCGAGCGACCAAGGCGGAAGATCGGCCGCGCCTGGCATCTGGCGGACGATCGCCATGTCGCGCGCCCGGGCGCGCACCTGCCGGTAACCCGGAGTCAAAACCCTGGTTTCGCAGATCGCGCCGAGCGCGCGCGGCAGGGTGGCGGAAACCTCGCCAAGCCCGCCGGTCTTGACGAAATCGCCCATCTCGGAGGTGACGAACAGGATTTTGGAAACGGGAACGGCGGCCTGGGCGGGCGGAACGTCCGGAACGGCCGGCGCAGCGGGATTTTCGTCGTCTGTTTGCCCCGCCAACATGTGTTAACCCCGCCGGGAGATAGCCGCGCTGCCAACGCCGCCATGCAAAATTCGTTCCCGGACCGCCCTCTGTTTTTCTTTCTGGCCGGCGGCTGGCGCTGGCCCGGCCGATGATTCCCGAAGCCGCGCAAGGATCGGCGGATCCGACTGCTCTCGGCGCCGTCCATGACGGCGAAGGCGTGAACTTCGTTGTTTTTTCCGACGCCGCCGAGCGCATGGAGCTTTGCCTGTTCGACGCCAATGGGCGGGAGGAGCGCCTGTCCCTGCCGCGCGGCGATGGCGGACTCTGGCAAGCCTATTTACCGGGCGTCGCTCCGGGGCAGCGCTACGGCTATCGGGCCTATGGGCGCTATGATCCGGAAAACGGCTTTCGCTTCAACCCGAACAAGCTGCTCATTGACCCTTATGCGCGCGATTTCGACAGCGATTTCATCCTGAACCAGGCCCATTGCGGCTATGATCCGGACGGGCGCGACGGCGATCCCGGCTTCAGCCGAATCGACAGCGCGCCGTGGACGCCGAAAGGCGTGGTCTGCGATTTCCGCGCTGACCCCGGCCGCCCGGCCGCTCCCGCCATTCCCTGGGAGCGAGCGGTTCTCTATGAAGCGCATGTTCGCGGCCAGACCATATTGCATCCCGCGGTCGCGCCGGCTTTGCGCGGCGGCTTCGATGGCTTTGCGGACGACGCCGTCATCGGCCATATCAAAAGCCTCGGCGTCACCTCGGTTGAGCTGATGCCCGTGCACGCCTTTGTTGACGAGGCGCGCCTCGCCGCGCTGGGATTGCGCAATTACTGGGGCTACAATTCCATCGGGTTTTTCGCGCCGGCCAAACGTTATGCGGGCGAGGGCGGCCCGCTCTCCTTCCGCCGCATGGTGCGGCGCCTTCATGACGCCGGCCTCGAAGTCATTCTCGACGTCGTCTATAATCATACCGCCGAAAGCGATGAATTCGGGCCGACGATCTCCTTTCGCGGCCTCGACAACCAGGCCTATTACCGTCTCGATGCGGAGCGGCCGCGCCGCTACGTCAATTACGCCGGCACCGGCAATATTCTCAATGTCGGCCATCCGCGCGTGCGGCAGATGATTCTCGATTCGTTGCGCTACTGGGCCGGGACGATGGAGGTCGACGGCTTTCGTTTCGATCTCGCGACCGTGCTCGGACGCGACGCCGGCGATTTCGACGCCCATGGCGCCCTGATGACGGCGATCGGACAGGATCCTTCGCTGAACCGCCTGAAACTGATCGCCGAGCCGTGGGACATAGGTCCAGGCGGTTACCGGCTGGGCGCCTTTCCGTCCGGCTGGGCGGAATGGAATGATCGCTTTCGCGACGGCGTCCGCTCCTACTGGCGCGGCGATCACGGCGCGGCGCGCGAATTCGCCGCGCGCTTCGCCGGCTCGCGCGATATTTTTTCCGGCGAACGGAGGATATGGGCCAGCGTCAATTTCGTCGCCGCGCATGACGGCATGACGTTGCACGACCTCGTCTCCTTCAACGCCGCGCACAATGAGGCGAATGGCGAGGACGGCGCCGACGGACGCAATGACAACCGCTCCTTCAACCATGGGGTCGAAGGCAACACGGCGGACGAGGCGATAATGGCGCTGCGCGGGAAGCAGAAGCGCAATCTGCTGGCGAGCCTCTTCCTCGGCCGCGGCGCGCCGATGCTGCTGGCCGGCGACGAATTCGGACGCACGCAGAATGGCAACAACAACGCCTATTGCCAAGACAATGACATCTCCTGGCTCGACTGGCGAAGCATTGGCGAAGGCGGAGAAAAGCTGATCGCATTCACGCGAAAACTGATCGCGCTGCGCGCCGAAAACGCCATCTTTCGTCCGCAGGATGCGAACGCGGCGACGGTGCGCTGGCTCAATCCCGGCGGCGGACCGCAGGCGGAAGAACATTGGAATGATCCCGCCGCGCTCGCCCTTTGCTGTCTGCTTGCCGCGGAGGGCAAAGTGGAAGGCGCGGCCGAGGCGCTCATTCTGTTCAACCCGTTCGATGGCGGCGTCCGCTTTGTGCTCCCGCGGCGCGACGGCGGCTGGACGCTGCTTCTTTACACCGAAGGCGACGAAGGGGCGGAAAGCAGTTTCGACGAGGAGGCGATTCTGGCTCCGCGCTCGCTCATGGCGCTCATATAGGCGGTTTACGCGCCCCGCAGCGGCGCCCGCCAGATATCGCGCGCATATTCCTCGATCGCCCGATCGGCGCTGAACCAGGCGGAGCCGGCGGTGTTGAGAATCGACATCCGCCACCATTGCGACGGGTCCGTCCAGGCCTCATCGACGCGCCGTTGCGCCAGGCGATAGGCGTCGAAATCGCGCAGCGCCATGAACCAGTCGTCGCGCCTGAGCCGTTCGATCAGCCCTGCGTAGCGATCGCGATCCGAAGGCGAAAAGGCGCCGCCGCTGACGGCGTCGAGCACGTCGGCAAGGTCCGGCGAAGCGGCGATGGCGGCTTCGCTGTCGCGGCGCTCGCGCCGGACAGTCTCCACCTCTTCAGCGTTCATGCCGAAGATGAAGATGTTTTGCGCGCCGACCCGCTCGCCGATCTCGACATTCGCGCCGTCGAGCGTGCCGATCGTCAGCGCGCCATTGAGCGCGAACTTCATGTTGCCGGTGCCGGAAGCCTCCATGCCGGCGGTTGAAATCTGCTCCGACAGATCGGCGGCGGGAATAATCGTTTCAGCGAGGCTGACATTGTAGTTCGGCAGGAACGCCACCTTGAGCCGGTCGCCGATCGCGGCGTCATTGTTGATCACCGTTGCGGCGTCGTTGATCAGATTGATGATCTCTTTCGCCGCGACATAGTTTGAGGCCGCCTTGCCGGCGAAAATCTTCACGCGCGGCGCCCAGTCGCGATAGGGTTCGGCGCGGATCGCGTCATAGAGGGCGATGGTCTCCAGAATGTTGAGAAGCTGGCGCTTGTATTCGTGAATCCGCTTGATCTGGGCGTCGAACATCGCCGCGGGGTTGACGACAAGGCCTAGCTCCTTCCGGATCAGTCCGGCCAGCCGCTCCTTGTTGGCGCGGCGCACCTTCGCCAGCCTCTCATGCAGGCGCCTGTCCTCCGCCAGCGGCCGCAGCCTTTCAATGAGACCGATATTGTCGGCTATTCCGGCTCCGCAGGTTTCGCGCAGCAGGTTCGCGAGCCCCGGATTGGCGCCGAGCAGCCAGCGTCGCGGCGTGACGCCATTGGTCACATTGGCGATGCGGTCGGGATAGAGCGCATGGAGCGGAGCGAAGACAGTGCGGCGCATCAGCGAGGCATGCAGCGCCGAGACGCCATTGACCTTGTGCGAGCCGAGGAAGGCGAGGTGGGCCATGCGCACGCGTCGGCCGTGTTGCTCGTCGATGATGGAGATTTTCGACAGGTCCGCTTCCGGATGGGCGCGCCGCGTCGCCTCGAGGAAATGCGCGTTTATCAGGAAAATGATCTGCATATGGCGCGGCAGCAGCCGTTCCATCAGCGACACTGGCCAGGTCTCCAGCGCTTCCGGCAGCAGGGTGTGGTTGGTGTAGGAAATCGAGCCGCTGACGATGCGCCAGGCTTCTTCCCAGCCGACGCGATGTTCATCGACCAGCAGACGCATCATCTCCGCAACGGCGAGGGCCGGATGCGTGTCGTTGAGCTGGATGGACGCCTTTTCCGGCAGCAGCGAGAGGTCGCCGAACTGCCTGACGTGGCGACGGATCAGATCCTGCAGCGAAGCGGAGCTGAAGAAATATTCCTGCTTGAGCCGCAATTCCTGGCCCGCGGGCGTGCTGTCGTTCGGATAAAGCACGTTGGAGATCGCCTCGGCGCGGATGCGTTCGGCGAGCGCGCCGATGTGATCGCCCTCGTTGAATCGTTGCAGATGCAGCGGATGCTCCGGCTGCGAGCGCCAGAGTCGAAGCGTCGTGGCGTCGCGGCCGCGCCAGCCGACGATCGGCGTGTCATAGGCCACCGCGAACACCGTTTCGGAAGGCGTCCACAGAGCGCGCTCCCAGCCGGCATGCGCTGCGACCACGCCGCCGAAACCGATCGGATAGGCGCTCTCCCGCCGCTCGAATTCCCAGGGGTTGCGGAAGGCGAGCCAGTCCTCCGGCGCCTCGACCTGCTGGCCGCTGACGATGCGTTGCAGAAAAAGCCCGTGATCGTAGCGGATTCCATAGCCGAGCGCCGGCACGCCGACGGTCGCCATGCTTTCGAGGTAACAGGCGGCGAGTCGCCCGAGCCCGCCATTGCCAAGCGCCGCGTCCGGCTCGATCGTTTCGATCGCCGCAAGATCGACGCCAAGTTCCCCGAGCGCCTCCCGCATCGGCTCGGTGAGGCCGAGATTGTTGAGCGCGTCGGCGAACGCCCGGCCGATGAGGAATTCCAGCGAGAGATAATAGACGCGCTTGCTTCCCGTTTCGTAGCTCGTGCGCGTCGACTGGCGCCAGATGTCGATGATGCGGTCACGCAGCGCCAGAATGGCGGCGGTGAGCCAGTCATGCTGCTGTGCGACATCCGGATTCTTGCCGAGCGAATAGGCGAGCTTGTGGATGATGCTGGCTTTGAGGCCGGCGACGGGGTCCGGAGCGGCGTCCCCTGAACGACGGGCCATTGTGGAAGCTTGCAGGGGCATCGCAACTCCACGGCAATGTTTCGCGAGTCGGAGTCTAGCAGGCGGGTTTCCCGCGCGACAAGCGCGACAGGCGAAACCCTGCCGCGCCGCCCGACAAAGGCGCGGCCTGTGAGTTCGCAGCATATCCCATCGTCACGCGAGGCGACGTTCTGGAAAACCGGCGCCGCGATGCTCACGCGACGATATGGCGATTCCCGGGCCTTGACGCGTCACGGCGCAATCATGCGGCGCCGCCTGACGAATTCGGCGAAATAGCGCAGGAAAGCCCGCGCCAGGCGCGACACCGGCCGGTCCTCGGAATGAACCGCTTCCAGCGCAATCGGCGTTTTCGGAAGGAACGGCCGCACCTCGACATGGGCGAAGGCGCCGTCGAGCGCCGAATGCGGGTCGACGACGGCGACGCCGGCGCTGCGCCAGGTCGGCATTCCGGCCCCGGAAAATCGCGCGCGCGATTATCCCTTTCGCCTGTCCGGCGGCATGCGACAGCGCGTCGCGATCGCCATCGCCATCGCCTGCGCGCCGCTCGTGCTTATCGCCGACGAGCCGACGACGGCGCTCGACGTCACCGTGCAGGCGCAGATTCTGGATCTGCTGCGCGAGTTGGGCGAACGGCTCGGCATGGCGACGCTGCTCATCACCCACGATCTCGGCGTTGTCGCCGAGAACGCCGACGAGGTGATGGTGATGTATTGCGGGCATGTGGTGGAGAAAGCCTCTGTCGACGCGCTCTTCGCGGCCCCGTCGCATCCCTATACGCAAGGGCTGCTCGCTTCGCTTCCGCCGGCCGATGGCGGCCGCGGCGCGCTGACGCCGATCCCCGGCCAGGCGCCGCCGGCGACCGTGACCATCGCAGGCTGTCCTTTCGCCGATCGTTGCGCCATGGCGATGCCGCCATGCCGGGCCGCCATGCCGCGGCTGGCGGCGATCGCCGCCGATCACGCCGTCGCCTGCTGGCTCTATCCCGAGAGCGTCGCGGCGACCGATCTTGCCCCAGCGCCCGCATCCGCATGAACGCGCATCTTTCCGTCGACCATCTCAAGGTGCATTATCCCGTGCGCAGGGGCGTTTTTCGCCGCACGGTCGGCTGGGTGCGGGCCGTCGACGATGTCAGCCTGACGATCCCGGCCGGCGCCGCCTTCGGGCTGGTCGGCGAGAGCGGCTGCGGCAAGAGTTCGCTTGGCCGCGCCGTGCTGCGCCTTCAGGAGCCGACCGCCGGCCGCATCCTGTTCCGCGCCGAAGGCCAGGCCGAGCCGCTGACCGATATCGCGGCGCTGCCGCCGGCCGCCCTGAAGCGGCTCCGCCGCGAGATGCAGATCGTCTTTCAGGATCCCTATTCGGCGCTCAATCCGCGTCTCACGGTGGGAAGGATTATCGACGAGCCGTTTCGCGCCATGACGTCGTTCGGCAAGGCCGAGCGCCGTGCGCGGATCGCCGCCATGCTCGGGAAAGGTGCTCGACGAGCCGGTCTCGGCGCTCGACGTTTCGGTGCGGGCGCAAATCCTCAATCTGCTTCTCAGCCTGCAGCGCGAGCGGCGGCTGACCTATCTGTTCGTGTCGCACGATCTTTCGGTGGTGCGCTATCTCTGCGACCGGATCGCCGTCATGTATCTCGGGCGCATCGTCGAAAGCGGCCCCACCGAGAGCGTCTTCGCAAGCCCGCTGCATCCCTATACGAAACTCCTGCTCGCCGCCGCGCCGGCGCCGGCGCCGCGTCGCCGCCGTCGGGAAAG
>JADMIO011426297.1_pt1 | contig 12468 bp, 10 predicted proteins | sample 8958161 | NCBI WGS metagenome assembly JADMIO01 (sample SAMN16585339, study PRJNA669376) | soil metagenome | isolation source: Crop rotation soil | place: USA: Cullars Rotation, Alabama | collected 2011 | reverse complement strand
CGAGGACGACGGCGATGCCGAAGGTGGCCAACCGGGCCACCAGGGCCAGCATCTCCTCCCGCCCCGACGGGTCGAGCCCGGCCGTGGGCTCGTCGAGGAGGACGAGCTTGGGGTCGGCCACGATGGCCTGGGCCAGCTTGGTCCGCTGGCGCATGCCGGTGGAGAAGCCGCCCACCGGCCGGAAGCGGGCCTCGTCCAGACCGACCAGGTCGAGCACCTCCGACGCCCGCTGGCGGGCGGCCCGCACCGGCAGGCCCCCGAGCTCGCCGAAGGTGGCGACCACGTCGGCCGCCGTCTGGTCCAACGGGAGGCAGTCGTGCTCGGGCATGTAGCCGATGCGGCTGCGGACGCCGATGGGGTCGTCGGCCACCGGGATCCCAAAGACCTCGATCGTGCCCGCGTCGGGTCGGGACAGGCCGAGGAGCAGGCGGAAGAGCGTGGTCTTGCCGGCGCCGTTCGCCCCCACCAGCCCCACCCGGCCCGCGGGCAGGTCGAGGTCGACGTTGTCGAGGGCAGTGACCCCCGGGTACCGCTTGGTCAGCCCCCGGGCCACCACGATGCTCGCCATCCCCGCCCGACGCTACCGGGGCCGGCAGCCGGCGCCCGATCAGACCAGGACGCCGGATTCCGAAAAAATGGTGGTACCACTCTCATCTCCGGGTCGGGGCCCGGAAATGATGGCCTTGGAAAGGGAGGTCGGGCATGACGATTGCGGTCGTCGGTGACGGAATTGCAGGCTTGCATCTCGCCCTCCTGCTGCAACGGGCGGGGGTCGATCCGGTGCTGCACGGGAACCGCTTGCCGGACGACGTGCGGGCCGGGCCGAGCTCAACACGGTGGCCCGCTTCGGTCGTATCCGGCGCCGGGAGCGCGAGCTCGGGCTGCCCGACCTGCCGGCTCGAACCTCGGCCGTGCGCTTCGCCCTGCACCGCAACCCGGCCATCGGAAATCCCGGGTTGTCGTTCCGGGGCGCCGTCGACGAGCCGTGGAGCTTCGTCGACATGCGCATCGTGCAGGCGGACGCCCTGGCGGCCTACCTCGACCGCGGCGGACGCTTCGAACGGGGCACGCTGGACGAGGACGCCTTGGTGGCGCTGGGCGACACGTTCGACCTCGTCGTCGTCGCCGCCGGGCGCCGTGGCCTCGACACCCTGTTTGCCGTCGACCACGAGCGATCGCCCTTCGCCGGGCCGCAGCGGCAGCTGTGCGCCATGTTCGTCGAAGGCCTGGGGACGCGCGACGGGGCGGACTTCGGGTACCACGTCACTCCCGCCGTCGGTGAGCTCTTCCAGCCCGCGTTCACCAGCTTCGACGGCGAGATCGCGGGTTTGCTGTTCGAAGGTGTCCCCGGCGGCCCGTACGCCGAACTGGCGGCGATGAACTACATCGACGACCCGACGGCGTACGACAAGCGGGTGTTTGAGCTGCTGGCCGAGTTCACCCCCGACGTCGCCGCAGTGGCCGATCCGGCGAGGTTCGGTGTCCGCAGCCCCCGCGACGTGCTTCGGGGGGCGATCACGCCACGCGTCCGTCGCGCCGTCACGCGCCTCCCATCGGGGACGTACGCGCTGGCGATCGGCGATGCGTGGGTGACCAACGACTCCGTCACCGGCCAGGGGGCCAACACCGCCTCCCACTGTGCAGCGGCGGCGGCGGAGGCGATCGTCGGGGGTGGCCCCTACGACGAGGCCTTCTGCCGGCGGGTGGAGGAGGCGATGTGGGCCTTCGCCGGGCCGGTGACCGAGTGGACAAACGCCACCCTGGGACCGCCACCCGACCACGTGGTCGGCGCCTTCGTGGCGGCCGCCGGCGACAGGCGAGTGGCCGACGCCCTCATCGCCAACTTCAACGACCCGCCCACGATGTGGTCGGTGCTGTCCTCACCCTCCGCCACCGCCTCGTTCATCGAGTCGGTCACCACGGGGACTGCCGGCGACGGATCGCGGTAGGCCCCGGCGCCCAACCTCCTCGCTTCCTCGTCGTCGGAGCCAGGCCGGGCCCGACCGCTACCGTGGGCCCGCAGTCGACCGCGTCACGGCAGACCGGCAGCATGCCGTCAGAGAAGTCACGCCAGCCCTCGTAGCTCAGGGGATAGAGCAACGGTTTCCTAAACCGTGTGTCGCAGGTTCGAATCCTGCCGGGGGCACGTTCGGGATCGGACGAGGCGGGCAGGTTGGCCGACGACGAGGAGGCACCGTGTTCGAGGACACCAAGGCGTTCAGCGGGTTCTCGGTCGACGACATCGGACGAGCGAAGGAGTTTTACGAGGGCACGCTCGGGCTGCGGGTGTCGGAGGAGCACGGGATGCTCACCCTCCATCTCGCCGGCGACCGGCCCACGCTCGTGTATCCCAAGCCCGACCACGTCCCGGCCACGTACACGATCCTCAACTTCCCCGTCGACGACATCGATGCTGCCGTCGACGAACTTGTCGCCCGCCGCGTCGAGTTCGAGCGCTACGAGGTCGGCGACGAGAAGGGGATCATGCGGGACCAGGGGCCGCCCATCGCCTGGTTCAAGGACCCCGCCGGCAACATCCTCTCAGTGCTCCAACTCGACTGAGTCCGCGGGCCCCTGTCTGATCATCAGCCGATCTGCTTCCACGGGGCGAAGGCGTTGTCGGCCTCGCCCACGGCGGGCGCCAGTTCCGGGTAGTGGCGGAGGAGCACCGTCTTCATGGTGTTGGAGTCGACCCAGTCGAGGCCGGCCTTGGTGTACACGTCGGCCGTGTAGTCGGTGGTGAAGAACCGGTCGCTGTTGAGGCGCCGCGACGCCATGAGGACGAAGATGCGGAAGGCGGTGTCGCTGAAGCCGAACCCTTTCGGGCGGTCCTCGGCAAGTGTGCCGACCATCAGGTCGACCCGCTCGACGTCGCCGTAGACCTCCCGCAGCTCCGCCGCCCACTGCGGGTTCGAGGTGATGTCGTCGAACGTCTTCGCCGGTCGACAGTGGACCAGGCGCCGGAACTGGTTGTACCGGGGGATCCCCCGCTCCCGGTCGCGCAGGACGTCGATCGCACCCAGGTCGAGGAGCTGCCCGTCGGGCATCGTCAGCTGGCAGAGGAACGTCGGATAGTTGTGGAGGACGACGGCGCCGGGGTTGGCGATCCCGAGCGAGTAGGCGACGTCGGCCATCGACGTGGTCCCGTCGAGGACCCCTCGGGCCCGCTCGAAGGCCACCTCGGGGAAGGCCAGCTCCTTGAGGAAGCGCCCGTCGGTGGCCGAGGCGAACCGGATGGACTCGGGCAGGAGCGGGTGGAGGCGGTAGACGGCGACGAACTCCTCGGTCAGCGAGAAGGCGACGCCGTGGTGATCGGTGGCCGACCCCGGGATCCCGCTGATGACCTCGTTGCGGCTGACCCGGCCGAGAAGGTGGTGCAGGCGTTCACCGGCCAGGCCCCACCAGTTGGCGTTCATCCCGAGCTTGAGGGTGGGGTGGGCGAGGATGGCCGGGGTCCACTCGACGGTGTGGATCTTGGCCATGAGGGCGACGTTCACCAGCCGGGCCGTATTGAACAGCTGCTCGCCCGTCCAGTCCGGTCGCTCGACGCGCAACCGCTCGAGGATGGCGTTGTGTTCGAGGGTGAACAGGGTGTGGAGGAGGCTGAGACCGATCCACCAGTTGTCGGTGAAGCCCGACCGGTCGAAGCCGGTGAGCGGGTCGATCTGGAGGAGGCGGTCGGTCTCGCCGATGAGGAGACGGCCGTCGGCGAACGAGCAGAGGGATGCGGTCGTCTCGTTGTCGCTGCCGTAGATCTGCGATCCGTCCCACCAATGCGACGCCCGGTTGCGGAACGTGGGCGGCCGCCCGCGGTCGTCGACGGTGCGCTCGGGGTCGGAGGGGGTCCGCCGCACGAGCATCGGGTCTGACGGCCAAGGGTCGCCCGGCTCCACCGTCAGCCGGAACTCGTCGCCCGGCTCAGGCTTGCCGTGGGCGAACCAGTCGTGGATCTGGAACTGGATCCACGCCGCCGCCAGCAGGTTGAGCGACTCCGCCGGCACGAACGAGTCGCGGACCAGCAGGCGGCGGCTGATCGTGCGGGGGTTGGGCTCGAGCAGCGCCGGCAGGTCCTCGGGGACCGTGTGCTCGAGCGGGACGTTGCGGCCGAACCGGCGATTGGTGGCGCCCATGCCGGGATCGGCGGGATCGTTCCACCGGCCGTCCGACGAGCGGGCCCGCTGCCACTCGGGGTCGTCGGTCTGGGCGGGAGGCGCGACGGTCTCCATGTCGTAGAGGTTCTTCTCCCGCAGGACGTCCCGCATCGCCGCCAGGTTGAGGACCCCGAGAAATCGGGGCAGCCGGTGCCAGGGGACGAACCGGTTGACGACCGCGAACACGCCCCGGAGGAAGGGCCGGGGCGCGGCCCGTCCCACCGCCGCGGCCACCCCCTCGCCTAGGGTGTCCGCGTGCCGGTTGGAGTGGTCATTGGCGTGTGTTCGGCCGTCCTGACCGCCGTCGTCACCGAGATCTACTGCCACCGCTGTCTCGCGCACCGTGCCTTTCGGGTGCACCCGGTCCTGGCGTCGATGCTCGACACGTACTTCCGGGTCATCGTCCTCACCGATCCTGAATCATGGGCCGCCGTCCACCGGCTGCACCACCGCCACGCCGACACCCCCCTCGATCCGCACTCGCCCCGCCAGCGCCGACCGCTGTCGATCCTCGCCGGCTCCGCCTACCTGTTCGCGGTGGCCAGGCGACGGATCGCGTCCGGCACCCCGTCGGGGAGGGGGGTTACCGCCCTCCGGTGCCTGCTCGTGGCGTTCTATCTGGTGATGTTCGGTTGGGTGCAGGTCCTGGTGGCGACGGTCGTGCACCTCGTTCTTTACCTGGGTGTGATGGGGATGGTGAACACGGTCGGACACCTTTATGGACGCAAGCCCCACGCCGACGTCCCCGGGTATGACCTGGCCTGGCTCGCCATCCCCCTGCTCGGCCACGGCTACCACAACTCCCACCACGCCCACCCTGCTGCGCCCCGCACCGGCACCCTCGACCCGATCTGGCCCGTCCTGCGCATGCTCGCCGCCCTGCGCCTGGTCGAGCTGGGCGGCGGGCGAAGGCAGGCGTCCTTCCCCGCCTGTTGCGAGCCCGCTCAAGCGTCGTTGCGGAGGTAGGCGAGCACCGCCCTGCACCCGGCGGAAGTCACGGGCGAATTGCTTGAGGAGCCAGGTGGGTCGAGGGGTCACGCCGTGTCGGTCTCAGCCATGACGCTAGGTCGGCGCTTCCTCGTCTGAATTCACGCCGCCCACCGTACGCACCGAACCCCGACGTGAACCGACCGCGGACGCAGGCGCGCGAGTTGCGCGCCGGACTTGCCTCGACGCCTTTGGCCTACCGGCGACGGTTCGGCGTCCGATCGACCAGCCGGTGGGCGAAGCGGCCGAGGGTTGCCGGGCGCCACATCTCGTGGCGGTGGGGGATGGGGCTCGGCAACTCCAGGACCATCCGGTAGGCCTCCAGCGTGCCCTTGGCCAACGCCGACGACGAGCCCCACAGGTAGAGGCGGAACAGACGGTAGGTGCGCTCGCCCCACCTTTCGACCACCTTGTCTCGATTCCGATCGAGGTTCTCGGCCCACCGCCGGGTGGTTAACGCGTAGTTGTGGCGGTCGCTGCGGACCTCGACCAGGTCGAAGACGCTTCCCTCGACCGCTCGTAGGTAGCTGCTGGCCCGCATGGGTGTTCCCCCGCCGGGCCACACGTGGGCCCGGGCGAAGGTCGACATGGCCCACTTGCGGCGGGACCCGGTGGCGTCGAGGTAGACCCGTCCGCCGGGCTTGAGCACCCGTTGGAACTCCCGCAGCGTGGCCGGGTAGTCGGGAAGGTGCTCGGTCACGCCCAGTATCACCACCGCGTCGTAGGGCTCATGGGGCCGGTGTTCGAAGAGGTGCTCCTCGAGCACGGTGCAGGGCAGGCCCTCCCCGTCGATGACCTCGGCCACGTATTTCCGAGACGCCGACGAGATCGTCAGCCCCGTCACCTCGATGCCCCGCCGACCGGCGTAGCCCACGAACGAGCCCCAGCCCGCGCCGACGTCGAGCACCCGCGAGCCCGGACCCAGCCGGCAGGCGTCGATGGCGTAATCGAGCTTGCGCACGATCGCCTTCTCGAGCGCCTCGTCGTCGTGCTCAAAGAGCCCGTGCGAGTAGGCGTGCACGTCCTCGTCGAGGAAGCTCAGCCAGAACTCGGGATCGGCTTCGTAGTGAGCCCGGATGGAACGCCGGTCCCGGCTCACCCGGCTCGACACCAGCGCCGGCCCGAGGGTGTGCCACAGGGTGGTGAGCAGGTGCGTGTCGCGGAGCAGCGGCCGCATCTCGAGGGCGGCGATCATGTCGCCCCGGATGTCGACGTGCCCGTCCAAATACGCCTCGCCGATGCGCAGCTCGTCGAGCGATTCCAGGGCGGCCAGGCCCACCTCGTCCTCGGCGACGATCGAGAACCGGGGTTCGCCGGCGCCGATCACCCGGGGCGGCCGGTCGGGTAGGCACAGCTCGAAGGTGGGGGTGGACGCCCGGGTCAGCGCCCGCAGCCGGTCTCCGAGGGCGTCACCTTCGAGAGGTCCTTTGGCGTACACGGATGCGCGGCCGGGGTCAGGCGGTCGGAGCGACCATGAGCCGCTCCGCAAGGGCTTCCAGGTCGACTCGCCGTTCTTCGACGAGCTGATCACCGAGACGGCAGAGGGCGGCCAGGTTCTCCGTGCTCGAGTCGTCGAGGTCGAGGCTGCAGCCCCGGAGGTCGGTCTGGAACCGGAAGTAGCGGCTGTGCGGCTCCTTGGCCGACATGATCACCCGCATCAGCTCGTCGGCGATCTCGCTGGTCCCGTCGAAGACGACGTTGAGCATGCCCATGCCCAGGGACAGCCAGCCCTTGCTCCACAGCTCCTCGTAGGTGGGGATCTCCTCCGGTGGGCGGCCCGTGCCCAGGGACACGATGAGGAAGTCGGAGTCGACGCCGAGCTCGCGCTCCTCCACCAGCGCCTCGTAATAGGCGACGGTGGCCGGGTTGTTGGCGGCCACGCCCCCGTCGATGCAGATCAGCTCCCGTCCGTCCTCCCCTGCGATGCGCATGGGCGGGAAGTAGGTGGGGGCGGCCGACGTGGCCCGAGCCACCTCCACCATGGTGGGGTTCAGGCCGCCCTTCTTGGCCGAGCGGCTGCGGAACACCACCGCCCGCCCCGCCTTCCAGTCGTAGGAGGGGACGATGACATCGGTAAGGGCGTCGACCAGGCGGGCGTCGCCCAAGCAGTCCTGGTACAGGTTCCCGATGCCCTCGGCCGAATAGCGGGCGTTGCCGTAGCGGCGAGGCGTGACCAGGGCGCCCACCCGCTGACGCACGGCGGCCCGGGACGACTTCTGGCGGAGGAGGGGCATGGTGGTTCGGAGCTTGGGCTTGATGAAGATCTTGGGCGCCCACTCCAGGTAGATCTCGAGGATCCTGGCTGCGGACATCGCCGGCTTGCCGTCTGCGTCGGGGCGGCACAGGGCGAGGGCGACCACGCCGCCGGTGGATGTGCCGGCCACCACGTCGAAGAGGGTGGCCGCCCCCCGGCCGGTGAGGCGTTCGAGCTCCATGAGGACGCGGAGGGGGATGATCCCCCGCAGCCCGCCACCGTCGATGGCCAGGACCCGGATGATCGGGACGTCCCGCCGAGGCGCCCGGGACGCGTCGCTCACCTCGCCCGGGGGCAGTGCGTCGTCGATCGTCAACCGGCTCCCCCCGTCGTCGTCGGCATCCCGCCTACGGCGCAATTGAACCATCTGGGGCCCGGCCGAGATAGGGGTCATTCGGCCCGATGGCCTGATGCGTCGTCGGCTGACAGCCCGACTCAGGTCAAGGGTGCAGGGCGCGGTCGGGGGGTGCCTCCGGGTGGTCGACCCAGCCCAGGAGGATGGCCAGCCCGGTCACCAGGCCGAGGCCGGCACAGACGCCGATGGTGTTGCCGACCAGGTCGCTCAGCTGCATCTCCCGGGACAGGGTCAGCGCCTCCTGGGCCCGCTCGGCGACCACGCTGGCCATGAGCACGACGATGGCCGACGCCAGCACCGACCGGTTCGACCACATCGTCAGGCCGACGACGACGGTGACGACCGCCCACAGGACGATGTGGATCTCGAAGTCCGACTGCGGCCTCGTCTGCGCCGCCACCTGGGCGGCGCGGGACGATCCCGCGTCGATCCGGCGGGAGACCCGTTCGAGCAGGCCCGGCGCCCGGTCGGACATGAGGACGAGGGCGCTCACGAGCGCCGTCCCGAGGGCGAACAACGCCATGGCCGGTCGCCACCGGGCGAACGGTCGCCCTCCGGGGCCGAGGGGCGACACGCCGGTCCGGGCTCCGGGGGGCGGGCGTGTCGTGGACTGAAGCATCCGATCCAGTGTGGCCTTCCCGGGCGCGAGTGGGACCGCGGACCGATCGAGCGCCGCTTGTTGTCGCCGTCGGACGACTACACCCGGCGCGGGATGGTCCGCCGCAGGGATGCGGTGAGAACCGAATCAGGCGTCGGTGGCGAGAATGCGGGCGTAGGCGAGCCAGCGGGCGGGGAGATCGTCGGCCACAGCCGCGCCGGGTCCCACCGCGAGCGCCTCCTCCGCCTCCCCGGCCAGGACCGACCCCTCGGGGAAGCCGTACGTGCCGAGGATGCCACGCAGACGGTGGGCCTCGCTCCGGGCATCGTCCCGCTCGGCAGGGGGCAGATCCCCGGCGACGGCCCGCTCGAGGGCGGCCTGGACCACCGCCGCCCGGGCCAGGGCGACGGGTCGGTTGCGCAGCCACATCTCCCGGATGAGCTGGTCGACCTGCTCCCGACGCTCGGGCGTCACGACCACCCCAGCCGCTGGGACACGTCGGCGGCCACCGTCATCGGGTCGAACGGCTTAGCGATCGTCCCCGCCACCCCCAAGGCCTGCAATTGCTCCCGCTCCGACGCCTGGGCCTTGGCCGTCAGGAACAGCACCGGCACGCTGGTGGTGACAGGGTGGTCGCGCAGCCGGGCCAGGGTGGTCGGACCGTCCATCTCCGGCATCATCACGTCGAGGAGGATGGCGTCGGGCGGGTCGGCGACGGCCAGGCGGATGCCCTCTGCGCCCGACGCCGCCACCCTCACCGCCAGCCCCCCCACCGTCTCCAGGGCAAGGAGGGCCACCTCCCGGATGTCGGCGTCGTCGTCGATCACCAGCACCCGCCGGCCAGCGGGAGCCCCGATCTCCGCCCCGGGGTCGGACGCGACGGCGGTGGCCTGGCCCATGTCGGCCTCGGACTCAGGAACCGGCACCCGGATGGTGAAGACGCTGCCCTGGCCAGGGGTCGACTCGACTGTGACCGTCCCTCCGTGCTGCTCGGCGATGGTGCGGACGATGGCAAGTCCCAGGCCGGTGCCGCCCCGCTCCCGGGCGTCCGAGGCGTCCACCTGCTGGAAACGGTGGAAGATCCGCTCCCGCATGTCGGCGGGGATGCCTCGGCCCCGGTCGACGACCTCCACCTGCAGCCACCCGCCGTCCCGGCCCGCGGTCACGTCGACCGTCTGTCCCGGCGCCGAGAACTTGATCGCGTTCGAGAGGAGGTTGGCCACCGCCTGCACCATGCGGTCGCCGTCGACCCGGACGGAGGCCGTGGTGGCCGTGACCCGGACGGCCACGCCCGCCTCCTCGGCCATGCCCTCGACTGCTGCGGCGGCGTCGTGGACCAGGCGGGTGACAGCCACCTCGCCCCGGCGCAGCTCCACCCGGCCCGACTTCATCCGCTCCAGATCCAGCATCTCGTTGACCATCCGCACCAGCCGGTCGGTGTCGGAGACGGCGATCTCCGCCATCCGCTGGCCGTCGTCCGAGAGCGGGCCCAGGGCGCCACCGGCCAGCAGGCCGAGCGAGCCGCGGATGGACGTCAGCGGCGTTCGCAGCTCGTGGCTGACCACGGAGATGAACTCGTCCTTCATCTGCTCCACCACCCGGCGCTCCGTGACGTCGCGGGCGGTGACGACGAAGCCGCGCTGACCGTCGAACGCGGTGGCGCTGACGGTGAGCTCGAGGGGTATGGCCCGCCCATCGGCGTGGCACCCGTCGATGGCGGCCCGGACGGGCTCGTCGTCCGGCCCGAGGGTCCGGATGCGCTGGACGAGGAGGTCGCGCGCCTCGCCCTCGACCAGGAGCACCCGCACGTCCCGGTCCAGGAGGTGGGCGACGGTGTAGCCGAAGAGGCGTTCGCCGGCAGGGTTGATCTGGCGGATGCGGCCCTTGGAGTCGAACGTCGCCACCCCGTCCGGCACCGCCTCCATCAACGCCTGCAGGCGTTCCTCGCTCTCCCAGCGAGCGGCCAGGGCGTCGGCCAGCTCGGTGCGGTTCAGCTCGGCCTCGGCCCAGCGGGCGACGTCGCGCAGCGCGTCGAGCTCGCCGGCCGTGAAGTAGCGGGGGGTCGGGTCGATCACGCACAAGGTGCCCACCCGATGGTTCCGGGGCCCGTGAAGGGGCACGCCCGCGTAGGCCCGGATGAAGGGCGGCCCGGTGACGAGGGAGTTGCCGGCGAAGCGGGCGTCGCTGCGGGCGTCGGAGATGACGAAGGGGTCGTCGGAGTGGATGGCGTAGGCGCAGAAGGAGACGCCGCGCTCGGTTTCGGGCACCCCCAACCCCTGGCACGACTTGAACCACTGGCGGTTGGTGTCGACCAGGGTGACGAGGGCGATGGGGGTGTCCAGCAGCCGTTGGGCGGTCCGCGTGACCCGGTCGAAGCGCTCCTCCGGTGGTGTGTCGAGCAATCGCAGGGCGTGGACCGCAGCCAGCCGTTGCTCCTCGTCCGCCGGCTGGAGCGCGGGGATCCCGGTCGGATCGGGTTCGGCCGTGCTCACCCTCAGCCAACGTAGCTGCGCGTCCGAGGTATCCGTCACAGCTGGGCTCCGGTCCGGGAGGCGGTGCCGGTGACCGCCAGGCCGCCGGCGTTGGTCATCGCCGGGTCGGGGGTGTACACGGCGGTGCTGGACGAGACGGTGCCGAAGCTGCCGGCGGCCGTCCCCAGGGTGATGGTGAGGCTGGCGGTGGCGGGGTTCCACCCGATGGTCGACGAGGTGCCGGTCGCCCCGAATCCGCCCGTGCCGTTCTTGATGTAGCCCTTGGCCCCCAGGTCGATGGTGCCGACATGGACACCACCCGTTCCGCAGCCGGCGGCGGCGACGAGGAGGCTGTCGTTGTTGCCGGCGCCGGCCTTGTTCTCGATGGTCACGGTCACGCCCGAGGTGAGCGACTTGGCCGTGCCGTCGTCGGCCCAGCCCGAGCACAGCGAGCTGGACCGGAGGGTTTGGGAGAAGGTCACGGTGATGGAGTCCCCCGCCTCCGCCAGGCCGACTGTCGACCCGCCGTTGGTGGTGACGAGGGCGGTCGGCGTGGGCGGGGTGGTGTCGACGGCGACGGTCACCGACGCGGTGTCGCCGGCGGCGCCGCTGCCCACGGCGTAGATGGCGTGGCTGCCGGGGGCGACACCGGCCGGCAGGGTGATGGAGACGTCGGCGGCGCCGCCGGCAGCGACGGTGGTGGGCGTGCCGGTGAGGACGGCGCCGGACGTGGCGTTGTCGAGGCGGAAGGCGAGGTTGGCCGGGCCGACGTAGTTTCCGATGGTCCCGGTCACGGTGGCGGGCAGGGTGGTGACGGTGGCGGCCGAGGTGCGGGTGAAGGTTGGGCCGCCGACGGTGGCCGGTGCCCGGGTGCCCTCGGTGCCCGTCCACTCGGCCAGGAGGGGAGTGATCCCGTAGGACCACGATCCGGGGGCGACGGCGGTCTCGGTGCAGGTGAGGCCGCTCTGGACGGTGTTGCAGGCGGTGCCGATGGTGGCCAGGGCGCCGGTGGCCGCCAGTCGGCGGCGGACCTGGTAGCCGGAGACGGCTTCGCCCCCGGCCAGGGTGGAGGCGGGCCAGGAGACGGTGACGTTGCGACCCTGGACGCTGACGGAGGGCGTCGGGCCGGCGGGCATGGCCTGGCTGCGAGCCTGGGCCGATCCCGACGACGCCGCAGTCCAGGCCCCGAGGGCGGCCGTCGCCGGCAAGAGGGCGAGCACCACGGCGAGGGCCCCGGCCGCCAGCCAGCGGCGGGGGTGCAGGCGGAGGTGCACGCGGGTGGCGGTGGCGGTCGTGGCGGTGGCGGGGGGGCCGGACATCACCAGCAGTCTCGGTGCACGACGTCAACCGCGGGTTCGGCGATGGTCAAGATCTGCTCAAGCGTTCGGGCGCGTCGGCCCAGACGCGCCACCGCCCCCGGCCGGAAGACCGGGGCCGGGGGCGGGGCGGTGCTGCGGGCTGCGCACTGCGGGCTGCGGGGGTCAGGCGGCGGTGGTGGCGGCGGACTGGACCCGGGCGGTGAGGGGAAGGTTGAACGTCTGGGCCTTGCAGGCGTCGGTGGCGTCGCCGATCATGCGGGTCTCGAGGCGGTAGGCGGCTTTCCAGCACATTGGGATCCTAAGCTTAGAATTCCACGTGGACAAGTTGTCGCG
>JADMIO010909369.1_pt1 | contig 12469 bp, 7 predicted proteins | sample 8958161 | NCBI WGS metagenome assembly JADMIO01 (sample SAMN16585339, study PRJNA669376) | soil metagenome | isolation source: Crop rotation soil | place: USA: Cullars Rotation, Alabama | collected 2011 | reverse complement strand
GCCGCGACTTCAAGTCACGTGAATTCCAAGCTTCGGATCCCACTGTGCTGGAAAGAGCCCACGCGGCGCTTCGTCGATCAGCTTCGCAAAAAAGATTTCAAAAGCACAATGCACTATTCAGCGCGTTACAACGGTGCACTCGCGGCGAATTTTCACCGCACCCTTTTGGAGGGCGGCGTGTGCATCTATCCCTCGATGGGCACCGCGCCGAATGGGCGTCTGTGTCTGCTGTATGAATGCAACCCGCTTGCGTTTCTCGTCGAACAGTGCGGCGGCAGCGCCACGAATGGGACTGAGCGTATTCTGAAAATCCAGCCCAAGGAAGTGCATCAGCACTGTCCGCTGGTCATTGGCAGTCCCTATGAAGTTTTGATGTATGAGGATTTCGTGCAGGGACGGCGATAAATTCACAACTTAGGCAATTCCACAATCGCATTCGTCCCCACGCCTTCTTCGCTCTCCACGCGAATCGTCCCCTTGTACGATTCAACAATGTTCTTCACCACCGGCAGCCCCAGCCCCGTCCCCTGCCCCACCGGCTTCGTCGTGTAATAAGGATTGAAGATTTCGTTGAGCTTGTCGGCCTTGATGCCACAGCCGTTGTCCGATACGCGAATCTCCACGTGCGGGCCTGCATCATCGACGCCCACTTTCACCTGCTTCGAGCGGCCCGTGGTCCCAGCCACTGCGTCCACCGCGTTGAAAATCAAATTCACCAGCACCTGTTCCATGCGGTTCCGGTTGACTTCAGCGAAGACGGGATGCTTCGCAAGCTCTGTCTCCAGCTTCGCGTGTTTCACGCGTCCGGAGATGCGCAGCATGTCCATCGTCTGCCGCACGATCTCGCAGATGTCACACTTCTCCGCCTGTTCGGGGCCCGGCCGGCCATAATTCAACAGTGTGCGCGCGTGAATGCCGATGTGGTTGACCACTGTGTCAATGCGCGTCAAATCCGTCTCGCGCGGCGCCAAAGGCGGATTCTGCTGCGAACGGCGCTTGATGATGTCCGCGGTCATTTGCAGGACGGAGAGAATATTGTTCAATTCGTGGCCCGTGCCAGCGGCCAGGGTCCCGACTGTCGCAAGCCGGTCCGCGCGAAGAAGCTGATCGCGCATGCGGTCCAATTCAACTTCGAGCAGTTCGCGCTGGCGGTTGCGCATGTCGTGAAACGCCTTCACGCGCAAAAGATTTTTCACGCGGATTTTCAATTCGATTGGATCAACCGGCTTGTTTAGAAAGTCGTCGCCGCCCGCTTCCAGTCCGCGCACGCGCGACTCCTGGTCCTGCAATGAGGTGACGAAGACAATCGGCAGCGTGAGGTTTTTCGGATCGGATTTGATCCTCTGGCAGAGCTGGTAGCCGTCCATGACCGGCATCACCACGTCGAGCAGAATCAAATCGATCGGCGTCTTGCGCGCCTCGAGTATATTGAGCGCCGCGTCTCCGTCTTCCGCTTCAACGACGCTATGCCCTTCGTTCTCAAGCTGATTCGCCAGCAGCGCGCGATTGATGTCCTCGTCGTCGACGACCATCACCGTGGCCATGCGCATATGTGTCGCCGAATCGTCTCTCATCGCTCTCTCAGCTTTGAACCTTGAACTTTGAACTTTGAACTGCCGTTACGCTTTCACCGCCCCGTCCGCAAACTCGCCCTTGATTCTCAGTATTTCCTCAAAGCTGTCAAAAAACGCGTCCGCGACCGCCGGATCGAAATGCGTCCCGCGCCCCTCGCGGATCATGCGCATCGAATCGTCCACGGTAAACGCCTTTTTGTACGGCCGGTCGGTGGTGAGCGCGTCGAACACATCCGCCACCGCACAGATGCGCCCGAAAATCGGAATCGTCTCGCCCTTCGTGCCGTGAGGATAACCGCTGCCATCCCATTTTTCGTGATGCGAAATCGCAACAAGCTCCGCAAGCTGAATCACCTCCGCGCTCGACCCCGCCAGAATCTTTGCGCCAATCAGCGTGTGTGTCCTCATGCAATCCATTTCTTCAGGCGTAAGCTTCCCCGGCTTCATCAGGATGTGATCGGGAATGCCAATTTTGCCGATGTCGTGCATTGGCGCCGAATACAGCAGTGCTTTCGCCTTGTCCTCGCCGACGCCATATTTCCTGGCCACGGCCGCCGAGTAATGGCTCATGCGCACAATATGCTGGCCGGTGCTCTCGTCGCGGTACTCCGCCGCGCGCGAAAGACGCAGGATGGTTTCCATCGAGCCCTGCCGCACCTGCTCCAGCGCCTGCTTGAGCTCCGCTGTCCGGGCCAGCACGCGCTCTTCGAGCGCCACGTTCTGCGCCGCCAGTTCTTCGCGCGCTTTCTTCAAAGCCAGGTGCGTCGAGACGCGCGCCTTGACCACGGGCGCCTTGAACGGTTTGGTGATGTAATCGACCGCCCCCAGCTCGAAGCCGCGCATCTCCGAATCCGTCGCGCCCAAAGCCGTGATGAAAATCACCGGCACGCGCGAAAGCTTTTCGTCCTCTTTGAGCGCTTCGCACACTTCAAACCCGCTCATGATTGGCATCATCACGTCCAGCAAAATCAAATCGGGCGGCGGCATCGCGCGCAGCGCTCTGAGCGCGTCTTCACCATTTCGGGCAAAGCGGCGCTCGTAATTGTTCAGTAATTCGCCGAGGATTGCGAGGTCTTCAGCGGAGTCGTCTACGAGGAATATGCGATGCAAGCCCCCTCCCTCTCCCCTTGACTTTTCTCATTTTGCAAATGATGTTACAAACTATGACGGAACACTCATCAAATTATTTTCGAAAAACCTAGGGTATTGCAAAAAATGCCTTCGGCCATCGTTGCTTTTGCTTTTTCCTGCATTACGCTTTGTTGCGTTGTTGCAGGTGGAAATCGCCCTTGGAATACCTCTCCTGGAATATCTCCGCGGAACGGCACAAGCACGAATGGCTGCGCCTGCGGCGAAAGATGGTCCGCTTCCGCCTCGGTTTGGTGATCGGCGGCCATCTGCTTTATTTCGCTTTCTGCGCCGTCGCCAATCATTACGGCAAAATCCAAAACTTCCGCCACGCCATCTGGGTCGGCTTCTGGACGCTCTTCTTCTTCAGCCTCGTCCTGTTTGTTTCTGAATACGTTTACGCCCGCATGCGCCCCGGCTGGCTGCCGCGCTTCGCGATTCAAAAAAGCGGTGTGACCAAATACGGCGAAGACGGTCCTTCCGCGCACTACGACTGGCGCCGCAAGAGTCTGCTGCGCATCGAAAGCGACCCGCGCCACGCTGAGTTTCGTTCACTGATTCTGTGCGAGCGCTCGCGCTTCAAAGTCATCCGCGAAGCCGGCCGGGTGATCATTCCGCTCCCGCAGCCCGGCGACGAAGTCGATGAATTCGACGTGGTCGAAGCCCTGCATCACGCGATAGGAGACGCCGGCCTGGCCTGGCGCGCCGCCGCAGATGGAACGATGATGATCATGGGATAGCCGAAAACTAGCGCTCTCGCATTACTCCGGTCCCGTGCCCCGAAGGTTTAACATTAACGTTTACGTTCTGCCCCACCGCTCCAAAACGCTTTCTAGAAACTCCCCGCCGAATTTCCACTCGCGCCAGCGCCGCCCCGCGCCGGCGGTGCAGAAATCCGCATCGCCGGATCGCCAAAGAGCTGCTCCGTCAACCCAAGGTCCTGATAGAACCCGCCGCCCTGGCTGAACGCCCACTGCTGCGTGCGCAGCATCGCCTGCCCCCAGCGCCGGCTTCGCCCATCGCCAGCATTCTTGACGAGCTGATTCATGAAATTCGCCGCCACTTCCGATTTCATGTACGTCGAGCTCGCGATGCTCGCCGAGATGCCGCCCTGCGGCTGCGTCAGCGCCTGCATGGCAATGCTGCGGAAACCATCGGTATTCTGCGCCATCCAATTCGCGGTGCAGGTCGCCTGCAGGAACACCACATTGCCGTGCCAGTTCTGCACCGAGCCGACGTCGAGAATGCGCGGCGAATCCTTGCCCAGCCGCGAGGCGTTGCCATGCCCGGCGTAAAGCACAATATCCGCCCCGCCATTCGCCGCTTCCGTCATTGCCGCATTAACCTCATAGCTGCTCTGATACGTCACACCCAGCGTGTTGGTCTGCCACGACAGGTCCGGATTGGATTGTGCGATCGTGCCGAGCTGCGCGCCAAAATCGCCGGCGTCAGGATCGGCGCGATCTGCAACGGCATGCACACGTACGCCCGTATCCGGCAGCCCGGAATAGCTCGTGACGTGTGATACAGCGATGCCAAGTTCTGCCGCGTTGTTCACCGGCAGCCGTCCAACGGCAATTTCCGGAATTCCGCGTCCGAGATCGCCAAACTTCGAATCGCTCGTCGTCTGCGCCCAGAATGACGTTGATACCAGGAACGTCGGGCAAAGCGGATCGACATTCTGCCCTTCATAGTTGTGATAGTCGTACGTTGTGCGGCCGAGGAGCAACAAATACTGCGGCCGCACCGCGCGTACCGCGTTCTGAATGCCCGCCGGCCCGAAGCGCCCAAAGTTGTAGTAATCGAAAAGCTGTTCCTGATCCACGAACGCGCCTCGAATGCCCTCGCGCGCATGCGTCAGCAGCAAACTTTGCGTTCCCGCCGCAAATTGCGCCGGCCCCGTCGCGAGATACGTCCCCGCCAGGCGCAGCGGCTTGACTTGCCGCAGCGTCGCGCTCAACGGCGGATTCTCCTGCCCTTCAGGCACCACAAGGTAGCGACCGCCCGCCGCGCCGATAAAGCGCACATGATACGTGCCATCCGCCTGCGGTTGCGCTTCTGTCGCCACCAGCGACGCGCGATCACTCAATCTCGTGTCAACCACCCACGCATTCGCCGTCGGCACATTGTTGAGTTCAAAGAGCGCTGCAGTCGACAGAGCGTTCGTGACCGTGAACGGCTTCGAGCCGTCCAGCAGCCGCGTGTAAACCACGCTCATCGAATGCACGAATGAAATCTCGCCGTTTGCATTTTCATTCGCCGGCGTGACCAGATCGATTTGATTCGCACCGTCATGCAGAATCCCCGGCGCCACATCGAATGTGAACTGCAGCATCTGCTCGCCGCCATCCCACTCGACCTGCCCAACCATCGCGCCATTAATAAGCACCTGCAGCGCATGATCCGGATTGACCGCGTCGCTCGACGTGAGGCTCCACAAATTAAGTGTGAACTTCGCCGCGCCGTTCCCCACCGCCGGCGTTTCAAACCCAAACGTCTGCGTGCTTCCGGAGGTCAAATATTTCGCCGAGAACCACGGCGGAAAGTTATAGGGGCGTTGCGCGAAATCGAAGTACACGTCGTGGAATTCGCTCTTGACTGTCTCGGGCGTCGTGACACTCACCGATTGAGTGCTGTTGAAAAGCCCCGTCGCCGCACTCATTTGACCATGCTTTGTCGCTCCTGCAATACGCCGGAGAAAAAGCGCGTCGCGATCCGTATATTCATCCTGATAACCGGCCCCATAGACCAGCAGTGCATCCGGCAGCAGGGCCAATGCCTGCATCGGCCGGCCCTCGCGCTCGATTGATATATGATTGATGTCGAATCCCGCCGGAAGCATCGCCTGCGGAATGCGCAACAGACCCGCCTTGTCATACGTGACTTTCGCCGCCGCCCCGCTGCCGGACACTGTCGGCCGCACGCCGCTCAGCCATCGAACCGCCGCCGATTGCCTCATCGGAATTGCATCGGCGGCTGCGACTTGGTCGGAATCGCTGGAGATTTGTCGAGCGCTTGAGGGCGCCAATGCAACTTCCTCGCTAGCGTCGCGCTTCATCGACCCGGCTGACTTTGTGTCTTGGAATTTCAGAATTGCTGTCCGCGCGAGATTATCGTTCGCTCTCAGCGCACTCTCGGCATTCGATGCCTCAACCCCCGCCGCATCGACTTCAGTCAACCCGTCCATCTCCGTCGAACTGCTGGCGAGCTGCGCAAACGATTCCGCCTTTCCAGTCGTTTCAATGCTCTCAAGCCGGTATTGATAATCGCCTGTCGCCGGCCAGTCACAGAACGCATAGTGCTTCGCGTCTGCATGCGTCAGCCGCCCCGGAATCAACGCTGAATTCGCACGTATCCACTCGCTTGAACCCAACGCGCGCCGATACACATTGAATCCCGCGTTCTTGAATTCCGAAACCGCGGTCCACTCGACCAGCATTCCCGCGCCCGCCGGCTTTGCGCTGAAATCCGCCAGCCGCACCGGCGTCACCGCCGTGCCCTTAAATTTAATTTGAATCTGATTCGCCGCCGTCGGCAGTGCGCCGAAAGAGGGATTCGTGTACGTCGCCGGCGTCACTGAATCGACATAGAGAATGTCATAGTCCGTCTTCACTGTCAGACTTCCGTCAAGTATCTTCGCCGGATCGAACGGTGTGGCAATTCCGGGCGTAACACCAGTGTCCACAATGACGAACGTGTCAGTTGTTCCATTGGTGTCCGAGGTCGCAAGCGACAGCACTGACGAGCCGTCCACGACCACCGAATTCGCCCCGCCGGTCGTAACCAGTTTCTGATTGATCGGCGCGCCGCCGTTGTGTTTCAGAATCACCGCCAGCTTCCCGCCGTTCGAGAAACTTGCGCTGGAGCTGGTGAGTGTTTCGGCCGCAGACAATCCCTGCGTTGTCGTGGCGGCGCCGGGCCAAATGACGGCATTGAAGTTTGTCGGGTCCTGCGTGGCCGCGGCGCCTGTGGTGCCTGTACCCCGCAGGCGGCTGCCATTAATGGCACCGGCGCCGCTGGCGGAGCCGTTGAGCGTGACGGCGGCGCTCGTACCGTTGACGTTGAACGCCGCGCCATTGTTGACGGTGGCGGCGCTGACGATGGAGCCGCCGGCGGCGATGGTGAGCTCACCGCCATTGACGGTGGTCGCGCCCGTGTAGGTGTTGACGCCGCCGAATGTCTGCACGCCGGTGCCGTTTTTCACAATGGCGACCGTGCCTGTACCGACACCGGTGACGTTCACGATGGTGCCCGTGAAATTCTGCGAAGTGTTGTCGCTGCCAAGCGTCAGCGTGCCAAGCGCGACAGTGGTGGAGGTTGCGAAGTTATTGTCGGTGACCGTGCCGGCGCCTGCGACCGAACCAACGGATGAATTGAAGCCATTGAGCGCGAGCACCTGGCCGGAGTTGAGTGTGATCGTGCCGGAAACCGCCGCGGCGCTGAGGAAGCGAATCGCGGCGGATTTGCCGGAGTTGGCCGGGGGTTGGATGGTCATGCTTCCGGTGAGATTCAAGCCTTTGAATTCGAAATTTTGTTGGAGGTTCGTACCAAACGTCTTGATGGAAATGTTGCCGGTGCCAACAAACGAATTGGTGAAACTCAGTCCGGCGGTGTTGCCCGTGCCGCCTTCGAGGGAAAGGTCGTGGTTGATCGTCACCGCGCCGGAGAAAGGCTGATTGGTCGAGCCGTTGGTCGTGTTGATCTTCACCGTGCCGGTGTTGCCGGCCGGGATATTAATGTTGTTCACGATAGGTTTGCCGGTGCCGCCAGAGCCGCCGGTGAACGTCACAGAGTTCGAGCCAGTGGTGTCGCCGAGGACAAGCGTCCCCGTGCCGAAGAGCGCGTTCTCGACGGTTGACGCCGTGGCGCTTTGGAGTTTGCCGTTCAGCAGAACCGTGTCGCCCGCGTACTTTGTCGTGCTGTTTGCGGCGGTTTGCGTGTTGATGTTTCCAAAGGTGCCCGGGCCGATCTTGGTCAGTTGCGTTGTGCCGGCTGGCGCGGTGCCGGTGATCGGCGCGACGAGTGTGCCGTCGCTGATCTGAAGAAATCCGCCGGCATTGGTCACGTCGATGGTCACGTTGCTGCTGCCGAGCGCGAAGGGGCGGGAGGTGATGGTGGTGCCGGAACCGGTGTACTGGAGTGTGGTTCCTCCGGCGAGATTCAAATTCGTGGTGACACTGGACGCGCCCAGCGCGCCGGCGGCGACCGAAAGCGTGCCCGCGTTGACGGTGATTGCGCCGGTCCAGGTGTTGGCGCTGCCGAGCGTGAGGGTCGTTGTGCTGGCTTTGACGAGCGCGGGGTTCGCTGTGCCACCGATGGCACCGTTGATGACATAACTTTTCTGCGTGCCGTTGACGGTCACGGTCCCCGGCGCGACGCCCGCAGAGACAGTCACGGTCGTGGTGACGCCGGTGTCGTCAAAGGTCACCGTGTCCCCATTCGTGAAGGTGGCTGGAAGCTGAGTGGTGGAGTCCTTCCAGTTCGGCGTAGCGGTGTCCCAGGTGCCTGTCGCGCCGACCCATATGAGATCGGCGGCGCTAACGTGCGCGATAAGAAATGAAAAATAGAAAAGTGAGAAAAGCGAAAAAATAAATTTCGGCTTCATAAAGCAGCGTTTCCTTTTGTTCAAACCCGAGTCGAACGCTGCGAATGCATTTTTTGTTCCATAGTACAGCAGCAATCCTTCCCATATGCGTCCTACGGGCAACCCCAAAGACACTGCTGGTTAGTGCTTGAAAAGCGGCAAAGGGTGCACGAGATTCAATCAGACGTGTAAGAAAAAACATCATTGACGGCGCTTCGGCGGGAAAAGGGAGTCGCGTAAGAAGCATTTGCGGCGGCTGGAAGCACAGGGCTGGCGTCGCAATTGCTCCTGCAGCTAACCCATGCGGACGCTAAAGCAAATTCACCCCATGGAAGCGCGGCTCGTCGAACATCTTCCAAGCGGACCGGAGTGGATTTACGAGCCGAAATGGGATGGCTTCCGCTGCATCGCATTCCGCGACGGCAGCAAAGTCGAATTGCAATCCAAATCGGAGAAGCCGCTCACGCGCTATTTTCCGGAGCTCGTCACCACGCTCCAGGCGTTGAAGCCTGCGCAGTTCATTCTCGACGGCGAAATCGTTGTCGCACGCCATGAGCGCTTCGATTTCGATTCACTGCTTCAGCGCATTCACCCTGCCGCCAGCCGTGTCAACCGTCTCGCACAGGAGTGGCCTGCGACGTACATCGTCTTCGACCTGCTTCAGAACACGCGCGGCGAAATCCTGACTGAATCGCCGTTCAAAGATCGGCGCAAGCAGCTGGAGGCCTTCGCGGCGCGTACTCTCGAGCGCAATCCGCGCTTTCAGCTCTCACCGACCACGACCGACGAAGCCGAAGCTCAATCGTGGTGCGACGCGATCACTGGAAATGTGGACGGCATCGTCGCCAAGCGCGTCGATTTGAATTATCGCTCCGGCGACCGCTCGGGGATGCAGAAATTCAAGTGGCTGCGCACCGCCGACTGCGTCGTCGGCGGATTTCGCTACGAAAGCAAGGGGCGCCGCGTCGGCTCGCTGCTGCTGGGGCTTTACGATGATGCCGGACTTCTGCACCATGTCGGATTCTGTTCAGGAATCAAGGCCGCCGACAAAGCCGCATGGACAGAGAAACTCGAAAAGCTCATCAGTCCTCCTGGATTCACCGGCAACGCACCGGGCGGACCCAGCCGCTGGAGCACTGAGCGCTCGGCAGAATGGCAGCCGCTCAAGCCAAAGCTGGTGGTGGAAGTTCAGTACGATCACGTCAGCGGCCAGCGCTTCCGCCACGGAACGGCGTTCCTGCGCTGGCGTCCCGACAAAGCGCCGCGCCTGTGCACGCTCGATCAGTTGAAACGGTAAACGAACTATTTGAATTTGTTCCCAAGCGTAAATTCCGCGATCACAATCTCCGACTCGCCGGAAAATCCGCGCATCGGTCCACCGCCCCCACCGCCGGGTCCGCCAGGCCCGCCCGGCGGTCCGCCGCCAAATCGCCGCCCGTTATTTCCGCCGCCAAACCGCCGGCTGCCGGCAAATCCGCTCGACACACGCTCCACAGGCATGGCCGGCAACTCCACCCGTGCAATTATTTCTCCGCTGCCATTCGCCCAACCCGACCAGGACTTCACATAGCTTTCGGTGCCCACGAGAAAAATTTTGTGTTCACTCCCCTTCCACTTGCTCACGTCCCACGCGAATTTCTCCATGCGCTGGTATTCCCCGCCCGAATAAAGCTCGCGTTGCATGTCAGATTTCGCGCGCTGCCGCGGCGAAGGTGAGTTGTTGTCATCGCCGTCCGGTCCGCCCGGGCCGCCGCCGCGTCCTCCGGCGAACCCGCCGCCGCCCATCCCCACCAATGAGCCGTCCGCGACCTTCCACTTCCGCACGAAATCCAGGTGCTGCAGGGTATTCCCGCTGCCAATCACCACGTCGCCATCCTGTGACGCTTTCTCCAGCGCATTCGTCACCCGCGTCAGCGATTCTTTCTGATAATGCAGCTGCGCCAATTGCGCGTTGAGTTCCGAAGTCCCCCACGCGGCCTGATACAGGACGACCCCAATCCCCACCGCCGCCGAAGTCAGCCACTTCCCCTCTCCACACAACTCGCGCATCAAACACATTCCCGCCAGCACACTCAATCCGTAAATCGGAAGCAGAAAGCGCAACGTCGCCGCCGAATTCATCTGGGGCGCCCAATAATAAGCCATGTACAGCGCAAGCATCAGCAGCGTCTGCGTCAGCAGCATCAACCCCAGCGGCCGCCGCTCGCGCTTCGAATTCTGAAAACTCAGCCAGACCATCGCCACAAATCCAAGCCCAAACAACAGACCCAGTCCGTTGCCATTAATCTGCCGCACGTAATCCGTGAAATGCTCTTTGAAATACGCCCACGAAAACCCCGTCTCCTCATTCGTGAGCGAATAGCCTGTGCGCCAGAACGCACCCATCAAACTCTGATTGCGGATCAGAATCGGCGTCATCGGGATCAGCGCGCCAATGCCCGCGGCCAGATAATGCAGCCAGATGCGTGAGAAGCGCCGCCAATGCCACAACAGAAAAATGAGCACGCCGGCGCCCATGATCGCATCCCCATACCGAATCGCTGGAATGCATCCGAGCACGAGCCCCGCCGCAAACACCTGCCACAGCCGCCCTTCATCGCTCCACCGCAGCAGCAAATAAATTCCCCACATCAGCACGCACGCCACGCCCATATGCGAATCGCCCGAAAGCGCGTGGTGCGCCACAGTCGGGTTGATCGCAAGCGCCAGCGTTCCTACCACAGCCCACCAGCCTGACGCCACGCGCCTAGCCGCAAGAAAAAATCCCAGCAGCATCAGCAATGAGAACGCCGGGTTGATCCACAGTGTCGCGCGGTATCCCGCGGCGCGATCGACCAGCGCAATCACCGCCGCCAATCCAGGCGGATAGCGGCTGATGAATTTCTGGTCAGGCGTGACCAGCCAGTGCATCCCAATGTACTGCGCGTCCGATTGCGCCTCGAACCAGGTCTTGCCCGTCTGCGCCCACAGCGTCCCCTGCGCGTAATACCCGTTGTCGTCCGGCTCCGAGATCGCCGGCGCAAAATAGTGCGCAATGAGCGCCGCGTGCCCCGCCAAAATCAGCACAAGCGCAACCCACTCGAGTATGCGCGGAAGTTTTGAAGGCTTGGCGGCGGGAGCGGGAGAAGCAGCGGCGGGCTTCGTTTCGGCGGCCGCAGGTGCAATCTCTAAATCAAGCATGCAATCTCCGTCGCGCCCGCTTCCAGCGGGCCAGTGGCGTTCTCAAGCTCATTTAGTTGCGCAACTCCCACCTTTTCTTTCTCCTTTGTATTCTTTGCGCATCTGCGTCTTGGTGAGAGAAATTACTTTCTCACGATGAACACCGCAATCTCCCGCTCAAACGCCGGCGTCTTGAGTTTTAGCGGCGCAACCGGCTCTTCGATCATCTGCGGTGGAGCTTGATATTCTTCGCTCGACAAAAACGCGCCCGTCCGCGGGTCCATCCACGAAATCCTGTAGCTGCCTTCGCTCAATCCCGGCAGCTTGAATTCAAGCGACTGGGTCGCGCCCTGGGCCAGAATCCACGCCGCAATGCCGCGCCGCCCCGCGCGAGCGTACAACCGCGCCGTGCCGCTCGCGACCTCAATTGGCTGCAATTCCTCGCGCGAATCGGCGGACGAAATCTCCGCCAGCGCCGCCCCAAAAACTGACGCGCTGCGAATGATCGCGCGCTCCTCTGCGCTCAACGGCATTTTCGGATCGCTCGGCAGCAGCGGTGCCATCGGCAGGCCGGCCATGATGCTCGCGATCTGCGCGTCCGCGCGTGATTGCGCCGAACCAAAGGCCATCACGCCCCAAGGCTTGCGCGGCCGCTTCGGCCCGCGCGCATCCGCCGCCCACTGGCGCAGAGAAAAATTCACGCCGGCGAATTTTTCTTCAAGCGCTTTTCCGCCGGCGGCAAAATCTCTCGCGGCCGTCCACTCGACGTGCTCCATCTCGCTCAAGCCCCGCCATTCCTTCTCGGGTTCAAGCGTCGTCGAAATGCAGATTGGGTGGTTGTGCTGATCCATCCCGCGCAGCTGCTGCCCCATCAGCTCTTTCCAGCACATTGGGATCCTAAGCTTAGAATTCCACGTGGACAAGTTGTCGCGGCCGCTTCTATAGTGTCACCTAAATACTAGTGACTCCAGCGTAACTGGACTGGCCACAGTTAGGCCGCAAATGTAATCACACTGGCTCACCT
>JADMIO010846083.1_pt1 | contig 12471 bp, 10 predicted proteins | sample 8958161 | NCBI WGS metagenome assembly JADMIO01 (sample SAMN16585339, study PRJNA669376) | soil metagenome | isolation source: Crop rotation soil | place: USA: Cullars Rotation, Alabama | collected 2011 | reverse complement strand
CTTTCCCTTACCCCATCGGCTTGCTTCACCGTGACTGCTCCCAGAGTGTCCACATTCAGGGTAGTGGCGCCGCCTGCTCCATTCACGTTGGGCTTCCAGGCCAGCACCATGCCGGTCGAATAAGCTTGCAGCGTCGGCGAGAGCCCGCAGGTATATGCGCTGGACGAGCCGGCGGAGCTGCACAGCCACATCGCACCACTTTGGGCGTTGGCCTTGCTGGGGATTACGCTGGTGTCCACGCTCTGTTGAACATTAATCTGCGTGCCGGTATCGGAAATTGTGTTCACGACGCCTACGCCGCCGATCAGGTTCATGATGTTGCGTGAGCCCACCAGGGTCCCGTTGTTGTCGATGGCGAGGGATCCGCTTCCGCCTCCCGACTGTAGGGTCCAGGTGTTGGCGCTGGCGCACCCGTACAGATTCGAGCCGGCCGGCGCGTTGGTCTGAAAGAACAGGTCTCCCACCGAACAAGTGGACGGCAGGGCCGCCCCGGTCTTCACAGGCCGGGTAAACGCGGCCTTGGTGAAATCGACATTCTTGGTCTGCGAGTCTAGACTCAACAGGGTCTGGCCGTCAGCCGCGGCCGCCAGCAGCGCAGCGAATAAGATTCGGTACATAATCTCTCCCGCCCCAGTAGATATCCCGCCGCTCAGCCGGCAGGCCTCGGCTCAAAGCGCCGAGTCATTCGAAACACGCGGGATATTGGTCCGGAAATGGCTGTGACGTCCGTGCCGTTGAGGTAACATCGTAGTTGTGACCCTCACCGACAATGTCAGACCATCTCGATAGCCTGGATGCCGTTTTGAACGCCATCCGCGATGTCACTGGCGTGAATCTTGAACAACCGGATCAAGACTTTTATGACGCGGGAGTAACCAGCGTGCAGGCCCTTCCCTTGCTCCTCGAGTTGGAGGAACGCTTTCAGGTGTCCATCCCGGATGACCGGTTCGTCGCTGCGCGCAGCGCACGGCGCTTGTCCGAAATGATTCAGGACATCAGCAAGCGGGAGTGCGCATGACTCGGTGCACCGTTCGTTTGAACGCTCCGGCCGGAGAGATGGCGCGCGAGGAAATCGGCAAACAGGCGGCCTTCTTGTCGAAGTCCATTGGAAAAGTTTCCTTTTCCGAAGACGGCTCCTCGATTGATTTCGACGCCGCGGATGAAGAAGCCGCCGATCTGCAGACCGCCCTGCAGCGCACCGCCAATCGCATTGTCCGCTCGCTGCGTTCGCTGGAGCGGAAGGTGGTTTTCGCCAGCACGGCCAGTCCTGCCTTTCCCGCCAACGTCCCTATGGATGGCGTTCACTTCCTGGGAACCGGGCAAGTGGCTCTGTCCGGCGTACCGCTGCGGCTATTCCAATATTTCGATCGGGTCTTTGAAGCCTTCGGCCGGCCCTGGCGCGCCGAGCCCTTGCGTACCCCCACGCTGATCCCTTCGCCGGTCCTCTCGCGCTGCGACTATTTCCGCTCGTTTCCCCATAATGTGACGTTCGCGGCCCACCTGCGTGAGGAATCCAAGCTCATCGACGCATTTCGAACTCGTCATCAGGAAGCGTCCGACGTGGACGATCTGGCCCTAGCCGATATGGACAAGCCGGAAGCGTGCCTGTCGCCGGCCGTGTGCTATCACGTCTATCATCTGCATGAGAACCGGTCCGTACCCGCCGCCGGTCTGGTGTATGGCATCTGCGGCAAATGCTTCCGCTACGAAAGCTCCAACCTGACCGATCTGCGAAGGCTTTGGGACTTCACAATGCGCGAGGTAGTATTCCTGGGAGACCGGGACTACGTGCTGGAGCAGCGCGAAAAATCGATCACGATGATGGCCGAATTTTTTATGCAGCATCGCTTGGCGGGCGAAATCCGCACTGCAAGCGATCCCTTCTTCGTCGCTCCGGACGCCATTTCGAAGACCTACTTCCAATTGAGCTCGGATTCGAAGTATGAGATCTCGCTGATCTTGCCGGAGGGCGAAAGGCTCGCCGTGGGATCGCACAATTACCATTCGGACTTCTTCGGTCGCGCTTTTTCTACTCCCGTCGAAGGGGGCGGTCCGATGCACAGCGTGTGTGTCGCGTTTGGGCTGGAACGGTGGGTATACGCCTTTCTCCAACAGCACGGCGCCGATCCGGCGGCATGGCCGGACCCGGTGCGCCGGGCCCCTGAATTTCAGGGTGTCTAGCTATTGTGGCGATCGAATTCCACCTGGTGCCGGGCGCGGAGTTTGCGCCTCAGGCCAGCGCAATTCTGACGGCCGCCTGGCCCGCCCCCGCCCTGCATTACACTCCTGCATATCTTGGCTGGCAGATGTCGTTTCCAGGTCCAGCGCCGGCGCCAGCAGCGGCTGCGTTTGTCGATTCCAAACCCGCCGGATTCGGCGGGTCCACCCATCGCCGGCTGCGCCACGGATCGGAGGTCATCGATGTCTTATTGGTTTCGTTTGTCGCCGTGCATCCCGATTTCAGGAACCGCGGAATCGCCGAAGGCCTGTACCGGACATTGCTCGCGGCCATCGCCGCGACACATCTCCCCGTCATCACGTTCGCCCAGGCCGGTTCCGCGGGACAGAGAGCGCTTGAACGGGCCTATCCGGAAGCAGGCTTCCAGCTACAGTCGTTAGGCGCGTATCCAGGATTCGCGTGCGCGCCGCGCCTTTTGCGCGAAACGCAATGGGAGAGTGAAGAAAGCGCGGCGGTGAATGCGTCGATAGCGCTTGCCGTGGACGCCTGCGCCGCGGATCGAAGTCTGTTATGGAGCGTACCCCGCGAGGCGCAGTTGCGCCATTACCAGCGCGATCCTCGCCCGCGCACCCTGCTTTCCCTGAATTCCGGCAATGGTGAGCCGGCGGCGGCCTGGGTCGTACAGACCGCCTACGTGACTGCACAGGGGGTGGATTCGGTGGCGACGATCGATTGCACCTGGTTGAACCGCGCACGGCCAGACCTGCTACCCGGCTTGGCCAGCACCGTGGCCCGGATTTCACCCGCGGCTACTGTGGTAAACGCTCCCAGTTTGGCTGGCTTCGATCCAAAGCAGCTGCGCCAGGCCGGCTTCCGCCAGGTCGGGCCTGGTTTTCACGGCTACTGCGCAACCGCGCCAGGCGCGGCTCCCTTGCCACCGGCCCAGGCTGTCAGTTGCGAGATCGTGTAGGGAGTTCCCTCCGTCGCCTTTTACGGCCCCACACGGCATGCAGCGCCCAAAGCGGCGTTCACCACCCGCTGGACATCGATTACGTCGCAGGTAGCTCCTCCGTCCAGCTTATTCGTGCATGCAGTAGTTCCAATGGCCTGGCTAACCATCAGCTGTACGTCCAGGACGTTGACGGTTCCGTCGCCATTCAGGTCGCAGGGCGAGCCAGTCAAGCGCCATGCGAGTGCATTATCGATCCCCGGCGCGCCGAATGCTTCACCAAAGTTCTTCCCGAGATTACTGTACAGGTAGCTTCCATAAACGCAAGGCGCGGGCTGCGTGTAGCAACTCGCTGCCGACGCCACAGTATCGTTTACGAATCCATCGCAAGCAGGACCGGAGCACGGCAGGGTAGCCGCACCAATATTAGCCGCGGTGGTCAGCCCCGCGGTTGGTCCGCCCAGCGCGGCCGAAAGGCACTCGTCCGTCCAAGCCTTGTAGGTCGCATTCAGGGTGACCGAGTACAGCCATCCCATCGCCCCGCAGGTCGTGCGTGTCAGGTTGCGATCGCCTGCCGAGCCGAAACAGTTGGATGCAGAAGAATGGCAGTTCGAGGGCGCCGCAGGCGCGATCGAGTAGGCACTCCCAGCCACATTTGCCGTCTCGCCATACAATCCAAACGCGACGGACAGTACGGCAGAGGTGTTGCTGGCGCAGGAGGCAATCTTATAGACCGTGCGCGGCGTCTGGATGCCGATAAAATGAGTCCCGTCACAGTAACCAGCCGTGATCCAGTTTGTGCCACTTCCGGTCAGTGACTTGGACCCTACGTTAATCGACACCGTTCCTGCCGCCCCATATACGCTGTCCTGGTCATCCGACTGGCTATTGACTTCGTAGTACACACCGCGATTCACCGTGTCGCGGCCATAGTTGTTTTGCCATGTCACGGCCTTGGTGATCGCAGTAAGGGTGGCCGCGGCAAGCGTGGGATTATTGCAGCCCTGCGGTGTCGTGTCATTCAGAGACTCATACGCCGCTTCCAAGGCCTTGATATTGATCGCGATGCGCCAAGGCGACGTCTCGTAGACGAAGGGCGCGGTGAACGCCTGCGGAGCACTTACATAGCTGGGATTCAGGGCGTATTCATTCTCACCCCAGCTTCCATCCGCCGATTGAACGGAGTTCCAGGTGTTGGTGTGCGTCGAAAGCCACGAACAGTATTGCGCGTGCCGCGTGGAATCGGCATCTGTCTTGGCCCCGAGCGCCACGTCCCACAATGTATAACCCGCTTCGCGATTATCAATGGCCGGGCTAGCGGAAGGATCTGCGAATAGCCTGACGAGCGTTGTGACTTCCGAATAGAGGCCAGGGAACCTTTCGGGATGGCCGTCGAGTGCACGGAAGAACTGACTTATCATCGATGCGGCGCGCGGATATGGATAATTGTAGCCGTGGTCGAGTGTCCACTGCCAAGTGATGTCCGCATATTGCCGCGCCCAGGTCTGATACTGGGCGTTGCCAGTTCGGTAGTACAGCCGGTAGAACGCAATCGCGACGTCATAGTAGTTCCAAGTCACAGACGGGCTTCCTGCCGTCCACGATAGAAATGTCCAGCCATGCGAGTCCGGTCCAGGCATCGTATAGGCAGTTACGCCAGAAGATGTCGGCGCAAACATATTCACTTGACAGGTAATAGCAGTCGCCGTGACGCGGGAAATCGGGCAAAGAGCGCGCCCGGTCCCCGGTCCGTCCACGCTGTTCCAGGCAAACGCAACCCAGGGTTTACCCGCGAGCGGCCCGGTGAGATCGGCGGTCGTTGTGACGACATTGTTTCCGGACGTCCAGGAGACGGTTCCAGGAAGGGCAGTGCCGAAGGTGGGCGCAGCCGCAAGCGCTGCGGGAGCCATATTGTTAGCCACTGCGATCTCCGCAAGATCGCCGTATACCCACGGGGAATTACCGGACGGAATCAAAGGGCCAAGTAGATTATCTTGGGCTGCTGGCAGACCCGTCTGCACGATGCCCGTCGCGTTTACGGCAACCTGTCCCCACGAAGCTACCGACGCTGAAATCAATATAAATGCGAACTTCATTCCTTCTCCTCTACGGACCTCACAAGCGGATTTTCGCTAGCCCGATCCCCCGTTACGCCTGCGTCACGTAAGTAGGATCATCCATCGACACTTCTCAGTTAAAAGGTTAGCTTAAGCTCGCGCAAGGACAGGGACAGGCGTACGGCCTGCGAAAAGTCCGACTGCTAGGAGAACCACGAAGCCACAAGCGGCAGTAAGTTGTGTTTCTACAGGTGCGTATCGTCATATCGCTGCTCAGACTGCATAGCGCGGAATCAGTGCCGCCGATAAGTCTTGCAAACAAACTCGCTTCCGATGCCGGATATAAGCAACCGCTCCTTATGGTTGCCAAGGAGACGCGCGGTCCAATCCGTAAAGCCGCCGTCGACTAGGGGATAGCGGTTCCCGTCCGGCGCCGGTACCAAGATCCGCAGTGTGAAGGAGCGATAGTAGCCCAAGCCTTCCAGACGCTCCTGATTCAGGCGAAACTGGGCTTCGGGGAACTCGTTACACAAGGGCCCGATGACGCCGGGTTCGAGGAGCGGGTGCTGCCAGTCCACCGGCGCCGCAATCCCGCGTTCCTTAAGAAAGCGCTCCGACCCGCCGAGCCGGTGGGCGCGGACAGACTTCCGGACCTCGTCGCTGGTTACTCCGGCTCCGGCTAGTGCCGCTTCAATCGCGACCATGTCGGATAATTCGACAATCGGACTTTCGAGCGCAAACCCTGCCGCCGTCAGCATCCGAAACGTCCGCAGATACACACGGACATGCTCCAGCAAATGTGCCGTTTCGAATCGGAACGATCCCGTGTCGCGGCCAGCGGTGACGAGAGCAAACAACCTAAAGTGTGGCGAGTATCCGGGCACACTGAATGGCTGCAAGCGTATGACGCGGTGACTGGCGCACAGGCGAACCAGTCCTTCGGAACGTCGCCGGCGGCCAGCTTCGAGAGCTAGTGCAATGGTTGGATCGCCTAGCGCTTCCGCATTGCGAATGGCGCTCACGACGTTGTTCTGGCTCGTGCCCCCAAGCGTCGAGGTTGCTGAAAACGGGCAGACAGGCGAAAGATCCACAGCGAAAAACTCCGAAGCCGCCTGAAACGCCATTGAATCGAAGGCCATCAGGTCCCTGGCACTCACTGTGCTGGGAGCCATGAGAGGATCCTTTGCGGCCTGCGCCCGGATAGCGGCGACCTTAACTCCGGCTGCTCGCGTTCGGTAGACTTCCATCAAGAGCGATCGCAAGTCGCTCGCCGATAGCTTGCTCGCTAGGGCATCTACCAGTCCCGTCAATCCTAGTTCTCGTTCGATCCGGCGTACGATCTCCGGCGGCATCCGATCAGGATACCCGGATCCGCTCTGCGCTAGCAGTGGGGGCTGAGCGCCAATTTGCCGGTCCGGCCTAAATTTCTCGGGCTGCGCGCTGACGTTTACGAGGGCGCCATCGGACGATGGTGATTCCTCACGCCTTTAATGGTGGCACCAGCGTTTTCAGGAACTCGTGGGCTACACGGAACCCGCGTTTGTACTGTTCCGTGAAGTTTCCCTGCTCCATGGCGGGATAGTAAAACTGATCTTCATTCTCGATATTCATCGCGCCGCTGTAGCCGGCTTCGGAGAGCACCGAGAAGAAACCTTTCCAATCCACCGACCCATAGCCGGGTACGCGGAATCGCCACCAGCGCTGGTTATCCACCGGCTGAATGCCGGCACGCCGCACCACATGCCAGAGAATTTCGGTGTCTTTCAGGTGCACGTCGTAAATTTTGTCGACGAAATCGCGCGCCGCCTGTACCGGGTCCATGAATTGCCACACCAGGTGCGAAGGATCAAATTGCAGGCCCACGTGCGGCGAATTTTGGAACGCCTTAAAAAGCGCCTCCCATCCCACTGGCCCGGTAGCGATGTTCGGACCGCCGGCATAAGGCTCCCACAGAATCTTCACCTTGTGTTTCTCGGCCAGCGGGAAGTATTTCTCGGTGTAGACTCTGACGATCTCGTCGACTTGCTGCTGGAGCGGTTTTGAACGATCGGTCCCCGACTGTCCCCCGATCGCCGGAATCCCCATCTTCCCGCACAGTTCGATGCACTTCGCCGTAAAATCATTTTGCCGCTGCCGCTTCGCCGGGTCGGGGTCAATATGATTGCCGTCACAGGCCAGCGAAGACACATAGATTCCGGCCTTGGCGATCTTGGCCTTGACCGCGGCAATGCGGTTGTCGTCCAGCTGGTCGGGGTCGAGCCTAAGCTCCATACTGGTGAAGCCCTCGGCCTTGACGAATTCGAGATTCGCGTCGGAATACGCGCATAGAACCCCCAGCCTCGGCTTCCAGTTCGGATACGCGGGCCGCTGCGCCTGGGCGGCGACGGCGGCGGACACAGCGGTGAGAATGGTGCGTCTTGAGATAGCCACCGCTCGACAATAACCCGACCGAGGGGCCATTGCAACCCGCATTTGCGATACTATAAACCGAATTCAGGCCCCGAGCAGAGGTCACTGCCATGTTTCAGGTACAACGAACGCCCGAAGTCCACGACGTAGTAGTCATCGGGTCCGGAGCCGGCGGCGGCACGGCGGTCAAGGTCCTCACCGACCTCGGCCACAAGGTGACGCTGCTCGAAGCGGGCCCCATGCTCGATCCCAGCAAAGACTTCAAAGAGCACATGTGGCCCTGGGAAGTCGACCATCGCGGCGTCGGGCCCAATGCTGAAAACTATTTCGGAAAAGACATCTATCCGTTCGGTTATTTCCTCGCGCCCAACGGCTTCTGGGATCTCCCCGGCGAACCCTTCACCGTCGCCGAAGGCAGCTCATTCCGCTGGTTCCGCTCCCGCATATTAGGTGGCCGTACCAACCACTTCGGACGTATCTCGCTGCGTTTCTCGGACTACGATTTCAAGCCGCAACAATTCGACGGCCTGGGCACCGACTGGCCCGTCACGTACGAAGAGATGTCGCCCTGGTACGACAAGGCCGAGGAATTCATCGGCGTCACGGGCACTCACGAAGGCCTCCGCACTGCGCCTGACGGCAAATTCCTGCCGCCGATCGCGCCCCGCGTCCATGAGCAGCTCATCCAGCGCGCCGGGAAAAAGTTGAACATTCCTGTCATTCCATCGCGCATGGCCATGTTGACGAAGTCAATCAATGGCCGCGCTGCCTGCCATTATTGCGGCCAGTGCGGGCGCGGATGCCGGACCGCCTCGGCCTTCAGCTCCAGCCAGGCCATGATTTTCCCCGCCATGAAGACGGGGCGGCTCAACATCATCAGTGGCGTGATGGCTCGCGAGCTTCTGGTCGATAGCTCCGGCAAAGTCAGCGGCGTGTCGTACGTCGATAAAGCGACGCGCACCGAGAAGACCATCAAGTGCAAGGCGGTGGTGGTCGCAGCCAGCGCCTGCGAATCCGCTCGTCTGCTCTTAAATTCGAAATCGTCTCAATTCCCCAATGGGCTCGCGAATGGCTCCGGGCAAGTGGGCCGCAATCTCACGGACACTGTCGGCCACGCCGTCAGCGGCGTTATCCCCGCGCTGGAAGGCATGCCCCGTCATAATAGCGATGGAATCAGCGGCATGCACGTCTACGTTCCGTGGTGGGAGCTGGATAAGAAAAACAAGGATTTCCCCCGCGGGTATCACATCGAAATCGGCGGCGGCTTCGGCATGCCGCAGATTGGCACCTTCCGCAATGTCGCGGCGCGAGCGGAAGGCTATGGGACCAAGTTGAAGGACGACATTCGCCGCTACTATGGCAGCCAAGTCAACTTCTCCGGCCGCGGCGAAATGATTCCAAATGAGCACTCCTTCTGCGAAATCGACCCCGCGCAGGTCGATCAGTGGGGAATTCCCGTGCTCCGTTTTCACTGGCAATGGAGCGAGAACGAAATCCAGATGGTCAAGCACATGCACAAAACCTTCAAGGACTTGATCGAGACCATGGGCGGACACGTCACGTCGCCCGATCTGCCCCCAGACGCGGTGAAGGCGGTGTCGGTCGGCGGCGAGATCATCCATGAAGCCGGCACCTGCCGCATGGGTGATGATCCCAAGAGCAGCGTTCTTAATAAGTGGTCGCAGGCCCACGAAGTACCCAACCTGTTGGTGGTGGATGCCGCGCCTTTCAATGGCAACCCCGATAAGAACGTGACACTCACCATTGTCGCCAACGCCTGGCGCGCCGCCGCGCACCTCGCCGACGAAATTACGAAAGGAAACGTGTAGGTTATGGAAGACACTTCGCGCCGCGAATTATTCAGGATCATTGGCAGCTCCATCGTTCTGACGGCCGCGGGGTCAGGAGTCCTTTCGCCGGCCCTGGCACAGCACGTTCACGCCGAGATCGCAGCCGTAAAGTCGCTCAGCGGAGGACCGAATTACGTCCCGAAGAAATTCACGCCGCACAATTTCCTGACACTCAAGAAGCTGGGCGACATCATCATCCCCGGCGCTTCCGACGCGGGAGCCGCTGAGTTTATAGATTTCCTCTCCAGCCACAACGACGAGCTGGCCGCGATTTTCAATGGGGGCTTCGGCTGGCTCGATAACTACATGCAGAAGACCTACGGCGCAGATTTCCTCAACGCCGCCGCGGCGCAGCAAACCGAATTGCTCGACAAGCTTGCGTACGCGAAGAACAGAACGCCTGAAACCGCCCCCGGAGTACACTTCTGGACCTGGACCCGGAACATGGTGGTCGACGCCTACTACACCAGCCCCGCAGGCGTGAAAGACCTCGGGTACATGGGCAACGGAGCCATGAAGGTCTTCAACGTTCCCCAAGAGGCCGTCGATTACGCGATCAAACGCAGTCCCTTCGCCAACGAAGGTTAGTGAAGGTATCCCAACGCAGGAATCGGAACGGCCCCTTCATACTGCCAGTGAGCCGTGAGAGTGGCCTTGGCGCGACTTTCACAGTCGGGAGCAATGAAGGTTGGCTGGACACGTTCAAGCATGCTGCACGCTTTGTATCATTTGCTTTATTTGAATCACGGATCCTCTAGGACGGCCCGCCAAGGCTTCATGTGAAAGGAAGTACGGATTTATTCGAGAAAGAGTTTCGTTAATGAAAATACCTTTGTGAATGTGCAATCCCTGCTCGACAACACCAATCGGCAATGTGTCCGTATGGTACTGACAGACGCCACTCAAGGAAACATGTTTCTCGAAAAGCTGTTCCAGACCCCGCTCGTAGTCCAAGAGCTTCACGAAATTCTTTTCATTCCCGAATTCCCATGTCATATCGCCGGTTGCCCACAGTCCGCTAAAACCATCCCGCAGTGCTTCATGGACGGCATTTTCCAGCATTGCCAGCATTCTTTCACTATCAAATTGACCGTCCACCAAGTGACTTTCATCGGAGGACAGCACCAATGCGCCCCTTTCCAGCTCGCGCGCTAAATCTAGACCCGCGGCAGCGAGGTAGGACCGTATTCCGGTCATCATTGTGGGACTGTTGAGGTAGAAACAGCGCTTATTTTTCTTGAGGTTTTCAACAACGGCCGCAGCTAGCCCTCGAAAATGCCTGGCCGGCGAGCCCTCGTAGATCAAACATTGGTGTCTTGGTACTGCATCCATATTGTGATTTTAGACCGGAAATGGTCGAGGGAGTGCGGCCAGGAATGAGCCATCGAAGCAAGAAGCCCTCGATTAGGGCTATCAAATTCGCCACGAAGGCTTAGAGGGTCAGCGGCCACCCGTTCGCGATTACAACTCGTCTTTGCGCTGCTCCAGAGCCACCTTCCCGAGCCGAGCGCGTGTAAGAACTCCTAATCTCTGGAATGGCATCCACAAAGAGGCCCTGACTGCTCCCTCGGATATTGAGACCCGCGCCGATGTCTTTAGTCATTTATTTGCATGTCTTTAGAGACCGAATAGAAAATGGCTTCCTCATACATTAAAAAAATCGATTGGACGCGGTGTGACGCATACCGTAGACTGCAAAAGAACCTACATCTGCTTCCCGCCCGGTCTGCGGGAGACATTCCGTTAACAACTTGTGTTTCATGAGGGCACCGCGCCGCACCTTGGCCGCAGGTGTACCCAAGCGCCAGCGACGTAACTACCAACGTAGAGAGGAATCAATTATGGAAAATAGACTATCTTTCCCGGGCAAGCTGAGCCGATTGCGGGATCGCCTTCGGAATCCGGAATGGCGCCAATACGGCAAGATCCTAATCATGGGGAAATTGACCGGCGTCGGCCTGATCCTGCTGGCCGCGCTGCTGCTGAACCCCGATTTGATCGGCTTTCGGACCTTTGCCGCGGACCCAGTCTTGAAGGGGAACGACATCGTCAACCCCATCAACACCGTGTGGGTTCTGGTTGCGGCGTTCCTGGTGTTCGGTATGCAGGTGGGCTTCACCATGCTCGAGGCCGGTTTCTGCCGATCGCGCGAAACCGTTAACGTGCTGATGGAATGCGTGGTCGACACCTGCCTCTGCGGTCTTTTGTTCTACGCTTGGGGATTCTCATTCATGTTCAGCCATGGCAACGGCTTCATCGGCCTGAACTGGTTCTTCCTGCAAGGTGCGCCGCACACGTATGAAGGTACCGGCGTAGCGTTCCTGGCGTTCTGGTTGTTCCAGTTTGCGTTTGCCGACACCTGCTCCACCATCACCTCCGGCGCGATGATCGGCCGGACGGCTTGGGTGGGCGACCTGCTCTATAGCTTTGCGGTGTCGGGCTTCATCTATCCGATCATTGGCCACTGGGCCTGGGGTCCGGATGGCTTCCTGGCGACAATGGGCGCCGCGGGCTTCTTCCTGCCTTCGCTCGGCATGGGTTTCCATGATTTCGCGGGTTCGACGGTGGTGCATACCATCGGCGGATTTATCGCCCTGGCGGGCGCCATTGTCCTTGGTCCGCGCCTGGGCCGCCGCTTCAAACGCGACGGTGGTGGACCCATGATGCCTCACGATCTGACGATCGCGGCGTCCGGCGGCTTGTTGTTGTGGTTCGGCTGGTACGGATTCAACCCTGGCAGCACGCTCTCGGCCATGGACTTCGAAGGCATTGGGCGGGTTGCCGCCAACACTACGCTGGCTGCTTGCTCGGCTGGTCTGGCCGCGATGTTTGTCGCTTACATGATGAGCAAGAAATGGGACATGAGTTTCACCGTCAACGGCTTCCTGGCAGGACTCGTGGCCATCACTTGTCCCTGCTACTGGGTCAGCCCTACGGGTGCGATCTTGCTGGGAGCGGTCGCCGGCGTCGTCGTGGTCTGCGGGGTAGAACTGCTCGAGTACCTGCGCATTGACGATCCGGGGAAAG
>JADMIO011736241.1_pt1 | contig 12472 bp, 10 predicted proteins | sample 8958161 | NCBI WGS metagenome assembly JADMIO01 (sample SAMN16585339, study PRJNA669376) | soil metagenome | isolation source: Crop rotation soil | place: USA: Cullars Rotation, Alabama | collected 2011 | reverse complement strand
ACGAAGGACCAAACGCGGTAAAAAAAATCCGCGATGTGCTCGGCCCGACTGATCCATCAAAGGCCCCGCCGGGATCAATCCGCCGTGAGTTCGGCCAAACTGTGATGGTGAACGCCGCACACGCCAGCGACTCGCCCGAAAACGCCCAGCGCGAAATCGGGATCATCAAAGTCGGCGACAACACCTTCCAACGCGTGGTGGAAGCGTTCTATGGGAAATAATTTCGGGAACATTTCCTGAAAACAAAAGAGCGCCAGCATTCACCGGCGCTCTCTCTGCGTCTCCAGATTTATTACCGCCCCTGATACTTGCCGGCGATTGCCGCCACGAAATCACTCAGGTCCAGCACGAGGCTGCGAATGTCCTCACCCTGAATGTCCACGTCGGTCTTGAACGCGCCGACCATGCGCGCGCCGGCTGAAACGCCGCTCCGCCGCATTTCGTAGGTGAATACTTCCTTGCTGTCATCTTTCGCAGAGCCAACGACGCGCAACAGGGGCTGGCCGACGCCGTACAACCCCGCAAAGTAGCGCGCAGCGCCTCCGCCCTTGCTGTATTCGAGGATCTTATTTTCGAGTCGCAACACTTTCGCGCCGGGTTTGATCTCCGCCTCATTTGTCACAATGTTCGCGAAGATGCCGGTGGATTTGAGCGAGTTGGCTAATTCGATTGGCAAACGATCTTTCGCGATTGCGTGCGGTTGCTCCTCATCGGGTTGGAATTTTGCGACCGACTTCACAGGAGCGATGTAGAGCGTGTCGTAACCGTTGAAATTGAACCCCTCCGCGATCCAGCACTTCTCCATGTGCGGGTTGCGGAACACTCGCCCGCCGTTGGCCGTCGTCGCTTTGCCGATCTCGATATCACGTCCGTCAGCGGCGCGAAACCGCGAGGATCCAGCGGCGGTGCCCGTGGAAGTGGAAGAATCCGTCGTCGCACAGCCCGTCAGGATCAACACCGCGACGGAGGCAACACCAGCAAGAGTCTTCAGGTTGTTCATAGGCGACGTTGTTACTCGCCGCCATCTCTCCGCGCCAGCAGAAATCACGGTGTGCTTGCGCGCGCCGCAGCCCGCGTTGGGTTCAAATGGTTACCTCCTCAACCTGAAATACTGCTGTTGGTTCGTCGGTGTAATGAAGACTGGACTCGGCGCGGTCACTTGCTGCCACGTGCCGGTCACCGTCGGTGCCTGATCGAGGACGAAAGTGGAATCCGTCCAACCGAAGATGAATTGACCGTCCCATTTTCCGAGCCGCAGCGTCTGCGGTACAGCAGGCGGCAACATGTTGGCGATCAGTTCCAAATCAAAACTCACGTCCGAACTACCCGTGTCGTGCTGGTGAATCTCAACGGCGATCGTGTTCGTTCCGTTCACGAGACCTGTAGCTGGCAGCACTGCGCGGTCGACCTGATCATCGTTCGGCGCGTTCGGAATGCTCAGGTTCGTGGCGAGTGTCGCGTAGGTAATCGCTGTCGGAGGCTGCGGCATCGTTTGCGTGCGGAACACTTCGTTGCCGTTGATGTAAACCACGCCACCGTCGTCCCAGAGCAGCATCATGCTGAGGTTTGCAATCGATGTGACGTTCGAAAGAACGATCGTTTTTCGGAAATAGAACGTGGGCGTGAATACGCTGTTGATCGTTCTGCGCATGCGGCCGGAGAGATTTTCATCGTTGTCGCCGAAGCCCAGTTCAGCGATGCCGTTCGACCAGCCCGTGTCGTTGTAGCCCGGCAACCGCCACGCAGACCCGAGGTCGATGCCGTCATCGCTGTATTTCCATCCGCTGCTGTTGCTCGCGAGGCACGTGATGGGTGGAGGCGCGGGCGAGAGCGAGGCGTCGCTGCGGAAGAAGTACACATTCGTCGGATTCACAAGCGGCGCACCTGATGGATTCGAAAGGCGGAATCTCAACGCATCGTACGCTTGCGCATTCACGCCGGTCGCCCACGCGAGCGTTTCTCCTGGAGCGAAAGTCACAGTTCCATTCGCGACAATTCCAGATGAAGCTTCGTAAGCGTAATTAACACTGACGCTGTGCGCGGCCGGCGCGCTGAGCCGCACAGGAACTCCTTCCGCCGCCCGCATCACATCGCGTTGCGTAAATGTCGCGCAGGAAATTTGGCCGGCAGGTACTGAGCCGGTGAACACCACGTTGCTGAGCGTTGTGATTTCGCCGCGCGTTGGATTCTTCAGTCGAACGGTCACTGTTGGCTCCGTTTGTAGATTGAATCCGGCGGGGAAAATCCGTTGTACCGTTTCGCCAGCAGGAAAAATCACAACGCCAGTCGAAAGCACTCCGGAGGAGCCGATGAATTCATATCCCACAGTCACCGTGTTCGTGGTGAACGAACTCAGCCGCACCGGAATTCCCGCGAAGATGCTGCTCATCGCGAACTGATTCGTTCGGAACGCGATGCCGATGCCGACTGCTGCGTCGGGTGGCGTGGTCATCCAATGCGAGAGCCGCCAGCCGTCAGCACTCGGGTTCCAGATTTGATTGCTCGGGTGATACACGTTCGGCTGGCTGAGATAATTGCTGCGAATGTCCATTTGATTGGAACGGTAATACCAGCCGTTCGCGTCCGTGCGCCACGTCATGCCCCACACGTCGCGATAGTTGTAGATGAAGATTGAGTTCGTCGGTTCCAGGAACCCGTTCAATCCCGAGCCGATCGTCGGATAATTGTCACCGAAGCGCGTGCCAATCGAATTGCCAAGACTCAACATGCGATCCGCGTAGCAAAGCGGGCTGTTGTTGCCCGTGCTCCAGCCGCATTCGAGTCCCTGACCGCTGTTCATCAATACGCTGTCGATCGAGGTTGCCACCCGCCCGCCGCCAGACCACGCATGCGCCTCGTGCATCGCCGACTCGACCCAGCAATTGGTGACCGCCACCGTGCCCGCACCGCCTGATCCAGAATCCATCGCGTCGTCCTTTGCGAAGCCGACCAAACTGTTGATCAAAATGTGCGTGCCTTCCGTAAAATAAATCGCGTCGTAATCGCCATCTGCGATCGCCGCAGTAACCACTCCATCATCGTTCGGGAATTCGATGACTGCGGAGTGATTCACGATGATCGTGCCGAGGACGTATTCCCCACCCGTGATCGCGCGCTGCCACAAGGTGTGATCGAGCGTCAGGTCGGAGTTGTAACCATTACCCATCTGGCCCGCGCTATTGATGATGGCGCTGTTGGTCAGACGCGCGACGGAATTGGACCAGATGTAGAGAACGGGCTGTTGTGATTTGTGACTGGAACCCGGGCTCGGAAAACTCCAACCAGTGCCGCCGCCGCCGCCCGCGAAGATCGCACCATTCGCTTCGAGCAACGCCGTAGCGCCGCGCATCACGAAACCACCCCACGCACCCGCCGGATTTTCGGGAACAACTACATTCGTCGCAGTAAAAATGACCGGCTGATCCACCGTGCCGTTGATGAACACATGGCCGGTGTTCGTGACGTTCACCAACGGATTTGCTTTCACGATCGTTCCCGCGCCGATCGTGAGTGTCATGCCCGCGGGCACGGTGAGGCTACCATTGAGGTGAATGCGCGAATTCGCCGGCCACACTTCGGACGCGGCAAGCACGCCGGACTTCGTCGTCCACGTTGTCGTTGAGTCGATGTTGATCTGCTTGTTTGTTTGAAGCGATTGAATCGACGCGTTGTATGCAAGCGGACCTCCCAAGGTCTGCGGCGGAAGGAAACCGGAGCCGACGCCACGGCGAACTTGAACGGGAGTCGATTCAAATCCCGGCGCGGTCACGAAACCATTCACGCGCAATTCATTCCCATCCGGCTTCTCGATCCAGGCCACAACCGGGATCGGCAGGTCCTGCGGATATTGCTGTGGCACAATCAGTTTCATGTGTCCGCCCGCGAGTTCCGCCGCCGTCGAACTGATCGGCGGATAAGGCAGCCATTGAATCAGCCCGCGCTCGGGATCGCCGCGCTGTGAGGACTGGATCACGAATTGCACCTGCCGATTCGTCACGGCGCTGGTCAGCGTATTCGTCCGCGTCACGACGATGTTGTGATAGTCCATCTTCGTTACGACGTTCGTGATGTCCGTGGGCACCGGCGTCCCATCAAGCCACACGCCATACGTGTATCCCGGCGCAGTCGGCACCCAGAACGACGCTGTGTCGGTCAGAACTTGTTGGTCCGTGACGCCGCTGACGGTCAAGGGCGCCTGTGCGACGACAGAATTCGTGGTGAACAGCAGAGCGAAGACGAGCAAGAGCGCGAATCGTTGGATCATGCAGCGTGAAGAATACGCGCGGTTGGTGAAGGGCGAAAGTGGTTTCTCTTACCGAGCGCGTTCAAGAGCCGGTCCGGGATTGGCGAAACTTTTTGAACCATTCGTTGGAAAGACGTTCGCCTTCGAGGATTTCGGACGGCTTCATTTGCTTCTTCAAATCATCCAGGCAATCGCGGATCGTCCACTTTGTTTTCATGTCTGCGCTCCCTTGAGTGAAGAACCGCGCGAGGTCGAGCCACATCAGAGCTCGGATGCGGTCCTTCGCAACGCCGCGTCCAAGTCCGTAGTTAACGCCGAGGTTGAACATCGCCTTGGAGTCACCTTGTTCTGCGGCGAGACCGTACCATTTATTTCCCTCCACTGGATTTTCCGCCACACCCAACCCGAGATCGTAAAACATCCCAACGCTGGTTTGTGCGAAGGCAAAACCCTGGTCGGCTGATTTCCTGTAAAGACTGAGTGCCTTCGCAAAGTTCGTCTCAACGCCGAGCCCGTGATGATACAAGCTGCCGAGGTTGTTCTGCGCAATCATGTCGCCCTGGTCCGCCGCGAGTTGATACCACTTCGCCGCCTCGGCGTAATCACGTTCGACGCCTTGCCCGAAATCGTAGGCCACACCGAGTTCCCGCTGTGCGGCGGGATTTCCGTTGGCCGCGCTTAGTTTGATTTCCTCCAGCGATGGACGTTTCTCCTTTTTGGCGGGAGCAGTCGCGCAACCGCAGACGGCGACACAAACGGCGAACAGAAGCGCTTTTGAAAAGTTCATGCGTCGCGCGGCTTATGCCACAAACGCCCGACCCATGCCGCTGAAATCTCTCGCCACCGCGCGTCAACCGAGCCGCTGGTTCTTATTCCACGGCTGAAGAACCGGTCCCGTCGATCGAGGACACATTCGTCTTTTGCGCGGCAGATGGCGGAAGAAAAAGTACAGCGGCGCGCAGATCACTCCGAAAGAGAAGATCAGCAGAATCCACACGATTTTCGCGCCGACTTCTTCTTCGTACTTGGCGCAGTCGAAAAGCATCCAGACCCAGAACGCCAACGCACAGAGAGCAATCGGGAAAAAGAACAGCCCGCCCATGTCAGCCAGCAGGATGGCGGCAAACTGATGCATTATATAACCTCTGCGCGCGTCACGCCGGAGCCGATGGCTTCACTGAAGTCGCCTTCTTCGGCACGAGTTTTTGCGTGGGATAATCCTTAACCTTCTCGCCGCGCGCTCGCAAGGACTCAGCGATCGCGGGCTTGTGATCCTCCGCGCCGGACTTCAGCGCGACTTTCAAACTGCGCAGTGACGTCTCGCCAGGAATCCGCTGCAACGCTGCACGCGCATCTTCTCGCAGGTTTGGATTGTTGAGCAGCAACGAAATCATCGGGACAGCATCACTGTCGCCGATCTCGGAAAGCATCCACACAAACTCACGGCGCACGTTCATGTCGCCGGTTGCGAGCAGCAGAACGAGTTCTTTCGACACCGTCTTTGCTTCGTCATCGCCAGCAGAAGGGCGTCCGGCGTAGCGAACGACTTTCCACAAAGCTCGTTTCGCTGCGCGCGCGACTTCCTGTTCGCCGGTAAACATCAGCTCGGCGAGTCCGCGTACGGCCGGTGCGCCAGCATTGCCGGCCGCTTGCCACGCACTGCCGCGTGTCTTCTCGTCGCCGTTCTTAATCTGCTCGATCAATTCTTTCGCGTTCATGATTTCAAATCTTTCGAAGTTCTTCAGAGGACGTACGGCCAACGTTGCGGCCGGCTCATCATGCGATGCGCTTCGGCATCACCGATGATCTCACCTTTGGCGTGGTCCCATTTAAGTTTGCGATCGAGCACGAGGGACATGTTGCCGAGCACCGTAAGGTTCGCGACCGCGACGGCGGCCTCGATGTTCATGATCGTTTTCTTGCCGGTCTTTATTCCGTTGAACCAGTCGTCGTGGTGGCCGGGACTTTTGTAAACATCCACTCCGCCGGGCTTGGCGGCGAACTCAACGGCCTTCGGCTCCGTATAGACCTGGTTGTCGCCGACCCACACGATGAGCTTGTCTTTGTCGCCGTGGTAGACGGCGCCATAGCCGTCTCGAATGCCTTCTTTCTTTTTTCTGGTTTCATCGAAGTAAGGAATTTTTTCGCCGGGCTGCGACCAGACGAGTGTCCAGTCGGGATTCTTGAATTGATACGTGACCTCCATGTCCATCGCGGTGTCCCAAAGACCTTTCGTGGGCAACGTGCCTTTCGCTTCGATCGTCGCGGGGCCGGTGTGATCGGCGTTCATGAAGTACATCGCGTTGCTCATCACGTGCGCGCCGCGATCGCGGATTTGTCCGCCACCGGATTCCATGATCCAACGGAACGTGCCGTGGCAGTAACGCTGGTTGTAAGGACGCCACGCGAGTGGACCGAGCCACAGGTCCCAGTCGAGCTCCGGCGGCGGTGCGCTGTCGGCGACGGGTTTGTCGTCCGACGGACTGGGATAATGCCAGCACGTCACCTTATGAACTTTGCCGAGCATTCCGCTCGCGATGTAACGATGCGCGGCGTAGGCCTCCGGCTGGGAACGCCCCTGCGAGCCGACCTGCACGGCGATTTTGTTCCGCTTGGCCGCGCTGATCATCGCTTTGCCTTCTTCGATGGTGCAGCACGCGGGCTTCTCGACGTAAACATGTTTGCCGCACTCCGCCGCGTGAACCATCTGCACCGCGTGCCAATGATCCGGCGTGCCGATCACAACGGCGTCGATGTCCTTGCGTTGAATCAGGTAGCGATAATCGCGATACACTTCGGCCTGAGCACCGGCAGTTTTCCATGCACCAGCGAGACGTTTTTCATCCGCGTCGCAAACAGCGGCGATGTTCACCTGCCCGCTGCTCATGCGCTTCACCATCTCGCGCAAATGAAACCCGCCCATGCCACCGACACCGATGTGGCCGAGCGTGATTCGATTGTTCGCCCCGAAGACGCGCGGGGAAACGATCTGCGGCAAGCCGAGCGCGGTCGCGCCGGCAATCAGGCCGGTCGTCTTCAAAAAACTCCGGCGGGTGGTTTTGGTGAGTTCAGGTTTCATGATTTCGAGAGCAGTTGAACAATCGATGCGCGGTGCAGCAGCGGCAAAAGAAATGCGCCCGCGCTGGTCGGAAATGGAAAACAAACTTTTGCGTGGCGGCGGGAGGTCCGAGAGCGGACGTCGCCGTTGCTACGTGGCCCACGCGTGCGTGAAGCGCCCGCAATCTGCGGAGCTTCGGTCTCATTATGGCAGTATTCGTCGGCGCGACACGCGCGCCTTTGATTGAAATCAACGTTCGACGGAAGCAGTCCTGACTATCACTTCAAGCTGTTGCCATCTCGTTCGAGTCGCTCACCACGCCGTCATCTTCCACGCGCTCCTGGATTTCGCGCGCGGCTTCGAGCGTGCGGTGCGTGACATCAGCAACCGCGCCGGTGCCGTTCACTTCGATGAGTAAACCAGCGTCGCGATAAAATTGAATGACCGGCTTGGTCTGCGCGTGAAATGTCTTCAGCCGCGCAATCACTGTTTCGGCTTTGTCGTCGTCCCGCTGATAGAGCGGGCCATTGCACGCATCGCACAAGCCGGGCTTTTGCGGCGGCTTGAATTGCAGGTGATACGGCGCCTGGCACGTCCGACAAATCCAGCGACCGGAAAGACGTTGAACAATTTCTTCATCCGGCACGTTTAAGTGAATCGCGCCAGCCACGTGGCGATGTGTGGCCGAAAGAATTTCACCGAGCGCTTCCGCCTGGTGAAGCGTGCGCGGGAAACCATCCATGATGAAACCATCACGCGCGTCACTGCGGCTGAGACGTTCCTCGACCATCGCGTCAGTCACGTCGTCGGGCACGAGTTCGCCACGGTCCATATAGGTCTTCGCGAGTTTGCCGAGCTCGGTTTGCTTCTTGAGATTTTCGCGGAAGAGATCGCCGGTCGCGATGTGCGGAAGCTCGAGCTGCTTTGCAAGCGTGACGGCTTGCGTGCCTTTGCCGGAACCCGGAGCGCCGATAAGCACGAGGTCGAGTGCGACGGGCGGAATCGCCGGCACCGGACGGCTCATGCGCGTGATGAGGTGCCCCACTTCGGCGCAAGAGGCGGGCACGAAGTTCCGCTGCCGAATGCGGCTCAGCGTTTCGTTGAGTGTCACACTGACCTGCGTCACGTCGCATTCGCCATTCACGATCACGACGCGCTGCGTGTGCTGGTAATAGTCGAGCAATGGTCCCGTCACACGATGGAACACACGCAGACGCGCGCGCGCGATCTGCGGCGTGTCATCTGCGCGGCGAGTAAGGTGTTCGCCTTTGCACTTATGTTCGGGACACGAAGTGAACGGATGATAGATGCGACGGAACGACGCCCGGCATTCGGCGCACACTTCGCGACCCGCAATGCGGTTGAGAATTTCTTCGTCACTCACATCGAGATAAACGACGCCGTCGAACTTGCGACCGAGCGAAGTGAAGAGGTCGTCGACAAACTTCGCCTGGTACACCGTGCGTGGAAAACCATCGAAGAGAATACCCTGCACCGGCGCCGTCTGGCGCACACGTTCCTCGATCATGGCGTCGACGACCTCGTCAGGAACCATCTCGCCTTGAGCCATGTATTTGCGGGCGATAATGCCGAGAGCGGTTTGCCGGTCGAGGTGCTCGCGGAACAAGTCACCGGTGCAGAGATGAAGCAAATTAAAACGCGCGCAAAGCTGGGCGGTATGTGTGCCCTTGCCGGCGCCCGAAGGTCCGATCAACGCGATATTCATGAGGCTATCCGTTCATCCCGACTCAAACGCAGTCGGTCGAGGGCCGCTCAACTCCGATTGCCGAAAACAAAAACTTTCTTGCGTGGAAGTTCCGCTTGCCGCGTGCGCCCCAACTCGTTATCCAGCGCGCATGACCTCCCGTGAAGCGCTCATCGCGCTGAACATGATCGAACACGTCGGCCCGGTGCGGCTGCGCCAACTCATCGAGCATTTCGGCAATGCGGCAGCGATTCTCAGTGCTTCGCGAAGTCAATTGCTGGCCGTGCGCGGGATTGGAGCGGAGATCACAGATGCTATTTTGAGCTGGGAGAAAGACGTTGATCTCGCAGGCGAGTTGAAGCGGTGCGAAGAGTTCGGTTGCCACGTCGTGACGCAGGAGGATGAAAATTATCCCGAGTTGCTTCGCCAAATCTACGACCCGCCTATCGTGCTTTACGTCAAAGGCGATTTGCGCACCAGCGATAAGAACGGCGTAGCGATCGTCGGCTCGCGGCAAACCACTTCGTACGGAATCGAAGTCGCGCGGAAGTTCGGTTATCAACTCGGCTATATCGGCGTGACGGTCGTGAGCGGCGGCGCCCGTGGCATCGACACCGCGGCGCATCAGGGAACGTTGAGCGCAAAAGCGAGAACCATTTGCGTGCTCGGCACGGGCATCAACATTGTGTTTCCACCAGAGAACAGCGAGTTGTTCGAGCGCATCGCGGCGAGCGGCGCAGTAATCACGCAGTATCCGTTCAATCGCAACGCCGACAAACAATCGTTCGCCATCCGCAACCGCATCGTCGCGGGAATGACACTCGGCACTGTGGTGGTCGAAGCCAACATGACCAGCGGCGCGTTGATCACAGCGAACTTCGCCACCGAATACGGGCGGCAAGTGTTCGCGGTTCCAGGTCGCATCGATTCGCCACGAAGCAAAGGGTGTCACGAACTGATCAAGAAAGGCGCGAAGCTCTGCGAAGGCGCGGAGGACATCTTGAGCGAGTTCGAATATTTGTTTCCCGCCACCAACCGTCCGCCCGCGCCGAACGAAACCGGCATTCTCCCGACACTCACGCTTTCCGAAAACGAGCGGCGCGTTTATGACGCGCTGAGCAATGAGCCCACGCCAATCGACGATGTAATTCGCCACAGCAGTCTTCCCACTTCAACTGTGTCCGTGGTCTTGCTGAGTTTGGAAATGAAACGCATCGTTCGGCAGATGCCAGGTAAGCTCTTCGTGAGAAACACGGGCAGTCGAAGCGGCTAACGCAACTCTTCGTATGCCGTTCCCCGAATTCCGTTCCGGGTTTCACGGGCTGCCGCAACGTATTTCTACGAATTGTTTTCAGGACACTTCTGTCCTCTAATGTGGCAGTGATGACTCGGGAAAAATCCTCGCGTGGCTTGTGGGCGCGTTTCATGACGTGTCTGTGCGCAGTGGCGCTCGTAAGCGCAGCGACAACGGCGCACGCATTGACAACGGTGCAGTTCGCCAGCGTCAACACGGCCCTTTCAAACGAAGTCGCGAGCCTCGGCTCACTCCCAAGTCCCACGAAGAAGGATCTCGCGCGACTCCACACGCTGGTGCGAGCTGCCGCGGTTTTGACCAATCCCGCAACGGAGGACACGAAGGCATTGCGGTCCTTGCTCAGCCTTCTGAAGACAAACAATTTCCCGGATTATGCGCCCATGTTAAACGAGGTGGGCACCAATCTCGTGGCGAGCTACAACAAACGTTTTAATTTTGCTGCAGCGATCATCCCGGAGCTTCCCGAATCCAAGGACGCGACACTCGCGGAAAAACAACTGAAAGGCCTCACAAACATTGTCGCCAAATTGAATGCGGCGGATCGTTCCAGCAAGATTGCCGCATTGCTCGGCACTGCCGAAAATCGGCTGGAAGTCCTGCTCACGACAATGGCGCGTGCGCTGGTTCCGATTTTCCCGAGCGACCTGAGCCGGAATACGATTTCAGCGAAAATCAACGGCATCAACATGCGCGTGAGTCGCGATCACGCGACGGACAATATCTTCACCGTCACTGCTACGGAGACGAACTTCTCCATCTACATCAAGGCCGTTGACGGCACGACGAGCAGCGAAACGGGCGGACGCGCATTGATTCTTTCGCTCCCGAATGTCGTGAATGGATTAGTGCGCTACCCGATTCCGGACCAGGCACTGGCGGAATATCACACGGGCGTTTATAGCGGGAATGAAACGGTAGCAACTGCTGAGGCGGGTTCAGTCTTTGTAAGCACGGAGGGCAACGAAATCTTCGGCTTCTTTACTGCGACAGGCCCGAACCTTACGATCATTTACGGGCGTTTTCGGCTGGATCTTCCAACGCCTTAGCTGCCTTCGCTGAAAAACAAGAAGGACTCGGAGCCTAAACTCCGAGTCCTATCGAGCAACCAACAGAGAATTACAGCGAGTGGCCGGTGATGTTACACGCGACCTTGGTATCGACATCAACCAAAGTGTACGTGCCGCCCGCGGGGCAAACCGGAGTTTCGCGGATATAGCTCGTCGCGCCGACGAGGTTACCCATTCCGACGGCGGCTGAACCCGTCAGTTTGGCTTCCAAAGCATACGTCGCCTTCGCGCCATCAATCTGGCGGAGGTTGTTGATGCAGGCATTCGTCTGGCTGCTCTGACGAGCCTTGATGAAGTTCGGAATCGCGATTGCGGCCAAGAGACCGATGATCGCGACCACGATCATAATTTCCACCAGTGTGAAGCCCGCTTTGCGGTTGTTCTTAAGTTGCATAGTTGTTGTGACCTTTCTGACTATCGCGGCAGGGGTCCCGACACAGGCAGGTTTAAACATGACTGAATGGACCCGCGATATTGCCTGTGCCAACCGCTCTGGCGAGACTTAGCACCGTGGGTGCCACGCTGGCGCCCGCATGACCTCAAGTGGGAGGAGTCGTTTGTTGTCCTCAATTAAAGCTGGCGTGTCCTGAATTGTAGTCTTCCGAGACAGGACTCCACGTGGCAAACACTCGCAGGCTGGACGAAAATTGGTTTTGCCGCCACAACTTCGCCCCGCATGAAGACCAATCCCGTCCGCCAGAAACTCAAACGCGGCGAACCAGCCATCGGCACCTGGCTCACGCTGCCGGATCCGTTTTCTGCGCGGCTCATGGCACGCATGGGGTTTGATTGGCTGACGGTGGAACTCGAACACACGCCAACCACGATGGAGAGCGCGGCGAGCAAGTTTGCGCTGATCGCCGAATCCGGCTGCGTCCCACTCGTGCGCATTCCATGGAACACCGGGGAGAACATCAAACGCGTGCTCGACACCGGCGCGTGGGGAATCGTAGTCCCGATGGTCAACTCGCGCGCCGAGGCCGAAGCAGTTGTGGAGGCAGCGCGTTATCGTCCAATCGGGAAACGATCCATCGGCGGATCATTTGCCGCGCCAAATTTTCATACCGATGCCGGCACTTATTAC
>JADMIO010647637.1_pt1 | contig 12472 bp, 9 predicted proteins | sample 8958161 | NCBI WGS metagenome assembly JADMIO01 (sample SAMN16585339, study PRJNA669376) | soil metagenome | isolation source: Crop rotation soil | place: USA: Cullars Rotation, Alabama | collected 2011 | reverse complement strand
GGTCGAAGGGGACCGGTCGTTTCCGATCCTGATTGGATTGTTTGAAGCCACCAGCATTGATCGCCGTGTCAAAGGGGAAATCTCTCACCGCCCGCTGACTCACGACCTGGTCAAATCCAGCATCGAAGCCCTTGGCGGAGAATTGCAGGATGTGGTGATCCACACGCTGGAAGACCACACGTATTTCGCATCTCTGCGAGTCAGCAAGGATGGCGAATTGATCGAAGTGGATGCTCGCCCCAGCGACGCGGTGGCCCTGGCCGTTCACTATGCCCCGCACCTGCCGATCTACGTCGCGTCGGAAGTGCTGGATGAAGCGGCTGGATGAACCACGAAGGACGAACAGCATCCTTCGTGATTCCATCCTGCCAAAAGTCTTACGACTCAGACTCATCTGGTATTGCAGCTTGTCCGTCGATCGGCGGGGAAGGGTTGGGATGGGGATCTCCCAGTCCAATCCACGCAGGCATGATCAGCGGTGGCATCCAGCCCGCCTTGTAGGCGCTGATCAACGCGCCGATCACAAGTGTTCCAATGCTCCACGAGAACGCCGCCATCGCACCTCGACCGACGACGGCTCCCGCGGATCGAAATCCTGTGGCTGCCAGGCTGTATCCCAGGACAGAAGTCGTTCCGACAAACCCAGCCCAATAAGACCGGCTGCGGCTGATCTGAGCACACAGCAGGCAGACGCCAGCCAGCCCCGTCACGTAGAGCAGTCGCCAATGCTGCGGCACTTCCATTGCCGTCGGAAGCACCATGACCAGGAATGCACTCACAGCGAGCGACCACGAACACACCGGCCGCAGCAGGAAAGCGAGTCGATCTTTCATCGTCAGGCTTAACAGAAGGCTTGCAAGCAGCATTACGTGGTAGCAGATCGTTGCTCGATAGGCTGCCAGCAGCGATTGAGGCAACAGCATCCACAGGCCGCACGTCATGACGGCCGTGGCGGCGAGAGTCACCGCCGCCGACTGGCGAATGATGCCTGAAATCACCAGGACGGTGCTCACGAGCAGCATGGGAATCGGTTGCAAAACAAACGTGGTCTGGTCGATCGTCTGCGGGCCGACAAAGCTCAGGACGAGGATCGAACCGAGCAGGCCATAGCTGGCTTGAGGCACCTTTCGCAAACAAGCCCAACCATAAAGTCCGATCAGCATGAGCGTCGTCAGCCAGATCGGAGAACCAGCGGCTGCGGTCAGCCGCGATACGAAATCGAGCGACGTCAACGTCGTTCCCCATGGCCAGGCGACCAGCAAAAGCAGGGGTGTTGACACCATCACACGGCGGACCAGCCGGCGATTGCCACTGGCAAGTCCTGCCTCCAGGATCAACAGTAAGACGGCGAGCACAAAAGGAGCGACAAAGTAGGGGCGCCAGATGGTGTCGAGGACGATTCCCGTCCGACTTTCCGCCGAGAACCAGATGGGACCGGTCTGGCTGAAGGTGAGCGACAGGGCGTACGATCGCAGGATGACGGCACCACCGATGAACCCAAACGCGGTCCACGGAAACCAGGGCCATGCCCACGGCGTGCCATTGTTTGCCGCGTAGCTTTGTCCGCGCCTGACGGCTGGCAGCAATGTCAGGCACAGCAGGGCCGCGACCTGTGGAAACAGGAACACTGTCCAATCAAGCGACTGAGGTTTGCGGGGGTGAAGCTCGGGAGAACACCACCACGGCGTCACATAGAACAGCACTAAAAAGAGCAGGAACGGAATTCGGAAGGCCCATCCCAGCCTGATTCCTGCACCCCGCAATACGCACTCAAAGATGAAGATGGAAAACGCCAGGCCAAATGCCAGCAGCGCAATAGCTCCCGTCGAAGATTCCATCTTCACAAACAGATCATCAGCACTGACCGAAACCGCCAGGAACATCAGCAGGAGCAGCAGGAAGATCGATCGAGCGTCGTCCCAGACTCGACCCCACCGGACAATCATCACACCAACTGCTGCCAGGACAGAGGTGTAAACCGCCAGCACGCCCATCATCACCCAGCAGTTGATCGTTCCGATTTCCAGTTGCCCGTAACTGGTGCGCACGGCATACAACATCAACAAGGCACTGATGAAGTAGAAAGGATTGTTAGTCCACAGCCAATGGACGACCGACGACCTCGAGTTTCCCATGGTCCGCCTCCGAAAAAGAGAGAAATGAATACAGGCGGGACGGCAAAGAAATGAGGAAACACCGCCCCGATGCTCGCATTATAGGCAAGGGGCGGGCGAGGGAAGTCCGTGTCCAGTTCGCGTAAGCCAAATCTGAAAGCCTTGATGTCGGAGCCGATCGACGATTCTCGTCGTTCGATCACGCGTCGCCAACGTTCGGGCATGCCGGCATAGCGGCGGAATAGATGTCTTCCAAGGGAAGATTTACGTAGGCGTCGTTCTGCAGAAAGAGCGGCATGACCGGAAGAAGGTCTCCGATAGCGAGTGGTTCCAAAAATGCCGTGGGGCGACCCGCCTGATAGGCGGCAAGGACCAGCGGCTTCGCAGATGTCGTCTGGTAAGGCACGTCGTCGTAGCTGCCCCAGATCTCGGTGTGCAGTCACATGAACGAGGTTTAGACCGAGTTGTCATCTGGGCACAGTCAAAAACCGAAGTTCATTTGATTCGAGGTCCAGAATCGCGACCGAGAACTCATCGGCTCGGTGCAGAGCCCCCGGATTGATCCGGCGGATTGAGTCAACTTGGACGTCACCTCGGATGTGTGAATGGCCCGAGAAGATGTAGTCCGGGTTCGCGGCCTGGACTCGGCGAAGATCCGCGGTCAGGTGGCCATGCACCAGGCCGACTCGTTTTCCGCCCAGTGAAACGACATCGCCCCAGCCCAGGCATGTTACCCCGAATTCGGTGGCTGCGGACTGCAGATGCGGAACCATGTCTGAGTCGTGGTTTCCGAATACAAAGTAACAGGGAAGGATTGAGCAGGCTTCGACTATTGGTGGGCTGGCCAGGTCGCCACAGTGAAGAAGCGCTTCGGCTCCCGCGGTCCGAAGGATCTCGACGGCGACTCGAGTTCGCTGCAGCTTGTCGTGACTGTCGGACAGGATCCCGAGTCGCATTTTGAATCTAAAGAACCGGGGGACTTGCGTCCCTCCGCTTAGAAAGGCCAGGGGGAAGCTCGCTATTTCCCCAGCTTTTCCTTGAACAGCTTCTGCATGTCGCCCCAGCTTTTTTCGTCGGCTTCTTTGTTGTACTTCAGGCCTTCCACGTTGTGGCTGTCGGCTTCGGCAACTGTGAAGCTGTGCTTGGCGCCGGCGTAGTTGATGAACTCGTACTTCGTGCCAGCCTTGTCGAGGGCTTCGCGGAACGACTTGATCGCCGTGTCGGGGATGAACTTGTCGTCCGCACCATTGCAGATCAGGATCTCGCACTTGACGGCCTTGGCCTGTTCGGGCGTCGGTGTCACAAGGGCACCGTGAAAACTGGCGATAGCCTTCAGATCGGTCCCGACGAACGCCAGTTGCTGGACCGTTGAACCCCCAAAGCAGTAGCCGATCGCCGCAAGCTTTGTCTTGTCGCACTGAGGCTGTGACTTCAGCACGTCGAGTGCCGCCAGTCCGCGCTTGCGCCAGTCTTCGACATTGCTGCGCACCTTGCCGGCCATTTGCCCGGCATCGGTCGGATGAGTCAGAGTCTTGCCTTCGCCGTACATGTCTGCGGCGAACGCAACATAACCCAGCTTGGCCAGCATCTCGGCTCGGCGTTTTGCGTAGGCATCCAGTCCCCACCACTCATGCACAACCAGCACACCCGGACGCGGTCCATCGGTTGAATCGTCCCATGCCAGGAACCCGCGACAATCAAGGTCCCCGTGCTTGTAAATGATTTCCTTCGTCTGCACGGCGGCCTGAGCCGATGCAGCCATCATCAACACTCCCAATCCAATCGCTGCCGAAATCCTCATGACGTCGTCTCCTGCAGATGTTTTCGTATGACACAGGCCCCTGACCAGAATGTTAGCTGGTGCCTGCAGCGATTCAACAATGTGGCGGGCGTCGGATATCGGCTTTGAATCGTCAATAGCCGCCAACCGCAACCTTGGGCACATCAATCGCCGGCAGCACCAGCCGCTTTCGGCATTCATCCAGGATGTCTGCCGTTCGACTGGCTCCGCAACGCGTGACACCCAGTTCCTGGACGGCCAGCAGGCCGTCGAAATCTCGAACGCCACCGGCCGCCTTGACCTGTACAAATGGTGGCGAATGCTTTCGCATCAGTTTCAGATCGTCATGAGTCGCACCGCTTGACCCATATCCCGTCGACGTCTTGACCCAGTCGGCCTTCAGTTCGCCACAGATCTCGCACAGGCGAATCTTGTGCTCGTCCTTCAAGTAACAGTTCTCAAAGATCACCTTCACTTTTTGTCCGCTGGCGTGAGCAACATCGACGACGCTGCGGATATCCTCGCGCACGTAGTCCCAACGGCCGCTGAGCACCTGGCTGATGTTGACGACCATGTCCAGTTCCTGGCAGCCATCCACGAGAGCCTGCCTGGCTTCTGCCAGCTTGACGGCCGTGGTGTTTGCCCCATGAGGAAACCCGATCGTTGTGCTCGGCTTGACCGTTGAACCATGCAGCAAGTCGGTGCATCGCGCCAGGTAGTACGGCATGATGCAGACACTGGCCACGTCATAGGCGGTCGCCAGTCGACATCCCGCTTCCAGATCGTCCACCGTCAGCGTGGGATTCAAAAGCGAGTGATCGATCATCTTGGCCATTTGTTCGTACGTGAACGCCATCGTCTTCATTCCAATATTTCGATACAGAACCGGGGGCTTACGCCACCTCGCTCGGAGGGAAGTCAGAATTGGGATTCATCCCACAACAAACTGTTTCAAGTAGTTCGAACTCTGCTGCAGCGATTCCTTGCGAAGATCCAGCGTCGCTTCGTAGGCTCGATCTTCGACTTCAACACACACCGGCCCGCGATAGCCGACGTCCGTCAGCACGCTGAAGAACTGGCCCCAGTTCACGTCGCCCAGTCCCGGCAGCTTTGGTGTGTGATACAGGTTCGGATGCGCCATGATGCCGACATCATTCAGCTTCTGTCGGTCCAGTCGCACATCCTTCGCGTGAATATGCACCAGTCGATCGGCGAATTCGCGAATTGGTTGCAGATAGTCCATGTGCTGCCAGATCATGTGAGACGGATCGTAGTTCAGTCCCAGGTTCAGGCTGGGAATGTCTTCGAACATCCGTCGCCAGATCGCTGGAGACGTCGCCAGGTTCTTGCCACCGGGCCATTCGTCCTTCGTGAACAGCATCGGACAGTTCTCGATCCCAATTCGCACGTTGTGGTCTTCCGCGAACTTGACGAGCGGCCTCCAGGTCTCACGAAACCGGGGCCAGTTGTCGTCGACCGACTTCGTCCAGTCGCGTCCAATGAACGTCGTCATCCGGCCAAGTCCCAGCAGGGACGACGCCTGGATGACCTTGCAAATGTGATCAACGTATTTCTGTGCTTCGGCGGAATCAGGAGTAAGAGGGTTAGGGTAATACCCCAGTGAACTGATGGTGATCCCGGCCGATTCCATGATCGCCCTGGTATCTTCGGCCTTCGTCCTGGTGAAATCGGTCACATCGATATGAGTGATCCCTGCATACCGTCGCTCGGCCTTGCTGACCGGCCAGCACATCACTTCAATGCACGAGAACCCCGCAGACTTCGCAAATTGAGCGACTTCAGCGAGCGACAACTCCGGAAGAATGGCGGTGACGAATCCCAGTTGCACGGAAACCTCCAAAAACAAGGCCATCGACAAATCTGTTGAAAGGATCAAACTCGATTCCGATGGCAACTGCAACACTGCCGGTGACTCGGTACCCAGTTCTCGTTAACTGATCTGCGCGATTAGTTAACAGTTCGTTGATGCTTCAGGTTCACTTCAATTTCATCTCATCTCAATGCCGCCAAATTGATCTTTGCCGAGATTTTCATATAGTGGCGCGCAACACGTCGTCCTTTCTCCTGGCGTAATTCCCATCTCAGTTGAAACTCTGCATCTCGCAACGTGACGAGCGTTACCATTCGGCCGGCATCATAGAGGAGCCATCATGAATCCAACCCAATGGACGTTTTTTACGACCTTCACAATGGCAATCTTCGCCAGCGTGTCCTTCGTTGGCGAGGCATCAGCGCAAACCGACAAGAAGCCGAATGTGCTTGTTATCTGGGGAGATGATATCGGGACTTGGAACATCAGCCACAACAGTCGCGGCATGATGGGTTACATGACTCCCAACATCGACCGGATTGCGCGGGAAGGGATTTCGTTCACCGACTACTACGGCCAGCAAAGCTGCACCGCGGGCCGCGCGGCCTTCATCGCGGGCAACGTCCCGGTCCGCACGGGGATGACGAAGGTAGGACTTCCCGGCGCCAAAGAGGGGTGGCAGAAGACCGACGTGACGACCGCGACCGTAATGAAAAGTCTTGGGTATGCGACGGCCCAGTTTGGAAAGAACCACCAGGGAGATCGCGACGAACATCTACCGACGATGCATGGTTTCGATGAGTTCTTCGGCAACCTGTACCATTTGAATGCGGAAGAAGAACCCGAGAACTTCGACTATCCGAAAGACATGAAGCTGGCCAATGGAAAGACGTTCCTCGAAACATACGGACCGCGCGGAGTCCTCAAATGCAAGGCGGATGGCAAGGGGGGCCAGACAATCCAGGACACAGGACCGCTGACCAGGAAACGCATGGAAACCATCGATGAGGAAACACTCGCTGCGGCGAAAGAATATGTCACGCGGCAACACATGGCCGGCAAGCCGTTCTTCTGCTGGTGGAATGCAACGCGGATGCACCTGCGGACTCACGTGAAGAAGGAGAATCGCGGAAAGTCCGGACAGGATGAGTACAGCGACGGCATGGTCGAACACGACGGCATGGTCGGCGAGCTGTTGAAGCTACTGGATGACTTGAAGATTGCCGACAACACCGTCGTCTTCTATTCGACGGACAACGGCCCGCACTACAACTCGTGGCCTGATGCGGGAACGACGCCGTTCCGCAGCGAAAAGAATTCGAACTGGGAAGGGGCCTATCGTGTTCCCGCGTTCGTGCGCTGGCCAGGCAAAGTCCCGGCCGGAGTGACACTCAACGGGATCATGGCGCACGAAGACTGGTTGCCGACTTTCGCCGCGATTGGCGGCAGCACTGATATCAAGGAGAAGCTCGCAGCGGGTGTGGAACTGAACGGTCGCAAATACAGAAACTACATCGACGGCTTAAATATGCTTGACTACATAACCGGCAAGACGAAGCAGTCGCCGCGGCATGAATTCATCTACGTCAACGACGACGGACAGATTGTGGCAATGCGATACGACGACTGGAAAGCCGTCTTCCTGGAAAACCGCGGCCATGCGTTTGAAGTTTGGCGCGAGCCATTTGTTGAATTGCGAGTCCCCCTGCTGTTCAATCTGCGTCGCGACCCGTTCGAGAAGGCGCAGCACAACTCGAACACCTACAACGACTGGTTCCTGGATCGGCCCTTTGTGATCGTGCCGATGCAGCAGCTGGCCGCGAAGTTCCTTCTAACAATGAAAGAGTACCCACCCAGCCAGACGCCTGGATCGTTCAACCTGGAAAAGATCCAGAAGACGATCGAATCCACGGGAAGATAATCCTGGGCTGCGAACGGTGGTGGGCCACAAGCCTCCAACTTTGACCCAGCGGCAGAGACTTCATGTGATTACTCAACGCCTGGTGATCGGCGCGCTGCTGTTTGTCGCGTGTCCGGGGACGCTGCCTGCTGCCGATCCACTTCCGTCCTGGAATGAAGGCTCGGCGAAGCGAGCGATCAATTCATTTGTGTCCAGGGTGACCGACAAGGGCGGACCCGACTTCGTTGCGGTCGCGGACAGGATTGCCGTGTTTGATAACGACGGCACCCTGTGGTGCGAACAGCCCATGTATGTCCAAATGACATTTGCATTGGATCGCGTCAAGGCATTGGCTGGTCAGCACCCGGAATGGAAGGAGAAGCAGCCCTTCAAGGCGGTTCTCGAAAATGACCTGAAAACAGTCGCGCTGTCAGGTGAGAAGGGGCTGGACGAACTGTTGATGGCCGCTCATGCGGGAATGACAAGCGAAGAGTTCGAACTGATCGTGCGCGAATGGATTCGAACGGCTCGTCACCCCAGGTTCCAGCGTCCATACACCGAATGCGTCTATCAGCCGATGCTGGAGTTGCTGGCTTATCTTCGAGCCAACGGGTTCAAGACGTTTATCGTTTCCGGAGGCGGGATCGAGTTCATGCGACCGTGGGTCGAGCGGGTCTATGGGATCCCGCCAGAACAGGTCATCGGATCCAGCATCAAACTGCAGTACGAAGTGCGCGACGGCAAACCCGTGCTGATGCGGTTGCCCGAGATCGATTTCATTGATGACAAGGCGGGCAAGCCAGTCGGCATTCAAAAGTTCATCGGGCGACGACCGCTGATGGCGTTTGGTAATTCCGATGGTGACTTTGAGATGCTCGAATGGACGACCGCCAGCGTGGGGCCGCGATTTGGACTCCTCGTCCATCACACCAGCGACGCGCAGGAATACGCCTACGACCGCGCCTCACTGTTCGGGCGACTTGTTCGCGGCCTGGACGAAGGTCCAAAACGAGGCTGGACGATCGTCGATATGAAACAGGAGTGGAACGTGGTCTTCCCGTTCGACAAACCAATCAAATAGGGCGCAGGGAGGGCGAGGCTCCTGCCGAGCCGCTAAGGTCTACGTACGTTAACTGTTGTAGCGGCTCAGCAGGAGTTTCGCCCTCCCGCATCCCCAACTCCATTTCAACGTGCTTTAGTCCACACCTTCGAGCACTTTGGGCCGACTCTTGGTCGAGCTGCGGTCATACAGCGACATGGCCTCGGGCATCCATTTCTTCAAATCGTAAATGCGCCTGCCGTGGCTCGGGTGAGTCGACATGAACTCGGGCGGTGCTCCTTCTCCCGAGGTGGCCGCCGTCATCCGTTGCCAGAACTCGACCGATTCGCGTGGGTCGTAACCTGCCGCCGCCATCAGCAGCAGGCCCATGTGGTCGGCTTCGGTCTCGTGACTGCGGCTGTACTTCAAGATGCCGAATTTCGCTCCCGCGTTCAGGACCATCATGATCTGCTGCTGCCGCCTGGGATCCATGTCGCCGATCGAAGCACCGGCTGCCGTCATACCGATGTTTGCCATCTGTTGCTGAGCCATTCGTTCGGCCCCGTGATGAGCGAGCGCGTGCGAGATCTCATGCCCGATCACGGTGGCCAGCCCCGCATCACTGACAGCGACGGGAAGAATCCCCGTGTAGACGACGATCTTGCCTCCCGGCAGACAGAACGCGTTGACCTGCCGATCCTGGACTACTTCCAGTTCCCACTTGAAGACGGGAATCTTCGTCCCGATCTTGCTTTGAAAATCAGGGCTGGAAGTCGCTTGAATCAATCGGTGCGTGACCTCTTTCACGTCGGCGACAGTCGGCCCGCCGCGAATCACTCGTGAAGTACTGAGCACTTCGCGATACGCCTGCAAGCCCAGTTGTGCTTCCTGCGCAGGCGACATCGCAACAACCTGGGTTCTGCCAAACGGCCCATGCTGGCACCCGCGAGCCATCGTGATCCCAATCGCGATCAATCCGATCACGATCGGAATCAATCGCGCTCCCAGGTTGAACCCTCCTCCGCCATCCCCGTACTGCCGCCCGTATCCATATCCGTAGCTCATGTTGCTTCTTCCCTGCTGAAGGAAACGCCCGCGGTCTTCGCTGCAATTTTCGGATGTCGATGCTGGAAAGGCAATCGGAGGCGTTTTGAAAAGATGAAGGCAGGGTGATGAGATCTCGGAGGTCGAATTCACCTTTGATGTGCACGACGAGAAGATGGCAGCAGGCGAGCCGGGCGGCGTCAGCCCCCGGATTCTGCTGTTGTTCGTGGTCCGGGGCCTTACGGCCACCGGCTCGCCAAGAATTCAATCAGATGCAAATCACCCGGCGGCTTTGGCCTGGTCGCCGTTCAGCTTGTTGTACAGCGTCTTCAGGGCGATCCCGAGTTCCAGAGCGGCCTTGGGCTTGTCACCTTGATGCTTATCCAGCACCTGATAGATGACGTCCATTTCGATTTCACGCAGTGTCTTGGGTTGCAGTGGCAACTCGACCGTAGCGGGCTTGATGAATCCTGCTGTAGCGTGACTCAGGACGCTTGTCGGCAGGTCTTCTGGATGAATCACGCCACCTTCCGACAGGATGATCGCGTGCTCCAGGGCGTTCGCCAGTTCTCGCACGTTGCCTGACCATTCGTGCTGTTTCAGGACCTGGATCGTTTCAGGCGCAAGGATGCTCTCAGGGACATCGCGTCGCTTCAGGATTCGAGCAATCAATGTGCGGGCCAGTTCTGGGAGATCGTCTTTGCGTTCTCGCAGCGGAGGCAGGTGGATTTCGAACGTATTGATCCGGAAAAACAGGTCTTCGCGGAACGTTTCCTCGGCCACCATCTGCTGCAAATCACGATTCGTGGCGCAGACAATGCGCACATCGACGTGAAACGCTTCGTTGCCGCCAACGCGGCGGACTTCGCCCGATTCCAGGAAACGAAGCAGTTTCACCTGCATCTGCTTGTCGAGTTCCCCGAGTTCGTCGAGGAACAACGTGCCGCCATTGGCGACTTCCAAAAGTCCCTTGCGCAGAGCATCGGCGCCTGTGAACGCACCTTTGACATGTCCAAACAGTTCGCTTTCGACAAGGTTGTCGGGCAGCGCACCACAGTTGACCGCCACGAACGGCATGTCGGCTCGCTTGCTGAGGTCGTGGATTCGCCGCGCGACCAGTTCCTTGCCGGTTCCGGTTTCACCGAGGATCAGCACGCTGGAGTCGGTCGGCGCGATCTTTTCGCACAGCTTCTTGACTCGCAGCATTTCCGGAGTGCGGCCGATCAGGTCGCGTGATCCTTCGACGGCCTTCAGTCGCGATTCAAGGGCGATCGCCTTGTTCGTCAATGTTCGCTTTTCGGCAACGCGCTTGAGAGCTGCCGACATCTCGAGCAGGCTCCAGGGCTTGCGCAGGAAATCGTCGGCCCCAGACCTCATTCCTTGGATTGCCGAATCCATGTCGCCGTGAGCGGTACTGATGATGACTTCGGTCTCGGGCGACACCTTGTTGATATGTTCAATCACATCCCAGCCGCTGAGCCCGGGCATGCGCAGGTCGACGATGGCGACGTCGAAGCTGTGCTGGTCCAGCGCCCTCAGGGCCGCTTCACCATCCTCGCACAAGACAACATCGTGCCCCAGGCGAGGGAGTTCCAGCTTCATGACGTTGCGAATATCCGCCTCGTCATCGACGAACAAGATTCGCAGTTTATTGATCGCGGCAGCAGTCAACGGGCGGTCTCCTTACCCCCAGTCGTGACATCCTTGTCAGCAACTCGATGTATTCCGGACGAAGTGTGGCGTTGATGGCCGATGGAAAAGCGTGCGGTTCATAACAGAAGGTTGTATTTGTCGCAATGTCCGTTCCTTCGACTGAATTTTGGCCAGAATTGCAATAATTGAACGGAGCTGCCGATGGATCCAGTCCCACGAGACGGCGTCTGTGATCGCGTCACGCGGCACGGGCGATTCCTCCTGCCTTACGTGGCAAATGGACTCGAAACGTGCTCCCCTTTCCGGGGCCGTCGCTGCTGGCTTCGATTCGGCCATTGTGGTCGGCGACGATCCGGTTCGTGATCGACAACCCCAGTCCCGTTCCTTTCTTTCCCGGCAGCTTCTCTGTGAAGAAGGGTTCGAACAAGTTGTCCAGCACGTGCTGAGTCATCCCGCAGCCTGTGTCCTGGACAGTCAGGACGACTTCATCCAGCGAATCGGTAATGCTGACCCGCATGGTCCCAGCCGTGTCCATCGACTCCAGGCCATTGGCAATCAGGTTGATGAACACCTGCTGGATTTCCGGCGCATTGACTTCGGCAAAGTGGGGCCGACTGCGGTCGAACTGGATCTTGTGATGACTGAACTTGCTCATGTGATGGACCATGTCCAGCACCTCGGCGACGATCTTCGTCAGATCGTGTCGCTGCCGAGGGGCCGAATTGTTACGAGCGAAATCCAGGGTTCGTGTGGTGATCTGCTGGCACCGCTTGGATTGACGCTGGATCATTTCCAGGTACGTTTTGAGCAGCATGTGGTCGTCGGCAGACTTGCCGAAGGACTCGCCAGCTTCATTCAGCCGATTGATCAGTGATTCCGCCGCCATGGCAATCGCGGACAGTGGATTATTGATTTCGTGAGCAATCCCCGTGGCAAGAAAACCAATCCCGGCCAGGCGCTCATTTCTCAGCAATTGCCGACTTCGCTCTTCGACTTCCTGGTCCAGCTTGGCCTTATCGCTTTGAAATCGCTCGATCATCCGGTTGAAGACCTTTGCCAGGTCGACCATCTCGTCTTTGCCAGACAACTGGACTCGGTGTTTCTTTCCAGC
>JADMIO010972895.1_pt1 | contig 12473 bp, 11 predicted proteins | sample 8958161 | NCBI WGS metagenome assembly JADMIO01 (sample SAMN16585339, study PRJNA669376) | soil metagenome | isolation source: Crop rotation soil | place: USA: Cullars Rotation, Alabama | collected 2011 | reverse complement strand
CCTTCCTGATCTCTTCGCTTTCAACAAGTGATGTAGTTGCGAAACACCAGCACGTGCCAGTGATCGCCTGGTTCTTCACTGATGTAGCCTTTAGAATTTTTACATCAAAAAATTGTGGAACCTGTAGAGGGGCGGAAGTTTGAGCAGATAAAAAAATAGTCGCAAATAATAGAAAGCAAGCAAACGTTGTTCTCTTCATGATCAATGTTTATAATTAATAATTCAGTTTCACAGTAAATTTATCTGTTTCGGAAATATCAAGCGCATTCGCAGCCGCATTGCTGATCCGGATATTCAGTCCCTGGCTTTGTTTGTCACTCATCTCTCCAAGCAGCTTTGCATAAATGGTTTTACTATTACCTGGGTTTGTGATGCGAACGATCGTGCCCGGTTCGGCGCCATTCATCAAGACATAATATTTCGCATCATTCCATCCGCTGGCCGTTTTGAATATTCCGGAAGTTACGGTTTGTTCTTTGCTGGCCGGTTGTTGTTTCACTTGTTGGTCAAACGAAGTTTTAAAATATCCCTGGTCCGTATTTTTAGTCTTTACTTCTTCTTTTACCTGCACTACATCTTTGTTCGTTTTTGCTTCATCTTTTGGCTGAGGCGCGTCTACTTTCTTTTGTTCGGGTTTGGTAATTGCTTCATTCTTTATTTCACTACCTTTTGTTTCCTGCTTCTTTTGCTCAGGCTTAGTGACTACTTCGGTCTTTGCTATATCCTTGTATTCGGCCGGTTTGGTAGCCGCTTCCACTTTTTGTGATGGAGCATTGACAGCCATCGCCTGTGTTTGACTGGTCGTTAAATAACCAACGATCAGTTTTGTCCCGTTTGCAAGTTTATCACTTGACAAACTATTCCACTTACGCAGGTTTTCCATCAACACGTTTTTGTTATTTGTACTGACCCGATACAACGTTTCTCCATTCCCGGTAACATAATAAATGGGCACCCCATTATTGGTTTTTTGTGTAAAGTTCGTATCCGATAAAGGTATCTTAACGATCTGTCCAAGGCTCAGGCCTTTCGACATATCGAGCCCGTTGAACGAAGCAATATGTTTCGGATGAACATTAAATGTACGGCCCATGGAATAAAAATTTTCCTTGGGAGTCACTTTGTGATCAACGTACAAACCTTTGCCACTGCCCTTGATCAGCAGGGTTTCATTTGTTTGCGCTCGCAGGAAGGTTGTGGTTAGGATAATGACGGAAAATAAGACGATGTTTTTCATGAATCCGGGTTTTACTACAAAGATGTGATTTTTTGAGAATCCAGAATAGAGAATAAAAGAATCTGGAAGGTACTTTCTATTCCCATTCTCAATTTTATCTTCTACATTCTATATTCTGAATCCCGAATCCTTCAAATATCTTTCAATATTCTCAATTCTTTTGGATAATAGTTGTTAATTCTGTTTGCCAAAACATTTATCCACCCAAGTGGATAATTTTTAAAGGAAACGAGCTTCCAGCCCTTACCCGGAGCTATTTTCAGATCCTTCTTTTTTAAATAAGCGATTGACTGGTCATAGCTCAATTCCACCTTTTCAATGCCGTCTGCGACCGATGGGCTCATGGCCAATGCATGATCGGGAACTAACTTATCTCTCATTAACTCGCCGATCATTGTTCCAAAATACATAACATGAAGCTGGTTTGACAAAACATTTAGATCATTCAATAATTTTTTCGGAATTACATGCACCCGGTTCTGAACTTTCGCAAACTCATGCCCTATTTCGTTGACCCATCCCTTCACGATCTCCATTTCTTTCTTACTCAGCATCTCAACCTTTTTCTTAACCCGCATATCAGTTTCATCATCGCCGTCCATTTTTTTTACACAGGTAATAAAAAAACCCTCTCCCTTCACCTTATCCGGCCAAAAACGATAGCCAAAGCCAGTTTTCGTAATGCCCCATTCTGGTTTAATTATTAATTCTTCATTATTAATTATTAATTCCTCTTGTATCCATTCTACGATCTTTTCATCTTCTTCCTCCGAATAGGAGCACGTCGAATAGATCAATATACCATCTTTCTTCAACGCCGGCCATACAGCGGCTAAGATGCGCTGCTGTCGCTGGCTGCAGAGTTGCACATTATTTTCACTCCACTCCCCTATTGCTTCTGCATCCCTTCTGAATAAACCGCTTCCGCTGCAGGGAGCATCGACAATAATCACATCAAAATAATTTTCCAGTCTTGCAAAATCCCTGGGATCATTGCTTGTCACCACTACATTGTCACATCCCCATTTAATGATATTGTCTTTTAAAATATTGCTCCGGCTTCTTATCACTTCATTGCTTACCAGTAAACTGTCTTTTGAGATCAGTGACTGAATGTGCGTTGACTTTCCTCCCGGCGCCGCGGCAAGATCAAGCACCTTTATTGGTTGTGAAAGATCAACAGTTTGCTTTAATGCCTGTTCCAAAAACATAGAGCTTGCTTCCTGTACATAGTAACAACCGGCATGAAAAAGAGGATCGAAAGTGAAAGATGGACGCTGGTCGAGGTAGTAGCCGTATTGAGTCCACGGAACCTTATCGTGAAACGTGAAAGGTGAAACCTGAAAGAAGTCTTCCATTGACGTTTCTCCAAAGGAGTACTTGTGGACACGTTTGACGTCTGACGACTTCAAAGGATTGATCCGAACCGAAGTAACCTGCTCCTTATTCTGATGCACCCTTTCAAAGGCTTCTTTATCGAAACCCTCAACGCCCTTTAGTGATTCTAATAGTTTTTCCGGAAGCTGCACACATCAAAACTAATGATTATCGAACATCATACCCTTTGTGTTTCTCGGTATATCCTCCGTTTCTCCGTGGTAAAAAATAACCACGGAGACACAAATAAAAATGCTGAGACGCAGAGAATGCACAATTCACAATTCACCATTGACCACTCACCATCAAAAGCTCTTCTTCTCTCCATTTTTCTTCACCACATTTACCGCCTCTTCTACTTGTTTATTATAAGTAGTGATTGCTTTGGCAACTATGTCAGTGTTCTCCTGCGCTTCTTTCCAGTTCCTTTGCTCTATCGCTTCGCGAATGCCCGGTAAGGTCTTTACTCCATAACCTGTATAATATCCCGGCGCATAGATCTCGTGCTTGTACCAGGGCCGGCGTGGTAATCCATTCGGATCGATCAAACTCCTTTCCGCTTTGTACAAAATATCATTCAAAGCATTTTGATCCGCAACGGGCATTTGTAATCCGTTAGTATATATTTTCTGAAAATCTTCTGCTTTTTCTTTTAACTGTACCATTGCATTTTCCAGGGAGCTGAAATTCAAATAAGGAACATCTTCTTTTAATTCCGGAGTGATCGAAACCTTCTTTGGATCTTTCGCCATATCAAACAGTTTATCCCTGATCATTTTATTCTGGATATCTGTTTCGGTTCTTTCATCATCCAGCAATTTTTTTACTTCACCCACGTAATCATTGATCGTTTTATACAGCGTGTTAAATTCAAAAGGAAGAACATCAGCATCCGCAAGGCGCAACATCACACGACCCGCGGTTTTTGACAGTGTCACACCATACACAAATCCTGAATCTTTGAACCTGCGAAACATGTCATACGAATCATAGATAGAATGATATTCACCACCGGGATCTTCACCACCAAAACCCAGATCTAACGAAGCAATGCCTAAATGCTGAAGGAAGGGAGAATAATCCGAGCCGGCACCCAGGGCACCCAGCTTAATGCGCTTGCCATCTTTATCATTCAACAGCTTTGTTCTTGTGGAAGCATCCGCGCGTACAACGGCTCTTGCATACCTGCGCTCTTTGATCGTTGCTCCTGTTTCAGGGTCAATGATATTATCGGCTATCTCATTAAAAAATGTTTCCAATGTGTGCGAACCGCTTGCACCAATGAACCCGCGGCCATTCCCATCTGAATTAACATAGGCAACAGCTTTTTGTTTCAATTCCTGTTGGTGATCTTCCGCCCATTCTGTCGAACCCAGCAATGCAGGCTCTTCCCCATCCCATGCACAATACACCAATGTACGTTTGGGACGATAGCCTTGTTTTACCAGGTCACCAATAGCTTTTGCTTCGCTTAACTCTGCTACCATTCCACTCAATGGATCTGCAGCGCCATTGACCCAGCCGTCATGATGATTCCCGCGAATGATCCATTCATCAGGCAGCTCACTACCGTGAATTTTTGCGATCACATTGTACAATGGTTTCTGGTCCCAGTTGAATTCTAATTTCAAATGCACTTTATCCTTACTTGGCCCCACGTGGTAAGTGATCGGCAACGCGCCACGCCATGAAACCGGCACTACATCACCACCCAACGATTGCAATAGAGGCATTGCATCTTCATAACTAATCGGCAGCACCGGAATTTTCATCAAAGTTTCTGCTTCCTTCAAACTCAAACGCTTCGCATCTTTTGTAGCGCCATAATCAGGGGTTAATGGATCCCCGGGGCGAACAGGCATATCCATCACCGAACCACGTTGTGCTCCACCCGCCGGACGAAATGGCCCGACCGGGTAGGAATCACCCTGTGCATAACCATCGTCGGCAGGATCTGAATAAATGAGACATCCAATGGCTCCATGTTCATAAGCGACCTTTGGCTTTATACCACGCCACGAGCCACCATATTTTGCGATCACGATCTTACCTTTCACACTCACACCCATTCTTTCCAACTCCTCATAGTCAGCAGGCACCCCACGATTCACAAATACCAATTCAGCCGTTACATCACCATCGGCGCTGTATGCATTGTATGTTGGCAACTGCTCACTCTTTTGCCCTGAAGTTTTATCAGCATCAAGTGTGGGCTCCTGCAATTTTGCCTTGTAAGGTTTACTGCCCAACAGTTCCAGCACTCTTGTTTTTGGTGTCGGAAACAACGGCCAGTACATAGCGATCTCAGTTTCCCAGCCCCAGCTGCGAAACAAACTGACAATATATTCTGCATTAGCCTTGTCCTGCGGACTGCCTACATGATGAGGATGCGAGCTGAGGAACTGCATCCATCCATCCTGTTCCTTTCCGCTGAGCCGTGCATCAAACTGCTTTTCCCAATCCAGTTGTTTGGCAGCGCGGGCATCGGTAAAACCTATTATTTTTTGAGCATGAGTGACTGAAATGAATAAAACGAAAGTCAAAAGAGTGGATAGCTTTCTCATTGAATGTGGTTTTTTATTTTAACCGCCGGAGCTTGCGCCGCCGCTATCCGCGTGTCGCCGAAGCTTTAGCGGAGGCACAAGCTTTAGCGCACGCGGTTAGCGAAGGCGGTGATAGTGCGAACATAAGGAATTCTCTTCAACGTTCCTTGCGTCGCACTCTTGTACGGCTGGTAATTCTATTGCGCAATAAGTGCAATCCCTCAGGGGCCTCGTCATTGCGATCCCGATATATCGCGAAAAGCAATCTGATTGTTGAAACCCGAATCAAGACTTTAAAAAATTTGTAGTTTCGTCTAATACAGAATTATTACAGTTTGCTGCAATTGTATATGTTCGCCTTCGCTAAAAAATATTCGGCCCTTCTGGTTTCATTTTTTCTGTGCGCCGACTTATTTGGGCAGATGAATCCGCAGTACGTCGCTCAAGTTGGTGGTGTTAGCAGTTGCTCTGTGAAAAGAGGTCAATTTCTGGCTCAACAAGGTGTGGCTGGCAAAATAAAGATTAATAGCAGCCATTGGGAATCTATTCCGGTAGACAGTTTCAACCTGGTTGTGATTCGTGACACTACCACTATTCTCAACCACCACAATATTGGCAATCATTTTGATCCCTATTTAAAGTCAGAATTACAGCAATTGCAAATCAACGACAGGATTCTTATTTTCAGCATCTATGCGCATGATTATACCAAGGCAAGAGTTTATCTATCTCCCTTAGAGTTTGCAATTGAATAATCACAAAGTAAGACCGGCATCACTACAAACTCCTCTGATGGTATTGCTGGTGAACGGAATTGCATGTTATTACAACGATGCGTTTACACTATTATTAAGTTCATTTACGCCATTGTTGGTGTTCAAAAAAGGAATATTTCAACTATCAAACATCTCACACCAACAATCCGAATTTAAAGAGTCCCATAAATTCGTGTTGTTCACATTCTATTGGCCTCACCGTTAAATAAAAATATATTTGTTGTGCGACTCTCGCTTCGCTCTGCGACAGCCGAAGCTTTGGCGAAGGCTGTAAGCTACGCGGGACGTAGTCAGCCGGAAGTGTCATTCGATTTGGCGGCCTTCGTCCAACCTTATGTGCGAACTTGAATTTTTAATTTTTTGCCATGTTCAAGAATCATGAAAGATTTAGTCACATTTCATCTGCAATTCAAAATATCATTTTAGGTATTGCCATAGTCATCGGGGGAATATGGACTGCGTTTACTTTTTCGACGTTAAAGACAAAATACAGATCGGAAGCAGAAATAACAGAACTAGAATTAAAAAACGCCCGGGCAAAAGAAGAGCTTGCTGAAAAGGGAGCTGTTATTGATATCAAATTAGATGCTAAGCAAGAGATCTTAACAGACGATAAAAGATATTGTATTGCGGTCGTTGCAAAAATTACAAACACTGGAATTAAAAACACTCTGATTGATTTGTCTGAAGAATCTCCTTTGACTGCCTACCTGATTTTATTTCACGAGGATGGAACAAGCGAACGAATGGAGGTTGTTAAACAGGAAGATTACAGCCTGTCTTCAACAGTTGTAAGAAGTGGAAATACGATCCAGCTTCCACTTTTTGTAAAGGTTAATACCAAAGGATTGTATATTTTGGAATTTAGAATAAGACTAGACAAAAATGAATTGTCAATTGACAACACAAAACGTGGAACGGATTCCAAAAATATTTACTGGCAAGGGAGCACCTATGTATTAATAAAGTAGTTTCATCCAAGAACTGCACCTACATTTTCGTTGGCCGCCTGATTCACCCCACAAAAAATTCTGTTCGCTATTCTAATCCCCCAATCTTGCTCTTGGTCGCCTGACCAACAATAACATTCTCCATTCGCCATTTTAATTCATTCTCGCTTTCGTAATGTTCCCATCAATATCAAAATCTATATCTATTGAGAATCAATAAAAAAACTTTCCTGATTAGGAATACTACGAAGAACAAATAAAAAATTCAACGAAATACTTGCATGATCTTACAAGGGATATTACTTTCGCCTTTCGTAAAACAGTTCCTAAGAAATAAGATAATCCGACCGTTGAAAATACTATACCAGGAAGCATAACTCGCTTCAACAATTTTCAATCTTACAAGTCGGGTTTTCATTGTATCGAGGGATCGTTTTTTCAACAATATCCGAGGAAAAACGAATCTAAACTCTATAACAATGAAAATATCTTTACCCTTAGAAAAGTTCCTGTACATATTTGTTCCTATCATTTTTGAAACAGGCCACGCTGCCGCTCAATTTGCAGAGATGAATTTTCAAAACCCCGTTTTGGAATCGGGAACTTTTGGAGCTGACGGCTCTACATACAGGTTCAGTAACATCTCCACTGGTCTTGATGCAGTAATAACAATTACGGGGCGCTCTGACGCATCTGTCGCTCTCAGCAATATGGATACGACCGGGTCTATTGGTTATGATAAAGCGTTTCAGCCCGTATTAGGAATTCCTGGTACAGCTCCAGCCAATACAACATGGTGGATGGATTTCAACATGTCGCTCTACGAGGCAGGCACGATGAATGCCGTAATGCCTATGCAGTTCTATGCTACAGGGTTGGATATTGATGGTGATGGAGTATCCATCAATGAATGGACAGAAATGTATAAAATTGAAAAGATCGATTCGGCATTAGTGAATAGTCTTACATTTAAAAAACTTTCATCTTATTTCCAGGGTTATGACTATCGCATCGAGGGTATCATCGCTAACTCCCCCGGTATTGATACCAGTGCAAAAAATGTAATGGCCAAATACAAATACTCAAACAAACAAAGCATTAATTTCAGGATCGGGGCCACCACGGCCGGATCCACTTCCACCGCGGCCATGCGCCTGAATTCGATCTGGTTTTCGGATCTGTACATAGGAAGTGTGCTGCCTCTTGAACTGATCTCTTTTACTGCAGATATAGAAAATAATGTAGTTGGATTAAAATGGACCACAGCTTCGGAAGAAAACCTTAAGAAATTTGTAGTTGAAAGAAGTTACGACAACAAGAATTTCAGCGAGGTTGATGCAGTGCTTCCGTACGGCCATCCTTCTGATAAAAACAATTACAGTTTTTTAGACAGGCTGAATGAAAATTCGCCCACCATTGTTTATTACAGGCTGCATTCAATAGATATGAATGGCAAAGGTGAATACTCTGAGGTCAGGATCATAACCAGGCTAAAAAATAATGCACTAAATATTTCTGCTTACCCTAACCCGGTAATGAATAGCCTGCTTGTTACGATCCCATCAGCATGGCAAAAAAAGAAGGTCATGTTTGAACTGTTTACCGTGAATGGCCAGGTAGCTAAAATGTTCAGCACAACAAATACCGGCCAAACAGAGATGTTAAACGTCAATAATATTCCTCCCGGCTCATACTTCCTGAATGCAAGTTGTGATGGGAAACTGGTTCGTGGGAAAATAATCAAAAACTAAACTTCAATTGCGATCGAATTCGGCCCAGGGAGAACAATTTAATTTTGGTCCTACCTTAGCTGATGATAAAGTACATCGTAATGTACAACCAGCTTATAAAAACGATAAAACAATATACCCGGCTTGCAGATCAGGACATACCTGTAATTGAATCATTATTTGCAGAAAGAAGGTTAGCAAAGGGGGAATTTTTTTTGCAAGAGGGGAAAATTTGCAGGGAGCTTGGATTCATTAATAAAGGACTTGTATGCTATTATGTGACGCAGGAAGGAAATGACGTGGTCCACAATTTTGCCAAGGAAAATGAGTTCGTATGCAACTACGACAGTCTTATCAATAAAACTCCGTCGCAGAAAAACATCATCGCTTTGGAGCCTACAGAATTACTTGTTATATCGTTTGACAATTTGCAGAAACTCTACAAAACAATCCCTGGTGGAGAAAAATTTGGAAGACTACTCATGGAAGATGTTTATACGGATGCGATCAAACACATCATATCCTTTTATACAGATACGCCGCAACAGCGTTATGATGAATTTGTACGCCAGCGCAAAGACCTGGTGCAACGCGTGCCTCAATATTACATAGCCTCCTATATTGGCATTAAGCCCCAGTCATTAAGCCGGATAAGAAAAAGAATGGCCAGGTCCTGATTTATTAACCTGGGTTCATCAATTTAAGATTTTGTAACAGGAAGTTTGTGTTCAGTAATTATTAATTCAAAATAATCAACAATGAACGCAAACATTCTTGATCAAAACAAAAGGCTGATCGAAATTTATTTTAATCGTGTATGGAACAACGGAGAACTCGATCTGCTGGATACAATCATTGATGAATATTACATAAATCATTCACCAGGTGGCTCAATGATTCCACCGCCCGGACCAGCCGGCTTAAAGCCTATTATCGCAGCTATGCGCGAAGGCTATCCCGACTTGCATTATGCTATTAAGGACCTGGTCATTACTGAGGATCGTATTGTGGCAAGGGTCGTGATGACAGGAACCTTGCTTGGCAATTTATGGGGCATGCAACCCAATGGAAAGAAGATCGAAGTGAATCAAATAAATATTGAGTATGTAAAAGACGGCAAGATAACAGAGCACTGGCGATTAACTGATGAATTGACAATGATGCGACAGCTCCAGCAAATCACTTCTTCTTAAGCTTCTCAGCCAAGGCATTTGCCCGTTCGAGTAAGCGAGGTTCACCTATTTTTTTTGTGAAAGCAGCAAAGGTCGACGCAGGACCCCGCCATTTCAACTCTTCTACATTATCAAATAGCGGCGCGTCTGTTCGTAAGGTTGCGAGACGTTTGAACAGTAAGGCTTGTTTTTGTTGTTCCCCGAGTACATTCTTTGGGAATCGCTCAATTGCTCCGTATTGATTAAGGAGCCTGGCTGCACTGATCTTCCCGATGCCTTTAATGCCTGGATAACCATCAGCGCTGTCGCCAACGAGGGCAAGGAAATCGGGAATGAGTTCAGGATTTACACCAAATTTCTTTCTTATCCCATTAGCGTCAAGCATCACGCCCGCGCGGCGATCCATCTGGACCACACGGTCATCACGAACACACTGGGCCAGGTCCTTGTCAGGCGTCCAGATGCAGACCTTCAGAACGCGTCGATTGGCGGAAGCAATGTGTGCTGCAGAAGCTAATCCATCATCAGCTTCCAACTCGATCATCGGCCAAACGACGACACCCATGGAAGCCAGTGCTTTTTCCATGGGATGAAATTGAGCAAATAATACAGGATCAATGCCATCTCCCGTTTTATAATCGTCCCAAAGCTCATTGCGAAATGATTCGATCACATGATCCGTGGCTACGCCTAAATGAGTGGCACCTTCTTCGATCATTTGCAGCACTCCGTTCATTACACCAATCATAGCTCCAAAAGGTTTGTCCTTTCCCTTGTTGAAACTACGCAGGCCGTAAAAATGGCGAAACAGTTCATAAGTACCGTCAATGAGATGGACGATCATATTTTATTTCCCTCACGGCATTTGTGCCTTTGAGAAATTCGCATTGAAGATACAGACTGGATATCTTAAAAGCTTTACAGGCCAGGTCGTTCTTCCCGGAATTTTTCTAACTTGATGGTCAGCACAACGCCAACATGGAGAATTATGTATAACATTCCATAAAAATCATAAGCTCATGGGTAAAGTAGCAGAAATAAAAACCAAAGAAACCAGTTCAAGTGTCGAAGACTTTATCAATGCTATTAAAGATGAAAAAAAACGCAAAGACAGTTTCGTTTTAGTTGAACTGATGCAAAACGCGACTAAAGAAAAACCTAAAATGTGGGGTAGTTCGATCATCGGTTTTGGGAATAAAAGATACAAGAGTCCTAACACAAGCCGAGAAGTAGATTGGTTCAGGATTGGTTTTTCTCCGCGAAAAGCAAACTTTTCGGTATATCTCATTTCAGGTCTTCAGCAATATGCATCTGCATTAAAAAAACTGGGGAAGCATAAAACCGGTGGCGGCTGTCTCTATATCAATAAACTGGGCGATGTGGACTTAAAGGTTTTGGAAGAAATAATTAATACTGCTGCGAAGGTAAAGTAGCAGATTCTTTAATTGACGGAAATTTCCTCATCAACAAAATACATATCTACATGAAGTTTGCTTTTTATTTCGATCCTTCCCCGGTGGGTACACCGAAACTGATTTTTGATCAGCTGATATGTTTCTCCTGATACGTTTACTTTTCCTGCTTCGCTGTGTTGTTCCATCCGCGAAGCCAGGTTTACCGTATCACCCCAGATGTCGTAAGCAAATTTTTTCAATCCCACCACCCCGGCTACAAGAGGACCCGTATGTATTCCTATCCGCACTTCAAATACCGGGAGGTTTTGTATTTTATTCGCCAGTCCGAACTCATTAAGAAAGCGCTGCATATCCATTCCAGCTTTCACTGCTTTTACAGCATTCTCTTCGTCAGGGAGAGGCAGGCCACAGGCACACATATAGGCATCGCCGATGGTTTTTATTTTTTCCATACCATACTTGGCAATGATATTATCAAACGCTCCAAAAACTTCGTCCAGCTGCGTAACCAGTTTTACCGGGGTAAGCGTTTCGGCCATAGAAGAAAACCCCTTGATATCAGAAAATAATACGCTCACCTGGTTATGCTTCCTCGCGTAAGATTTTCCGAATTTTTTCAATTCTTCCGCAATTTCATCTGGCAAAATATTCAAAAGAAGAGAATCAGACTGGGCCTTTGCCGCTTCGATAATCTCTTTCTGTCGTTCAATTTCCCGGGTGCGCTGCTGTACTTTTACTTCTAATTGTTCATTATTTACCTGCAGTTCATAGATCAGCTTTTTGTTGTTTCGCCTGAGCATTACCGTTTCAACGGCGTTGTCGATCGTGATCTTCAATTCATCCTTATCCCAGGGTTTCTTAATGTAGCGATACACTTTCCCCGTATTGATGGCCTCAATGATCGATTCCATATCAGTAAACCCGGTAAGGATGATCCGGATATTGTCCTGGTCGCCGGGAATGTGCTGAAGGAATTGCACACCTGCCATATGCGGCATACGCTGATCAGTGACAACAACGTGGATATCATTTTTCAAAAGAATTTCCATGCCTTCCTCGCCGCTGAGCGCTGTGAATACATTATAATCCCTTCGCAGAGCAGCCCTGAATGAATTCAGGTTGTTCTCTTCATCATCTACATATAATATGTTATAAGTCTCGTTTTTAACTTCCATGCTTCAGGTAATTGGTTATTGATTAACAGGAATGGTTATAACAAATTCTGTTCCTTCGCCGGGTTTTGAAGATAATTCAATTTTCCCTTTATGTTTTT
>JADMIO011435069.1_pt1 | contig 12474 bp, 10 predicted proteins | sample 8958161 | NCBI WGS metagenome assembly JADMIO01 (sample SAMN16585339, study PRJNA669376) | soil metagenome | isolation source: Crop rotation soil | place: USA: Cullars Rotation, Alabama | collected 2011 | reverse complement strand
GCAAACAATGACGAGACCATCGGCCGCATCATCGCGGAAGCGATGAAGAGGTCGGCAAGGACGGCGTCATCACCGTCGAAGAGTCGAAGACCCTCGAGACCCAGCTGGATGTGGTCGAAGGCATGCAGTTCGACCGCGGTTACCTCTCTCCTTACTTCGTAACCGATCCCGAGCGCATGGAAGCCGCACTCGAGAACGTCTACATCCTGATCCACGAAAAGAAGATTTCCTCGATGAAAGACCTGCTCCCCTTGCTCGAGCAGATCGCGAAGAGCGGCAAGCCGCTGCTCATCATCGCGGAAGACGTGGAAGGCGAAGCGCTCGCCACCCTCGTGGTCAACAAGCTGCGTGGCACACTCCAGGTCGCGGCCGTAAAGGCCCCGGGCTTCGGTGACCGCCGCAAAGCCATGCTCGATGACATCGCCACCCTCACCGGTGGACGCTCCATCACCGAAGACCTCGGCATTAAGCTCGAAAACGTGCAGGTCAGCGATCTCGGCCAGGCCAAGCGCATCACCATCGACAAAGACAACACCACCATCATCGAAGGCAAGGGTAAGGGCTCGAACATCGAAGGCCGCGTGAAGGAAATTCGTGGCCAGATCGAAAAGACCACCAGCGACTACGACCGCGAGAAGTTGCAGGAGCGGTTGGCGAAGCTGGTCGGTGGGGTCGCCGTGATTAAAGTCGGCGCCGCGACCGAGACCGAAATGAAGGAAAAGAAGGCCCGTGTCGAAGACGCCATGCACGCCACCCGTGCAGCCGTGGAAGAAGGCATTGTCCCCGGCGGCGGAGTCGCACTGGCGCGCAGCGCCAAGGCCCTCGATAGCCTGAAGCTGGAAGGCGATGAGCAGATCGGTGTCAACATCGTGAAGCGAGCCATCCAGGAACCGTTGCGCCAGATCGCCGAGAATGCCGGCGAAGAAGGCGCAATCGTTCTCGGCAAGGTGCTCGATTCCAAGGACATCAACTTCGGTTACAACGCGTTCAGCGATGAGTATGAAGACCTGGTCAAGGCCGGCGTGCTCGACCCGACCAAGGTAGTTCGCACCGCGTTGCAGAATGCCGGATCGATCTCCTCTCTGATGTTGACCACGGAAGCTCTGGTTGCTGAGATTCCGGAAGAGAAGAAGAACGCGCCAATGCCGGGTGGACACGGCGGCGGCATGGGCGACATGTACTAAAACGTGTGGCGCGGGCGCCCTCGCCCGCGAAACCGAAAGCCCCGCGCAAGCGGGGCTTTTTTTCTGGAAAAACAACCCCGAGGGTGCCCCATCCTAAATCGCGTTTTGCGATTTAGGGTGGGGATTTTTCTGTCTCAGTAGAACCCCGCTCAAGTCGTGATCCGTCCACTACAGAATCGCGACACCCTCCATCACCTTCACTGCGTACCCGCCCACGCGGACACTGTGCACTCGCTCTCCCTCCTTGCTGGTCCGGACGAAAATCTCGCTTGGCCGGTTGGCCTCTATGCCCTGGCGGATCAACGCCAGCTCCTCCGGTTTGATCACGCCATATTTCACCATCCATGCGGCGGTGCAGCCGGAAGCGGAGCCGGTGGCTGGGTCCTCGCCGAAACGATCGATGTTACGCGCCCGCAGGCAGACTTTAGAGTCGCCGGTGTCGCGGGTGACGTAATGGAAATCAAGGGCGTTGTCGCCCGCAGCTCGCAAATACGCATCGTTTTTATCAAAGTCCGGATGGAGGCTTTGCAGCGCCTTGAGCGTGCGTAGGGGCACAACCACAAACCCCAATCCTGTCGAAACAGTTTGGATAGGCAAGTCGGGATCGAGATCCTCCGGGTGAAGACCGATCACCTGAGCGACCTGGGTCCGATCATGCGTTTTGCCGAAGACCGGATCCAATTGCGTCATCTCCCCAAAGGCGCCCTGCGCGTCGTCGCGAAAGGCAACTGGAACCTTGCCCGCCTTCAGGTCCAGCAAAACTGATGAGGGACGGCTGGGGTCCTGCATGCGCAAAACGTTGGCCGTGCCGAGAGTAGGATGGCCGGCAAACGGCAATTCGCCGGCGGGATAAAAGATACGCACCTTGACGCCCTCCCGGCGGTCGGTTGCGGCGTCCCGGGGGAACACGAACGTGGTTTCCTGCAGGTTGGTTTCGCGCGCGAGGGCCAGCATATCTGCATCGCTGAGACCGCGAGCATCGGTGAAGACGACTAACTGGTTGCCCTCCAACCGCTGGGAGGTGAATACATCCATCTGCACATAAGCGAAGCGGCGAGCGGCAGCAGTCGGCGTGTCAGAGGCTGCGGCGTACTTGATCAGCGTTCCGCTCGCCGTGGAAGCCGCCATGCCGCGAATAATGGCGCGTCGAGAAAAGTTCATCGGTGGCGGAATTCTACCAGCCGATGGGCCGGAAACCAGGCCAGCTATGTACATTTACAAAACGGCCCTCCACAGAACAGCAGGTTCCTCGCGCAAAGGACGCGCTTCGGAATGAGAAGGTGGTTGGGAGACAGGCGGATGAGGCGTCCGACAAGGAGGGTGGCAATCATCGTGGATGGGTTCCGTGAACATTCGGTAATCCTATAACCCTAACTCTTTGTCATTCCGAAGCGCAGCTTTATCGCGCGAGGAATCTGCTGTTCCCGACCGAATAGGCTGGCCCCAATCTGCGGCGAGGTCATTCCACAGCGGGTTCACAGACTCGATCAGCGCCACCTTCTTTTCCCGCCGCCACTTTTTGATTTCGGTTTCACGGGATATGGCGTTGTTCACGTAACGAAAGGTCTCGTAGTAGACGAGACGGCTTATGTGATAGCGGCGGGTGAATCCTTCGGTTTCTCGGGATTTGTGTTGGAGCACTCTGGCGAAGATAAAGCCGGTCATGCCTACATACAAGACACGTCCTTTGCTAGACATGATGTAGACGTAGTAGCGCTTTTGGCGTGGTTGGGACAGCGGATTCCTCCTCGGCGCTTACGCGCTTCGTCGGAATGACAAATGGTTTTAAATATTGACGCAAGGTTGGATGTCACATTGGGGTGGTTGGGCGTGGAGCAGATTTGTCGGCGGACAAGTGGGTTAGGTTGAGTGTTTCGTCATGTTGTAAGAAGGCCAAAGTCAAAAACCCCACCCTAAATCGCCAAACCCGCGATTTAGGATGGGGCACCCTCAGAGGTCCATACGGGCCTCGAGTCGCCAAAGCCCGTAAGCCGTTGAAACTTCGCCTCCCTCACTTTTCCGAACAGCACCCGTCCTTTGGTGCCAATATCTGTACCGCCTCCATCACCTCCGGCTTTCCGTATTTATCATGGTGCCGCACCCAGGCCATCGGATAGGGCAGCCCTTCTTCATTTCTTCCTTTGGGAGTCAGATCGATGAAGTTGTAGGCATTCAGCATCATGTCGAGGCCGCGCCCGTAGGTGGAATAGGTATGGAAGATCCCGCCATCTTTCTTGTAGAAGACACTCGCGCCCGGACCTTCGTCCGAGGGAAAGCTCGTGGTCTCATAGTTATAAACACTTTTCCCGCTGGCGATGTCTTCCTTAGAGAACGACACCTGGAAGTCGTAGTTGAAGTCGTTTCCGAATGACGACACCCACGGGAACTGCCATCCCATGCGCTTCTTGAAGGCTTCGATCTCGGGGTAGGTGGCCCTTGATACCGCGGCCAGCCGGACATCTCTCTGCGCCATGTGCGGTGCGATAGAGTCGAACTGGTCGGCGATGAACGAACAACTCGGGCAGCCTTCCTTCCATCCCGGGCCGAACATGAAGTGGTAGATGATCAACTGGCTGGAGCCGCCGAACAGGTCGGCAAGCCCGACCTTGCCGTTCGGTCCTTCGAACACATACTTCTTTTCGATCTTCTCCTGCGGCAGTTCGCGCCGCAGCCGGGCTAGCTCATCACGCAGATGGGTGAGTTCCTTTTCTTTTGCCAGGAATTTCTTGCGCGCCGCAAGCCACTCCGCGTGGGAAACCAGTTTCGTTCCGGTTGTTTCCATGGTCGATGTCGTCATGATTCCTGCTCCTTTTCCTCGGAATTGCGTTTCTGATTTTTCTTCCTGTGAAGAACTTTCACTGCGAGAGCGGTCAGGCCGCCGGTCGACACCACGCTCCCCACTACTAGACCCACACTTGCAAGGCAAGCTGGACACATAGTTCCTCCTACATTGCTCTGGCTTCGGCGCGTTCTTTCATGCGCGCATTCATATGGCTCCAGCCAAGGCTGACGCCCTTGCGGTGCTCGTCCTGGATCAGTCCAAACGCTTTGTGATGGAACTTGATCAGCGTACCGCCATTTGCTTCGCTCAACCGGTATTGCAGATTGGATATCACGCCGTAGGACATGAACAGCGGCCCGGAAATTTCCAGCAGCGTCGGACGCTTGATTGCCTGCACGTGTCCCCAGAAATGGCCGTTTCCGTCGCCCAGATCGCGGAACCATCGGCCGCCCGGCCACGCTTCCAGCTTCATGGGCATCTTGTTCTCGGGCGTCTCGTTCTCCGGGCCAAGCTGCTCCAGCAGGCATTCGAATGTCGTCTCCAGCGGCGCTTTGACATGGATTTCCTGGGTCACGAGCAAACTCAAACTCTCAATTCCTGGGACGTTGTCGGTGACAGTCATGCTTCCTCCTGATCGGTTCGTTGCTTTGTCGTAATAGTGTCTATCCGTCGCAATGCAAAAGTGCTGGCTAAGGGCAGGGAATTTAGCGCTGAATGCTACGTCTGCTCCCGGTATGCTACGTCTGCTCCCGGTTTCGTGCCTTCTCTTCCGCTCGCTCCTTGATCCGCAGCAACTGATGCGTCCACAAACGTTCAAACGTTTTCGTCCACTCATACAGCGGGCGAATTCCTTCGGCATTGGCCTGATAGAACATTTGCCTTCCATGGCGCCGCACTCTCACCAGCCCAACTTGCCGAAGTACCTTCAAGTGCTTGGAGACGGAAGGCTGCTCCATGCGGAGATGCAGCACCAAATCACCTACAGGACGCTCGCCATGGGCAAGAAATTCCAATATTTCGCGGCGCCGCGGCTCCGCCACGGCATTAAACGGGTCGGAAGTAGTTGCCGCCCTAGCCATGAGATTGAATATATATTCCTATATAGGAATATGTCAAGCGGAAAGCTTCTCTTTCCAAACTCATTGTCGCCACCACGGAGTGTGCGGCAAAATCCGGCGGGCGCCTCGCCTGGCGGTTACATCCAATCGCCGAATTAGTTCGATTTCAGAGGGTTAGCTGTCTGTACAGAATGTCTATACACAACCGTCACGACAGTAGGTTCCACGTGGAACGTTTTGTAAAACTACCGCGAGAAGTTACGCACGCTGTAAGTCATTGGCAACGCAATCAGAATCATATTGACGAGCAGGCCTTCCATCAGGTCTTTTCGCGCGATCGGGCCGCTGGCATGGATAGCCGACAGCGGCACCACGACCAGGTTCATCACGAAGTAAAGTGCCATGCCATAAAACAGGCCGCAGATGAGTGGGTACTCCACCAGGAAGGGAAGCTTGCGGCTAGCCGCATAGTAAACGGCGGCCATCGAGAGGGCGATGAAGAAGTGGATACACAGGCCCAGGATCCATGACGTCGCGCCCATCTGGAAAGCCTGACGCCCGAGCAAGCCGCTGGCGATGCCTTGCGGCATGCGCGGTCCGAAGGTGTAAAAAGCAAGACCTGCATCGATGGCGCCCGCGATCACGCCTCCGACCAGGATGGCGGGAACCGGTCGCGCCGAGCGGGTGGGCACTGCTGCAGCTGTCAACGAAGTGTTCATGGGCAAGGTCCTATCCGTCACCCGAAATTTCGGCGGGAACGCGCCGGGAGTGTACGTAACGTTAGACGGGAATGCCGGCCCTGCGGTAGCAGTTCAATCGAGACCGTGACGAACCCTGACGGATGCTAGTTAAGAATTTCGGAGGATCTTTGGCGGCGCTCGGCTGAAGTGGGGTTCGTTTTCGAGATCGCCGGAAGCGTGGCGGTGCTGACCACGTTGGGATCGTCGCGCAGCTTGATGTAGAGGACCGGCCCGGTGGGCTTGGGGACGGTGACACTGGCGGTAGTGATTCCCAATGGAACGGAAACACTGTCGCTGAAGTCGGCATTGGCGGCGACCGAATCGAGCAGAAAAAGATTCGTACCGCTGAGCGTGCATTGCTTTTCCGGCGTGTTGGTGCAGTGGACGTCGGAAAGCAGCGGCACCCGAACCAGCGTTGCCAGAGGTTGCCAGTCGCCTTTGCGGCCGTCGGCCTGCACCGGTCGAAAGCGCAGCGGACCGAATGCGGAAGCGCCAAACCCCTTCATCGGGTCAAGCAAGGCTAAGACGCTCTGTGCGTCTTCGAGAATCAGGCTGCCATCATCGAGGCCCAGCGTGGTGGTGAGCGATCCGTCCTCAGTCGAGACCTCGATTTTTTCATTGCGAGGAAACACGGCGGGAACTTCGCTCTTGAGAAAAAAGGATAACTTTCCGTCCTGGGGAAGCTCATTTTCACTTCCCAAGTGAACTGCCGCGGCGGTTGGACCCGGCTCAACATTCTTGCTGACAAGGGTGACTTTGGGACGAGGCTGATCGACGAAGGTCTTTAACTCCAGAGTGCGACCGTCCTTGACCACTACGCGCGCTCCGACACTCTCACCCGGCTGAAACGCTCCAGCGGCAGTCTCCGGGGCCTGCAGGCGCAACTCATCGCGGCCTTCGGCACGCGACAGCGACACAGGAACAAAGCGAATGCCCTTCACATCCAGTCCCGTGACTTCGTCGAGGCGAGTTCCTTTCAGCGTACCTTCCCGGTCACCGGCGTTGAGACGAAATTCGTCCAGGTGGCCGGCTTCGGAATAGGTCAGGACGGAAAGCTTGTCCGCCTCCGACAAGCCAAACTGCTTTACCAAAAGCGTCACCGGGCCCGCGGGTTCGTTCTTCAGAGGAACCTGCACTTCCAGTTCGCCGGGCTTAACCTGCTTCCACGTGGTGTCTACCTCGCGGCCTTGCAGGTTTTTGAGGTTGATGTCGTCGACGCAGGCCGCATTTTCTGCCTGGAGATGCACCGCATCGTTGCGGCCCACGATGAGTGAGGTCTTATCGGCGGCGGCCAATGACCACGTCATGGGGTGGGCATTCCACAGGCGGAAGCTCGGCCCGTCAAACTGCTTGAATCCCCAGTATCCGCGCAGGGTTCCGCTGAGGTCGGAATTGAAGGCGACGCCTTGAGCTTTATGAGCGTCAATTACAAATCCTCCGCGGGCAGCGTCTGGCTTGGCGGGCAAATCGATGGTCTCACCGGCTTTGTTCTTTATCTGAAACACAAAGTCATGCGCCATGTCGGAAGAAAATACCAGTGGCGCACCCTCTGCGGGAAGCACCAGTCCAGGTTTTTGCATGCAAAGCGCGTCGTTGGCATTCAGCGGGCGAAGCGGCGGAATTTGCGCGGGCTCGACTGGAGGCAGGCCAATCACCAACACCGAGATTGGCTTGCGAAATGAAGGCGGATTGTTCAGCTTGAGATTGAGCTCGCCGCGAGAGGGTACCGCCAGCGCGGGAATGTATTGATATTGCGGATTATGGAAATTATCTAGGAGGCGCGCAACATCCACGATGGCGCCCACATAAGGACTATATGCGCCTCCGCCCGCTGCGCGGGTGGTGCTTAGCTGGCCGATCAGATCGGACCCTGCGCCGGAAGTCAGGGTGCTGACCATGGACTGGCTGTGACCATCTTCCAGCACCAGGGAGTCCGTGTTCTCCGTCAGGCAGGGGACCTGCTGTTCTACCGGCTTGGCGAAGCACAGAGGATCCGTTTTGATATTCAGGCTGCGGGCAAGCAGAGCCGAGCGGTCATGCAGGGCATCCGGGCTGGAATCGGAGGTCTTACGCAGCAGGTCGAGATAGGTGTCCAGCCGGGTGCGGTCGAGGCTGGCCTGGTGCAGGTCCTGGGAGGCGCGAACAAAGGCCCCGGGCTTGCCGCGCACGGTTGAGCGCAAGGTATTGAAGTCGCCGCCTGTCTCCGGCGCGAGAAACAGCAATACCTGTTGTGCGTCCTGGGGTACGGTGAGGACCACACCTTCTTCGCGGATACGCTTGTTCCAGGTTTCGACCTTAGTGAACCAATTTTCCGGCGGCGGATTGGTAGAGCCGCGAAGGAAAGCCGCGATCAGAAGATAGTGGACAGACTGATTTTCCGGCAGATCAGGATGGACCCAGATGCGGTCGCCAACCTGGAGATTTGGAACCTGGGATATGGGCAACGTCTTTCCCGAACGGGTGACGCGGACTTCGATGCGGGGACCGGGCAAATCAAATGCAGCCGTGCCGGCCCACAATGGCCCCACCATCGCAAACAAAATCAAGGCCGACCGCCAGATTCCCCGAGACACCATCCCAGGCTCGCTCCCCCTTTTTGTATCCAATTCGATGCCTGCCGCCAGCGGCCCCGTGGTGTAGCAAAAGGACGTGTACCCCGGGGGTTACCCAACCCGCCTGGAAGTTAGCCAGTCCATGGCGGTCAATGTGTAAATTGAACGACCCAATGATTATAGACAGGTCAGCGACAAAGTTGACCGATTTCAAGGGTGAGTGGACAGATTTATTCCGGTCTCTGACCGGTCGTAAGTTGGTGTTAGCGTGTATGGTTAGCTCATCGTCAGGGCGAAAAACAGCTCCCGCAATACGGAGCGGGCTCTGGCAATGCCCCGCTCTGCGAACTGATTACGGAATCGACGGACCCGGCATGGTCGCGGTATCGAGCCGTATGTCATCAAGAGTCAGATTGCCACCTGTAGAAGTGCTGGCCCCGATCTGCACCGAATCGGACTGCGTCTTGAAGGTTTGCGTCGTGCTTTGCGCAAACGGAGTGGTGAAGTTCGCGTCTCCGGTTGCAACAAAGCCCTGCAGAATGGCGTTGGAACCGGTGCCCCGCTTCTGGTGAATGCCGATGCGGTATACCGTGCCGGGCGTGAGGGCTGCCGCGGACACACCTACACTGGTGGAACCGTTTCTCAAGGTAAGCTTGCCGGTATTTTCGAGAGTTAGAGCGCCCACCGTGGTCCCCTGATCGGAAATCCGTACCACGCGTACCTGGCCCGACGGCACCGCGCCGATCTTCAGGTAGAGCGAGATAAAGATCTCGTCGGTGGCGGTGTAGTTCTCCTGACCGTAGGATGTTCCGGTCGTGATGGTCATGGAGTTTGCCCCTTTAATGGGCGAGGTCTTCGTGATGTTCACAGTCCCCGTCTTGGCATCGAAGCCGGTCGTCGGATCCGTGATGCTTCCGTTCTCAAAGGTAATGTCTTTGATTCGAGTGGAAGAGGATCCCGTGACGGTGAACGTGGCGGAGCTGGTCCCGGTTCCTCCGAGCGGAGTGGTTACGCTGACCTTGCCGGTGGTCGCCCCGGTGGGCACATTCACAGTGATCTTGGTGTCGCTGTTTACAGTGAAGGTCGAAGTGCTGGTGGTGTTGAAGGTGACGAAGTTTGCGCCGGTGAAGTTGCTGCCCGTAATTGTCACTGCAGTTCCCACTGCGCCCTGCGTGGGACTGAAACTACTGACCACGGGTGGAAGCGGCGCAGATGTGGTAACGGTGAACGGCGCTGTAGCAGTTCCGGCCGGGGTGGTAACCGTCACGTTGCCTGTGCTGGCGCCATTGGGGACGGTAGTTGAAATCTCAGTATCGGAAACCACGGTGAAAGTAGCCGTTTTGTTGCTATTGAACTTTACCGAGGTGGCGCCGGTGAGGCTGTTGCCGTGAATGGTGACTGCAGTGCCGACCGGTCCCGACGATGGCGAAAGAGAGGTGATTTCTGCTTTTACCGTGAAAGTGCTTCCGCTGGTTACGGTCCCGCCGGAATTGGTCACGCTGATCTTGCCGCTGGTCGCTCCACCGGGCACCCTAGCGATGATCTGCGTATTCGAATCGACTTCGAAGTCCGCCGAAGTTCCATTGAATTTCACAGCCGAGGTGGTATTGAAATTGGTCCCAGTGATCGTGACTTGATCGCCAACGCTGCCGCTGGTGGGAGAGAACGAGGTGATGGTCGCGATGCTGCCCTTCACGGTAAATGAGGAACTGCTCTGTGCCGTCCCGCCGTCGGTGGTCACAGAAATAGGTCCGCTGCTGGCCACGTCCGGCACCGTCGCCGTGATTTTGGTGCTGGAGTTGACCGTGAACGAGTCAGCGTCTGATCCATTGAATTTGACGGACGAAACATCACTGAAATTGGCGCCGGTAATAACCACCGACGTGCCGCCGCTGCCGCTGGTTGGAGTAAAGGAAGATATCGTGGGGGGCTTCGAACTGTCGGGGGTTACGAGGTTGTGTACGTAGAAATTAGAAGTATCGTCGGAAGCCAGGACCAACACGCCACTGCTGCTGGTGATGTTCTGCTTGGTCGAGGTCGCATTATTAATGTGCGCGTCTTTCGAGTTATCAATGAAGAGGTCGCCATTCCCGTCGACAAAAGAGGGATTGCTCATGCTGGTGACCTTGTAGTCGATGTTTCCCCCGCCTTCGTTGGATGAAACGAAGAAGTAAAGGCGGTTATGCGCCTCATCCAGCAAAATAATGCCGCGGGTGTTGGTGTAATCGTGGGTTGAATAGGTCGTGCGCGACCATGCGCCGTTGGTGGAACGTACGAGGAGGTTGATCAGCGGCTGGCTGTCATTCGTGAATGAGGTCTTAGTGGCAACGTAGAGTTTGCCTGCGCTGTCCGCTTTAATGTTGATGTGATCGTCGGCGCATGCCCCGGTGCAGTTTACCCCGCTTCCGATGGCAATTTCTTCCGCCGACCACGCGGTATCGGCTGCGCCGTCCTGGTGGATGGAGAAGTAATCGTTCTTGGTTTTTTGGTTACTCCAAAAAACTCCGATCTTGTTTCCCCCGAAGGCGATGATGGTGGAAATATCGTCGCTCTCGGTAGTCCGTGACGTACTGCTGACCGGCAGGGCAAAGGGTGTGCCCCAGACATTGTCGCTGCCGTTGCTGTGGTTGATCATCACCTTGCTGCCTTCCACGTAGGTAACCCACAGCGTGCCCGCCGAATCTTTGGCGATTACAAGAGTCTCTTCTTTTCCCTTGTTGACGGTGACAGGAAAGCCGGAATCCAGTGAATAGACGCCGGTTGCGGCGTGATAGGTGTAGCGGTAGAGACGTCCCCAATTGGACGAACTGCTGGTGGCAGCCCCTTTATCGACGTGGAGGTTCGAAACGATGTAGAGCTTACCCGATGCCTGATCCCATAACGCGTCGCCCTTGGCGGTTGGCCGGTCATCCACCGGGGTTCCGGTGTCGGACCAGGTCTGCGTGTCGGGGTTTAGCTTGTAAATGTCCGTGCCGTGGAGCGAGGAGTTAAACATGATGGCCCACCATGCGCCATCGTTGAACCAAACTTTGCTTTCCGGCTTCGATCCTGTAGGAGCAGAAAGGCCATCATTGTTGGAAAATGAAAAGTCATGGTAGCCGGTTTGCGCCGATGCGGTCGCCCAGGCGCCAAACATGCTGCCACAAAGGATGGCTGTGATGGCCAGGAGCCACCGCCTGAACCCATTCAAATCCTGTCGATACATTACGCTCCCTCGGATTGGCCGGATCCTGGTTTCGCCCAACGCGCCACAAAATTCTTGCGCGGCAACTGTAGGCCGGCAGCGGCACATCGGGACCGTGGACAAAGACCACAGCCTGCGGATCCAATTCGGGGGAGTGAGCGTCACAATTGCACGACGCCCGGCAGCAAAGGGGGGAGAGCCTGTAAAAACGAACTTGCTTGCAGGATTTTAGGTTAAACGGTGATGAATGGCGAGCAAAAATCTCCGGAAAGTTTAAGAAAATGATTCCTTTACACGTTTGGTGCCGCTGCTATCCGGCATCTGCTCCCCGGCAGAAAAAGATTGCATCACTGGGCCGATGGTTTTCAGGAAGACTGCATGAAACGTGCGCCCTTGGCGAAGGCGGGTGGCCTTGGGCAGCAGGGGAGTCTGGGCTGAGCGGAACGTGGAGTTAGGTCGGCAAGTGGAGCAAGCATCTTGTCTGAATGTCAGAAATCGAACACAGTATGTCCATAGAAAACTCAGGCGGATTCTCCCGGGACAAGGGCGGAGCACGTCTTGCCATCGTCCGGACCCGCTCCTAAGGCCACGTAAGTTCCCTCCGCGAAAGGGCGCGCGTTCGGGATGACAGGTTTTTTACAGGGTTTGGCGAATGCGAGATTCACTGTCGGGAAACAGACGTTAGCGCTGGCGCCACCCTCTACAGTTCAACGTCAAGATTTCCCGCGAAACGGTCCGCCGTCCTGCCCTGTGCAAAAACTTTCATCTAAAATTCACAATTGACAGGGATAGCCCACTTGGCTAAGCTCGCGCCAACCGGGCTTTCAGAGCGGGCTCTGGCCCCAGGATCCTGACTAACACCCCGTTCTCGGTTGCCCTTTAAGAGCGCTTCCCAACTGGAATTCAAGAGCAAAGACCAAGCAAGTTGTTGGCCGGCCCCTGTGGTTTGCCCAGATTCTTTTTGTATTTGGACG
>JADMIO011398718.1_pt1 | contig 12474 bp, 10 predicted proteins | sample 8958161 | NCBI WGS metagenome assembly JADMIO01 (sample SAMN16585339, study PRJNA669376) | soil metagenome | isolation source: Crop rotation soil | place: USA: Cullars Rotation, Alabama | collected 2011 | reverse complement strand
GCGACAACTTGTCCACGTGGAATTCTAAGCTTAGGATCCCAATGTGCTGGAAAGGTGTCGATACCGCTTAGCAAGGTGCTTTCGGTACGTCAGCCGCCTAATACCGTTCAAGACATTTAAAATTTTTAAGGTAGGAGAAAGTTATGAGTTTATATGGTGCATTGTTCTCGGGCGTATCGGGCCTTCAAGCGCAAAGTAATAAGATCAGCGCGTTGTCGGATAACATCGCCAATGTTAACACGGTCGGCTACAAGGCAAGCCAGGGCCTCTTTGAAAGCCTCGTCACCAGCGGTGGTGGTAGCGGTTTCTCGCAAGGCGGTGTTATAGGCACGGCACGTAAGCTCGTCGACCAGCAAGGTCTGTTGCAGTCGACCAGTTCGCCCACTGACGTCGCGATTTCGGGCAGTGGCTTTTTCATCGTGAATCAAACCTCCGACGCGACGGGCCAATTGCTCTATACGCGTGCAGGTAACTTCACCCAAGACGCCACCGGTAACTTTAAAAACGCTGCCGGCTTCTTCTTGCAGGCATGGCCGCTCGACCGTAACGGCTTGCTGCCGGGTGCGCCGGGTAACTTGAATACTACCTCAAGCGCCAACTTAAGCAGCTTGCAGACGGTGAACGTGCAGAACTTAACCGGTACCGCAACAGCTACCAGCAACGTCTCGATCGGCGCCAACCTCAATTCGACACAGGCGGCATTTGGCGGCGCGGCAGGGATTGCCGACATGGACGCGCAAGATTCCATCAACGTCAATAACGGCGCGGACGATATCATCATCCCCACCGCCATCGACAGCTTGACGCGCGGCGACCAGTTCATTGTTTCCGCCGCCCAGTCGGGCCTGAACTACACCTATACCTATGGTGGCTTTAGCATCAGCCGCAACGCCTTTACCGGCGCGGCGGGCGATAGCGGCGTCGGCGTATTGGGCAACGGCCAGACTACCATTACCGCCGCAGCGGTGAACTTGGGCAATAACCCTGTATTGACCGGCGGTATAGGTACCGGCACGGTGACCATTACTTCCACGGCTCACGGCCTTGCCGTAGGGGACGTGGTAACGTTGGCCGGCCTTGCCGCCACCGACGGTATTACCGCACCGCAACTCAATACTACCCACGTCATCACTGCCGTTACGGCTAACACCTTCACCGTGGTAACCGCTGGTGCGGCTACGGTGGGCGGACAAACCGGCGGCGGTGCGGGCAGCACTTCCACCACGCAGGAATTTAAGACCACCAGCGGCACCAATGTGGTGCGCGTACGTCATGCCACACATGGCCTAACTGATGGCCAGACCATTACCTTAAGCGGTGTGGATACGGCGCTTTCGGGTATCCCGATTTCCGAGCTCAATACAAGTTTCATCGTCGATGTGATCGACGCCAATCACTATGACATCCAAGTGGTTTCCAATGCCGCGGCTACTACCGGCGGCGGTTCGACCACCAACATCGTGGCCGATTCGCGCCAGTTTACCGGTCAGATCCTAAACGCCAACTTGCCCACCGACACGTTCTTGGGCAGCACCTCGGCCAATAACTTTACCGCCGCGGCGCTTACCTTCACTATCTCGAGCCCCGGCGCGGGAACGGCAACCTTTACCTACGGATGTCATCACCGCCAATATCAGCAATTGGAAAAGGTCGCGGATTCTTCGAACCTTCCGAAGGTCGTTGCTGACTTTTTTGATTCCGATGAATTTCCAGCGTCCTCGCCAACCGAACGACCAAATTCGCTGTGCGAGACTCGAAAAAGCCTGCGCCGAGAGGAGCCCCAACCTGGCCTCGTCGCGTGGAGAGAGCACCACGAGACCGGGCACTTGAAAGCGTTCAGGCATCCGAACGCTGGCCTCGATCGCTCGTGCTCGTTCGAGCAATTCCACAGGACGCATCATTCGAAGAAACCAGTAGATGCAGCCGTTGGAAAGGCAACCATATCCAATGCCCAACCAACCGTGCACCAACGAATAGAAGGTTGGCGACAGCCACGTAGGGGCCAGCAACAAAAGGATCCAGGCCGCAGGCGAGAGCAAAACGAATCCAAGAAAAAGGAAAGCCGCCGCCAATTCGCTTTCAGGCATCAGTCGAGCGTCGAGAAAAGGAGTCGACAAAAGAATTACGCCCCCTACGCCGAGGTCAGCGCCATCGTCGGCCGCGATTGCCCTCAGAAGGATATTCCCCCCGTGGCTGTGGGCGATAAGGTAGTGGGTTGCGTTCGGACTCGACTGGGTAACGCTCTTCAAGTCGCGACGGAGCTCACTCGCGGCTTCATTCCTGTCGGCCACGCTGTTCGCGCCAGACCATATGAAATATCGAACCACGGTCTCCGGACCGAACGTCTCCGTTGCCAAGGCCTCCAGCGTCGGGTACTTGATCCCGCTGGCCCTGGTCCCGTGAATGATTGTGACCACGACCTCTGCAGTCATTGTCGCGGGAGTCTACGCTAGTTCGCGTCATCCGGTTGAGGCTTACAATCAGCGCAGATGGGCTCCATTTACAAGCGTGGGAACGTTTACTGGATCGCGTGGGTCGATCGTCGCGGCAAGCAGCACTGCGAATCATCACGGCTCAAGGGCGTCCGTACCGGCACGAACCACAACGAGGCGAAGCGTCTACTCGCGGAGCGTGAGGGCAAGATCGCGGAGGGCGTTCCGGTCACCAAGGACTCATCCAAGTTCACGTTCGCTGACGCGGCGCAGCTCGTCGAGGACAACTACATCGCCCGCGGCCGCAAGACGCTCGTCGACACGAAGCGCCGCCTCGACAAGTACCTGATACCGCATTTCGGCGACCTGCTGATGACCGAGATCACGAGCGACGTGATCGACGCGTTCGTGGCCGGTAGGAAGAAGGCGGACGCGACCAACTCCGAGATCAACCGGGAGCTCGGCGTCTTGAAGAGGGCGTTCACGCTCGCGATGCGCGCGCGAAAAGTGTTCTCGAGGCCGCATATCGAGATGCTGAAGGAGCCCGCCCCACGGTCGGGATTTTTCGAGTATTCCGAGTTCGTGAAGGTGCGCGATCTCCTGCCGGCTGAGATCCAGCCGCTGATCGAGTTCATCTACATCACCGGATGGCGGTGGAACTCAGAGGCCCGTGTGCTGGAGTGGAATCAGGTCGACTTCCAGCACGGCACTGTCACGATCGCACCAGGTCGCACAAAGGGCGGCGAGGGTCGGACGTTCGTGATGACCACGGAGCTGCGCAAGCTGCTGAAGAAACAGCGCACTTACACCGACCAGACTGCGAAGGAATCGCCGTGGGTGTTCCACGCGGCTGGTGGACCGATTGTCTCGTTCTACCCGCAGTGGCGGAAGGCGTGTGAGACGGCGAAGGTGCCAGGCCGGTTGCTGCACGACATGCGACGCACGGCGATCCGGAACCTAGTTCGCGCTGGTGTATCAGAGCGGGTTGCGATGCAGATGTGCGGGCACAAGACACGGTCAATCTTCGACCGGTACAACATCACCCGCGAGAACGACCTCCGTGCCGCTGCAGAGCTACTCAGTGCGCACCATCGCGGATTGGTGAGGGCCACCCGGTCCTCCCGACGATCACGGGGCGTCAGCTCTAGCTAATTTCTCCGCGAACGGGTCCAGCTGTATCGGTCTGAACATTGGGCGTCTAGAGCCGCCAAATCCGCCCTGCACAAAATTCTCAGCCGGATCGCCTTCCAGCGTGTGAACGAAGAGCTGGCAGATCGGATAACCGGGCTTAACCTCGATGGGGATTTCGCCAACGTTGCTCAATTCCAAAGTGATGCACCCGAAGAAGCCAGGGTGAACACCGGTCGCAGTCGCGATGATAAGCCCGCATCGACCCCAACTCGATTTTCCGACCACATAGGCCGCGAGCGATTTCGGCAAACGGATCCATTCCAGGGTAGCCGCGAGCACGAATGTCATGGGGTGCAGCACGAATGGCTTTCCGAAGGGGACGTAGTGAGTCCTCGTGAGTGTCGCGCCGCTCGCCTGATCTTCGATCTTCAACGACGCCGCACGTGCCTGCTTCAGGCCCATGAACCACGTTCCCAAACGGAGATCGACCGAGGCTGACCCGCCCTGTCGGAGCAGGTTTAGGTCAGGACTTGGCGTAATCACCAACGGATCGTCGCTATTTCCTAGACGTCCTTCTTCAATCTTGCCGGCGAGCTTGGTTGCTTGAACAATCACACGTTCAACCGTTCGCTTGAATACGCTCGATTTCCATGACCTCGAGGTTCTTCAGCACAAGATCCTTCAAGATCGGCTGCCGTCGCGAAGTCGGAATGGAGCTCTTTTCCCAGAATGTGTCGTCCAATGACGCGTGCCAAGCGGCATTGAGGAGATCGCCGAGGCTTTGACATTGCTCCGCCGGGACCATCAGGCGAAACCGATCCAGTATTCGCCTCTTCTCGGCGTCTGTCGCCGCTGGAATCCCCGCATCAGCAACGACTTGCTCTGCGAGGTTCGTCAACTCACCCACGAGCAACGATACAGCCTCGTCCGCAACTTCGAGCAGGAACAGCTGCTCCGGCGTTAGGCCAGGGGTGAGATCATCATCGAATAGATCGGTGTACCCCGCTGGAGGCGTCGCGCCTTTCGTTTGCGACAGTTGTTCGAGTCGCAACGCCCGCTCACGTATTTTCGGATAGTCCACACGACGCGCGCCCAAGGCAGGGGCTAACAGGTAACTGAAGGCGTGGAGGAACGATTCGCCAAATAGTGTAAACCCGAGGAAATCGCAGAATGTTTCCTCGGCTTGGGCGACGCACCATTGCGCCGCAACTTGCCAGATGGCAATGGCGTCCATTCGCGTCGTCAATTCCGCTGCTGGGTACGTCGGGCTGAACAGTCGCGAAAAGTCACCCCAGCGACTCGTCACCACATCGACGACGTTTTGCGCCACGGTGGGAATGAGCAACGTCCCAAGGTCACGCGCCGCCCAGACCGTATGTCCTAGCTCATGTCCAGCGAGCGGAAGCAATAGTGGATTTCCGGACTCTGGGGCCGGAAATCCGAGAAACACGAAGCCTGGAAGGTGCGGGATCCTGGTAAAGGTGAGCGGCGAATACTCCCACTCGGACGACAACAGGAGTTTCGTCGAGCGATTTTGTTGATTCGGCTCTACGACTTGCTCAGCAACATGGAGCAGAGGCCGAAACATCTCAAAGGCATTGCGAACGTTCGTGGACCGGAGAATGAATCCAAGTAGTGGTAAGAACTCAAAAAAAGACCGGAGCGCCTGAGTGCAGTGCTGTTTGACGATTGCGGGATCGGTCGAGGGATCCAGCGCCTCAAGGTCGGCTAGTTTTTGCGCAAAGAACCGACGGAGTTCATCGAGTGCGGCACGCGAATGGGCGTACGCAAAATCGGAATCGCCGAGATGATCGATCTCGGCGATAAACGCAGCCAACCGCTGTTTTGTATACGCCAGCAGGCGCATCTAATCAGACGCGCAGCCGGCGAAATGGATGATCGGTGCGCTCGAGGGGCGTCGGCGTCATCGCCGTGGCGTGACGAGAAACCGCAAGACAGAAGGATCGAAGGTTCGCTAGCGACCGCGACAAATCGTCCGCGGTCCCGGCCGCGTCAACCAAATCGGCCATTTGCTCAATCCATTGCTCGGTAGCTGCCGCGACCTCGCGCACTTGCTGAGGACGCATGCCGCCAGGAGTATCGCCGACAGCACGGCCGAGCACGATGGCGGTTGTGGGGTCCACAAGCGACGCAGGCCGTGCGCCAGCATCCTTGACAACCTTTGCTGCGAGTTGTCGGGCGAGCTCACGAACTCCTTCGAGATCGCTCGGTTTGTGTCGGATCAGATTGTCCAAGTCCGTCGCAGCCTTCAATGCTACTGAGGCCAAGTCGCGGGCACGAACAAACTGCGGGACTATCTGAGCTGCAGGTGCGGCCATTGCACTCCAAAACGGCGTTGAGACCGTACGCCGAAAAAGGGCTGAGCCAGCCCGTGACTCACGCAAGCGTCAGACGGTCAACCCGTTGAGTGCCGTCACGACACAGCGTGCAGCAAACATGCCTGCACCCTAGATGTGGTGGTATGAGGAAGCGCCCACACTAGGACGATCCCTAATTTAATCGAGTTGTCAAGCCCTACACAAGCGATTTCGATCTTTGATCGTTTTTATTGCGAAAAACGAGTGAGACACCGCGAAGGTCTGGCGACTGGCCGGTCGGTCGACGAGGCCGCATCTACTACATTTTTACTACACTTCTTAAGATCCGCCTCATCTGCTTTTGCCAATCATGTCTGGAATGCCCAATTTGGCGGAGAGAGAGGGATTCGAACCCCCGGAACCCTTCCGGGTTCAACGGTTTTCAAGACCGCCGCCTTAAACCACTCGGCCATCTCTCCACACTTCGCGGCGGGCCTGACACGGCCCGCCGGCGCTACGTGCGCGCCGTAATCACCTCGAGACCATCCATGAACGGTCGCAATGCCGTCGGCACGACCACCGAGCCGTCCTCCTGCTGGTAGTTCTCGAGGATCGCGATCAGTGTACGACCAACCGCCAGTCCGGATCCGTTCAACGTGTGAACGAAGTCCGGTTTCCCGCTTCCCTGTGACCGGAACTTGATATTCGCCCGCCGCGCCTGGAACGCCTCCGTGTTGCTGCAGGACGATATCTCGCGATAGGTGTTCTGCCCCGGCAGCCACACTTCGAGGTCGTAGGTCTTCGCCGACGCGAACCCCATGTCGCCGGTACACAGCAGCACGCGGCGATACGGCAGCTCCAGCCGGTTCAGCACCTCCTCGGCGCTGGCGGTCAGCCGCTCCAGTTCGTTGAACGACTCGTCGGGGGTCGTGAACACCATCAACTCGACCTTGTCGAACTGGTGCTGCCGGATCAGGCCACGCACGTCGGCCCCGTACGAACCGGCCTCGCTGCGAAAACACGGCGTGTAGGCGGTGTAGCGAATCGGCAGCTGCCGGCCGTCGAGAATCTCGCCGCGATACATGTTCGTCAGCGGCACTTCCGCCGTCGGCACCAGGAAGAGGTCCCAATCGCCGGCGATCTTGAACAGATCCGCTTCGAACTTCGGCAGGTTGCCGGTGCCGGTCAATGAAGCCGTGTTCGCCATGAACGGCGGCTCGACTTCGGTGTAGCCATGCTCGCGCGTGTGCAGCGACAGCATGAAGTTGATCAGGGCACGCGCCAGTCTGGCGCCCGCGCCCACCAGGACCGAGAACCGTGCAGCCGCGATCTTGGTGCCGCGCTCGAAGTCGATGATGCCCAGTGCCGGGCCGATGTCCCAATGCGCCTGCGGCGCAAACCCGAAGTCGCGTGGCGTGCCGCGGCGATGGATTTCAACGTTGTCGCCCGCGCTCTTGCCGACCGGCACAGACGAATGCGGCACGTTCGGGATGACGAGCAGGCAATTGTTCCGTCGTTGTTCGATCGCTTCGAGCTCGGCGGCGCGTTGCTTGATCAGCTGCGCGCGCTCACGATTCGCCTCCTGGATGGCCGCGGTATCGAGGCCCTGTCGCTTCAAGCGGCCCACTTCTTCGGCCGCCGCATTCTGATCGCGCTTCAGTCCCTCGACCTCCGGCAAAAGGCGCCGCCGCTCGGCTTCGAGCGCCGTCAACTCTTCGAGCTCGGCCTGAAGGTCGGCGCCGCGGTTCTGAAGAGAGGTACGAACAGCGTCCAGATTGTCACGAAGCAGCGCGGGGTCGAGCATCTCGCCCGAAATTCTACTTTGATACCATCCTGTGACCGAACCGATGCCAACAGACACGCACGCCCGCCGCCCACGCATTGCCGTCATCGCCGCCGCCGGAAGCGCCTCCCGCATGTGGCCCGCAAGCAAGACGATTCCGAAGGAGCTGTTTCCGCTGGGCAAGGTTCCGGCGATCGCGCACGTCGTCTGGGAGATGATCGACGCCGGCGTCAACGACATCCGCATCGTCATTCGAAAAGGTGAGCCGCCGGCCATCGCCGAACTGCTCGATCCGAAGCGCGGTGCGCCACCCGACTCCGTGAAGTCCGATCCCGTAGTCCAGCGCTTCGAATGGATGCTTGGCGCCGCATCGTTCACGTTCATCGAACAGGAAGGCCCGTACGGGAACGGCACGCCGCTCCTGAACGGGACCAACGGCATCGATGAACCGTGTGTCTTCGCCTTCGCCGACGATGTCGTCTTCGGCGAGAACGCGGTAGCCGGCATGATGGCGCTGTTCGAGCGAACGGGAAGTCCGGTGCTCGCGGTGCAGGAAGTTGCGGCGGACGAAGTTCGGAAGTTCGGAATCCTCGATACGGCGAGCGAGGGCGGAGTGGACGTCGTCCGGCGCCTCGTGGAAAAGCCTGGCCCGGGAGAAACGACGTCACGCCTGGCGTCACTTGGCCGCTATCTGGTGACTCCGGAGCTGGTCAACGTGCTTCGGTCGACGCCGACCGGTAAGGGCGGGGAGCTCTGGCTCGCTGACGCCTTCATCCACCTGCTGAAGGCGGGGCGCCAGTTGAACGCGTACCGGCTGACGCACGGGCAGTGGCACACCGTCGGGACGCCCGAAGGTTACGTGCGCGCGGCAAATGCGGCGATGGAATTCGAAAGCCTGCCGTCGTCGCGGACCTGACAAGGTCCGCGCCACGGCTTTTGTTATTCCTTCGAGGCGGTTGACGAGGTCGACGACGACGAGCTGGTGTCGCTCTTGGTTGTCGATTCACCTGCCGACTTCTTCTCGCCGTCCTTTTTCGACTCGGCCTTCGACTCACCGTCACTGGCGCTGGTCGACGAGGCGGCGCTGGAACGTCCACCGGCGTAGTCGGTGATGTACCAACCGGAGCCCTTGAACTGGATCGCCGGCGTGGACAGCTGCCGGTGCACAGGACCCTTGCCGCAGCGTGCGCACGTTTCGGGAGGCGGATCCGAAAACTTCTGGATCACTTCGAAGCGCTGCTTGCACGCTTCGCATTCGTACTCGTAAAGCGGCATCGTTATTCAGTCCGGTTGGCTAATCGAGAACGGCGTTCGACGAATCCTTGAGCAGCAGGCGGCGCTGAGCCCAGAACGGGGCACTGCCATTCGCGAGCACTGCATCGTGGAACGCGCGCAACGAGAATTTCCCGTCCTGCCGTTCCTTGTAGTCCTGCCGCAGCTTCAGCAGCATCAGCTTGCCGATTGAATAGACGACATAGCCTGGATCGAAGGTCCCACGCTCCGCCTCGCGGCGTGCGTTCGCCTCCTCGAGGAACGCCTCGTCGCGGAAGAACCGCATTCCCTGCTCCACCGAAAGGTCTTCGCAGTGGAGGCGGATGCCGACCACCACGCGGGCGAGGCGAACGAGCGCTTCCGCCAGTTGTCCCAGTCGCATCGTCGCATCGCCGCGGCGGAAACCCGCTTCGATCATCATCTGCTCGCAGTAGTGCGCCCATCCTTCGACGAACGACATTGGCGCGAACAGCGTCGACTTCCGGACCTTCGATTCCACTTGCCGCAGATGCTGATAGTGGAGGAAGTGTCCCGGATAGACCTCGTGGATCGTGACGTTCCAGAGCGTCGGGATATTGAAGTCCCGCATGTGCTCCTTCTGGCGCTCCGGCGTCCACGAGCGATCGACGTCGGTCAGGTAGTAGTACGCCCGGCTCGGCTTGCTCTCGAACGGGCCGGGCGTCCACATGCTGGCGAACGCCCAGCGATAGAACTCCGGCGACGGTGCCACGACGACCGGTTCGGCGTCGGGCATGGAGACGATCGGCTGGCGCCGCAGAAACTCCTCGAGCGCCTTGACCTGTTCCTGCGCCGCTGCCGCCAGCTTGCCTGGCTCCGGATGTTGCTCCTTCGCGGCGCGCCAGGCGTCTTCCGGGTTGCCGCCGTTCAATTTGCCGGCGACCGTGCGGAACTCCTCCTGCACCGCACTGAGCTCGCGCAGGGCGATCGTCAGCAGGCGATCCGAACTCACCTCGATGCCTTCGTCCAGCTTCAGCTTCCTTTCGAACTTCTCCTGACCGAGGCGGAAAGAGGCTTTCGCGCGTGGCGCGATCTCCTCCTCGAGATACCGGATGTAGCCGCCGATGGAAGTTGCGGCCTCGGTGGACGTGTCGGCAAGGTCGCCGAGGATGTGCAGGTCATCGAGGTTCGCAAACGCGCGCGGGAGATCGTGCTCGATGAACTTCAGCGTGCCGCGCCACGTCTCGAGCGCCACCTTCAGGAAAATGCCCGGTGGTTCCTTGACGTTGTCGCGTGCGGCCTGCACGACGCGTGGCACCTGCCGCAGCTTCGAGACGACGCGGCGCGCCCGCTCCGGCTCCGGCGCATATGCGAACAGCGCCTGGCTGGCGAGGCTGGTGGCGATCGCGTCCGCATACACCTGGGGGTTGCGTTCCCAGGTACGGACCACCTCGAGTTCGAACATCCGCCCTTCGATGTTGGCCGCCACGATTGGATGGTCGACGGCTTCGGTCTCAGGCAGCGTCGCGGCGTCAATCTGGTGCAGACGGCGACCGAATCCCGACAACGCCCGCGTGTGGGCGTCGATCGCGCTCCGGCTCAGGTCCTCGAGGAGGTCGTCATGGAGATGCACGCCATCCAGGCTGGCCTGGCTTGGCTGCACCTCGTACAGATAGGCGAGGTAATCGTCGACGAAATGCGGAAATGGCTCCGATGGGTACATGCCCGGCGGTTTCAGTGGCGCTCTGTGTGCTCGGTCGGGGAGCGCGCATCCTTCAAATGGTACAATAACCGGTCCGTGCACGCGATGTCCGGTACGCTGTACGTGGTCGCCACGCCCATCGGCAACCTCGAAGACATCACACTCCGGGCGCTGCGCGTCCTTCGGGAAGTCGACGTCATTGCGGCGGAGGACACGCGCCGGACAGCCCGGCTGCTTGCCCATTACAGCATTTCGACGCCAACCACGAGCTTCCACGAACACAACAGCCGGACGCGGATGCCTCAGCTCATCGCGAAGCTTCGGGAAGGCCGCTCAGTTGCCGTGGTGACCGATGCGGGCACACCTGGAGTCTCAGATCCAGGTATGGAGCTGGTGGCGGCGTGTGTCGACGCGGGAATCGCGATCGATCCGATCCCCGGGGTTAGCGCACCACTCGTCGCGGCGGTCGCATCGGGATTTCCGCTGAATGCTCTGACGATTCGGGGGTTCGTTCCGTCTCGGTCTAAAGACAGAAGTGCTTTTGTTGCAGCTGTTGCAGAAACAGAAGGGGTAGTGGCGTTTTTCGAGAGTCCCCACCGCGTGCGGGAAACGTTGGCGGAGTTTGCTGGTATTTCTGGTGTTCGACCGATTGTTGTCGGGAGGGAACTGACCAAGGTTCACCAGGAATTTCTGCGAGGGACCGCTGCGGACGTGCTCGCCCGGCTTGACGAGCCCAAAGGTGAATTCACCATCGTCGTCGGCCCGCTCGCCAAAGAAGCCTCCGTCGTGCCGATTCCGGACGATGAAACGCTCGCATCAGAGTTTGGCTGTTTAGCCAAAAGTACCGGGCTTGGCCGAAGAGAGGCGCTCGCGTCAGTAGCTCGGAAGTACGGGTGTCCGGCGCGAGAAGTCTACGCCGCTATCGAGAGGGCTAAGAGTTTGGTAGATGACCGTAAAAAAGATGGCTGATATCCATGTCGTGGTTCTGGCGGCCGGACGAGGGACGCGGATGAAGTCGGCATCCCCGAAGGTGCTGCACAAGATTGCGGGACGTCCTCTGATCGAACATGTTCTGCGAACGGCCGACTTTCTTCAGCCAGCAACGGTCACATTGGTGGTCGGCCACAAAGCTGAGATGGTCGAGGCCGAGCTGTCCGGCCGCCGCAACCTGAAATTCGTCCTCCAGGAGCCCCAGCTCGGCACCGCGCACGCCCTGCAGCAGACGGAGCAGGCACTCGCCGGTCTAACCGGAACGGTTGTGCTGTTGTCGGGAGACGTGCCGCTCCTGACCAGTTCGACGCTTCGCCGGCTGACGGACGCACACCGTGGCGCACAGGCCGCAGCAACTGTGGTGACGGCCACAGTCGACCGGCCCTACGGCTACGGCCGGATCGTCCGCTCGGATGGCCGGATCGTCCGGATTGTCGAGGAGCGGGACGCGACGCCGGCCGAACGTCAGATCAAGGAGATCAACGGCGGCATCTATGCCTTCGACCTGGCCCCGCTGTTCGACGCCCTGCGCAGCATTGCATCGCAGAACGCGCAGGGTGAGTTCTACCTGACCGACCTGGTCGCGGTCTATCGCCGTCGCAGACTACCTGTCGAAACCCACATGGTGGAAAACGCTGAAGAGATCCGTGGGATCAACAGCCGCACGGAGCTCGCGGAAGTGAGTCGCCTCGTGAGACAGACAAAAAACGAAGAGCTGATGGCCGCCGGCGTCACGCTGGTGGATCCCGCCACCACCTACATCGAGCCGGACGTGGAGATCGGTCCCGACACGATCATTCACCCGGGCGTCACCATCGAAGGCTCCACGAAAATCTTTCCAGCACAGTGGGATCCGAAGCTTGGAATTCACGTGACTTGAAGTCGCGG
>JADMIO010826495.1_pt1 | contig 12476 bp, 9 predicted proteins | sample 8958161 | NCBI WGS metagenome assembly JADMIO01 (sample SAMN16585339, study PRJNA669376) | soil metagenome | isolation source: Crop rotation soil | place: USA: Cullars Rotation, Alabama | collected 2011 | reverse complement strand
AAACGTGTGTCTTTGTAAAGCGCGGAGATCTTGAGCAGTCCGATCAGTTGTAGACCAAAAGCGATGATCACGATGCCGCCGATGATTCTGACCCAAGGGTTACTCGTGATCGCGGCGCCAACCAATCCAGCAGTTGTGCCGAGTATAAGAAAGATGACTGACAGACCAGCGTTGAATGCGAGCGAGTTGATGATCACTGCGCGACGGTTAGTCGTACCTTCTTTCAATCCGTCGATGCTTACGCCCGAAATGAGTGAGATATATCCGGGCACGAGTGGTAACACGCACGGCGAGAGAAACGAGAGTATGCCCGCGGCGAACGAAATCGCGATATTAAGTATTGAAATTCCTTGACCGTCCATAAAACTAAATTCCAGCCACAAAGAGGCACAAAAGGCACATAAAAAAATACTTTTGTGCTTTATGTGCTTTTTTGTGGCTCATTTTTCTTCAACTAACTGCTCAACCAATCGCCCCAACAACTCAATCTCTTCTTCGCTGGCGCCGAACGAGATGTAGCGCAGCACGCCCTTGCGATCGATCAGAAACGAAGTCGGAATCGAAAACACGCCGTAATTGAATTCGTCAGTGTTTCCCTCGGAGACTACAAAACCATACGGCAGCCCGTGGCTTTTGCGGAAGGAGCGCAGGTAGTCGAGCTCTTCTTTCGGCGTCACCGGCTTCTGCTCAGCGTGTCCATAGTACTTCGTCGCGCCCAGAATCACGAGTCCTTTGCTCTTGAATTTGGCCTGCCAGCGCGCCAGGTTTGGCAGTGTATAACGACATGGACCACACCACGGCGCCCAGAAATCCAGCAACACCACCCGGCCGCGCAGATCAGTCAACTTTACAGGCGCTTGCTCGATCCACTCGTTTGCGGTGAATTCCGGCAGCGCTGTGTTTGACGACACGAGGCTCACATCGAACAGTTGCTCCGGATCGATCGTTGGATCGAGTCGCGCGACGCGTATCGTCGCGTCTCTGTAAAGACTTGCCGACGGCAACTTGATCGCTAAGCGTCGCAGTTCTCGAACCGCCGCGAGCGCAAGATCTTTCTGGTTCGACTTCAAATAAGCGTCTGACAAAAGCACCGCCGACTTCAACAACATCTCATCGCGACGGGGCACTTCGCCTTTGTTCGTCTCGATGAACTTCTTTGACGCTTCCCACATCTGCTTCGCGTGCGCGCTCATCAACGCGTAATCTTTCGCGCGCATGTAAGCGTCGGTGATCAGCAACTCCATTCGATAACGATCGTCAGCATTCTGAGGCTGATGTCGCGCATACGATTCGACCGCGGCATTGGCTTCTGCGACCAGATCTTTCTTGATTGAGTAGAGCACCACGACGTTGCGTGCCGTTTGTGCCTTCTGACCGTCGGGATCCTTCTTTAAAAATAGACGCATCGCAGCGAGTGACGCGTCACCGTCGCCCGCCAGATGTTGCAGCAAACCGAGATAGTAGACGTCCTCGTCGCTTAAGTGTGAACGTGCTTGCAGAGTGGCTGCGTTCTTGATCGCGAGTTCCTTCTGCTCTTTCTTGGTTTGCGCTTCGAGCTTCGGATCGTAAGGGAGTTTTTGTTTGTTGAACTCCTGGTACTTGCGGCCGAGATAACCGTTTGCATCCTCGTAAAGCACCTGCGCCGGGCGCGTATCAGGGTTCAAGTCAGGCTTGCTCGCGGCAGCGAGTCCCTGGGCAAACGTCGAGACAGTAACCAGCAAAATCAAAACTACGGGCAAAATAGCGGAAGTCATCTTTAAACGGACAATACAGGTTGAGAGCTAAAACGATCGGGACTAAAAGGAGCCAGCAACGGCGAGGTTTTCCCCGCAACGATTGCGTCGGAAATCAATTCGGCCGTTAAGGGCGCGAGTAGGATTCCGTTTCGGTAATGCCCCGTTGCATAAAAGAGCCCATCAATTTCACCACAAGGACCCAGCACAGGCAAACCGTCAGCGGCTCGCGGCCGCAAACCGGCCCACGTGTCGACGATTGGCAGGTTTCCAACGGCAGGCGAGATCTCCAGCGCGTTGCGCAAGATCGACGCGATTCCACCGGCCGTGACGCGCTTCGCGAAACCGGCGTTTTCGCTTGTCGAACCGGCCAGCAAACGTCCGTCCTGACGCGGGACGAGATATCCGCGAGGGCTGAAGATCACATGGCGTGTTAACTGAGGTTTCGATTCGAGACACACCATCTGCCCGCGCACGGGTGTGATCGTGGGCGCTGATTGCAGCAGGAAACTCGACCACGTTCCGGCTGCGATGACAACTGTGCGGCAACTAATATCGCCGCGACTCGTTTGCACGCCTGTGATTCGATTGCCTTCGATTTGGAGCGCTTCGACAGTTGTTTCGGTGATTGTCTTGACGCCGAGCGCGTTCACGCTGTTTGCGAGCGCGGTGATTAGCCGTCGATTTTCGACTTGAATATCGTTTGGGAAAAGTAACGCGCCGAGCGTTAATTCGGAGATGCAGGGTTCTAATTCACGAGCGTCGGGGGAGGTGAGTAAGTCGACTGCGAGTCCGGCCTGAGTTTGCCAGTCGTATCGCTTCTCGATCTCTGCATAGTCCTGTTCGTTGAGTGCGAGATAGAGTGTGCCGGTGGTATCGAGCTCGATATCGATTCCGGTTTCTTCGCGTAATGCGGCAGCGAGAGACGGGTACAAGTCGCGACTGCGACACGCGAGGACGAAAAAGTCGTCGTGACCATCGGCTTCAACCTGCGGCAACAACATGCCACCCGCAGCCGACGACGCCTCAGCCCCCAGTCCGCCTCGCTCCAATAACCAAACATCACGCACACCACGCCGCCGAAGCGAACGCGCAATGGATAAACCAATGACGCCTCCTCCAACGACTACAACCTCTGCACTTCCTTTAATCGACGCCATTTAGTTACTATCCAGCAATGCATCCTATCACACTGATTCCGGGCGACGGCATTGGCCCCGAAGTCGCTTCAAACGTAGTGCGGATCATCGAAGCATCCGGTGTAGAGATTCAATGGGAAACGCATTACGCGGGCGCGCAGGCGCTCGAAAAATTCGGCGAAACGCTGCCGCAGGAACTACTCGATTCGATTACGCGCAATAAGGTCGCGCTCAAGGGTCCGATCACCACGCCAGTCGGTAAAGGTTTTACGTCAGTCAACGTTGGCTTGCGCAAAACGTTGGATCTTTACGCGAACCTGCGCCCGGTGCGCGCGTTGCCGAACGTGCCGTGCCGTTATCCCGAACTCGATCTCATCGTCGTCAGAGAAAACACGGAGAGTTTGTACGCGGGTTTGGAACACGTGGTCGTGCCGGGTGTGGTGGAGAGTTTGAAGATCATCACTGAAAAGGCTTCGACGCGTATCGCGCGTTTTGCTTTTGAGCATGCGAAGCGCGAGTCGCGTAAGAAAATCACGGCGGTTCATAAAGCGAATATCATGAAGCTATCCGACGGTCTGTTTCTAAATTGTTTTCGGAAAGTGAGCGAGGAATATCCCGAGATCGAAGCGGACGACAAGATCGTCGATAACGCGTGTATGCAACTGGTGATGCGGCCCGAACAGTTTGACGTCATGCTGCTCGAGAATCTTTACGGTGACATCGTCTCGGATCTGTGTGCGGGTCTCGTTGGTGGTTTGGGGCTCGTGCCGGGAGCGAACATTGGCGAGAAGGGCGCGGTGTTCGAAGCAGTACACGGCTCGGCGCCGGACATTGCGGGACAGGGCATCGCGAATCCCACCGCGCTGTTGCAATCGGGGATTTTGATGTTGCGTTACATCGGTGAGCGCGAGGCTGCGGACCGCGTTGAGAACGCGATGCTCGCGGTGTTTGAAGAAGGCAAGGTGCGCACGCGCGATATCGGCGGCACCGCGAAGACTGCTGAGTTCGCGGACGCGATTATTCAAAAGATGATGTAGGACTGTTCTTGGTGCTTTGTACTTGGTGCTTGGAAAAGAACTAAGAACAAAATACGAAGAACTATTAAGACCTATTTCATCAGCGCCTCGATTTCCTCAGCCTGCTTCGGCACTTTGTGCGTCAGCACGCGCGGGCCGTTGCTGGTGCAGAGCACGTCATCTTCGATGCGCACGCCGATGCCGAGATATTTTTCGGGGACGTCTTTCGTATCAGGCGCGATGTAAAGTCCCGGCTCGACAGTCATCACGACGCCCGGTTCGAGCGCGCGTGATTCAGTTCCGTAGTAATAACGACCAACGTCGTGCACGTCGATGCCCAGCATGTGCCCGAGACCGTGCATGTAAAACCTCTCGTACTTCTTCTCCTTGATCAGTTCGTCAGTCTTCCCTTCCAGCAAACCAAGCTCGACCATTCCTTCAGTCAATATCTCGATCGAACGTTGTTTCAACTGATCGTGCGTGACGCCGGGTCGCACCATCTCCACACACGCCATCTGTGCCTTCAACACCAGGTCGTAAATATCGCGCTGCGGCTGCGTGTAACGACCATTGATCGGAAACGTGCGCGTGATGTCTGACGCGTAACCTTTGTACTCAGCGCCGGCATCGACCAGCAGCAGATCTCCATCGCGAAGTTCGCCATCGTTGTTGATGTAATGAAGCACCGTCGCATTTGGACCGGCACCGACGATCGAGGTGTACGCCGGACCTGCCGCACCGTGCCTGCGAAAGATCTGTTCGATCAGCGCTTCGAGTTGATACTCCTGCATGCCCGGCTTCGCTGCCTTCATAGCCTCGCAATGCGCTTCCGCTGCGATATCGGCAGCCGTTTGCATGATCTCGATCTCATCGGCGCTCTTCAACACACGCATCTCGTGAACGATTGTCGCCGGATCGATGATCGTCTGCGGCGGATGAACCGGCTTGCGATTCAACGATCGCATGCGCGCGATCTCTTTGACGATCGTGTTGTCGAGATCCTGGTCCACACCAAGCCGGTAATAAAGCACTTCGGCGCCGTCGAGAAAGTCCGCCAGCTTCGACTCAAACTCCGCAGTCGGAAAAGATTCCTCCGCGCCAAACTCGCTCTTCGCACCTTCGACACCCGCGCGACGCCCGTCCCAGATCTCTCGTGCCGGGTCTCTCGGCCGCACAAACAACGTGTATTTCGTGTCAGCTTCAGGCTTGATCACGGCGAGCGCGTCTGGTTCTTCGAAGCCTGTCAGGTAGAAAAAATCGGAGTCCTGTCGAAAACGATAATGGGTATCGTTTGAACGCCTCGTGTCGTGTGCTCCGGGAATAATGGCCACTGACTTCGGAGCCATGCGTCGCATAAACTCCTTGAGCTGGGGTCTGATCATTAAAAGGTCTCCTCGTGTGGGTTGTTTTGCATTGTACCCGACTGTCCACTAGATGGATAATCAGCCCGGATGAGCACACAAACTCTTTCACCATCACAAACGCGCGAGATCGTCTCTCACGATCCTTCCACCGGCGCGGAGAACGGGCGCGTGCCGTTGATGGACGAGAGTCAGGTGGCAGCGGCAGTGAACAGGGGCAGGATTGCTCAACTCGCATGGGCCAAACTTTCGTATCGCGAACGCGCGCGCTTCATCCTTCGCGCTCGCGAGATCGTGCTGGACCAACTCGAAGAGATCGCCAAATTAATCTCACGCGAAACAGGCAAACCCGCGAGTGAAGCAATCTCGATGGAGATCGTACCCACGCTCGATCTCATGCACTACTTTGCGCACCACACACATCAGCTACTCGATCGTCGCAAGATCGACATCGGCCAGTACAACTTCATGGCGCGTAAGTCGTACATCGTCTACAAGCCGCTCGGAGTTGTCGGAATAATCTCGCCATGGAATTTTCCCTGGGCCACGCCGCTTGACGAGGTGGTGATGGCGTTGATGGCCGGCAACGCCGTCGTCGTAAAGCCGAGTGAGTTGACGCCAGTCACTGCGTTGAAAATCGCGGAGGTCTTCAAACAAGCACAACTACCCGAAGGACTGCTCCACATCGTCACCGGAGATGGATCAACCGGCGCTGCACTCGTCGAGGCAGGTGTTAACAAGATCATGTTCACCGGCAGCGTGAAGACCGGCAAGCGCGTTGCCGAAGCGGCTGCAAAACATCTGACGCCCGTGGTGCTCGAGCTCGGCGGCAAAGATCCGATGATCGTGCTCGAAGACGCTGACCTCGAAAACGCAGCGCGCGCCGCTATCTGGGGCGCCTTCTGCAATTCCGGCCAGGCGTGCGCTTCGATCGAGCGTTGTTATGTACACGAGTCGATCGCGGAGAAGTTTACTGACTTAGTTGTTGAAGAAACTCGCCGTCTCAAACAAGACAAAGCCTCGACTGACGCGATCGACATCGGCGCGATGACTAACGAGCAGCAGTTGAAGATCGTCGAGGATCACGTGAGTGACGCAGTCGAGCGTGGCGCAAACGTGCGCACTGGTGGTCATCGTCTCGAAAATGGCGGCGGTTGGTTTCATCAACCAACGGTCGTGACGAATGTAGACCACTCGATGAAGTTGATGCGTGATGAAACGTTTGGTCCAGTGCTTCCGATCATGACTTTCAAGACTGACGACGAAGCGATTCGCCTCGCGAACGACAGTATCTATGGTTTGACTGCCAGCGTCTTCACGCGTGACATCGGTCGCGGTCGCCGCCTCGCCGAACAGATCGACGCCGGCACAGTGATGATCAACGAGGTCGTTTACACGCACGCGGTGGCGCAAACGCCCTGGGGCGGCGTGAAGCAAAGCGGCTACGGGCGCACTCACGGCCGTCTTGGTTTGCTGGAACTGGTCTCGGCGCAACACATTCACGTCAACGCCCTGCCCGTGCTCTCCGATGTCTGGTGGTTCCCGTATACAAGGCAGGCAGGCGCTCTTTTTCGTGGCTTTGCAAAGCATTTCACGACCGGCTCTGTACTCAACTCCTCACTGCTTTTACCGCAGTTAATCCGGCGCTATTTGGATCGGCGCTCCTAATCGGCGTTTACCTTGTGTATACGGAGGGCGATAGTTTATACTCCCGACCTCCCACGTACCCGCGAAAAGTAGCTCCCATAGCCCTGATAAATTTGCTGGAGGAATGCCCCGTGAGAAAGATCCATGCTCTATTCGTGATTTTAATTCTTTGTACCGTTAATTTTGTACCTTTGGCCGTCCGCGCTCAGAGCGAAAACGGACTGAGTCACCGCGCTGAAATCAGTAACGCCATCCAACACGACACAACTCCGAAGCCTCTGCGCGAGATGTTTGATACCGGCGAGCGGCCGCAACCGGCTCGCGGTGGAAAGGACTTCGAACCGGGTCGACCGAATCGGGTCGACAATCGCATCACGCCATTTGAAGATCCGCTGGCCGATAAGAGTGTCGGCTTGCCGTCAGCCCTTGCTGAGATCAAGGCATCCACGAACGGTACGCCGGTCGATCCGGCTAACCGCGTCGCGCCGCCCGATACCACGGGTGATGTCGGCCCCAACCATTACGTGCAGTGGGTCAACCTGCGCTTCGCCGTCTACACGTTGACCAGAGATGCCAGTAACCAGATCACCGCCTTCAACCTGGTGCCTGGATTCCCGAAAAACGGTAATACCCTTTGGTCGGGTTTCGGCGGTCGCTGCCAAACAGACAACGACGGAGATCCGATCGTGCAATACGATCAACTCGCCGACCGTTGGATTCTGACCCAGTTTGCAGTTTCGGCGACGCCCTTCACTCAGTGTGTAGCTGTCTCGACTAGTCCGGATCCGACAGGAACTTACTTCCGTTATGCCTTCTCGTATAGCCGAAGCTTTAACGACTACCCGAAGATGGGCGTCTGGCCGGATGCTTACTACATCACTTACAACATGTTTCGTAATGGCCAAACCTTCACTGGCAATACGGTGTGCGCTTTCGAACGCGCCCAGATGCTGGTCGGCGGTGCGGCACGACAGGCGTGCGTCAACACAACCGCCGGCGCCAGCCTTGAGCCCGCGGATCTGGAAGGCACAACTTTGCCTCCGGCAAATTCACCAAACCTGTTGATGAGCATAACGAGTACGGCAGTCCAGTTTTGGCGAATGGCCGTAAACTGGGGCACCGGTACCGGCACTCTCACTGGTCCAATCACGGTTTCCGGAGTTGCTGCGTTTAGCAGAGCATGCGGCGGTGGCGTATGCATTCCGCAACCCGGCACCACCAACAAGCTCGATAGTTTAGGTGATCGATTGATGTATCGTCTGAGTTATCGAAACTTTGGTGACCATGAAGCGCTGGTCATTAATCACTCAGTGACCAGCGGCACCGGCGTTGGAATTCGCTGGTATGAATTGCGAAATGCGACGGGCCAAACTCTTGGCTCGGCGAATCCAGTGCTCTTCCAACAGGGAACGTTTGCTCCAACCAACGACTTCCGTTGGATGGGTAGCGCGGCCATGGACAAGTCGGGCGGTATCGCGATTGGCTACAACATTTCGAACGCGAGTAATATCGTGCCCAGCATTCGTTATGCCTATCGTGGTCCCGCGGATCCGCTCGGGACGCTCGGTAATGAAACTACGGTCCTCGTGGGCAGCGGCATTCAAACAGCCACCCTGACTCGCTGGGGTGATTACAGTACCATCAGCGTCGATCCGGTGGATGGCTGCCAGATGGTATTCACGTCGCAGTACCAGCCGGCTAGCAGTAACTTCAACTGGTCTACGTTCATTCACAGTTTCAAGCTGTCGACCTGTAACTAGAACACAGATTCAACGCGGATGAAGACGGATTTAACCCGTTTTCATCCGCGTAGATCTGTGTGCTAGTATCTGCGGCCCGTGGCCTTTTGGAAGAACTACATGCACCAGCGCGAGCGCTGGTATCATCAACGAGACAACAATCGTCTGGTGCGCCCTTTTGAGTGGGGCCTGAACTACATCGTCGACCATGTAAATGGCGACGACCCGCGCGAACTATTCCGTAAACACACTGCGCAAGTCATGTCGGCAAGTGAAGATTTTTACGCTTTGCCGCCGATCACTGACTATCGTCTCGAAGACGATCAACTTACCTGGACCAGCGCGGTTCATACGCCTTCAGTCGAAAACAACACCGCACACGCACGCTTCTTTCCGGCCAAAGTTAAAAATGGAAAACGACCACGCAATGCAGTAGTCGTGTTGCCGCAGTGGAATGCTCAGCCGCAGAGTCACGTCGAGGCTTGCCGGATCTTCAACATGATCGGTATGTCGGCACTGCGTCTGACGCTTCCTTATCACCTGCAACGCAAGCCGCCGGAGATCGAACGTGCCGATCATCTCGTCAGTTCAAATATCGGACGCACGATTCAATCAGTCAGACAAGCTGTGCTCGATACGCGCGCAGCGGTGTGGTGGTTGAAGTCTGAAGGATACGAACGTGTTGGAATTCTCGGCACGAGTATCGGCTCGTGCGTCGCGTTTCTGACGTTTGCTCACGAACCCGATCTCAATGCCGGTGCGTTTAATCACGTGTCGGGGTATTTCGCGGATGTCGTTTGGAAGGGAATCTCGACAGCGCACGTGCGGGCGGGCTTTGGAGATCAGTTAACGCTCGAGGAGTTGCGCGAGTACTGGGCGCCGATTAGTCCTTTCCCCTTTATGCCGTGCGTGGCGGAAATGGGTCATCGACCGATACGCTTCATCATCGCGCGTTACGATCTCACCTTTCCGATCGATCTTTCACACGCCGCGATTGCGGAAGCGCGCCGGCACAAGTTGCCGCTCGATATCGTTTGGCTTCCCTGCGGCCACTACACCACCGGCGAGCTGCCGTGGAAAGCCATCGACGCGTGGAAGATCGCGACGTTCTTCAGAAAACAATTTGGCCGCGGATGACACGGAGAAGAATCGAGATTTTTATCTGTGTTATCCGCGGCTAATATTATTTCGCGAGTGGAAAGTTTGGCTCGATGTCGACCGGCACATCCTTGAGCCTATCGAGCGCCTGCTGCATCGGCGGCCTGATCACTGCAAACTTGTCCAGTATCGCTTTCGCTTTATCGTACGATCCTTCCGCCTCGAGCGTGAGCAAATCGTGCGTCAGCTTCGTCACACCGGCTTTAATCTTCGCGTGATCGACGCTGAACGTGCCCTTTGCCTCGTTGAACTTTATTGCGCCTTCGTCAGTGAGATAGTTGAACTGCATCGCGACGCCGCGCCCGTGTGCTTCCGTAATTCCAAAACGCACTGAGCGAAACATGCTGGCCAGGTAGGTCGTGTAGAGCGTCCGCTCCATGCTCTTATCGATGATGCCGTGATCGATCATGTACTGGAGCGCCCACAGTCCGGTCATGTCGGCCTTCGCTTCTTCAATCGACGAATAAAGCTCCTTCAATTGCTTGCGCACGGTAGTTTCCTCGCTACCGATTGTGATGTTGTGTGGTCCAAGTCCGTGCATCAGCTCATGACACAGTATGTGGGTGAAGAAGGAGTCAAACGAGAGCGCCGACTGCTCTGCCGGGTCTAAGACGACTTTAGAGATGGGGATCAGTGTCTTATTAAACTTCGCGTCCTGCACGTTCTTCAGCATCACGCGCTTCGAGCCTTTTTCCTTCACGACGCGCTCGTCATTCGGCAGGTTGAAGGCTGCGGTTTGCACGCCGCTGTTGCCCTCGCCTGAGCCGAAGACCTCGTTTACGACGCGAATCGGCGAAGCGGCGCCGAGTTTCGGATTCCGGTAGCGCGGATCGAGTGGGAGATTGTTTTCCAGTTCCTGCAAATGACCGCTGAACTTCGCGAGTTTTGCAGTCTCGGCATCGTCGCGCAAAGTCACGTAAGATTCGAACGCGGCTTTGTAACTGAACAACTCGTCTTCGTACGTTTCGTATGGACCAATAGTGAGGTCGATCGGTGAGTCGAGATCCATCCAGGCGACGTCGCTGTCGTAGTAATCGTCGGAGGCAAACGCGGCGGCGCGCTTGTTGAGAAAGTCTTTGAGCGTGGCGTTGGTCGTTAATGCAGCAGCTTCACGCAAGAGCGCTGCGGCGGGTCCAAGATACTCTTTATACGCCTCGCTGTACGGAACGAGCGTCAGCTTTCGATCTGCTCCACGTCGAATCAGGTAAAAGAAGCCGGTGGCTTTTTGCTTGTCCGTTTCCGAGAGCCCTTGGACCCATGAATTAAACTCATCCTTCGACATGTCGTCAGGGTAGTAGTTTGCGTTCGCGGGCTTTTCGTGAGGCACGCCTTCGACAAACGGTTCGTTGTTGTCGAGACGCGACCATGGTCCATCGTTGATGTAAAAGTAATGCAGACGCTCACGGCCGGTCGCTGACTTGTCGGCTAGTAATTTCTTCTCGAGCGCGTCGTTGCCACTCCAAACCTGACGCAGGAACAACGGATCGAGCAGCTTTGCTGCGGCAATGATCTTATCGAGCGCCTGACGATCTTTGGGCGTTAGTTTCGAAGTGTCGGCGGTCAACGTCGTCGGCGCAAACCGCGCGATCTTGCGCGCGAGATCCGAATTGCCGCCGTTCGGCTTTTGTCCGATCAACGTAGTGGAGAGTAGTGCCATCGTTAGAATCGTTGAGATGATAAGTTTCATGTTTTTAGAATTGTCTGAAGATGTCACTGACCTGACATGAAAAGCCGGGTAGAGTAGCAGTCATCAGACTGTCTTCTTCTCGCAGACTTTCAGATAGAGCCAAAGAAGAGCCGTCATCCACGTACCGTTCTATGGTCAAGTTCTGCGGATCAACAATCCAGTACTCGGGTATTCCATGCTTGGCATATAGCCGAAGCTTCTCTACTCGATCACGTTTAATATTTGCTGAACCTGGTGACAAGATTTCGATCAGAAGAGCGGGAGATCCGGTTAGACGCTCACCGGTAATAATCAAATCACGTTGTTCATTGGTGAAAAATACCAGGTCCGGAATAACTCCGCTGGTATCGCTTAGAATTAATCCTGGTGTACTGACAACCTCTCCAATCGGATTAGCCTGCAAATAGCTAATGATCTGGAAAAAGAGATTGCCCATGACTCTTTGATGTGTGAGGCCCGGTGAGCAGGACACAAAAAGTTCTCCTTCTATTATTTCGTAGCGATAACCGTCTTCAAAAGGCATCGCGTCCCATTCGGTGATGGTGAGAGGTTTTAATTTGGTGTTCATAACGCTCCGATGTTTGTGAGTTGTCTGGAGTTTATCACACCTACAGCGCCTGGCGGTTCTTCAGGATCTTCACGAATGACGCCGAATGCAATTCAGCCAACGTCAATCCCGACAACTCAACCGCTTCAGTCTCAGTAATCGCGCCGCAGTTGATTGCGCGCAGGAAATAGTTGAGCAATCCCTGCCCGGTCGCGGCGTCGTCAAAGACATCGCCAACAAGTGTCGCCTTCGCAGCTTTCTCGACAAAGTTCTTCAATCGCTCTGACGCGGCTTCGAGACTCTCGAGGAAGAACGCATAAACAGCCGCATAGCGCGTCGGCAGTTGCGCCGGATGCAAGTCCCAGCCCTGGTAAAACGCATTCGTCAACGAGTGCTGAATGTGACTGTAGTGCAGTCGCCACGCACGATGGACCACTTCCCTGGGAAAG
>JADMIO011661006.1_pt1 | contig 12477 bp, 9 predicted proteins | sample 8958161 | NCBI WGS metagenome assembly JADMIO01 (sample SAMN16585339, study PRJNA669376) | soil metagenome | isolation source: Crop rotation soil | place: USA: Cullars Rotation, Alabama | collected 2011 | reverse complement strand
GCCGCGACTTCAAGTCACGTGAATTCCAAGCTTCGGATCCCACTGTGCTGGAAAGGACTCAGACCAGAGTCTTTTTTCTGATCTACTTTGTAGACAAAGCTTAAGCTGACTCGACCAACAGGGCAGACCTTTACGGCATATTGCTTGCTCCCACCACACACATCAATTGTTTTTCAAACAATGTCGTTGTGCTGCTGAACCATTCAGTGGCGCGCTTAATGCGCGAATAATTGTAGAAAAAGAAGTATGCCAATCAAACCAATCAAAAACACAAAGCCAGCGAAAGCGGCTAAAGAACAAGCAAGTGTGGCGAGCATAATTAGCGCTACTACACTGTCCGCAATGGAACTTCACAATCTGATCAGCAAACGCGCTTATGAAATCTTTTTGCAGCGTGGCATGAATTGGGGCAATGAGGTAGAAGACTGGTTGTTAGCTGAGCAAGAAATCACAGTGGCTCTCCAAGCCACCACCCAAGCGTTTATCCAAACTACTGTAGCAGAGCCAACCCCCGTCAAAACCAAGTCACGTAGAGCAGCTACGGGACCGCCATCCGTCAAAGCGCAGTCAAAGCGTAGCAGCATAACTACGCGCGCTCGTAAAAAGCCTGCGCCTGAAGTTTAGACTGCTGGCAAAAGTTCTGGGCAGAGGAACAATCAACGACGGTCCTGATTCATAACAGCCGTGACGCAAAGCTCACGCTGACCTAAAACGGTCTTGACCGAGGTCTAAAGTCAGCGTGCTAGCTTAAGCGTATTGGCACTCGCCTACCCGCAGACAGTTCAAGCAGGAGGCAATAGAAGGAGGGAGAAAATGAAGCAGTTGTTCACGAGCTTGCTCGTGCAAGGATTTTTGTGTGCGCTCATCAGTATTCGAGCACTGGCTGCCGTTTCAGAAGATTGCCCGAAAAAGCCTGGCATCTGGCTTAGCCGCAATGCCACCAATGCTTGCGCCGGGAAATGTCAGCAAAGATTGACTGAAAGTTTGCGCCGTATCACCGGCTTGCCACAACTACGCTTCGACAAAAATGGCGCGCTCGAAGTAGGTGAGCGATCCAATTTTACTGGGGGGTCGGCTACCGCGCGTACAGTGCTCTTTCGCGCGCTCGACGATGGCGCTGTCTTTGTGATCGAAGATCATTCTGGTTCGTTCGAAGTCAACTTCGGGCAAATGGATGAAGGGTTGCTTTATGAAGACTGCTTCAGCGGACAGCGGTTGTTGATCTGGCGCGTCCGGCTCGATTTCGATGACTTCAAGCGCGTGGATGCGCCGCGTCAGGTGCAGGCAGCTTTCGATGTCGGATTTACTTGTTTGCACGAGCTATTGCACGGTCTGGGCTATCGAGATCCAACCCAGTCTGATGAAGTCGGCGAGGTCGAAGAACTGGTCAATCAGGCGCGCGCTGAGCTGAGCTTGCCATTACGCGCACAATATCGCGGCGAAGTAACTCAAATCTTGCAACGAGTTTTTTCTGTGCGCCTGTATTTTAAGGATGCTCCTTCCACCACACCGGCAGCAGGCAAAGCTGCAAAACCGCGTTTATATCGTTTCTTCTTTTTGCCGGAGCTTGGCTCCGACATCCAACTAGGCGAACAGCAAACTTCTGCGCACGCTTATTGGCGGCGCTAAACAACAAACAACAAGAAGCCTGCAAAGCGGCGCAACCCAGCAAGAATGTGCCCGCTTTGTATTTGGGCCTCAGCCACCTTTCCCTCTTTGGTCTTCTCTAGACAAGCACAGGATGCTCAGGCACTATGTGCGCGCATTTCCCGCAATTCGATCCGCAACCACAAAACAAATTCGTCGCTCGCTTAGCGCGCATAAGCGCGTAGCTGAGCAGTGACTGGTAGATTGCCGATGAGCACCCAACACGATCCCTATCAACTAAGTCCTGAAGAAGTGGCTGAGCCGCCACAAACATTGTTTCATGCCCTCAAACGCATTGGGCCAGGCATAATTCTGGCCGCCTCAATTGTAGGCTCTGGCGAGTTGATCGCCACGACCACGCTGGGCGCAGAGGTCGGTTATGCGGCGCTCTGGGTGATTGTATTGAGCTGTCTTATCAAACCCATCGTCCAGGCCGAGATGGGGCGCTACATCATTGCGAGTGGCGAGACGGGGTTGGCTAGTTTCAATCATGTGCCGGGGCCGCGCGCCAAGGTTAATTGGATCGTCTGGGCCTGGGCTGTGATGGTGCTGATCACGATGATGCAAGTCGGCGCGATGTTCGGCGGCGTGTCGCAGGTAATGAACCTGTTGATCCCAGCCATTTCGGTCAAATTGTGGGTGTTGATCTTTGCCGGCATCACGCTGGCCTTACTGCTCGGCGGCGGATACGACCGGATTGAGCGACTGGCGATGGTCAAGGTCGGGTTGTTCACAATGCTGACACTGCTGTCGGCGCTGCTGTTGATGCGGATGCCGCAATATTTCTCGTGGTCAGAGCTGTTGAGTGGCTTTGAATTCAAAATGCCTGGCAAAGGCTTGACGACCGCTGTCGCCGTCTTCGGCATCACGGGCGTCGGCGCAAGCGAGCTGTTTATGTATCCGTACTGGTGCGTCGAAAAAGGCTACGCGCGCTTTGCCGGACGACGCGATGGTACGCCGGAATGGAACAAACGGGCGCGTGGCTGGATTCGCGTGATGCACGTAGACATTCTGGCTTCAATGGTGATCTACACCGTGGCTACGCTCGCGTTTTACTTGCTTGGCGCAGGCATCCTGCATGGGATGGGCAAAGTGCCTTCGGGCAGCGATATGATTCCAGTGCTCTCGAACATCTACACGCAGACGCTGGGCGGCTGGTCGTTGTGGTTGTTTTATGCTGGCGCGATTGTGACGTTGTACGGGACGATCTTCGCTTCGGTGGCGGCGCAATCGCGGATGTACGCTGATATGGTGCGGCTGATGGGCGGATTTGCCAGCGACGATTACGCAGCGCGGGTGCGCTATCGCAATCTGTTTATCGTGTTGTTGACAGCGATTCCAGTTAGCCTCTTTCTCTTTTTTGTCTCGCCCGTCTGGATGGTCAAAGTCGGCGGTATCGCACAGGCGGCTATGCTGCCCGTAATCGGGCTTGGCACACTCTACTTGCGTCATCGCCGGTTGCCGAATGAGATCGCGCCCGCGCGCTGGGTCACACTGGGCTTGTGGTTAGCTACTGCAATCATCGTATTGCTGATGGGCTTTTCTGTTATTGAGGCATTGAAACAGTTATGAGTAACGAGCGCCGCCGCCCGTTAGACAGCGAATTTCAAATCCCCAGCTTCCGGCTGGATGGCCGCGCCGCATTGGTGACGGGCGGGAGCCGAGGTCTAGGCTTGGGCATTGCGCTCGCACTCGCACATTCAGGCGCAGACATCACCATTGCCGCGCGCACGGAAACCGAACTTCGCACCGCCGCTGAGTTGCTACGGGCTACGGGCCGCAATGTTTTAACGCTGCCGACTGATGTCGGCCAAGTCGAGCAAGTGCGCGCAATGGTGCAACAAGCGCACACGCATTTCGGGCGACTCGATATTCTGGTCAATGCCGCCGGGGTCAATATTCGGCAGCCCTTCGATAACTTCACGGAAGGTGATTGGGAGCGCCTGATGAGTATTAATCTCAAGGGTGCGTTTTTCGCCGCACAAGAAGCGGCGCGGGCAATGCGCACACAAGGCAAGGGCCAAGGCGAAAGCCGGAGTAATGGAAAGATCATCAATGTCGGTTCAATCGTATTTGAGGTCGCCATCCCCAACGTAGCACTCTATGCCGTCAGCAAAGGCGGTATGCGCGCACTGACACATTCGCTGGCGTTGGAACTGGCGAAAGACCACATCAACGTCAATGCGATTGCGCCGGGACGATTTTGGACTTCGATGACTGACGGCTTCTTTTCCGTGCCCGAACTGTATGAGAGCGCAGTCAGCGTGATTCCGCTGGGCCGTCCTGGTGTGGCAACGGATTTAGCAGGTGTGGCGGCATTGCTGGCTTCGGATGCAAGCGACTACATCACAGGACAGACGATTTTTGTGGATGGTGGTTGGTTGGTGAATAGCGGCGTGAAGGCTTGAAAGACATTAAGCAGAAGCTGTACTTTTTAGCTGGCAATGCCGATTTGAAATTCCGCAGACGCAGAACATGGCTGAAAACATCGCAACAACCAATCCCACTACGGCCGCACCGCCAAAACAGCGCGGTTGGCGTTTTTACGTCAAAGGCACCTGGCTCTTTTTGAAAAAGATGTGGCCCGCCATCTGGGATTTGACGGCGAGCGAAACCTACGTGCACGCCTCATCCATTGCGTTCAGCGTGCTGATGTCTTTCTTTTCGTTTATGGTGCTGATCGGCAGCTTTCTGGTTAACGTGTTGAACTGGCAACAAGGTTATGCGACCTCCTACCGGCTGATGATGGCGCTGGTGCCAGCGGAATCGCGGATGTTGTTTGAGAGTCTGGACAAGGTCACGCGCGGGCCGGGCGGCAAAGCCACGCTGGTTTCGTTTGCGCTGCTGGTCTTTTCCAGTTCGGGCATCTTTCAGCCATTGGAACTAGCGCTCGATCGTGCGTGGAAATTCCCGGAGCGCAACGTGGTGAAGCAATACGCGCTCTATCTCCCGCTGGTGGTTGTGTGCGGGCTTATTATCCTCGGCGCTGTGGCAGTGGCGAGTCCGTGGGATTTTCTGTTGGGCATGCTGCTCGGTGATGCGCCTTTGCGCAAGCCGATCTTTACTGTCATCGCGGCCATCGTCTCGATACCTTTTCTCGTGCTGATCTTTTTTGTGATCTACTACGTCGTGCCCAACGGCAAGGTGCATCCGGTACAGGTTTTCTTTACCTCAACCGCGACCGCAGTCTTGTGGGTAGTTGCGACGTTTCTCTTCCGTCTGTTCTTGCCGCTGCTCGATTTCAAAGGCAGCTATCAATCCCTCGCTTCGATCATGGCGCTGGTGACGTGGATTTTTATCTCGTCCTTCATTCTGATTCTTGGCGCGAATTTGTCGGCGCGCGATGTGTTGCCAAAGAGTTGGACGCGCTCAGCTTGATTAATCTGAGGCAAAAATATCCCAGCAGCGAGTGCCGCGCCGCGTTATAATGTCGTCAGCGCGCGGTTACCCCTTCCGCTTGAACAATCCGTTTCTAAACTTGTTTGACTGAGATGCCTGGCAAGAGCGTGTCAGTGTCTGCGTTCATGCGCCGAAGGAGTACCAAATGAGAAGTATAGTCTTTGCCAACCGGCTAGCCTTGTCACTGTTGCTTTGCGCAATAGTGTTGCAGCTTAATTTCACTGTCAGTGCTCAATCGGGACGTGGTGCACAGCCTCCAGCCACACGCCCCAGAGAAGTGTCAGAACCGCAGTCGCCCGGCCGCCAACAACCCCAACAAAAACCGGAAGAGCCTGACGACAGCGGCACGATCAAGATTGACACCAGCCTCGTTTCGATTCCCGTAACCGCGCTTGATCGTGAAGGGCGTTACATACCGTTTCTGCGCAAGCAAGATTTTCGCCTCTTTGAGGATGGCGTTGAGCAGGAGATTGCTGATTTTTCGCCAGTCACGGTGCCTTTGCACGTAGTGCTGCTGCTCGACACTTCGCGCAGCACGGTCTTCAAACTCGAAGACATTCAAGCCGCTGCCGTAGCCTTTACTGAGCAACTGCGCCCGGATGACCAGGTGATGGTCGTATCGTTCGACAGCAAAGTTTATGTGGACTGCGAATTCACCAGTGATCGCGCACGTTTGCGCCGCGCCATCTACCGCACGCGCACGGGCGGCGGAACAAAACTTTATGAAGCAGTTGATCTGGTCATTACCGAGCGGCTGAAGCAGATCGAAGGCCGCAAAGCCATCGTGCTCTTTACAGACGGCGTGGATACCGAAAGCAAAGGTGTTAGGGGGCGCGACACCATTGCAGAGGTCGAGGAGTCGGACGTAGCAGTTTATCCGATTCGCTACGACACTGAGGAACAGATGTACGGACGGGCGGGTAATGGGCGCAACCCAAACGGCACGCCGCCAATTATAAATATTCCCTGGCCGCAGCCTCGACGCCGTTGGCCATTCAATCCTTGGATCAGTCAACAATTCCCAGGTGGGCGAGGGCAATGGCCGCAACGCGGTGGCGCGCGTGACGAGTACACAATCGCAAGGGAATATCTGACCCAACTGGCTGACCGTAGCGGTGGGCGGCTCTACAACGCGGACACGCTTGACAACGTACAACAGGCTTTCTCGAAGATTGCTGAAGAACTGCGGCACCAGTACGCGCTCAGCTATTACCCGACCAACACCGTGCAGGACGGTTCGTATCGCCGCGTGCGCGTGCAGACCAAAGTGCCTAATGTCGTCATACGTGCCCGCGAAGGCTATCGCGCCAAAGGCAGTTCATCTGGCACGAACGCGAATGACAAAGAAAATGGTCGTCCGGCGCTCAAGCGACAATCGCTGGCTGGGATGAATCCGTAAGCGTTTGGCTTTACGCGGTGCGGCAAGTGGTCCTATCATCTGCCCCTGTCATCTGCGGGGTTATGGCCGGTAGCGAATTAAAAACTACCGGCCTTGTTGATTCTTGAGCGATAGGGCAAACACCAAATGAAGACGCCTAAACTTCACTTCTTTTTTGTCGCACTACTGTTGTCGTTGCTGGTCGTCAATGCCAGCGCGCAACAGCAACAACGACCACTCATCACTGAAGACGTAGAGATCGTCAAGCCGGGCGCGGTGCGCTTCGATTTCGGGTTCGACTTTGTGCAGAACCGCGACCAAACGCTCTCAGGTTTGAACGGTGATCTGACACGCTTTGGCGTGATCTCGCTGACCTTCGGCCTTGCGCCCAATGTCGAATTCGAGTTTGGCGGCGTCATACAAAATTACCTGAGCATCAATCGCCGTTTTCAGGATGCGCCCTTTCCCTTGCATCTCAGCGAGGGAACAAACTCCACGCACGACACGGGCGATTTCTTCCTGGCAACCAAGTTTAAGCTGCGCAATGAAAGCAAGCGCGCGCCCGCGCTCGGTTTCCGCTTTGGCGCGGAGATGCCGAACTCAAATCAAGAGCGCGGCATTGGCGTCAACCAGACAAACTTTTTTGCCACAACGCTGGCCGGGAAACATTTCGGCAAGAAGCTCTACGTGTATGGCAATCTGGGCTTGGGGATTCTCACTGCACCGCTGGATCGCTTTACGCAAAACGATGTGTTGCTTTATGGGTTGGCGGCGACTTACGAGTACAACGAGCGGGTGACCTTTGTTGGCGAAGTGAATGGCCGCTACAGCACGCGCAAAAATGCACCGCGCGGGACGGAGTCAGATGGCGCGGGACGTTTCGGCGCGCGTATCAAAGCTGCCGGATTGTTGTGGGATGTGGCGGGGATCAAAGGAATCAACAAGCATAGCGAGCGTAGCGGGCTAACGTTCGGAGTAACGTATCAAGCGGATTTGTTTGCGCCAGTGAAATAGCTTTGAACTGGTAAAAGCGAAATAAGAAAACAGGCCGCGTAATGCTCTTACGCGGCCTGTTTCTATTTGAGCTATTCAGTTTGGCGCTAGGTTAGAACTCTAGCCGCAGCGCAAACTGTTGTTGGCGCGGTGATCCCTGAATACCGGTGAACTTGCCCCAAGTTGCTGGCGGCGCTTTACCCAGATTCGGGTCCTGCACGATTGAGATACTGGAAAGACCAGTGAAATGCTGCGTGTTGGTGGCGTTGAAGACTTCCCAGCGGAAAGTAATTCTGCGTCCCTCACCGGGCAGCTTGAATGATTTATACAATCCGGCATCCAGCCCAATAAAGCCTGGATAACGGAGGGTATTTTTATCACCGACTTCGCCCGGATACGCATTCCGGTAACTTTGGTAAGCGTATGTTGGATCACTGAAGAGGTTCGGATCACCGGTGCGCGTTGGTGAAGACTCGAGCGGGCGGACCAGCAAGGCATTCGATTGCACGTTCCAGTTAGTCGCCCAGCGCCCATCGTCAAACGGCGCACCCGGCGAGAAGCCGGTGTTGTAACGGAAAATCCCGGTCAACTCCCAACCGCCGATGAACAGATCGGAAATTCGGTTCGCCTTGCCAAAGAACTTCTTGCCGCTGCCAACCGGCAGTGTCCAGATGTAGTTGGCATTGATCAGGTGCCGCACATCGAAGCTCGAATTGCCCCGATTGATCTTGAGGTCGAGCGGATTGAGGATGGACAGTCCGGTGAGGGTGCCGGAGGATTCAGCGGCGGAAGCCAAATCCAGCGAATGGCTGAACGTGTAGTTAAAATCGAATTGCAAGTCTTTGGTGAAACGCTTCCTGAAGTTGACTTGCATCGAGTGATAATCCGACGTCGCAAGCGTACCGTAGGCCGCGTAGGTCGCATACTGCGGTTGGACGAAGGAGTAATTGTTGGCGGCGATCGGAGTGTTGTTCCAGAGTGTCTGTACGGTAGTGTAGTCGGTATTGTTTTGGCCACCAACAGCGCTGAGGGCAATCCGCCGATAGGCATTTTGGGTGGCGGTTAAGCGCGTGGATTGGCCAAGCACAGTGAAGGTGCCAGCCAAGCCCGGAAAGAGGTTTTCAAAGTAGGGAATCGGCTGCACCGAAGCGATCGCCGCGCTTTGATAACGTAGCGCGATGAGCTGGCGCATCGCAGTGTAGAAGTCCACTCCCGACTTCGGATCTTTCAGGTTGTTGAAGTGCATAATGTCGCGGGAGGACAGTAAGTCACGGGCCATACGTCCGACATAGCTCACTTCCAACGAGAATCCTTTGCCCAGATCACGCCCATACGAGAAATTGAAGTTGTAGTGAATCGGTGTTGTCAGCCTGTCGTCGAGTGATGACTCAATACGTTGGGCCCCATCGGCTGGTTTTGACAGCGGGAATTTGAGCGATGAATTGATGATGAGTCCCGGTAAGCTGCGAATGTTTTGATTGAAGCCGGTAAAGAGCGGCCCCAACCGGGTACTCACGTTGTAGGTATTGACGGCGATGCTGCTCGCCGAAGTAAAGCCGAGCTGGTTGGCCCCGTCAAAACCGACCGCGAGCGCGCTGCCAACGCGGTCATAAACGATCCGGAAACCGCCGCGGAAAGTGCTCTTGCCTTCGCCGAAGGCAGCCTTCAACAATTTGTTCTTGTAGTTGGGCGACCACGCAAAGGCGCCGGAAGGCGCGAAATTGTTCCAGTCCTGCGGGTAAAAACCGCTTTTGTTGTTTGCCTTGCCAGCCAAATCCAGCGTGACCGTGGCGTTGTATGGCGTGCCAGACAACATGCCCGCCACGCGCTGATCAAAGTAATCGCCGAGGCTCGTGGTCGGTTTGACCTGTAGGCCATTGGATTCATAGACCGGCGTCGAAGTAGACCAGCGCAGGCCATAAGTGAGCGTCAAGTTCTGACGGAGACGCCAACTGTCCTGTCCGTAAAACTCATATTCCTGAGTCGCAAACGTGCGGGCGATGCCAGTTCCGGGGGCAATAACGCTGCCGTCCAGGTTGTAATTGAGGCTAACGCCATAACCAGAATAGCGGCCAATTGCAGTTGTGAGTGCGTCACGCAGTGGGACCGTAGAAGCGGAAGAGACATTCGGGAAGATTGCGGCGTTGGAGTCGCTGGTATAGACCACCGCGCCGGAGAGATCGTAACCCGATGGGTTGAAAGTAGCGTTATCATAGGATGTGCCAAACGCGGTGCGGTTATTCGAGATGAGGCGGACGTTGGTGCCGTACTGCATGGCGTGAGCGCCCTTCGTCCACGAGAGGTCATCAACAATGTTGTGCACCGGCGTCGTGCGAGTGAGTCCGCGCGAGAAAGCCACGGGTTGATAGATAAAGCGGAAAATGATGGAGTTCTGATCCGAGTCACCACCTTGTGTAAAGGCCTCGCGGGTCAAGCCGTAAGTGAAGTTATTGACCAGCGAGTTCGAGATGGCCCACGAATGATTGGCCGCCAGCCCCACGGGATGCCGCCACGTCGTCGGCGCAAACGAGTCAGGAAAACGGCTGACACCATTGAGAGAGGTGTCTTTCTGATAGTTCAGCCGCAGGTAGGCATTTTGCTTGTCATTGATTTTGGCATCGAACCTTCCGATGTAGGTGTTTTGTTTCACCGGATCACCAGCGTTGAAACGATAGCCGCTGGTGTTCAAGCCGTCGCCCATAGTCGTGTCATTGGCCGGATAGCGCTTGGCCGCATCGGCAAGTACAGCAAAGACCGCCGAGTTAGTGCCAGGATCAATGCCGTTGGCTGCCAAATAAGCCGCACTGACTTGCGCGCGAGTCAGACAAGCCACGCCGGAAGGAGTGCCTGCCGGGCAGGTAGGATCGCTAGCTCCATTGGCTGTTTTGTAGCGAATGATGCCCTGGCCGTAGGTCGCAAGGGGCACTTGGCGCACCGCGCTCGTGCCTTTGGCTTCGCGGAAGCCTTCATAAGTGAAGAAGAAAAAGAGCCGGTTTTTCTTGATCGGGCCGCCAATTGCGCCGCCGAAATTGTTGCGGATAAGTTGCGGGCGCGCGACACCGGCTTTGTTGTTGAACCAGTTGTTGGCCGTGCCGACTGTGTTGCGGTGATACTCGAAGAGCGAGCCATGAAAATCGTTCGTGCCGGATTTGGTGATCAGCGCAATCTGCGCGCCGGAGGAGCGGCCGACGTTGGCGTTGGGATTGGTCGTTGTGACACGGAACTCTTGCAGCGCGTCCGGTGTCGTGCGGAGCACGCTGAAGAACGCTGAGCCACCCTGTTGTTCGTTGACGTCTACACCGTCGAGCGTAACGTTCGCCGTGTCGGAACGGCCACCGTTGACGTTGCCGCCGCTAGTCACGCCCGGCTGTAGCGAGAGCAACCCGACTACATTGCGTGAGAGCAAAGGCAGCTCTTTGATCTGCGTTTCATTGAAGGTGTTGCCGATGGTGGCGTCAGTGGTGTTGAGCACCGACTCGCCGCCGTTCACCGTCACGGTTTCGCTGACCGCGCCCACAGAGAGATTGATGTTGACCGTCAAGGGAGTGCTAACCAGCATCTGAATATCTTCAAGCACCACGGCCTTGAAGCCTTTGGCCTCAGCCCGGATTTTGTACGTACCCGGCGGCAGTTGCGTCATCTGGTAAGACCCCTCTTTGGTGCTCGTGACCGTGCGGGTTAAACCCGTCACCTCGTTGGTCGCGGTGATGGTCACGCCCGCCACGGCGTTACCTTCAGGGTCGAGCGTCGTGCCGGAGAGCGAAGAGGTCTGTCCGAAGGAGAGGCCCGCGCAGATAAGCGTTAGTAGCAGCGCCAAGCCGCCTCTCCAAAAAGATCGAGTGTAAGACATGTTTCCTCCTGTGGGGTTGGGGGAGCAAAGTTAGCTTTGCTGCCGCATGTAGAACTCTCTGCTTGCGGGGAAGCCATTACTTTCGGCCACCCAGAGAGCAAGCAGTTAGACACTTGAAGAATTTTCGTTAGAAACCAGAACAGCACTCGCCAAAGATGCTCACGAGTGCTGTGAGTAGAATTTTGTTGAACCAAAGAGCGGCTCTAATCAAGCAAGAGATATGCCGCCTCAAAAAAATCGTAAGATGGTGCGATGACGAATGCTGGTGCGTTGGATAACTTGCTAGCTTTCTTGTGGTTACTTTTCCGTACTAGCTTTTGCGGTGGAAGCCTAACCCGACTAAGGTCTAAACTGCAATTCAAAAATTCGGATTTGATACAAAATTTCAGCCTATCAAGGAAGCGGCTGCTTGTGAGTCAAACTAACAATCCAAGCAAGAGAATGAAAACAATCACCAACCATTGAGTCTGACAAATATGCTAAGGTATGCGGCCATGAACACCACTACCAACTCTGTCAACGCTTATTTCGCTGCCATCACCGCGCTTGACGTTGAGCAATGGGTCGCCACCTTCGCCCCGGATGGGGTAAGTTATGAGCCGGGCAATCCGCCTCTCACTGGACACGACGCGCTACGCCAATTCTTCAACGCTATCGCTGCCGGGTTTGAATCTATCGAGATGAAACCCGATCAAATCTTCCCGCTTGGCAACGAAGCCGCCGCCAAATGGTCGGCGCAGGGCAAGGGACGCAACGGGCGCACGGTCACGTTTGAAGGAATTGATGTCTTTGTCGTCAACGCTGCAGGTTTGATTCAATCGGTCAAAGCTTATTGGAATCCGGCGGCGATGGTGGCAGAGTTGATGGGTTAGCGCGGCGCGCGCAACTCGGCAAGCTGAAGAGCCAAAGGCGTCTTATGCAAACTCAGTTTGATAGGAATAAAACTCTGCGAGAGCTTGAAGGTGAGACGGGCGGAGCATCGGTTGATGACTCAGCGCACCAACCTAATCATCCCTTGCGCCATAAACCACTGAGAGATTTCACGACCGAAGACCTGCGCATCTTGATCAACCAACAAAGATCGCTTACTTTCCTCGTCCCGCTAGCGATTGAGCGCTTGGAAGTGAATCCGTTCGCGCGCGGTGAGCAACAGCTTGGCGACATGCTGCTCAGTGTATTGCGCGTCAAGGCTGAGTTTTGGCGGGGCGAG
>JADMIO011560802.1_pt1 | contig 12477 bp, 13 predicted proteins | sample 8958161 | NCBI WGS metagenome assembly JADMIO01 (sample SAMN16585339, study PRJNA669376) | soil metagenome | isolation source: Crop rotation soil | place: USA: Cullars Rotation, Alabama | collected 2011 | reverse complement strand
GGCCGCCGCACCTTCCCGACCCTCGCCTTCGCGGACTCCATGGATGCCGCCATCGATCAGGCGGACGTCCTACTCGTCCTCACCGAGTGGTCCGAGTTCGTGCACGCCGACCCGAACGCGGTGGGCGAGCGAGTCCACACCCGGTCCGTCGTCGATGCGCGCAACTGCCTGGACGCCACGGCATGGCGCCGCGCAGGATGGACCGTCCGTGGCCTCGGGCGCACGGCTCCGAGCCCGGACACGGCGCGACACGTGCGGGTCGGCTGACCCGCCTTCGCCACCCGCCGTCAGTCGGTCGGGGGGACTGCGTCGGGGTTCGCGCGCTTGCGGTTCTCCGACCGTCGATGGACGAGCCAGACCCCGAGGGCGCCGACCGTGAAGATCCCGATCGCCACGAGCCAGCGGATGGCGTCGCCCTGGATCTCCGCCCAGCTTCCCGGGAGCGCGACGAGGACCACGAGGAACAGGGCGAGTCCGACGGCATAGACCGCCGCCCAGACACCGAGGCGCCAGGAGCGCAAGTCCCCGCCGTCGAGACCGAGGAACGGCAGGAACGCGAGGGGGAGCGTCGACACCGCCTCGATGGTGAGCGCGCTGAGCAGCTCAGCGGCGAACCGCGCCAGGACATCGTCCGGCGCAGCGTCGGCCGCCGGGGCGACGATCCCGAACGCCGCCCATGCCCCCGCGCCGACGAGGATCGCGAACGCCGCGCTCGCCAGCATCATCCGGCCGCGGGCCTGGCGCGGGATCGAGTCGGCGATGACCAAGCCGGCCACCAACCCGAAGATGATGCCGGGGTTGAGATGGAGGAGCCGACTCGCGACCACCCCCACCGCCAGGATCACCAGGGATCCCCACCGCAACTGCAGCGGCATGGCGACCCCGGGCGCTACCCGGCGACCGACGAGTCGAACAACGAGCGCCCCGAGTCCCACGAAGATCACGAGGGAGACGAGCGCCGTGAGGACCAGCCGCAATGACGCCGCATCGGCTCCGAAGGCGGGGTCGAGCGCGGCAGTGATGATCGCGGCGACCACGAGTCCCGTGCCGAGGAGGATTCGACGCAGGACCCCGGACGGGCGAGGGGTCCGAGCGCGAGTCCAGCGCGCCGCGACCCGGTCGTACCGATCCGCGATCACCCGAGACAGCAGATAGCCCGGATAGGCGAGAACGAGAACCAGGACGACGACCGCCCCGGCGATCAGGCCGAGCTGGTCGGCGGTCGGGATCGCCTCGGCCGGAGTGCGCAGGCCGCTCAACGTCGAGGGTCGCGCGGGTCCGTCGATCGTGCCGACCGGTTCGACATCCGACGGCAGGTAGTCCTCGGGTGGCGGCGCGCTCTCGACGAGGGACAGTGCGGCGACACGACGATTCGCCCACTCGTATTCGAACTGGCGGCAACTCGGATCGGTGGTCGGCTCCACCATGACCACGCTGCTCGCGACCTCCGCGTCGATCTCCGTGACGACGAAGACACCGTCACGGATCTCCGCAGCTGTCGGCGTCATCACCGCCGTGATGACGTTGGTCCAGCGACCCTCCTCCCGGCCGTCCGGAAAGACGCAATAGGAGCTCTCCCGGTTCAGGTACGACATCCGGTAGCTGGTGCCGTCGAACTCGAGTGGGACCTCGACGACGCGGGACGATCCGTCGGTGGTGATGATCGAGAACTCCGTCACGACATCGCACGGAAGCACGTCGGCGCACGTGGTCGCGAAGGTGAAGTCGGTCGTTCCGCTGTAGTCGAAGACCGTCGCGCGGGTTCGGGCGCATTCGTCGGCCCAGCCCGTGCACTGCGCTTCGAGCTGCTCCCCGGGCCCTTCGAAGAATCCGTCCACACTTCCGGCGGCGGGTTCGCGCTCGCCCCACACGTCGATCGCCGCGGGGAAGCCCGCGTCCGCGTCGCGCTCCGCGTTGGCGACGGCGAACGGGTCGCTGAAGACCGAGCTCCACGAGGCGGGCTCGGGCTCGCCGGTGAACCGGAACGTGGCGGGCGCCGCGGCGGTGATACCGTCCTCGCCCACCGTGACCCTTCCGTCGGCCACGACTCCGCCGCACGACTGGTCGCAGCTGAGCGCGAACGACGTGCCGGGTCGTGCATCGACGTCCCCCTCCGCGGTTCCGACGCGATAGCCCGTGGATGCGGCGGCGACGGCGTTCCACGCCGTCCCGGCCTCGAGGGTGCCGCGCGACCCGGCATCGCCGACCGTGAATCGCGCGCCGTCGGCGAGCCGGGTGAAGGAGCCGTCGGCCCACTCGATCTCGACGAGGGCGGCCGTCCCGGTCACGGCGATCACCTCCCCGGGTCGCACCGGCCCGTCGTCCGCGTCGGCGCCGTCCACTGTCGCATCGCCGGCGAGCACTCGGAGTGTGGCGTTGGGCGTCGCCGTGCAGGCGGTCAGGGCCCCCAGTCCGGCGATCAGGATCGCGGCGACCGCGATCCCGCGACGGACGAGCGCATGCCGGCGGCTCGGGAGGGACGGGGGTCTCGCCACGTCCGGACTCTACTGCACCGCCGGGCGACGTCGCAGCCGACGGCGGAGGATCTCATTCGCCGACTCGAGCTCGATGATCATCTTGGCACCGGCGAGGTTGACCCCGTGCTCGAGCAATTCGGTCACGCGACGGAGGACCGCGATGTCGTCATCGCTGTACCGCCGAGTGCCGCCCGCGGTCCTCGCCGGGGTGACCAGGCCCCGTCGTTCGTAGAGCCGCAATGCCTGCTCGCCCGCGCCGACCAACTCGGCCGCGACGGCGATCGCGTAGACGGCGTGCGATCCGCTCCGCTCGATCATGAAAGCCCTTCTTCCGAGCGAGTTCGACTTGATTCATCCCGCATCACGAGTTATAAAATCTATGTCACTCAGAACAGATTGTCGAGTGATCAGACAAGGGGACGGAGGAGATTCAGAAATGCTGTTGCAACACGACCCATTCCGCAACCTCGACCGGCTCACGCAACAGGTGTTCGGCACCGCCGCCCGCCCGTCGAGCATGCCTCTCGATGCGTGGCGCGAGGGCGATCAGTTCGTGGTCGAACTGGACCTGCCGGGAATCGATCAGGACAAGCTGGATATCGACGTCGAGCGGAACGTGCTCACGATCCGCGCCGAGCGCCTGAGCCGGATGCCTGACGCCGCGAACGCCGTCGCAGCCGAACGCCCATGGGGAACGTTCAGCCGCCAGCTCGTTCTGGGCGACGCACTCGACACCGAGAATGTCGACGCCGACTACACGTCGGGAGTGCTCCGGCTGCGGATCCCGATCGCCGAGCGGGCGAAGCCGCGGAAGGTCAGCATCGCAACCGGCGACGCGCGACCGACGTCGGGCGAGGCCAGGAGCATCGACGCCTGATCCGAGGTGAAGGGACGGGGCCGGCGGCGTGCTGCCGCGGGCCCCGTCCCTTTCGTCCTGCCTACACCCCGAAGTAGAGCTCGTATTCGAACGGGTGCGGACGCTGCGCGAACGGCAGTAGCTCCTTCTCCCGCTTGTAGTCGACCCAGGTGTCGATGAGGTCCTGGGTGAAGACGCCGCCCTCGAGCAGGTACTCGTGGTCGGCCTCGAGCGCGGCGAGCGCCTCGCCCAGCGAGCCCGGCAACTGCGGGATGTTCTTCGCCTCCTCGGGCGGCAGCTCGTAGAGGTCTTTGTCCACCGGCTCGTGCGGCTCGATCTTGTTCTTGATCCCGTCGAGACCGGCCATCAGTTGCGCGGCGAACGCGAGGTACGGGTTGCCCGACGAGTCGGGTGCGCGGAACTCGATGCGCTTCGCCTTCGGGTTCGTCCCCGTGATCGGGATCCGGATGGACGCGGAGCGGTTGCCCGCCGAGTACACCAGGTTCACCGGCGCCTCGAATCCCGGGATGAGCCGGTGGTAGGAGTTGACGGTCGGGTTGGTGAAGGCGGCCAGCGACGCCGCGTGCTTGAGGATGCCGCCGATGTACCAGCGCGCGATGTCGGACAGCCCGCCATAGCCCTGCTCGTCGTAGAACAGCGGCTTGCCGTCGTTCCAGAGCGACTGGTGGGTGTGCATCCCGGAGCCGTTGTCGCCCATGAGCGGCTTCGGCATGAAGGTCGCGACCTTGCCCCATTCGAGCGCGGTGTTCTTCACGATGTACTTGAACTTGAGGATGTCGTCGGCCGCGTGGACCATCGTGTCGAACTTGTAGTTGATCTCGTTCTGGCCGGCGGTGCCCACCTCGTGGTGCGATCGCTCGACCTCGAGCCCGACCTCGATCAGCTTGAGCACGATGTCGTCGCGCAGGTCGGCCATCTGGTCCACCGGGGTGACGGGGAAGTAGCCGCCCTTGTACGGGGTCTTGTTGGCGAGGTTGCCGCCCTCTTCGTCCCGCGCGGTGTTCCAGGCCGCCTCCGATGAGTCCACCTCGTAGTAGCTCTTGTTCTGCTTCACCTCGTACTTGACGTCGTCGAAGATGAAGAACTCCGCCTCCGGGGCGAAGAATGCGGTGTCCGCTATGCCGGTCGACGCCAGGTACTTCTCGGCCTTCTTGGCGACCTGGCGCGGGTCGCGCGAGTAGATCTCGCCGTTCCGCGGGTTGTAGATGTCGAAGATGATGACGAGCGTGCGCTCGGTGCGGAACGGGTCGACGAAGGCCGTCGAGATGTCGGGGATCAGCTGGAGGTCGGATTCGTGGATCGACTGGAATCCGCGGATCGACGACCCGTCGAACAGCTGGCCGACGGCGAAGAAGTCCTCATCGACGGTCGACGCCGGGATGTTGAAGTGCTGCTGGATCCCGGGCAGGTCGGTGAAGCGGATGTCGAGGAACTTGACATCCGTGTCCGTGATGAACTTCAGCACTTCGGAGGAATCGCTGAACAGGGGACTGGACATAGGTGGCGTACTCCAAGGCGAGTGGAACGGTGACTGCGCACCGCAGCCCCTACGAGAGTAGGGGAGAGGGATTACCCGACCATAACGCGATTGTTTCCGGGGTGTTACGGCACGCCGGATAGGGTCGTGAGGTGACCGACTCGGCCGACGCGCGGTGGCCCGGCGAGCGCCTCGGGCTCCCCGGATCCGGCCCACGCTCGATCGCCAGGGCGGGTCGCCGGGTGGCGGCACTCTGCCTCGACTGGGCGATCGCGTACGTGCTCTCGATCGCCTTCTTCAGTACCGGACCCTGGCAGACGAACGGCTGGACCACGCTCGCCATCTTCGCCGTCGAACAGGTCCTGTTCCTCCTGATCGTCAACGGGAGCGTCGGTCACCTGGTGTTCAGGATGCGCGTCGTCCCGGTTGATCCGGGCTACCTCGGGCTCTGGCGACCGGTCGTCCGCACGGTGCTGCTGTGCCTCGTGGTCCCCGCGCTGATCTGGGATCGCGACCAACGCGGACTGCACGACCGCCTCGCGGGCACGGCGCTCGTCCGGGTCTGACGCGACTAGCGGGGACGCGGGGCGCGCACGCGGTTCGGGTCGATCCCCTTGGGGATCGGGAGGCCGTTCTTGCCGAGCGACGACAACCGGTTGGAGACCGCGAGGATCTCGGCCTTGTTCAGAGCCCGCTTGTACTTCCCGAGGCTCGGAACGATCTTGTGCAGCGGCGTCGAGCCCGGGTCCGGGCCGACATAGAGCAGGTTGACGGGGACGTCGGGCAGGATCCGGCGGACATTCGCCCGCTCCTTCTCGAGCATCGGCTGGGTGCGGGAGCGCGGTCCCTCCCCGATGAGCACGACACCGCCCCGGCCGACCGCACGGTAGACCGCGTCCTGTGTCCGGTTGGCGTTCACGGGGAACTCGTTGCCCGTCCAACTGCGTCGCAGCGAGCTCTTGAGCACCGCACCGACCGCGCCGACCTGGCCATCGATCTGGGAGAAGGCGGCCTTCTCGGCCCGCCGCCCGAGCACGATGAGGACGAGCAGGATCCCGCCGAGCAACCCGGCGACCGAGTACAGGATGATCCCGACCACGTTGTCGCGCGAGAAGAGCAGCGCCAGCACCACGCCCGCTCCCACGGGGACGAGGAACGCGAGGAGGAGGTACCAGACCACCGAGCCGTCGTAGCGGCGGGTCATCTGGAAGACCTGCCACATCTGCTTCAGGCGGCCGGGTTCCTTCTCGGGAGCACTGGATCGAGCCATGCTCCTACGATACGGGTGCTCAGGACACCGCTTGCGCGAATCCGAGTTCCGCGTCGGCGAGGTGCTGGAGGTGCTCCGGGATCTCCCGGCCCTTGGCCATCATCGAGCGCGCCCACAGTCGACCGGCGCGGTAGCTGGATCGGACCAGGGGTCCGGCGAGCACGCCGAGGAACCCGATCTGCTCTGCCTCCTCCTTCATCTCGACGAACTCCTCGGGCCGCACCCAGCGGTCCACCGGATGGTGGCGGGCGCTCGGCCGCAGGTACTGCGTGATCGTGATGATGTCCGTGCCGGCGTCGTGCAGGTCGCGGAGCGCCTGGCTCACCTCGTGGCGCTCCTCGCCCATGCCCAGGATGAGGTTCGACTTCGTGATGAGTCCAGCGGCGCGCGCCTGGGACAGCACGTCCAGGGAGCGGTCGTAGCGGAACGCGGGACGGATGCGCTTGAAGATCCGGGGCACCGTCTCGACGTTGTGGGCGAAGACCTCCGGCCTCGACGAGAACACCTCACCCAGCAGGTCGGGGTTGCCGGAGAAATCGGTCGCGAGGATCTCGACGCCGGTTCCCGGGTTCTGCTGATGGATCTGACGCACGGTCTCAGCGTGCAGCCAGGCCCCCTCGTCGGGGAGGTCGTCGCGGGCGACGCCGGTGACGGTGGCGTACCGCAGACCCATCTTCACCACGGACTCGGCGACCCGGCGGGGCTCATCGGTGTCGTAGTCGGCGGGCTTGCCCGTGTCGATCTGGCAGAAGTCGCAGCGTCGGGTGCACTGGCTGCCGCCGATGAGGAAGGTCGCCTCCCGGTCCTCCCAGCACTCGTAGATGTTCGGGCAGCCCGCTTCCTGGCAGACGGTGTGCAGCTCCTCCTTCTGCACGAGACCCTGGAGCGCCTGGAACTCGGTGCCCATCCGGGCGCGGGTCTTGATCCACTCCGGCTTGCGCTCGATCGGGGTCTCCGCGTTGCGGACCTCGAGACGCAGCATCTTGCGTCCCTCGTGCTCGATGCTCACGCGATCGCCTCCTGGCGCCTCAAGCTCGCGGAGAGGTGGGAGGCGAAGTGCTTCTCGATCAGCGGGACCACGTCGGTCGGGGTGATCTGGCGGCCGATCTCGTTGCTGATGCTCGTGACCCCGGCATCGTCGATCCCGCAGGCGATGATCGACCGATAGGCGTCGAACGAGTTCGAGCAGTTCAGGGCGAATCCGTGCATCGTGACGCCGTCGGCGACTCGGATGCCGATCGCCGCGATCTTGTCCCGGCCGCGGAGCCAGACCCCGCTCCGTCCCTCGACCCGCTCGCCGACGATCCCGAACTCGGCGATCACGTCGATGAGCATTCCTTCGAGGCGGCGCACGTAGGCGACGACGTCGATCGGCTCGTCGAGCCGGACGATCGGATATCCGACCAGCTGGCCCGGACCGTGCCAGGTGATCTTGCCGCCGCGATCCACGTCGATGACGGGCGTGCCGTCCACGGGTCGCTCGTGAGCTTCCGTTCGTTTCCCCGCGGTATAGACCGAGGGATGCTCCAGCAGGAGGACGGTGTCTGGCGCCCGGCCACTCGCAACGTCCGCGTGCACGGCACGCTGTCGTTCGAGGGCCGTCAGGTACGGCACGGAGTTGGCGCTTAGCCCCGTGACGACGTAGTCGACCACGGAGTTCAGCATAGGCGGGATGACGCCGTGCGGCCGGCACCCGAGTCCTCGTCCCCGCGCCCGCACGTCGGGTCGTCTCCACAGACAAGGACCCCGGGCCCCGACACGCGCGCCGCCGCGGAACGATCGGACGCATGTCCCTCGATCCCGCCGCACACCTCACGGTCGCGGGCTACCGGGTGCTGCGCACCGTCTCGCGGCGCGCGGGCGTCGAGGTGCACGTCGGTTTCGACGACGGGCAGCCGGACGACGGTTCGACGCGAGCGACGGTCGAACTGAAGGTGGTGACGGATGCGCGGGCTCTTCGCCATGAGATCGAGGCGCTCGATCGGGCGCGCGGACCGCATGTCGTCGATCTGATCGACGTTTCCATCGAGCGCGACTCGGGGTGCCTGGTGCTCCCGCGGCTCGGGATCACGCTCGCCGAACTCCTCCATGCTCGGGATGCCCTCGAGCCGGGAGAGGCCGTGACCATCCTGGCGCCGCTCGCGACCACCCTCATCCGGATACATGCCGCCGGGCTGGCGCACACGCGGATCTCGGAGAGCGTGATCGCCTTCGACGCCGACGGAGCTCCGGTGATCACCGATTTCGATCACGCGAGTCTGTTCGCGGCCGGCCACCCGGAGGCGCTGCTCGAGGCGGAACCCGGGGTCATCGACGACCGGGAGGCGTTCCGTCGCCTCGTGTCGTCCGTCCTCGAACGCACCCGGAGCGCCCGGACCGGGCGGGTGGCGGCATTCCAGGAGCGGGTCCGGTCGGTCGCGCACGCGGATCTGCTCGATCTGGTGGCGTCGGGCGCGTTCGAGCTCGCCGAGCCCGCGGTCGTCTCGCTCGACGCCGGATCGAGGCGGGATGCGGGGATGCCCGCTCGTGCCGTCGACCCGGCGGGCATACCGCAGCAGGCCGACGAGACCCAAGCTCGGTCGTCGTGGTTCTCGGGCCTTCTGCCCGACGCGCTCCGCGACGCATGGGGAACGATCGGGCGCGGTGGAGGGGTGGCACGCGTCCGCGCAGCGTGGGCGTCGTGGTCCGCGCGGCGCCGCCGGCTGACGGTCGGGGCCGCGGCGGTGGGGCTCTCCTTCGCGATGGTGACCATGCTCGTGCCGGCGGGGTCGGCGCCGATCGTGCCGGGCGGGATGTCGGATCCGTCGCCGACCGCCGGGCAATCCACGCCGCCGGATCCGGACACCGCCGGCGAGGCCGATCCCGTCGTCGCCGTGGTCGCGCTCCTCGTCCGGCGCGATGACTGCCTGCGGGAGCTCTCCGTGCTGTGTCTCGAGGGGGTCGATCAGCCGGGGTCCTCTGCCTCTGATCTCGACCGCGCTGTCCTGCGCGCGATTCAGGAGGGGGATGAGATCCCCGACTGGCGGATCGCGGGGGGAGCGCCGACGCTCACGGAGCGACTCGGCGACTCGGCGCTCGTGGCATTTCCGGCGGGCTCCGCGATCTCGTCGGTGCTGCTGATGCGCACCGACGACGGCTGGCGTATCCGCGACTATCTGACGGCGTCGAGGTGACCCGGTGCGATGCGTCGCGGACTAGATGCCGAGGTCGCCCGAGAAGTCGCCCGCCTCGAGCCTGTCCTTGACCGCCGTGAGGAACCGAGCCGCGTCCGCGCCATCGACGATGCGGTGGTCGTACGAGAGCGCGAGGTACACGGTGGAGCGGATGGCGATGGCGTCGAGACCGTCGTCGCTCACCACGACCGGCTTCTTCGTGACGATCCCCGTACCGAGGATCGCCGACTGGGGGAGGAAGACGATCGGGGTGTCGAACAGCGCACCGCGCGACCCGGTGTTGGTCACCGTGAAGGTGCCGCCCGAGAGTTCGTCGGGAGTCAGCTTGTTGTTGCGCGTGCGGTCCGCGAGGTCGGCGATCTCCTTCGCCAGCCCGGCGATGTCGAGATCCCCCGCGTTGCGGATCACCGGCGTCAGGAGGCCGCGCTCGGTGTCTACCGCGATGCTCACGTGCTCGTGATCCGGGTAGACGATGTTCTCGCCGTCCACCGTCGCGTTGACGATCGGGTAGGCGCGGAGCGCTTCGGCGGCGGCGAGCACGAAGAAGGGCAAGAAGGTCAGTTTCGCGCCCGTCGAGTCGAGGAACGACTTCTTCGACTCGTCGCGGAGGCTCGCGATCTTGGTGACGTCGACCTCCACGACCGTCGTGAGCTGGGCCATGCTCTGCATCGAGATCACGGCGCGCTCGGCGACGACCTTGCGCAGGTGACGACGTCTCGAGCGCGGGAGCGGTACTGGCCGCGGGTGCCGCGGGCGCCGCCTCGGCGACGGCCGCCAGCACGTCCTGCTTGCGGATGCGACCCCCGACACCGGTGCCGGTCAGCCCATCGAGGTCGACACCCTTGTCGTGCGCGAGCTTGCGCACGATCGGCGTCACGTACCCGGCATGCGCGCTCGCGAGCGCGGCCGCGGACGCGTCGGAGGTCTGCTCCTCGTCGCCGTCGGCGGACTGCTGGGCGGACTGACCCGAGGAGGACGGGCTCGGCCCGGCCGGCTCGGTCGCGTTGGGTTCCGTGTCGGATTCCGGTGCCTCGGTGGGCTGCGCGTCCGTTTCGGGTTGGGCGTCGGCCTCGGGTTGGGCGTCCGCTTCGGGTTGGGCGTCCGCTTCGGGTTGGGCGTCCGTTTCGGGCTGGGCGTCGCCTTCAGGCTCGGCCTCATCGTCGGGCGCGCCCGCTCCCGGCTGGGCGTCCGCTGCGGGCTGGGCGTCCGCTTGGGGCTCCGCCTCATCTGCGGGTTGCGCACCGCCCTCGGGCTGCGCCGCGGCATCCGGCTGCGCCGCGGCATCCGGTTGGGCTTCGACGTCGGGCTGCGCCTCGGCCTCGGGCTGCGCCTCGGCGTCGGCTCGAGGCGCTGGCTGGTCTCCCTCGCCTCCCTGCTCGCCCCCGTTCGCGGCGGCCGCACCGGTCTCCTCGATCTCGTCGGTCGCCTCGGGAGTGGGTGCGTCCGAGGAGTCTGATCCGTCTCCGATCGTGACGAGCACGGCTCCGACCTCCACCGTCTCATCCTCCGCGACGAGGATCGACTCGATGACGCCGGCGACGGGCGACGGGATCTCGGTGTCGACCTTGTCGGTCGAGACCTCGAGGAGCGGCTCGTCGACCTCGACGCGATCGCCCACCTTCTTCAGCCAGCGGGTGACGGTGCCCTCCGTGACGCTCTCTCCGAGTGCCGGGAGGGTGACGGACTCACTCATCGATTTCGCTCCTTCGACGCCAACGCTGTCAGCTTACTGATCGGGTCTCCGGGCGCTCAGAGCGCGTGGAGCGGCTTCCCGGAAATCGCGAGGAACGCCTCGCCGAGCGCCTCGTTCTGGGTCGGGTGCGCGTGGACGAAGGGAGCGATGTCCTCGGGGAACGCCTCCCAGTTCACCGCGAGCTGGGCCTCTCCGATGAGTTCGCCGACGCGGGCGCCGATCATGTGGATCCCGACGACCGCGCCGTCCTTCTGTCGCACGACCTTGATCGATCCGGAGGTGCCGAGGATGTGGCTCTTGCCGTTGCCGGCCAAGTTGTAGTCGTAGGCGACCACGGACTCGGCACCGAACTTGTCGATCGCCTTCGCCTCGGTGAGCCCGACGGACGCGACCTCGGGATCCGAATAGGTCACGCGGGGGATGTTGGCGTCGTCGACGACGACGGGGCTGAGCCCGGCGATCTCCTCCGCGACGAAGATCCCCTGCTGGAAACCGCGATGGGCGAGCTGGAGCCCGGGGACGATGTCGCCGACGGCGTACACGCCCGGGACGTTGGTCTGGAGCCGCTCGTCGGTGAGCACGAACCCGCGATCCATCTGGATGCCGACCTCCTCGTATCCGAGGTTCGCCGTGAGGGGCCCGCGGCCGACCGCGACGAGCAGGATGTCGGCCTCGACCGTCTCGCCGTTGTCGAGGGTGACCACGACGCCCTGGTCGTTCTGGGTGACGCCCTGGAAGCGGACTCCCGTCTTGAAGGTGATGCCGCGCTTCCGGTACGCCCGTTCGAACTGCTTGCTGACCGACTCGTCCTCAAGCGGCACGAGGTGGGGGAGCGCCTCGATGATCGTGACCTCGGCGCCGAACGAGCGCCAGACGCTCGAGAATTCGACGCCGATCACGCCGCCGCCGAGCACGGCGACCGACTTCGGGACGAAGTCCAGCGCGAGTGCCTGCTCCGACGTGATCACGCGACCGGTGATCTCGAGACCGGGAAGGCTGCGCGAGTACGAACCGGTGGCGAGCACGACGTTCTTGCCGGTCACCGTGACCTCCCCGACCTGGACGGTGGTCGCGGACGTGAGCTTGCCCTCGCCCTCGATGGTCGTGATCCCACGGGCCTTGACCAGGCCCTGGAGCCCCTTGAACTTGCTGGCCACGACCTCTTCGCGGTACGCGGTGACCGCGGCGATGTCGACGCCGCCGAACTCCGCGGTGATGCCGTACTTCGCCGATTCGCGCGTGACGTCGGCGACTTCGGCGGCGTGCAGCAGCGCCTTGGTCGGGATGCACCCGACGTGCAGGCAGGTGCCGCCGACCTTGCTCTTCTCGATGAGTCCGACGGTCAGTCCCAGCTGGCTCGCTCGCAGCGCCGCGGCGTATCCGCCGCTGCCCGCGCCCAGCACGACAAGATCGAAGTTCTGCTCGGACACCCGGCGACTCCCTCGTATTCTCGACTTGTGATGCCGCGCTCGAAGGGGTGGATGCGGCATGGAGCGGCGTGGATCACCCG
>JADMIO011356744.1_pt1 | contig 12477 bp, 9 predicted proteins | sample 8958161 | NCBI WGS metagenome assembly JADMIO01 (sample SAMN16585339, study PRJNA669376) | soil metagenome | isolation source: Crop rotation soil | place: USA: Cullars Rotation, Alabama | collected 2011 | reverse complement strand
GGGCGCGGCGGCCGGAGCCTCCGCGCTCTCGTCACTCTCGGGGCCGAGCTCGCTCAGCTTGCGCTGCGCCGCACCGCGCACCCCCACGCGCGCGAACTGATCGTTGGCCACGGGCTCGAGCACCGCGCGTGCCTTGCTGCGCTCCAGCTTCACAAGCGCGTCCATGGCCACCGCGAGTGCCTGCTCGAATTGTTCGTCCGCCGAGTCCGCGTGGTAGAGGCGCACGAACGCGGCAAGCTCGTTGGCCGTGCTGGCATCGCCCAGGCCGCCGAGCGCGCGCAGGAGCGGCGGCAGCGTCTCCACCGGCGTCGCGGGGTCGAACAGGTGCGTGAGCAGGGCCGGCGTCGCGCGTCGGTCGCCGGCGCGCAGGGCAGCGAAGGCGAGTGCGGTGACCGGTGGCTGCGGCTTACCCTCCAGGAAGTCGGCGTGCAGCGCGAGCGCCGCGAGCACGGCGTCGGACGGGATCTTGCGCAGCGCGAGCGTCTCGCAGGCCTCCTCGCGCACCCGGGTGGGGGTGGCTTCCTCGCCGCACAGTCCAATCAGCGCCTGGGCGGCCTGGTCGTCTTCGACGGGTCCCAGCAGCTGGGCCGCGAACGCGCGCGCGGGCACGAGCCGCGTGTCGGGGTTGCGCGCAGCGCGCTCGAGCTGCGCCGCGATCGGGACCACCTCGTCCGCCGCGACACCAAACGCGATGCGCTCGGCGCGGATGCGTGCGGCGATCGGCGCGAGCCCGAGCTCGGCGGAGATCACTTGCCTCCCTTGCGTGTCCAGCGCGGTGATGACGCCGCTGCTCTCGACGGCCAACAGGCCCCCGTCGACGGCGCGCACGCCGACCACGTCACTCGCCGTCTCGTGCACCCAGCGCGCGGTGCGGCCGTCGGGCGCGAGCGAGAACAGCTGGCGATAAAACGCGAGGTACAGCGCGTCGTCGAGCAGCCCGAGGCTTCCGTCCTGGTTCTGCGTGGGCGCAAAGCTCAGTGCCACGCGGTGCAGCGCGCTCTCGAGCGGTGGTGCGGGCACGCTGCTGTCGACCAGCAGTGGCGGCGCACCCGGCAGCTTGCTCTCGAGCGCGAGCTTCCAGTAGTGCGGGCCGCCCTTGGCGGTCTGCTCGAGCTCGCGGTCGAACCGGTAGAACCCGCGCTGGCCAAAGTACACCTCGCCGGCGCGTGAGAACGCCTGGCTGGCGACGTCTTCTTGAATGCGCGCGCGCGCGAGCTCTTCGCCGTGCGGGTCGACCACCGAGACGTGCACGCGCTGGTGCGGCAGGAAGGTGAGCCCGCCCAGCACGGCCGGCCCGCCCACACCGCGCGTCAGTGCGCGATCGCCGGTGATGCGCTCGCCCTGCAGGATGACGAGGCGCGAGCGCACGTTCATGGTGCCGCCCGTGGACAGCACGATGGCGCTGGTGGTGGCGTCGCCTTCGGCGCCGATCAGCTGCATGCCGTCGAGCGGCAGCGTGTGCAGCACCGAGCCGTCGCGCAGCCTGCGGATGGTGAGCTGCGTGCCCTCGGGCACCACCACCAGCTCGCCGGCGGCGATGGGCATGCCGGTGACCTGGGCCGGCGCACGGAACAAGAGGCGCCGCGCCAGCAGGTCGTACGCAAACACGGCGCGCGGTGCGTCGGCCACCCCCACGATGACGGGTGCAGGCGCGGCCGCCGGGGCGCTCTTGGCGCGCGCGAGTGCCTGGCTGACGCGATCGCCGCCGTTGGGGAAGCTCGAGCTGAACGAGAGCCCACCTGCGCAGCCGCTCAACGTCAGCGCGATCGTCACGACTCGCGCCAACAGCGCGGGCCCGGTTGCACGCGTGCGCGTCATTCGCTCTTCCCCTTTTGCACGGCTTCGTCGAGTGCCTTGCGTACCCGCGGCGAGACGTCGCTCGGCAGCTGCGCCAGCAAGGCGGACAGGGCTTCGTGTGCCTCTTCCCCGCCGAGGCCCGCGAGCTTCTCGATGCTGCGCAGCTTGTCCGCGTCCGGGATGTCCTTGCGTGAGAGCAGCACCGCAAACATGGGCGAGAGCAGCGCGGTCGGCGTGTTGCCCACGTGGTCGAGCAGCCGCGTGATGTCGTCGGCCTTGGCGAGTCGGCCGAGTGCACGCGCCGCTCCGTCGACGCCCAGCTTGAGGGCGCGCTCGAGGGCCGGCATGCTCGTGCGCGCGCCGAGCTCGGCGAGCGCGTCGGTCGCCGCCTTGCGCACCTCGGGTGCCTGGTCGCCGAGCGCACGCGTGATCACTTGCTCGGAGGTGGGCGCCTTGAGCCGACCCATGCCCTCGAGCGCGCGCACGCGTACGTCGGGGCGGCGATGGCGCGTCAGGTCGGTCAGCAGCGGGGCTTCGAGCTTGCTGTCGAGCAGCATCATGGAGTCGATGGCGACGTCGAGCAGCACACGTGAGAGGCCGGAGCGAACGCGCTCCTCGACCATGGGCAGCACGTCGCCCGCGGGGAGCGTGGCGGCGGTCTCGAGCGCCGTGCGCACCTCGTCCTCGTCGTTGGACGACAACATCACCGCCACCTCTTCGAGCGAGGCCTGGGCGCGGGCTTTGGCGGCCGTCGGTTTGCCCGGCGCGGCGTGCGCGGTCTTGGTCAGGGCGCACGGCGCGAGCGCGGCGAGCGCGCCCGCGAACACGAGCGTTGACAGGTTCGAGCTGAGCTCACGCATCGCAGTCCTTTCGAGATCGTGGAGGGGCCCCACCCGCGCGCCATCATCGTGCGCCGCCCGCGGCGAGGCAACGTTCTCGCGCACGGCGGGCACGGGTCTGCTGCTCTTTGCGCGCGCGCAAAGCGGTCCTGCTTCGACAGGCGCCGGATGGTTGGCTCGCACGCCCTCGCTCTGGCACAGTCCGGTCAGCCGTGGGGACGACGCGATGAAGTGGAGAGGCTGGCTCTCGTGGTGCGCGCTGACGTTGTTGGTCGGCTCCCGCACGCACGCGCTTCCCGATCAGGTGGAGAGCCGTGTGCTGCGCGAGGCTGCTGCCGTCGACGAGCTCGACCTGGCGCGCGCCGCCGCAGATGCCGGCGATGCGCGGCTCCGGGATGCGCTGGCGACGCCGACGGCGCGCGAGCAGGCCGCGCTGGCCGCCCGCGCTGCACCGCACGCGCGGGCACCCGAGGCCCTGGTGCCGGCGCTCGCCAAGCTGGCTTGCGGTCGCGACCCCGCGCTCGCACCCGAGGCAGGACACGCGCTGTGGCAGCTCTCGTTGCGGCTCAGTCCCACGCAGCTCGGAGCGGGCGAGGTGCTGCGCCAAGATCTCGAGCAGGCCCGGCTCGCGCTCGGCTGTGCCGAGCACGCGCCCCTGCCGCGCGCCGACATCGTCATCCAGCTCGCGCAGCTGCGCGCGACGCTCGACGCGCTGCTGCGCTGATCCTCAGCCCGGCCGCGCCGCGCGGCTCGCGGTGTCCACGGAGCGGGCCAGGTCGGCGAACTCCTCGACCGACAGCGTCTCGCCGCGCCGCTTGCCGTCGATGCTGGACAGCGCGAGGGCTCGATCGACGACGTCGGCTTCGCGCACCCGCAGCAGGGCGTTGCGCAGCGTCTTGCGGCGCGCCTCGAACGACGCGCGCACGATGGCCACGAACGTCGGGTCGTCGACGTCGATGGGCGCGTCACGCGGCGTCAGCGCCACCACGGCGCTGTCGATCTTGGGAGGCGGGAAAAAAGAGCCCGCCGACACGATGCACACGGAGCGCACGTCGAACACGCCCCGCGTGAACACGGTGAGCGCGCCGTACTGTTTGCTGCCGGGCTCGCCCACGAGCCGGTCGCGCACCTCGCGCTGCACCATCAGCACCGCGCGCGAGACGTGTTGATGTTGCGACACCAGGCGTCGAAAGATCGCGCCGGTGACGGCGTAGGGGAGGTTGCCGGCGACCGCCACGCGCCCCGCCGGCAGCAGGCTCGGCAGCACGGCGGGCAAGTCGAGCTGGCTCGCGTCGCCAAAGCGCGCGGACAGCTGGGGCAGGTGGCCAAACTCCTTGGCCAGCACGTCGAGCATGTCCTGGTCGGCATCGAGCGCGACCACCTGCGCACCGCGCCGGAGCAGCGCGCCGGTGAGCGTGCCGAGGCCCGGCCCGAGCTCGACCACGGTCTCGTTGTCGGCGAGCGCGAGGGCATCGGCGATCTTTTCCACGGCCGAGCGCGCCACCAAGAAGTTTTGCGACATGCCGCGCTTGGCGCGCAGCCCATGCCGCGCAAGCACGCGACGTGGGTCTTCCCAGGCAGGCGATTCGTTCATGCGACGCGGGCGCTTTCGGGCTTTCGCCGGTTGGCCGTGAGCGCCAGCTGGTCGGGGGCGACCAGGCTCAGCGACACGCCGAGCGGACCTAGCTGCTGCATCGCCTCGCGCAAGCGCCGTTGTTCGGCGCGCCCGTAGATGGCGCGCAGGTCGTGCTCGAGGCCGCTCTGGGCGGGACGCGTGAGGGCCTCGGCGTGCGGCACCAGGACGTGCAGCGAGTGACCACGCCGCGTCAGCAGGCGCGCGGTGGCGTGCAGAGGTGCGTAGTCGACGATGCCGTCGAGGTCGGTGATGAGCACGATGGAGCGCGGCACACGCGTGTTGCCGGCGGCGAGCTGGATGCTGCTGGCCAGGCAGATGGCCTTGTCGCCTCCGGGCGGCTCGCTCTTGTGCGGCAGCTCGATGCCGCGCTCGCGACAGAAGCGGCGAAACACGGCGCCCGCCTGCGTCGGCGCCAGCGGAAGATCGCCCGACTTGGTGGGCGTGAGCCCGCGCAGGTAGTGCGCCAGCTCGGTGGTGTCGAACGTGCCGCGGCGGCCGTGGGCAAAGTCGACGCCGTCCTGCTGACGCACGTAACGCGCGACCAGGGCGGCGACCTCGTGGTCGTCGAGCGCCGTGAGATCGGCATCGACCACCTCGGTGCTCGCGAGCAGCGCGTCGTACACACGAATGAGGTGGGCTGCGCCGTCTCCGGCCTGCACGTTGGCGAGCACGCGGCCGTCGACCGTGATCAGCCCGACGCGGTCGCCGCGATCGAGCCAGGCGCGCGAGTGCGCGACACACAGCTCGAGGGCGAAGTCGAGCTTGCGCTCGCCGGCCGGACCGCCGCGCATGGAGCCACAGGCGTCGAGCACCAGCACCAGCGTCTGCTGCACCTCCTGGTCGACCTCACGCACGACCAGGCGGCCCGTCTTGGCGCTGGCCTTCCAGGCGATGGACTTGAACGGATCGCCGGGCAAGAACTCGCGCAGCTCGTGCAGCTCGGTGCCGCCGCCGCGCCGGCGCATCCGATGGCGCCCCGAACGATCGAGCGGCAGGCCGGTCATCATGCCGAGCGTGCTCGCGCGCACCGCCACCGTGCGCGGCAGCACCTTGATGGCCAGCGCGTTGGGGAAGTAGAGCGGCACATCGAACAGCCCGAGCGGCCCGCGCAGGCTGACCGCGAGCCCGTGCAACACCACGCGACCGGCGGCCTGGGCGGTGAGCGTGAACGAGAACTCGTTGCGCGCGCGCGGCATGACCGAGATCGCGTGCGGCTCTTCGTCGAGCACCTTGGCGCCGTTGGCGAGCACTGGCGTCACCCGCGTGAGCTCGATGCCGTGCGAGCCGCGGTGCCGCACGTAGCAGCGCACCTGGAAGGGCACGTGCGGGACCACCGCGCCGCTGACGGAGGTCTCGCGCGAGGCGAGCCACCACGCGAACTCGAGGCGCTGCGCGCGCACGCGTCGGCCGAGCGGCACGGTGGCCGAGAAGACGGCCACGAGCAGCAGCGCGAGCGCCGAGCCGAGCGCGGTGGCCGCCCACGACTTGGTGCTCAGACCCACCAGCCACATGCCGAGAACGCCGAAGAATGCGGCGGCCGCGCGGGTGGTGGGGATGGGTAACATCAGCGCGCGGCGTCCCAGCGGTGTGGCACCTGTTCGAGCGCCGACTCGATCACGGTCTCGCGCGCGAAGCCCTCCATGTCGGCCTCGGGTGTGAGCACGAGGCGGTGGGCCAGCACGGGCACGGCGAGGGCCTTGATGTCGTCCGGCAGCACGAATGCGCGGCCGTTGACGAGGGCGCGCGCGCGCGACGCCTGCACCAGCGCGAGCGAGGCGCGCGGCGAGGCGCCGAGGTAGACGCGCGAGTGCTGCCGCGTGTAGTGGGACAGGCGCACGATGTACTCGAGGATCTCGCTCTCGACGTGCACGCCGTGCACGAGCTCCTGCATCGCGAGGATCTCGCGCGGCTCGAGCACCCGTCGCGGTGTGGGCGCCGGGTCCATGTGGCGGAGCAAGATGTTGAGCTCGTCCTTGGCGTCCGGGTAGCCGATCAGCAGGCGGAACAAGAAGCGATCGATCTGGGCCTCGGGCAGCGGGTAGGTGCCCGCTTGCTCGACCGGGTTCTGGGTCGCCAGCACGATGAACGGCTGCGGCAACGCGCGCGTGTCTCCCTCGATGGTGACCTGCGCCTCTTGCATCGCCTCGAGCAGCGCGCTCTGCGTCTTGGCGGGCGCGCGGTTGATCTCGTCGCCGAGCACGATGTTCGCGAACAGCGGCCCTTCACGAAGCTGGAACTCGCCCGAGCGCGGGGACAGCACGTAGGTGCCGGTGATGTCGGCCGGGAGCAGATCGGGCGTGAACTGAATGCGCCGGAACTGACAGCCCAGCGTCGCGGCGAACGCCTTGACCAGCGTGGTCTTGGCCACGCCGGGCACCCCCTCGAGCAAAACATGGCCGCGCGCGAGCAGGCTGATCAGCAGCAGCTCGGCCACGTCTTTGCGGCCCACGTAGGCGCGCTGCACTTCTTGAACGACCAGCGCTGCGCGCTGTGACGCGAGCGCGAGTGCGCGCTCGTCGATTCGTCGCTGCTCCATCATCTCAGCCATTCCCGAGCCGGGTGAGCAGCTCTTCGCCCTGACGTACCACGTTTCGTAGCTCGCTCACGCGAATCCGGGGTGCCTTTGCCTGCGCGTCGGCACTCAATGCCAGCTGCTCGAGCCGCGTAAGCAATGTGTCGAGCGCCAGCGCGTCCGCACCATCGAACGGCGCCGCCGGCTCACGTCCCGTCGCGGGAGCGCCGCTGCGCGCGAGCGAAGGGTCGCTGGCGCGTGCGCGGGCGGCCTCGAGCACGCTCGCGGCCGTCGCGGGAGAACGCACGTCGAGGCGTCGCGCGAGCTCGGTCAACAGCTCCCGTCGATAGTCGAGCAAGGTCCAGATCAGGTTGGGTGCGTCGCGCTCGGTCAGCGAGACGCGCGCCGCGAACCCCGCGTACACGCCCGCGCGAGGCACGAGCTCGGCGCGCACGTACGGGGAACGTCGCGGCAGACTACCGGCCACCACCACTGCGCCGATCGCACACAGGCCGAGGCTCAACAACGACAGCACGCCCGGCGGCAGATCGGGGTGCGCGAGGCGCTTGAAAAAACCGTCGACCTGCGAGAGGCCCCGCGCGTTGGTGCCGCCGTAGCTGCCCTCGAAGTGAGTGCGTGCGTCGACCAGGTAGAGCCGCCCGCCCGGCCGCTTGAGGTAGCCGAGCAGGTTCTTGGCAAAACGCTGGTGGGAGGGGACCGCGAGCAGCTGATTGATGAGCAGGCTGCCATCGCCGATGGCGACCAGGCGCCCGGCACCGACCGCGCCCGCGAGCACCAATGCCGCCTCGGTGTGGCCGAACGTGAACACCGGCTTGAGATCGTGGTGACGCAACGCGCTGGCGCCGTTGGTGAGCAACAGGTCCACGCCTTCGACCAACGGATGCTCGCTCGCCGGGTACGCGACCAGCAACGTGCGATCGCCGCGCAGCGCAGGCACGTCGGCCTCGGGCGCCGACGATCGCACCACCTGGTAGGCCGACAACAAGCGCTCGCCGCTGCCAAAGTCGTCGAGCAGCGCGACGCGCCCGCCGTCGCGCAAGAACGCGGTGAGTGCGCTGGTGGGTAGCGAACTCTCCGGGCTGAGGACGAGCAGAGCGTCTCGCGCTTCGAGCTTGGCGAGGTCGATCGTCTCGCCCGTCTCGAGCGTCGCGCCGGCCTCGGTGGAGAGAGCGAGCAAGCTCTCGAGGCCGTCCCAGCGCGGTTGTGCAACGGCGGAGCCGCTCCCGACGACTGCATGGATGAGCGTGCCGAGCAGGCAGGCTCGTAGCAGAGCTCGCATCACGTGTTGTCCTTGTCCCGCATCCGGCGGGCCACGGCCCGCGTACCGGTACTTAGTCTCTCAGAAACGTCTCGCCGAAGCGTATCAGGCAAGCCAGCCCACGGGTTCGACCGTGCAGTGTTGAAACGGTAGTGTCCCATCTATGGAAGCCACATCCCTTGACACAGGGGGTGGGCGTGACGAGCTTGGCGGAAAGGCGAGCGCCTCGTAGACGGGTCCAGCGAAGCGCGCGTAGAATTGAGAAGGAGCTGACCCGCATCCTTGCGACGAACACACCAGGACTCTGTGGCATTTGTATTGCAGGCATGCTCGACTGAGAGCACTGGCATGAGGCAAACGCCCCCTAGGGGGCGGAAGGGAGCAAGCGATGCTGCCGCCGTTCATCATTGAGCAGATCCGGCAACGGGAAGAGCGAGAGCGGCGCCATGCACCGCAGCCCTACCTCGAGCTGCCGGTTCCGCCGGCCGGACCCCCTCGCGATCCACGGGAGCGCGAAGAGCGCGACCGCGGGGTCGTCATCATCGACCTGATGGGCGACTGAGACCCCTCCCTAGCCGGCAGTGCGTGCGCCCCCGGCGCGCACTGCCCGTCACTGATTCTGCTGCCGTTTATACGCGCTCATGCGGCGCGGTTCGGGTCGAGCCAGGCGTCGCGGTCAGCCGGGACGCCCGAGCAACCCGTCAGTAGACCGAGCCCACAGCGTCAACGTCGTGTCACATCCCGCCAGCTGGCGGCGATACTCGACAGGCTGGGCGGCTCGTCCCCCTCGAGAAACGCGCCGCTCGTCTCCGCGTGACGAAACGCGTAGATGCGCCCTCCGGCCACGCCGATGACCTCCCCGTGGACGTCGACGGCCGCCGCCGAGAGCAGGTGGCAGATGCCCTGGGCCACGTGCTCGGGGGTGAGCGAGTCCGTGCGGATCGTGGCGAATAGCGGCAGGTTCTCGGTCAGCCGGGTGCGCGCGGTCGGCACCAGCGCGTTGACCCGGATGTTGTGGCGCCGCAGCTCGGTCGCCGCCGTCTTGACGAAGCCGACCAGCCCGCCGCCCGCGATGGCGATCGCGCTGTGCCCGGCACTGCCAAAGAACCCCGCCGCCGAGGTGGCGAGCACGATGCTGCCTGGGGTCTTGGCGGCGATCAGTGCGCGCGCCAGCTCCTGGGCAAAGCGGAGCGGCCCGAACAGGTGCACGGCCAGCACGCGCTCGAGCTCGGCATCGTTGATTCGTAAGAGAGCTCGCTCATGGTGGAAGCCCGCACAGTAGACCCCAAAATCGACCCGCCCGAAGCGCGCGACGGTCGCCTCCATCAGCTCGCGTGCAGCGCTCGGCTGGGCCGCGTCGAGGGGCACGGCGAGCACCTGGGCACCGAGGGCTTCTAGCTCCTGTGCCGCTCGCGACACGACATCGGGATCATGGCCCGTACCATCGGTCGCACAGCCCAAATCAGCGATCACCAACCGAGATCCGGCCACTGCCAGGGCGCGCGCCGTGGCCAGACCCACGCCGCTGGCCCCGCCCACGACCACAGCGACCTTGTCCAAAAACTCCGTCATGGCGGGCGAAGTTAGCCTGCCAACCGCACCCGCGCCTCCGGTCCACCCGTGCCGCGCGGCCGCTCGCGCGCAGGTCGAACGGACAAAGCATCGCGACTGCCAGCACTTCTCGCTACACTGCGCCCCATGGTCTTGGAAGCAGTCGGCAAGTTCAGACTGCACCGGAAGCTTGCCAACGGGAACATGGGCGAAGTGTTCCTGGCGGACTACGCCGGCGAGGCAGGGTTCCGTCGGTTCGTCGTGGTCAAGCGGCTGTTCCCGCACCTGGCCCACCATGCCGAGGCCGTGCGCATGTTCCAGGACGAGGCCCACGTCCTGTCGGTGCTCAACCACCCGAACATTCCGCAGGTCTACGACCTGGGCTACGCCGACGGGCACTGGTACCTGGCCATCGAGCACGTCCCCGGGCACACGCTCGCCGAGCTGTGCGCCGCGGGCGCCCGCGCTGCCGAGCCGATGACCATCGAGGTGGTCGTCGCCGCGCTCGAGCAGCTGTGCGATGCGCTGCACCACGCGCACGAGCGCAACGATGGCGACGGGCGGCCGCTGCGCATCGTGCACCGCGACGTCACGCCCACCAACCTGATGATCACGCCCGACGGCTACGCCAAGCTGCTCGACTTTGGCGTGGCGCGCACCGCACGCGACGAGTCCAAGGGCGGCTCCATCAAGGGTACGCTCGCGTACATGGCGCCCGAGCAGGTCCGTGGCCAGCGGCTCGACAAGCGCTCCGACGTCTTCTCCGTGGGCGTCATGCTGTACGAGCTCACCACCGGCAGGCGCCTGTTTTACGGCAGCGAGATCGAGGTCATGACGGCGATCGTCGAGCGCGACGTCTCGCCGCCGAGCTCCTGGCTTCCAGGCTACCCGGCCGAGCTCGAGCGCATCGTGCTCACGGCGCTGGCCCGCGATCGCGGCCGTCGTTTCCCCAGCGCACACCACCTCGCGCGCGAGCTCGAGGACTACGTGGCCTCGCACGGCCTGGTCGCGACGCATCAGACGCTCGCGCACTACTACTCGCGCGTGTTCACCGACGACGAGCGTCGCGAGCGTGGTAGCGGAGCGTTCCGCGCGCTGATGCCGAGCGAGATCGCGGCGGCGATGCTCGAAGCAGGCGCCAGCACGCACGTCAGCGCGACGGCGGGCGTGTCGTCCTTCCCGCCCGCGGTGCGGGAGACCACGGCGCTCGAGGATTTGCACTTGTTGCGGGGTGAGCCACCGCGCGAGCACCTGCCGCTCGACGCGCCGTACCCGCTGCACCTGCCGGGGGGCGACGACCTGTTCCACGACAGCCCGCCGCTCGTCCTCACGCGCCCCAAAAAATAGCAGGCCTCGCGTTTTTCTCCGAGGTCCCGCGCCTTTGCCCGCACTCACCTGGGCGGGCGAGCCGGCCGGGGTGCGTCCACTGGCCGGCCCGGCGGCACGCCTGGAAGCGGGAGCCCCCCTCCCGTTTGTGCCACGTCGGGCTTCACACTGACTGATGCTTGCCGGTCTGTGCCAGGCAATGCTAGCGTCGACTCAATCATGCACACAATGGCACGCTATCGGATTGTGAAGCAGCTCGGCAGGGGCGCGCAGGGGGGCGTGCATCTCGTTGAAGATCGCGTGCTTGGCGGCCCCCTGCTGGCCCTCAAGCGCGTCGAGCAGGCCAGCGCCGACGCCATGCGCGACACCTTTGCCCGTGAGTTCGCGGTGCTCGCGTCCCTCGCGGTGCCTGGCGTCGCGCGTGTGCACGATCTCGGCGTCGCCCCCGCCACCGACGACGCGCCCGCCGGCCCCTTCTTTACGCGTGACTACGTCGCGGGGCAGCCGCTCGGCGACTGGGCCTCGGACAAGTCGCTCGACGCGAACGTCGGCGTGTTCCTGCGCGTGCTGCGCACCGTCTCGCTGCTGCATCGACGCGCCGTGGTGCACGGCGATCTGCACCCCGGCAACGTCATCGTCGACGATGCGGGGACGCCGCACCTGATCGACTTCGGCCTCGCGTCGCGGGGCGCCGACGCGCTCGAGGGCAGCGGCACGCCGTTGTTCATGGCGCCCGAGCTGTTCACCGGCGGGCGCAGCTCCATGAGCGCCGACATCTACGCGCTGGGCGCCACGCTCTGGGCTGCGGTCACGGGCCGCGCGCCGCTCGCCGAGCTCGGGCCACGCCTGATCGCCGCCAAGCTGCGCGGAGAGGTGCCCACGCTCGACGCGGGCGTCGAAGGGCCGCGTCGGCGCGTGCTGGAGGCCGCGCTGTGGGCCCTGTCGCCCGTGGCACGCGAGCGTGCGCCGAGCGTCGACGAGCTGGCGGCGCGCATCGAGCGAGCGTGCGGACTGCCTGCACAGGACCCGCACGAAAAGCAGGCCTTCGTGCAGCCGCGACCACGTGGACGCGGTGAGCTCCTCGACGCGCTGGTCGGGCAGGCGCGCGAGCCCGCCGGCGACACAAAAGAGCGTGGGCTCACCGTGGTGCACGGGGCGCGCGGGATGGGCAAGAGCACGATCTTGCGCGAGCTCAAGTGGCGCCTGCAGCTCGAGGGCATCGAGGTGCTCGAGGTCCGTTGTCGCGACCGCGCGGTCTCGCCGCTCGTGCAGCTCACGCGTCAGCTCGCCGCGTTCTCCGCGTCGCCACGCGGGGTGCCGGCGCACAGCGACGAGCTACCCAGCGCGAGTGAGACGCGCGACACGCTCGAGCGGCTCGAGAGCGCGCTGTGCAGCGGCGAGGGCGAACGGCGCGTGCTGCTGGTCGACGACCTCGACGTCGGCGATGCCGCGCTCGCCCAGCTGCTACGTGCGCTCACCCAGCGCGGTGAAGTCGATCGCGCCGCCAGCGCGCCGGCGGTGATCGCGACGAGCGACT
>JADMIO010839021.1_pt1 | contig 12477 bp, 6 predicted proteins | sample 8958161 | NCBI WGS metagenome assembly JADMIO01 (sample SAMN16585339, study PRJNA669376) | soil metagenome | isolation source: Crop rotation soil | place: USA: Cullars Rotation, Alabama | collected 2011 | reverse complement strand
CGCGACAACTTGTCCACGTGGAATTCTAAGCTTAGGATCCCAATGTGCTGGAAAGTCGCGCCGCTGCACGACATCGCGCGTCTCCTTGACGCTCGCGAGGTAGAACGGGTTGTTGAACGAGCTGAAGCGGTGCGCGCTGTGGAACCATCCCTCGTAGGCGTCCGCATGGCACGTCCTGCAGTACTCGTTCATCGTCAGCACGCGCAGCGGGAGCAGGCGGCCTTCGTTGGTGCGGACCAGCGATGGCGAGAAGAATCGTTCGCCTTCTTTCGGCCGTCCGCTCTTCGGATGCGGATTCAGCGCGTGAATCGCCAGCAGCGCGGCTGCTGCGACGGCGACGCCGCCGAACGACGCCCGCGCCCGGGCGGGATGGAAGCGGCCGCCGCGCTCGCGGTGCCAGACGTACAGGAGCGTCGTCGCCGGGAGCAGCAGCGCGTGACACCAGTACGCGACGGCGCGCACGCGCGGATCGTGGACCTCGAAGAACCCGAACCGCACGAGGACGATCCCGGTCGTCAGCAGCAGCACGCTCGCGCCGCCCAGCGCATAGCCGGTCCTCAGCGCGAGCCGGTTGCGGCGGCGCCACGCGGCGCGGACGTGAACGGTCACGAAGACGATGAACGGCAGCACGATGGCGAGGCCGAGCGCCAAGTGCGCCAGGAACATGTACTGGTAGAAATAGTTCTGCAGCTGGCGGCCGCTCGACCACTCGGCGACGGTAATCGCGGCGAGATAGATCGAGTTCGCGGCGAGCAGCGCGCCGCCGGCGAGGACCACCGCGAGCAGGCGGCGCAGCCGCGGCCCGACGGCTCGCCGGCGCGCGGTCGGCAGCGCGAGCCTTTCAGGCGAGCGATCCGGCGTGTCGCTCACCGGCCCGACTCGTAGCGCGTCGTGTAGCGGCGCTGCAGCAGCGCGGCGGCGTGCGATCGGATGCCCGGCAGCGGTTCGACTGTGTCGCCGTCTCTCGTGTACAGGTCCATGTCCTTGCACCAGCCGCGCGCGTCGAGGACGAACCGCCGCGTCCACCCGTCGCGCAGCGGCGGCAGCGCCGCCGCGAAGGCCAGGTGCGCTTCTTCGCCCGGCCCGACGATCGCGACCGCGCCGTCTTCAGCCGCGAGCAGCTCCATGATCGCGCCGGTCGCGGTGTACATGCCGCGCTGGCGGCGCGCGTCCCAGAGCGGCGCGCGGCGATCGTAGTCGTATGACGGCCGCCGCTGCGGGTGCAGGTCGCGATGTGCGAACCCGGTGTAGCCGAGCGCCGCCGAAGTCAGCGGCAGGACGACGGCGGTCGCCTCGGGCACGGCCGCCGCGTAGCCGACGGCCAGCCGATCCCAATAAATCTCCTGCGTCGTGCTGAGCCGCAGCGCGGTCGTGCCGCGCGGCAGGCGGCCGAGCGGCACCGACATCCGGCGCGGCATGCCGGCAGGATACCCGAACTCGCGGCGGATCACGCGCCAGCGCCCGTCGGCGCCGCGCGCGTCGATCGTCGGCGCGTGATACTCAGCATGCGCCTGCCATGCGGCGAACAGCGTCTGCGCGTACGGATATTCGATCCAGCCGTCGGCGATCAATATCGGATTGCCGGCCGACGCGTCGAGCGGCTCGCCGAACTCGAGCGTCAGCGTTCGCTCGGCGGTGAGGCCGATGTAGCGACGGTCAACGCGGCCGGGCGGCGCCGCTACGCCGTCGGCCGCCGCGAGCGCACGCGTCACGTCTTCGTGCTCGTCGGTGGTGACGCGCACCGGCAGCCGCTCGCGTCCATAGAACCGCGGTTCGCCGGTCGCTTCGGGCGGCGAAATCGCTTTGCGTTCGTCGAGCACCAGCTGGACGCCCGGCGGCAGGTCATAGGCGACCAGCCGCGCCGAATCGATGTAGGCGACCTCTTCCATCGGCTCGGTAATTTTCAGTTCGTAGCGGCCGTCGCGCGCGGCGAGCAGTCCATCGGGCAGCAACACGCGCTCGCGCGGCCGCGGCTGGTCGTAGACGCCGGGGCTGGTCGGCGTGCCCATGCCGCCGACGCCGAGCAGGTCGGTGACGAACGCGAAGTGGCGGCCGTCGAACGCGAACAGCACGGGGCAGCTCGAGAGCTGTCGCTGCGTTTCCTCGATGCGCCGGTTGCCGGGCGCGAGCGCGAGCTCAGTCTGAAACACGCCGTCCGACCAGGTGATCGCGACGAAATCGAGCTGCGGCAGCCCGCCGGTTCCGATCGCGAGCGGCTGCAGGCTCTGTCCGAACCCGGACTGCTGACGATAGGTATTCGGCACGGTCCAGCGCGAATCGGCGCGCGCCGCGACCTGCGCGCCGATGCCTGATACGTTCGAGCGCAGCTGCGCGCTCGTGCGATCGCTGCCGCTGAGCGTCAGCGTCGTGAAAGCGAAACGCCCGGCGCCGGGTCGCCAGATCACCGGCCCTCGATCGCCGCCTGACGGCATCGCGACGATCGACGGACCGTTCACCGCGTCGAGGACGGCCAGGGACCAGCCGGCGACCGGCTGCGCGTCTGCGGTAAACAGCGGCTGCGCGTCGCCGACGTCGCCGATCGCGAGCGCGCGCAGCCGTCCGTCCGATCCGGTTCCAATCAGATCGAGCCGGCCATCGCCGTCGACATCCGCGAGCGCGAGCTGCGGGCTCCGCGCCAACTGCGCCGAGCCGCCGAGCCGCGAGGCCTCCGATGTTCCGCCAGGCGATCGCGACCACCGCGCGATCCCGTCGGCATCGCTTGCGAAAATCACCGGCCGCGCGCCACCGTCGAGATCACCGGCGACGGCGGCGGCGATCGACGCGCTCGCGAACGCGCCGAACGCGTCGCCGCGGTGGTACTGCCAGGTGCGGTCGTTGATCAGGACGTCGTGCGGCGGCGACGCGTTGACGACGACGATGTCGGCGTCGCGATCGGCGTCCAGGTCGGCGACGACGACGCCGGTCGAGGCGCGGCGGTCGCGGCGCAGGCCGATGGTCGCGCCGAGCGGCCGGAACGTGCCGTTGCCGTCGTTGTTCAGCAGTTCGTCTGGCGCGTCGCTCTTGATCAGCAGGACGTCGAGGTCGCCGTCGTGGTCCGCGTCAAAGAGCGCCGCGTCGACGGTCGTGCCGCCGCCGCCCTCAGCGTGCGCCGCCGTCGTCACGTCGCTCCACTGTCCCCTTGCTGTCTGCCGCCACAGCTGGTTCGCGCCGCGGCGGCACAGGTATACGTCGACGAGCCCGTCGTTGTCGTAGTCGCCCCAGAGCGCGGCCATCACGTCGGGCACCGCGGCCAGCGGGTGCGTCGCGGCCAGCTCGAAGCCGCTCGCGCCCCGGTTCAGGAGCACGGCATTTCGCGGCGTGCCGCCGCCGTCAATCGCGGCCGCGATGAACAGGTCGATCGTGCCGTCGCCGTCGATGTCGGCGGCGGTGATGCTCGGCGGGTCCGCCGGCGTGAAGCGATGCCAGACGATGCCGGCGGCGTTGCCGGCGATCTTCAGCGGCGCCGCCGCGTCGAAAACAGGACCCGCCGGGCGCGACGCCGCGCCCGGCGGCGGCGCCGCATCGATCGCGACGGCGTTCGCCAGCGGCCCCATCCGCGTGTACTTGAACTCGACGACTTCGCTGCGCGGATCGGTCTCGAGCGTGCGGAAGCGGTCGAGCATCCGACCCGCTTCATCGGTCCGTCCGAGCCGCTGCAGCGCCTGAAAGGATCCGTACGCGGCGCTGCGCAGGCGCGGGCTCAATGCCAGCGCACGCTCGTAGGCGGCAAGCGCCCCAGCACTGTCGCCGGTCTGGAATTTCGCCTGGCCGACGTAGTACTGCGGGTAGGCGTCGTCCGGATCACGGTCGGCGACGCTCGCGAAGTGCGGCAGCGCGTCAGCCGCGCGCCCGTCGTTGAGCAGGACGAGGCCGAGGCTGTAATGGGCGCGAAGGTTCTGCGGATCGGCTGAGACGACGCGCTGCAGGATCTGCTGCGCCTCGCGATCGTCCCCCTCCTGCTGCCGATTGAGCGTCGCGACCGCGAGGTTCACCTGCAGATCGGCGCGGTCGGGATGCGCAGCGGTGAGTTCGGCAAAGATAGTGCGCGCCTGTGCGAAATCGAACTGGCCCATCAGCCCGACGCCGCGGTTGTTCGCGGCGACGAGATCGGCGGGTGGACGCGTCCGCTCGCGGCAGGCGGCGAGCGAGAGCGCGAGGACAAGGAGCGCGGCGGCGCGCACTACCGCGCGGCGTCGCTGGCCGTGCCCGCCGCTGCCCGGATCACACCGACGCCGTCCTGGACCGCGATGCGGGTGCCGAATGGCTGCGACAACTTCTGCAGCCGATCGAGGATCGTCTTCGCGACTTCGGCCCCGGCGAGCTTCGGCACGCCGCGATCGGCGCCGCGGCCGGTGTAGTTCAGATCGATCGGGTGTAAGCGGATCTCCGCCAGCTTCCCACCAACGAAGCGCGTCGTCGTCACGACGCTCTGGTACCAGATGTCGCCGCCGAAGACGAGCCGGTTCCACATCGCGTTGAACTCGCCGTCGGTGGTGGTCGCAGCGTCCATTTTGTACTGCTCGTACAAGTCGCTGCCGACCGGATCGAGGAGATCGAGCTGGAAGACGAAGTTGCCGAGGCTGTAGAAGATCGGCTTGCCTTTGTAGATCTCGACGCCGCGCAGCTGATGCGGTCCGTGCCCGATGAACTGATCGGCGCCGGCGTCGATCGCGGCGTGCGCCAGCTTGGGCAGAAAGTCGGCCGGCTCCTGGCTCCAGTTGCCCGGCTCGTGCGCGTGGATGGTGACGATCACGAAGTCCGACATCTGCTTCGCCGCGCGGACGCTCTTGAGCACATCGCGTTCGTCAACCGGATCGACCGTGTAGGTGAAGCCGCGTCGATCGGCGGCGGCCTTGTAATGCACGCCGAAGAGATCGAGCTCGTCGGCCGGCTCCTTCTCGGGCGGCCGGACCGATCCGGCCGGCTGCTCGTCGCGAATCTTGCGCAGCGCGCGCAGCTCGTCCGGCGTCACGAACGAATAACGCGTGGTCCGCAGCGCGTTGACACCAGGCCGGCCCGGCGCCTCGCCAACCGGCGGCGCCGAGCGTGACAGCGGCGTGAAGGTGGAGGCGATCGAGATCAGCGCGACGCGGCCTTTGTCGGTGTCGAAGAACCGCGCCGCCCTCGCGGCGTCGCGATGCTCGCCGACCCCGGCGTGGACGATCCCGGCCTCGTCGAGGGCGCGGCTGGTCTGGCGCATCCCCTCGAGCCCCCAGTCGGTCGCGTGGTTGTTGGCGCGCGACATCACGTCGAACCCGATCGTCTTCAGGTCCTTCGCGACCAGCGGCGTCCCGATGATCCACACGCCGCCGAATTCCGCCTGCGGCACCGCCGGCGTCCGCGTCAGATCGATCGCGGTGCCTTCGAAGTTGCCGAACGCGGCGTCGGCGTCATGAATGATCTTGCCGACCGGCGCGAACCCGGGCGTGTGCGATACCGGCCGCGCAATGATGTTGTCGCCGACCGCCGCCACCGTGAAGCCATCGGCGACGTTCATCATCAGCTCGCGCTGTGGATCGCGCGGTGCAGGCTGCTGGGCGGCGATCGCGGCAACAGCTGCCACGCCAATGAGCAGGACCAGTAAATTGACACGCCGCATTCCAGCCTCCGTCGAGTTCAGGGTTCAGGGTTCAGCGTTCACGGTTCGCGTTCTCTCGTTCTCATTCGCGTTCACGTTCACGTTCACGTTCACGTTCGCGTTGTCGTTTTCGAACCAGAACCAGAACCAGAACCAGAACCAGAACCAGAACCAGAACCAGAACCAGAACCCTGCAACGCTGAACCCTGAACGCTGAACCCGGTAAGGTTCACCAAGCCATAACGTAACTGTCGCCCGTCGGACTGACGCCGCCCATCAGCGCGCCCGTGCGCGGGTGGATCATGATGCCCTTCACCGACCCGACGCCCTTCACGTCGCGCAGATCCAGTTGGTGTCCCTTGGCGGCGAGGGCGTCGCGGACGCTCTGCGGCAGCATCGCCGGCGTCAGCAGCTTGCCGGCGACGTTGTGCGGATAGTACGAGTCCCTGAAGCTGTTGCTGATCACCGTCGGTTGTTCGAGCGCCAGCTGCACGGGCATCCCGAACTCGACGACGTTCAGGAAGAACTGCAGCTGCGTCTGCGGCTGCGTATCGGCGCCTGGCGTGCCGAACACGATGTACGGCTTGCCGTCCTTGACCGCGAGCGCCGGGTTGATCGTCTGCCGCACGCGCTTGCCCGGCTGCAGCGAGTTCACGTCCGCCGGATCGAGATAGAAGTAACGCATCCGGTCGTTCATGAAGAAGCCGCCGCCCTCGACCACCATGCCGCTGCCGAACCCGCTGAGCAGGCTCGAGGTCACCGACACCATGTTGTGATCCTTGTCGACGACCGCCAGATAGGTCGTCAGTTTCAGGATCTTGTCGGGATCGAACTCATGGACGTCGCTGGGCGATGCCTGCGGCGTCGCGTAGACATTGGCGGCCTGTGATGTCCCGCGGAACGGATCGCCCGGCGCCGGCTCGCCGGCGATGGCGCGGTTCGGATCGATCTGCGCGCGGCGCGCCGCGGCGTACTCCTTCGACAGCAGCGCCTTCATCGGGATGTTCGGCACGAACTTCGGATCGCCGACGTACTTGTTGCGGTCGGCGAACGACAGCTTCAGCGCTTCGGTGACCGCGTGCAGGTACGGCGCGCTGTTGTGTCCCATCGCCTTCAGATCGAATCCCTCGAGGATGTTGAGCGCCTCGAGCATCACGAAACCCTGTGAGTTCGGCGGGCACTCGTAGACGTCGATGCCGCGATAGGTGGTCCGCACCGGCGGATCCTCGAAGGCCTGCACGGCCGCGAGATCGGCCTCGGTGATCAGCCCGCCGTTTGCTTTCATGAACGCTGCCGTGTTCTTCGCGATGTCGCCGCGATAGAACGGCTCCGCGCCTTGCGACGCGATCGCGCGCAGCGTCCGCGCCAGGTCCTTGTTGACGAGCAGATCGCCCATCTCGAGCGGCTTGCCGTCCTTGAACCAGATCTTCGTCGACGAGGGATACTTCGCGAGCTTGTCGCGGCTGTTGCGCAGTTCGCGCGCCAGCCCTTCACTGATCGGGTATCCCTGCTCGGCGATCTCGATCGCCGGCGCAAAGACTTCGCCAAGCGGCCGCGTGCCGTACTTCTGCACCGCGTAAGTCGCGCCGCCGACTGCGCCCGGCACCGCTATCGACAGCGGTCCCTCGTCGGGCATCCCGCCCTTGCTCTTGTAGAGATCGATCGTCGCCGCGTGCGGCGCGAAGCCGGTGCCGTTGATGAACTTCACCTCGCGCGTCTTGGCGTTGTAGTAGAGGATGAACATGTCGGCGCCGAGGCCGGTCATGCCCGGCTCGACCTGGCCTTGCACCGCCCACGTCGCCATCGCGGCATCGATGGCGTTGCCGCCCGCCTTCAGAATCCGCATGCCGGCTTCGGCGGCGAGCGGATGCCCGGCGGCAACCATGCCGTGCTGCGCGACGATCGTCGGCCGCCAGCTGGTGGTGGTCTGCGCCGGCAGGGAAATCACGGACAACACGACGGCCAGTACGACGATGCTGGCTCTCTTCGCCATCACACAACCTCCCCGGTTGATGCGTTCTCGGAGGGGTGCACTATAGACCAAGCCTCAAGCCTCAAGCCACAGGCCAGCCACAAGCACGCGGGCCTTGGCGCTCGGGAGGTTTTGGGGCTAGAGGCTGGAGGTGTTCGGCTCGAGAGTCGAGGGCCGTTGAGGCTTGCGGCTGGCTTGCGGCTTGCGGCTTGGGGCTGTGAACCGTCGTCCGCGGACGCGCCAGAGCCAGTACAACATCGTCACGAGCACGGCGAGCGTCGGCAGCGCGTAGACCACCGGCGTGCGCAGCGGCTCGGGAAGAATCCTCGGCAAGCGGACGCTGAACGAGAGCGACGCAATCAGGAGCGCAGTACTCATGCGCCACAAGTGGCGTGCGAGACGTGCGCCGCCCGTGCGCGGCCCCGATCGGAGCACGCGCGCATCGCCGGCGCCTCCAAGCAGCCCGATCGCGGCGAAAATGAACATCGGCGCGACGAACGCGCCGCGCTTTCCCCGTCCGAGCGAATCGACGGCCAGCGATACCATCGAGACACTCACCGCCAGTGCGACCAGCAGCAAGCCGATCTCGATCCACCGCCGGTGCGCCCGCTGCGGAGCGACGGTCATCAACCCGGTGATCACGAGATACGTGGTCAGCAAGCCCGCCGGAACGTTGATCGCCGCGGCCGGCCCGAACACCGCCGCGATCGCCACGCCGAGCATCGCCATCGTGACCATCGAATACACGAACGCTGTCCCGCTCGTGCGGTGCAGCTGCGCCCCTTTGGCGGCATAAAGAGCGACAAAGCCGCTCAGCAGGCCGACCCCGCCGCCGACGATGTGGAGCGTCATGACGGTCATTCGCATGGCTACTCCGTTCGCAGCGCCTGCAGCACGTCGATGCGCGACGCGCGCGCGGCCGGCATGAACGAGGCGACGACTGCCGCGGTGATGAGGACGGCGGCTGAAACGATGACGGTCAGCGCGCCCGGCAGCTGCACGTGCGCGAAGAGTCTGCCGGCCAGGAAGGCGAGCGCGTAGCCGCCGGCGGCGCCGGCGGCAATCCCAATCGTGGCGATGCCGGCGCCTTCCGACAGCACCCGTCCGAGAAGGTGCCGCGGCGCCGAGCCCACCGCCAGCCGGATGCCGAACTCCCGCGTTCGCGCGCTCACCGAGAACGCGAGCACGCCGGCCACGCCGACCACCGCAATCAGGAGCGCGATGCCGGCAAATCCGGAGAACACGAACGCGTTGACCCGCTCCGGCGACATCACTTCCGCGCGGATGTCCTCGAGCGTCGCCGCGCGTTCGACCGGCTGATCGGCCGACAGCTCGCGAACGACGCGCGTCACCGACGGCACCACCGCGTACGGATCGCCGGCCGTGCGCACGAACAGGCGGCCGGCCAGTCCCATCTGCCGCACCGGTTGATAGATCGTCAGCGGCGCGCCCGGCACGACGCTCTCGTCGTCCACGTCGGCGACGACGCCGACGACGCGGCGCGGCGTCGGCTTGCCGTATATCGAGAAGACCGGATCGGTCCACGTGATGTGGTGGTTCACCGCGTCGCCGTTCGGGAAGAGCCGCTGCGCGATGCTCTGGCTGACGATCGAGACCGGCTCCCGGCCGCCGCGGTCGTCGTCGGTGAAACCGCGTCCGGCGACGATTGGGACGCCGAGCACGTCGAAGAATCCGGGCCCGACCATGCGCATCCGCGCGCGCGGGCTCGCTTCGCCGTCGGCCGGCTGATAGCCTTCGGCCGCGAACTGGAAGCCGCCTCCCCCGAGCGGGCCACCGGCATCGCGCCACGGCACGTTGCTGCCGACGGCGACGGCGTCGACACCAGGCAGTGCGCCGACGCGGCGCGTCACTTCCTGGTAGAAGTTCAGCACTTTCCCATCGTCGACGCCGATCACCGGCGCCGGAATGTCGAAGGCGAGTACCTGTCGCACGTTGAAGCCGGTCTTCGCCGACTGCAGCGAGACGAGCGTCGCCAGCAGCATGCCGGCGCCAGCCAGCAGCACGAACGAGCACGCGATCTGCATCGTCGCAAAGACGCGCAGGCGTCGGTTCGTTCCGGGCGTGATGCGCACGCCGCCGGTGGCGAGGCCAAGGCCGGCCGGCGCGTGCGGCGACGGCAGTCGCGGCACGTAGGCCAGCAACACGGCCGCCGCCATCGCCAGGCCGGCGCCGACCCAGAGGACCGTTGTATCGACGCTGACGTCGAGGGCGCGGACCGAGAAGCGTGCGGCGTACTGCGCGACGATCGCAATCAGCGGACGCGCCAGCAGCATCCCGAGCACCGCGCCGGCGCCGCAGAGCACGAGGCTCTCTGCGAGCAGCGTCCGCCGGAGCGCGCCGGTTCCGGCGCCGAGCGCCGCGCGCACGGCGAGCTCGCCTTCGCGGCGCACCGAGCGGGCGAGGATCAGGTTGGCGACGTTCGAGCAGGCGATGATGAAGACGACGCCGGCAGCGGCCAGGAGCACGAGCAGGATCGTTCGCGCCGGCGCCGCGATCTGATCGCGCAGCTTCGTGACCGTCAGCTGCACGTTGGCCTTCGGCGAGTACGCGTCGGGGTGCTCGCGGATCATCGCCGCGTGCGCCGCCGTCAACTCAGCGCGCGCCGATTCCAGCGACGCGCCAGGCGCGAGACGCCCGAAGAGCTCGGTCATCCGGTGCACGCGGCTGGTCACCATCGTCGCGCCGAGGTGATGCGGGCTGGTGACGACGTTGGCGATGATTTCGGTGTCGGCCGGATACGGCACGGCCGGTTCGAGCACGCCGACGACGGTCGCGGTGCGCGGGCCGAGGCGGATCGTCTTGCCCACGACAGACGGGTCGCTGTTCAGCGACTTGGTCCAGAATCGGTAGGTGAGCACGGCGGCGCCGGGGGCGTGCGGCCCGTCGTCGCGCGCGTTGAGCAGGCGGCCGCGGACCGGGCGCAGGCCCATCACGTCGAAGAACGATCCGCCGACCACGCCGGCCTTGACCATCCGCGGCTCGCCGCCAAGACCGACCATCGCGAAATCGACGGTCGAGAAGTCGCCGAATGCGCTGACGGTGGTGATCCGCGCCTTGAAATCGTCGATTTCGGGCACCGACCAGGTCATGTTCTCGGCGCCGATCGCCGGCGCGAGCTGGCGGATGTAGATCAAGCGATCTTCGTCGCGGTTGACCAGCGGGCGCAGCAGCACCGCGCGAACGACGCTGAAGATCGCCGCGTTGGCGCCGATGCCGAGGGCGAGCGTGACGACGACGGTGGCGGCGAGCCCCTTGACGCGGCGCAGCGACCGGAGCGCGACGCGGACGTCGTGCCACAGCGCCTCGGCATTCTCGATCCAGTGCGGACGCCAGACCGCGCGCATCGAATCGCGGGTCAGCGTGACGTTGCCGAATTCCTTCAACGCGGCAAGCCGCGCGGCTTCGGGATCCTCGCCGCGCTCGATCCGCTGCTTGATGCTGATCGCCATGTGGCCGCGAATCTCGTCGTCGAGCTCGTCCTGGTCTGGGGACATCGCCTACTCCTTGCTCGCCGGAGCCGGATTCATGATTCGACCGATCGCGGTGACGAGCTGCGACCAGCGATCGCGCTCGCGCAACAGCTGCGCCTTGCCGGCGGCGGTGAGGCGGTAGAACTTGGCCCGCTGGTTGGCCTCGCTGATGCCCCACTCGGCCTTGAGCCAGCCGCGCTTCACCAGGCGGTGCAGCGCCGGGTAGAGCGAGCCGGTTTCGACCTTGAGCAGATCGTCGGACTGCGCACGGATCGCCTGGCCGATACCGTGGCCGTGCTGCGGACCCCACTGCAGGGTCCTGAGGATGAGCATGTCGAGCGTGCCCTGGAGCAACTCGAGGCGCTGGTCGGCGGGCTGTTTGGCCATAGTCGTAGACAGTCTACGGCTACAGACGTAGAACGTCTACGACTAGTTCCATCGGCGCTCTTTTCCCCGACACCCCGCGTCGCGCGGGACCGTGAAGATCAGTGAAGGTCGAGGAGTGCGGCGGGGTTTTGCTTCGCCACGCGATCGAGATCGGCGGCCGATATGCCGCGGGTCCGCAGCGCGAGCAAGAATGCGCCGAAGCCGTCGGCCGGCAGCGCGTTGCCCTTTTGGCCGAGGTCGGACGAGGCAATGCAGAACTGCGCGCCGACACGGCGGATCGCGTCGGCGAAGCGGTCCATCCGGGCCGGCGCGTCGGCGGTGGTCAGCGAGCCACCGACGAATTCGATGAACGCACCGAGCTGTGCCGCCTGCTGCATCTGCGCCACGTCCATCAGCACCGGCGGGTTCATCGCATGCGTGACGATCATGTGGGCGACCCCCTGCTGCCGCCCTTCGCGGAGGAGCAGCAGCGCCTCGGCTGCGGAGACGTGACCGGTCGCGAGCACGAGGCGATGCTTCGCGATCGCGGCGATCACCGCTTTGGTTTCCGGCAGCAGCGCGCCGTTGCGCGAGATGCTGACGAACGGCCGGTTCTCCTTCGAGTAGCGGACCTGGTTCTCGGCGTCGAAGGTCGACATCCACACGAAGCGTCCCCAGCCGCCGGCGACCTGGGTGAGGTGCTCGACCGCGGCGGCATTCATGCCGCCGACGGTCAGGTTCAGGTCGATGCCGCCGAACACCTCGAGTCCCGGCGCTGCCTTGCGCGCGAGGTAGGCGAGGCCGGCGGTCGGGTCGTAGTGGTTCTTCAGGACGATCGCCCGCATGCCCTTCGATCGCGCCTGCTTCGCTGCTTCTATTCCATCGACCGATCGCGGCACGTTGTCGGGATCGGAATGCACGTGGACATCGATCGCGCCGCGCAGCAGTTGATCGGCATCGCTCGCCGTTTGCGGCGCCAGCATGGCGAACGTCAGGAGTGCGGCCGCCGCTAATCCTTTCCAGCACAGTGGGATCCGAAGCTTGGAATTCACGTGACTTGAAGTCGCGGC
>JADMIO010960144.1_pt1 | contig 12478 bp, 12 predicted proteins | sample 8958161 | NCBI WGS metagenome assembly JADMIO01 (sample SAMN16585339, study PRJNA669376) | soil metagenome | isolation source: Crop rotation soil | place: USA: Cullars Rotation, Alabama | collected 2011 | reverse complement strand
GTGACGATGCACGCGCCGCAGGCCATGGCTTCCACTACGGAGACGGGGGTGTTGTCGATGGTGGTGGTGTTCAGGAAGATGTCGCCACGATCGATCCAGGCGGGGATTTCCGTCTTCGGCACGCGGCCGTGGAAGGTGACGGGGAGTCCGGCGGCGGCGGCTTGAGCGCGCTCGAAGCTGCCGTCCTGTTTGTCGGGTCCAACCATCTGAAGAGTAGCGGCGGGGATATGCGCGCGAAGCAGCGCGAGGGCGCGGATAGCGAGTGCCGGGTCGTAGATATCGTGGAAGGCACGGAGCCAGATCAGCCTCGGGGCGGGTCGGGCACGGAGACGGAAGGGGTAGCGCGCGAGGTCGATGGCGTTGGGGATGAGGCGGAGGTCGAGCCGGAGGGCGCGGTCACGGCGGCGGCGGATTGGAGAAGATGGCGGGTACGCGCGGGCCACTGACGGGCGAAATCGGGGAGGGCGCCGCCGTGTAAGGTGAGGACGTAGGGTTTGCTGAGGCGGCGGAGAGCGAAGGCGACCGACTCGGCCCAGAAGAAGGCGGCGCCGCTGTAGACGTCGATGTGTGCGACGTCGTAATCGCGGCGGCGGGTCCAGACGGTCGCGAGCATATCGGCCAGGCGGGCGGCGCGGCCGGGTTTCGAAGAGGTGGTGAGAACGGACCAGCCGGAGGCGGTGAGGCGGCCGGCCAGTTCCTCGCAGACACCGCGCGTGCCGATGGAGCCCGAGAGGAAGTTGCCGATTAGAAGAACGCGGCCCGGACTCACTTGCATAAGAGCACGAAGGCGCCGAATTCAGGAGCGCTGTGGCGCGGCGGAGTGGGGACGTCGCCGTTCGGGTCGGCGGCGACGAGGCCCTTCATAGGGATGGCGATGAATTCGCCATTGTACGTGCCGGAGACGACCGGGGGGCCGAAGAAGTTTTCGGCGTCGCGGATTTCGTACACGGCGCCGCGGGTGAGGAAGCCGGAGACGTCGATGGAGACCGTGGGATCGAGATTCCAGTTGTAGATGGCGATGTTGGCGCGACCGGGTTCGTATCGGTTGGGGCGCACGAAAGTCCAGAGCCCGCGCGGCGGGCCGGGCGAGAAGCGGCTGGAACGATCGAGCGTGCTCTCATTGCGCCAGCCGTCCCAATCGGTGTCCTTGCCGGCGAAGCGGAAATGGCCGGAGCCGTAGTAGGTATTCGAATCCCAGACGTAATTGGCGGTGTCCTGACCGGGCGCGGCGTCGAGCAGGGCGATGAGCTTGGTTTTGGAGTAGACGGTGTTGCCGGTGAAACGCGCGGCCGTCCAGTGGTTCAGCATGATGCCGAGATCGCCGCCGATCCAGTAGTTATTGCGCACCATCACGGTTTTGTTGTTCTGGTCGAACTGCCAGCCGACGCGGGAATAGCCGATGTCGGCGGAGGGCGTGTGATAGGTGTAGTTGTTCTGCACGAGGATGTTTTCGAGCCCGGTGCCCGAAGCAAACAGGATATTATCCGCGTGCTGGGCGTTCCGTGAGATTGCACCGTTGTTAAACACGATGTTGCCGTCTTCGGTGATGTTGCGGACGTTCGCCTGCGACGAACCGTAGGCATGAATACCGGCGGCGAATTGATTGAAGACGATGTTGTCGCTAAGTGTTTTGACGCCCTGGTCGTTTTGGACGTAGATGCCGTGGCCGTGGCCGCGATCGGAGGCTTGAAAGCCGTTGTAGTAGATCAGGTTGCCATGGGCTTCGCTGTCGACGGCTTCCTGCCAGATTCCGATGCCTTGCCGGGCGTCGTGAATGATGAGGTTGATCAGCTTTGTGCCGGGCGCCCAGACGTCGACGGCATTGACGAGGACTGAGCTAGCGAGGTCGGCGTCGGTCGCGGCGTTGCCGGTGCGGTCGGGGATGCTGCTGGTGATCTCGAGTCCCCAGAACCAGGTGAAGGCGCCCTGGTCGGGTTTGGGGTCGCGGTCGCAGCAGCCGATCTGGATGCCGCCGTCGATGGTGGCGCGCTCACCGGGGTAATTGCGGACGACGATAGGCGCGCGTTCAGAGCCGACGAGTTTGCTGCGGAAGATGGTGAGGCCGTTGCCATACTTTCCACCGCGCAGCCAGATGGTGGAACCGGGGCGCACGCGTCCGGGGTTTGCCAGGGCGGTTGCAAGGTCCCACGGGTTATCCATGGAGCCATCGCCGAACGGGGTGGCATTCGGCGCGACGTAGAACTGCTGACCGGCATGGATGGGCTTTGTCTTCGCAGCCTGCATGGCGGGCATGCGAGTGGAGATTTTGGGATTGGCCGAAACGCAATGCATGCACAGCGGGGCCGGAGCGAGCGCAATAGCTACCATCGATATCGCTCGCCAGGGAATCATAGAGCCTCCTTCCGAAGCACGGCGTCGTAGACGTCGCAGATTTGCCGCATGATACGGCGAGGACTGTAGAGCTCTTCGACCCGGTTCTGGAAACGGGTGGCGAACTGAGCGCGGCGGTCGGGATGGTTGAGCAGGTCGATGAGGGCGTGGCCAAGATCTTCGGGCGAGCCGGGGGGAACCAGCACTCCGGCGTAGCCGTTGTCGAGGACTTCGGGGCACTGACCGACGGCGGTGGAGACGGCGGCGAGGTTGTGCTTACCGTACTCGAGTAGAGCGATCGGCAGCCCTTCGGATGCCGAGCTGAGCACGCCGATACTGCACAGGCGGAGGATCGCGGCGACGTCGTTGCGCGGGCCCATGTAGGTGACGGCGCGGTCGAGTCGGAGCTCAGAAATTTGGGCGCGGATTTTGGCTACGTAGTCGGGGTCGGCGGAATCGCCGACGAGGAACAGGTGAGCGCCGGGAACGTCGCAGTGAATGCGCGTCATGGCCTGGAGCAGGTTGGGGTGGTCTTTCTGAGGCCGGAAGTTGGCGACACAGACGATGCGTTTCCCGGGCTCGCCGGCGAGGGAGAGTTCCGCGTCGAGGGAGGAAGTCTCGGGGGAGTCGACGAGATTGGGGATGTACCAGACTTGCTTTTCCGCGATGTGAAGGCGATCGCGGCACCAGTCGGCGAGCGTCTGGTTGACGGCGATGACGCCGTCGATGCCGCGGGTGGCGATGCGGTAGAGCCAGGCGGACCGGTCGCCGAAATCGGCACGGCCGTAGTGGTCGTGCCAGACGAGCGCGCATTTGCCGGAGAGGACGGAAGCGAGACGGGAGAAGAAAAGCGCGGAGGCGTGGGCGTGGACGACCGCGATGCGGCGATCCTCGATGAAGCGGACGAATTGGCGGAGGGCGGCGGTGTCGAATTTGCCCCGGCGTTCGAGCCCGACGCGGGTGACGTCGGGCGCGACGAACTGGCTGAGGGGGCCCTCCGAGCGTGTCGTGCAGAGGTAGGGGACGAAGCGGTCGCGGGGGAGAAGGTTGACGAGGTTCACCGCGACGCGTTCGGCGCCGCCGATATTGAGGGCGTCGACGACGTGGCAGATACCGACGGGCTGGGAGGCGACCGGGTGGTGCTGACTGGGCTCGCGAACGTTGGTGGGGATCATAGGGAGTTGAGGGGAGCGGGCGGGATTCTCATCGCCCCGGACGGGTAAACTCCGACGCAGAGACACGGAGGCAGCTTAAGTAGGGTGTCACCGAACTTCGTCGGGTTCGCCGTCTGCGGCGGGTTTGAGGGGACGGAGGTCGCTGAGTGCGGGCGCGGGAGTTGCGGAAACGCCAGGAGGGTAACGGTGTGAGAGTTTTGGAGTGTCATGGCTGGGGCTCCGTTTGCGGGTACTGCAGGCGGGGCTCGACGCCGGATGGGTCGCCCCACCACTCGGACATCAGGTCTCGTAGAGCGTCGCGGAGGCCTTCGAGCGAATAGCGGTGGGCCCACGCGGCGGCGGAGCGGCGCATCGCGGCGAGACGATCGGGGGATCCGGCGATTTTCTGGAGGGCGGCGGTGAGGGCGTCCTCGTCGCGTGGGGCGACGGCGATGCCGCGGCCCTCGCCGAGCATTTGCGGGACGAAGCCGATATCCGAGCCGATGCAGGCGAGACCGAATGCCATACCTTCGGCGATCGACTTGGGCCAGCCTTCGGTCTCGGAGGCGAGCACGAGAACATCGGACGCGGCGAGATGGTCGATCACCTGTTCGAAAGGAATGCCGCCGGTGAAGGTGGTGTTGGGCGCGATGCCGAGGCTGGCGGCGAGCGCCTCGAGAGATGCGCGTTCGGGACCCTCTCCCACGATGGTTGTGGCTATGTCGTGACCTGCGGCGCGAACGCGGGCGGCGGCGCGCAAGAGGACGTCGACGTTCTTGGCTTTGGAGAGGCGCCCCGTGTAGAGGACGTGGAGGGCAGGGCCGCGGCGGTGGCGGGCGGCGGAGGCTTTGGCGCGCTCGAGCTGGTCGGCGGTGAGGAGCGAGGTGAAGAACGGGATGACGTGGCGCGGGCTGCCGGGCCAGGCGCCGTACACAGTGACGGGACCCTTCCACCAGCGCGAGCTGAGGATGGCACGCTGGAGACGCGCGGAGAAAGGCTCGTCGAGGCCGCCGTTCCACTGCGCGGCGTACTTGGCGATGATGCGGCGGCTGAAGAGCGGGGCCAAGACGGCGCCGAGCAGTCCGAGATTGCCGGGGCAGCGAACGTGAATGGCGTGGGCGCCACGCATCGCTCGCGCGAGGTTCCATACCATCGAGGGGATGGAAACGATCAGGCCGAGTTTGGCCCACAGCGTTTCGCCGCCGGCTTCCTTCTGCGGGAGGATTGTGATGTTCGCGCGGTCGAACGGCAGGCAATCGCCGGGCGGTGGCTGGAGGCGGCAGGGGGACGCGATGCGCACTTCGGAGAACAGGTCGGCCCACTGGTCGATCTCGCGCGTGTAGGGACCGTAGGCGTAGAGCCGGCCGCCGTGGCTGTAATGGATCACGTGCGATGTGATGAGAAGTCTCATTGGTGCGAGAGGATGGGGCCGTTGGCTCCGCGCGCGGGGTCCGACAAATCCGCGGTGAGGTTCGCGCGGAGCAGCGGGTACGAACGGAACAGGAATCGGACGTGCAAGATCGAGCCGACGCGATGGAAACCGGCGCGCGTATGGGCGCGGATCGAAGAGTGGTTGGCGGCCTCGATCCAGGCAACGACGCGCTGGTAGCCGAGGGCGCGGAGTTCGCGCTTTAAGAAGGTGTAGTATGCGGGGCAGATGCCCTGGCCGCGCGCGGCGGGGACGGTGAAGAGCTTGTACGTGTAAGCGCGATCGGAGGACAGCGGCGCGTATTCGCCGAGGCCGAGGTCCATATGGCCGAACATTACCCAGGCGTAGAAGACCACGCGGCCGGCGCTTTCGCCGAGGACGAGGCGGTCGCCGGCGCGCAGGCGTTCGTGACTGAAGCGGAGGGCCCCGCCGGAGTAAGCGTATTCCGGGGCGGCGAGGGCGCGCAAGTCGGCGGCGTCGCCATAGCGGAAGGTGACGGGGACGGCGGCGGAGGAGGCTCGGGCGTCTTCGGTAGAGGCTTCGAAGATCAGCTTGCGGCGACACGACGCGACACGGGCGCCGAAGCGGAGAATGGGGCGGAGGTTCAGCATGCGGGCTCCGCGACCTGCGCGCGGGCAGGACGTTTGCGGCCGGATTTGGCCTTGCGGTATTGCTCAATGGCGCGGAGTGCGCCGGCCCTCATGACGCGCTCGAGGGCGAACTTCAGTCGCGGCTTCTGTATGCGGGCCCAGACCAGCTCACGCTGGTGGGTCGACATGCGAACCTTGTATTCGTCGAAGCTGGCCATGAAGTCGTAGACGGCGTGGCCGCAGGCGAGATTGTGGCGGACGGCCTCGGTGTGGCAGATGAAGCCGGGCTTGAGGCGATTGTCTTCTTCGGGGCGGAAACCGCTCTGGTAGAAAGACACGGTCCCGTTCCAGACGAAGTTGTAGATGCAGCCGATGGTTTCCTGGCCGGCGCGGACACGGACGAGTTGGAGCTCACCGGCGGTGAAGCGGCGTTCGATGAGGCTGCGGTGGAACTGGTGGAACCAGGGATTCGCGAAGGCGCCCTTCTCGCCGCGGAGCTGCCACCAATGCTGATGGAGTTTCACCAATTCGTCGAAGATGTCTAGCGCGGACGCGGCGTCGGAGGCGACTTCGGTGAGGAGCGGGCCGCGAGCTTCGTACCCTTTGTAGCAGCGGCGAATCTGGGAGCGCGTGTTGGAGCTGAGAGCGGCGAGGTAGTCCTTGCGGCTCGACGCGATGGCGGCGAGGTCGACGTAGGGCGCGGGGATGCGGTTCGCGACGAGCAGTTGATAGGGGGCTTCGACGCGGTCGAGCTGGCGGCCCATTGTACTGCGCGGGTCGATGCCGGAGAGATAAAGCTCCTCCCATGCGCCGGGAAGCTGCACAAGAAGGTCGCGGATGGAGACGTTGGCTCCTTCGCGGCAGAGGAAATCGTTGTCCTCAATGTAGAGCTGGTCGACCGCGCGGCTGCCGGTCTGGTTGAGGAGGTACGCGGTGCTGCGGAAGAGGCGCTGCCGGACCACGCGGGCATGGCCGATGAACGCGGCGGCGACGGGCTCCGCGTCGTCGCGGATGACCACGAGTTGCACGTTGGAATCGCTAGGCAGGGTGTCCAACCACGTTTCGACCCAGCCCCAGGAGAGAAAGTAGGAATGCGGGGAGTTTACGGCGAGGCTCTGCCAGGTAACGGCGATAGCGGCTCGGTCGGTGCGCGGGTTGAGCAGTTGAAGGGTCATAGCGGGGCCCTATCGGAGGAACGCCAGAAGCGGAGCCAATTTGGTGGCGCTCGCCGAGTAGGAGGCGTCCTCGCGGTGCAGATTCAGCAGACCGGAGCGTCGCGGACTGGCGATGCCGCCCTGGGTGACGAAGGCGAATTCCGTGCCGAGTTTGTGGAGGATCTGTTCGGTACCGTGCTGTTGGTCGACCTTACGGCCGTAGGGGTAGCAGAAAACACGCGGGCGGGCGCCGATGCGGCGTTCGATCATGTCGTAGGCGAGTGCGACGTCGGCTTCAAACTGGTCGATTCCGTCGGCGGTGACGGTGGAATGGAGCATGGTGTGGTTGCCCACGAGCATGCCGCTGGCGTCGAGCGAGGTGAGCGCATTCCAGTTGGCGAGGCGGAGGCTGCTGGGAATACCAGAGTCGAGCATAAACTGATCGCGAATTCGGGAGAGCAGGGCCGCGTGCTGGCGACTGGGGCAGCGCAGCAACTCGGGCCAGAGGCGGCGGTACGCGGCGACGCGCGAGGCGTGGTCGCCGATGTGGATGTCGAACGCGGTGGCGTCTTCGCGTCGGGTGCGGACGGAATAATTGCCGGGACGCACGGCGGCGCACATCGACATCAGCTCGAGACTGGGGACGGTCCGGTCGGCAGCGACCAGACCGGGAGAGCAGAAGAAGCACGCCGCCAGACCGCGCCTGACGAGCTCCGGGAGGGCCTTTGCGCAGGAGTCATGGACACAATCGTCGAAGGTGATGAGGGTGGCGCGCTTTGGAAGTGTGCCTTCGCGCAGGCGCTGAAAGAACTCGGCGGGGGGCAGCGGGTTGAGCCGCGCGGCGATGAAATCGAGCACGCGTCGAAACTCGGGCAGCGGCATGAAGAGGTCTTCACCCACGCCGCGCAGCACCGGCGAGCCGATGTAGTGGAACGTGAGGACGAGTCCCTGGTCTTTGCGAATGAGACAACGCGTGGTCAGGCTGGTGGGAAACGGCCACAGCGCGGTGCCCAGGAGACCTTTCAAACGCATGCGGACGGGCGCGGAAAACATATAGTTAAAGTCTGGCGAGTTACATTGTGCCGACGGCCCTCAGGGCGCTCGGGAATACTCGGAGGAAGATATCCCCGGGCGGTAAGGACCGCCGGCACATGCCGCCACTCCACCAATAGCGATGGAGCGGACGACATCCGTCAGGTCCGAGTCGGCGTCATCCTCCGCACGACCCAGAACCGTGAAAAATCGCAACCGATCAGGGCGAGTCCGACGAACATTCCCGAGAGACCGTCGAGAGCGGGAACGGAAACGCCAATCGTCATGAAGCCGAGAATGCCGACGAGCGGGATGACTTCTCCGGCGCGCCGGTAGTGATGCCAGGCGCGCCGGATGAGGGCGCTGAGCAGGATGATCAACAAGGACAAACCGAGCAACCCGGTCTCGGCGGCGAATTGCATGTACAGCGAATGCCAAATGATGTTCTTATGCGCGTAAAGGACGGAGACGCGGCGTCCGTTGCCGGGTCCAAACCCCCACACCGGCGAAGCGGCGACGACGCGCGGGATGGCTTCCCACTGTTCGGCGCGGCCGGTGGTTCGTTTGGACCATGACTCGTCGGCCGAGAAGGTTTTTTCGAAGTAATTCGATAGCACTTCCGATTCGGTTACTTGCGTGAAGAGGAAGATCACGATGGCGAGCACCGCGAAGGAGCCGAGGAGCAGGGCGCGCTGGCGGCGGTCGGCGACAAGGATTACAACGGCGCCAACGGCGAGCACGAGCCAGCTTCCGCGTGAGGTGGAGAGCACCAGCAGAAGCCCGATAACGGCGTTCAGGACGGAGCGGAAGACCGGCCGGTTGCGCAGCATGAGCCAGCGTCCGCTATCGCCGAGCGACAGTAACAGGATGAGCGCGGCGGGGATGCCGAACGAAATCGGATTGCCGAGGCGGTGGCCGGCGACGACGGCCATACCCAGGCGATCGCCATAGGGCAGCATCGCGAGTCCCATGGCGATGACGGAGAGGGCGACGCCGAAGAACGCCGTTCCCAAGAGGCGGCGGTGCTTCCCGAGCAGATAAACATTCAGGGCGGCGAACAGAAGCTCGAAGGAACGCATCTCAGCGGCGTAGTCGCCGGTGAGGACGTAGGCCAGAACCCAGTAGAGCGTGAACATCGCGCAGAACAACTGCACGACCCGATCTTTCCAGATGGCTTTCAAATCCTGCCTACCGCCTTCCATCCAGGCGAAGACGCAGAGCGCGAGCACGAGTTCGACAGAGTTATAGAAGAAGTAATTGCGCAGAAGCATCCATGCCGGAAGCGTGCCAATTATGACAGCGCTGGCGGCCGCAGGCGTGCGCGTTACAAAGTGATATACGAGGCACGCGAACAGGACACTTAGCAGGTAGACCGCCCCAAACGACGGGTTACCCACGGCGAGGGCCGCCATGGCGGGCACAACGGCGAACGCAATTTGGCCCAGCACGGCGCGATCGAAGGAAGCTCCGGTGACCCGCACGACTCCGACGGGCACTGCGGAGCCGATTGCATAGGCGGGCGTCACTGGGTTCTCCTGGCGGCTAGTTCCCGTTCCTCGACGGGGGTGAGGACGTACTCGCGGCGGGCGGGCGGTTCTTCAAAGCGGGGCGGCCGCGTCAGGCAACGGACCATTTCCGATAAGGTTCCGACAGCGTGACCCAGCGGTTGAACCTTCCAGGGGCGGGCGCAAAACCAGGCGAGATCCATGACGACCAGGAGCGCCGTGTCGAGCCAGAACGATGCGGCATATCGCGGCGCGGGGCGCGGCGTGTGGCGCTTCCAGATGAAGTAACGATTGCGCATCTCCATGCGGCCGCGTGTGTAGGACACGGGGCGGCCATGCGACGCCGGTAAGTGCAGAATTCGGGCTTCGCCGCAGCAAAGGATCGTCCAGCGCTGGCCGACGCGGAGCGACATCTCGAGGTCCTCGCCCTGTGAATAGCCGCTGAAGAAACAGGAGAATCGCTCAGCTTCGAAGACCTCGCGGCGGAAGGTCCAGGCGCAACCAGGCATTACGTCGACGCGGCGTACGCCCGAGAAGGGCTTCAGCAGGCTGCGGGGCGTGTGGGTCCCGGACTTGTGGTAAATCATGGGGTCGAGTCGCGGCACCAGGCCTAAAGCGAAGCGCAGTTTCCAACGGCGGGCGAGGGGGCGATCCATTTCATTGATGACGCAACCGGCGATACCGCCGACGCAACGCTCGCGGTCGGTGAGAAAGACGCGGCGCATTTCGGAAAAATAGCCGGGGAGCGGCACGGCGTCATCGTCCAGGAAGAAGACGTAGTCGCGGCTGCTGATATCCACACCGACGTTCCGCTGACGGGTCAGGCCGGGCGGGCTCTCGACGTATGCCAATTCGAATGGGGCGCAGTGCGAGTCGATCCAGCGCCGCAGGAGGGCGCCCAACTCGCGGCTCGGGTGCCCATCCACGAGGACGACCTCGGCCGGGGCGTCGGGAATATCGAGCAGGCTATCGAGCAGACGGATCACTTCGTCGTGCCGGTTGTATGTGGCGACGACGAGGCAGCAATCGTCGAGCGCTCCCTCTCTTGCGGGGGAGACGCGCCATCCGGGCAGTGTCGTCATATGAGTACGGCGGACCATATCGATCAGTGCTTCGAGATACAGCTCGAATAGAACTCTTCGTTGCGGCGAACCAGGACGTCGCAGGCAAAACGGCGCGAGACGTCGTCGCGGCCGGCCGCGGCGATACGGGCCGCGCGGCCGTCGTCGCGGAGCAGGGACACAATGGCGGCGGCGATTTCTTCGGGACGGTCTGGGTCGATGAGAAGTCCGTTGCGGCCATGCTCAATCAGTTCGGGACCGCTGCACCGGTTGGAGTAAATGACCGGGCAACCCTGCGCCATTGCTTCCAGGGGCGCCATGCTGAACGCCTCGGCGTACGACGGAAAAACCGCCATGCGGCAGGTCTGAAGAGCCGATTGGACGCGCTCGCGAGCGACGTGGCCGTGAAACTGAACCGACTCGCGAACGTCGCCCGGGAGCAGCGAGCATAGCATGTCGCGCATTCCCTCGTCTTTGCCGAAGAGGTGCAACTCGGCGGCGGGATGATCGGCCACGACGGCGGGCCAGGCTTCGATGAGCGGCTTGACGCCCTTCTTCGGTGTGAGGGTCCCCGCGAAGACGACGCGATTCGGGTCGCGAGGCTTGGGGACGGAAGGCACTACCTCGACGGGATTGAAAAGGACGTCCACGGGGCGGCGGCGTTGGCCGAAGATTTTCTGCGTTCGCGCGGCGGTATAGGCGCTCGTGGAGCAACAGTGGTCGGCGCGATGGAACGAAGCGGCTTCCAGGCACCACGCCGGCCAAGCGACGGGCGAGTTCATTTCGCGCGCGAAGTAACTGGACGATCCGTGCAGCCGCGCTACGACGGGGGCGCGCAACGCCGGCCAGCCGGCGGCGTAGCCTTCCCAATCGGGAACTTCGATCAGGTCCACTTCACCGTGGTCCACCCATCGGCGCAGAGTCTGGAAGAGGTGGTGGCGACCGCGCGTCCACCCGAGACGTCCGGGGGGCATCGGAAGTCGGGTGACCTGTACGCCCGCATCGACTTCACTGGTGGCGAGGCCATCGAGGGAGGCGTATACGCCGACAACACGGACCTCGTGACCGGCGGCAACTAGCGCTCGGCCGAGGACCTGCGTTACAGAACCGATTCCGCCGTGTTTGGCCGGCGGATATTCGCAGCAGACAAAACACAGCTTCATAGCAGTCGAATGGAACTTCGGGAAATCAAAACGGCTTCCTCCACAGAGCGGAGAACGAACAGCCGTCCAGCGGGTACTGTGCGGTGAGCCTCTCATCGAGCGCGCGCCAACGCTGCGGAATCGTATCGGGGTTGTCCCGCAGCACGTAGCCGCACGTGCGGACGCGCTCGATGTGCAAACCCGCGAGCGGGCCGGATTCGAGTTGCGCCCAGCTCAGGCCTTGAGATCCCATGGGGAATTCACCCGGATATTGGTCGGGGAGGTGCGGATCGATAATGCGCACAATCTCTTTGGCAGTGAGGTCGGCGCTAAGGCCCAGCCGCTGGCGGAGGATGGCATTCATTCGGTCAACCCAATGGTGCGGCTCACCTGGATGCGCCAGACGGCGCAAGCGCGCCAGGTAGCGGGATGGATCTGTATACTTGCTGAGATATTTCCGCCGGCTTTCCCATCCGGCAGCCAGGTTCATGGCACGGACGCATTCGGGGTTGGCCCAGAATCGCGCGTTCGGCTCATTGGCCATCAGATAAGTGCCACCGGGTACGATCATTTCGCGGATGAGCCGGCAGACCGGCTTCGGATCGAGGAGAAAATGCAACAGAGAGTGCGTGACGACGACGTCATACGGGCGACGCAATTCCTGCATGACGCGTGGCGTGAGATCGATCGAATCGATGGCGCCAATATCCTGCCCACAGGTATCACGGACGACCCTTTCGGCATAGGCGGCAGCGCGTCCGGCAAGTCCGCGCCCGCAGCCGATCACGAGGAGACGCATCCCCGACAGCACCGCGTCGTGCAGCAGCGCCACGAAGTCCCGATACGGGCGGCCGGCCCGGAAGCGCGCATGCACTTGATCGTCTGCGACCACCTCGACTTCACGAAACGTCTCGACAATGTTTTCGACAAAATCGGCAGCTCGCAGGTTGGCGCCGACGCGCCACATTGTCTCCTGCAGCGGCAGGGGCACTCCCTCGAAGTAGAGATTCCCGGTATCAGCAGCCGACATTTTCGGGCACGCCTTTCCTGCTAAGAGCGAGGGCTTCGAGGACGTCTACG